>JACCEB010896665.1_pt1 | contig 19474 bp, 15 predicted proteins | sample 7454761 | NCBI WGS metagenome assembly JACCEB01 (sample SAMN15323454, study PRJNA562643) | freshwater metagenome | isolation source: river surface water | place: USA:Blue River Watershed | collected 2017-08-18 | reverse complement strand
TGCGCAGCCAGGCCAGCTTCGAGAATCCGCCGCTGATCGTGAGCGTGTCCGGCAATGTGCGCTTCCCCGGCGATTACCCGCTGGTGCAGGGCATGAGCCTGGACGATGCGATTCGGTTTGCGGGGGGCTTGGAAACCAATACCGACCTGGATTACCTGCTGCTGGAGCGGCGCATCGACCGGCGAGGCAGCATTGAAGTGCTGGAGAACACACTCGACCCGGTAAGCCTGCGTGCCAGCACGCCCGTGCAGTTGCAGGAGCTGGACAGGGTGCTGGTGTTCAACGCCAATGAAGGGCGATCAGGGCTGCTGGATGACACGCTGCAGCGGCTGCGAGCGCAGGCGAGTACGAATGAACCGACGCGGATTGTGAGTGTGACCGGTCGCGTGCGCCACGGCGGCAGCTACCCGCTGACACCGGGCCTGACGGTGGAGCGCCTGATCGAGATTGCCGGGGGGCTGACTGAGAGCGCGGAAACCCGCAGCGCTGAAATCACTCGTTATGACGCCGAGCCCAACGTGGGTCGAGTGGTCGGCCACGTGCCCATCGACCTGCTGATCGGCGGCAACAGTGGCCGCGACCTAATCCTGTCGCCCTTCGACCAGCTGGTGATTCGTCAGATGCCGAACTGGACCGAATACGAGACCGTGACAATAGAAGGAGAGGTGAACTCGCCCGGCACCTACACCATTACCAAGGACGACACCCTGAGCAGCCTGATTGCCCGCGCCGGTGGCTTGAGCTCGCAGGCCGATGCGCGTGCGGCGATCTTCCTGCGCGAGGAGCTGCGCCAGAACGAGCAGAGGATGCTGGAGGAATTCAGGGATACCCTGGAGCGGGATATTGTGACGACGCAGTTGCAGGGCGGGGGAGGCAGTGCTTCGGGCGCGTCCAGTACGGGAGGAGCGGGCGGTGGTGCCGAGATCATTGCCATGCTGGATCGCATCAGCAGTGTGTCGGCCACCGGCCGCCTTGTCATTGATTTGCCGCGCATCCTGAGTGGCGGACTGTTTGCGGTGGAAGATCCGATTCTGCGCAATGGCGACCGTCTGTTGATTCCACGCACGCAACAGGAAGTCAGTGTGATTGGCGAAGTGTTCCAGCCGACGTCGCATCTGTTTGATCCTAGACTTGGTGTTGCCGACTACATCAACCGTAGTGGTGGCTATACAGACGAGGCGGATCGCCGCAACGTGTACATCATCAAGGCCAGTGGTGAAGTGATTACCTATGGCGATACGCGCTGGTTCTTCCAGGAAAGTTCACGGCTGACGGCCGGCGACAGCATCATTGTGCCGTTCAATACCGTTCGCACGAATTATCTGCAGAGCTGGACCAGCATCACCCAGATCCTTTTCAACATCTCGACCACTTTGCTGGCGATCGAATCGGTGAGGCAGCAGTGATGAAGGATCAAAACTCCATTGTTGCGCCGAGTATGCACGCGGATGACGAGATCGATTTGCGGGAATTGTTTGGCGTTCTATGGGCAGAAAAGTGGCTGGTCATTGCCTGTACATCCGTGGCCATGCTCGCATCTGTGGCTTACGCATTGTTGGCAACGGAACGCTTTCGCGCTGAAACGGTGCTGGTCGCCGCAGAAACAAGGCAAGCGTCCAACCCATTGCTGAACCAGCTGGGCGGCGCTGCAGCGCTGATAGGGATAAATGTCGGCGCACAGGATGGAGGCGACATCAACAACGCAATCGCTGTGCTGCAATCCCGTGAATTCATCAACAAGTTCATCATGAATCACGATGTCTTGGTGCCTCTGTTTGCCGGCACCTGGGATCGCGAAAATGGCGCAGGCATAGATAAAGAGATCTATGATCCCTCGCGTGGAGAATGGCAGCTTCAGAGCGGGGCTCCAAGCAATCTTGAGGCCTACAGGGCGTTCATGGACACGCTGAGCATTACGCGTGAAACCAACACTGGCATCGTTCGAGTTGCTGTGGAATGGACTGATCCGGAGTTGGCGGCGCATTGGGCAAATCTGCTGGTGCAGGATATCAACCGCGATTTCAAGGAAGCCGATGTGCGCGAGGCAACAGATGCAATCGCGTATCTGCAGGAGCAATTGCAATCAACTCAGCTCGTTGACATGCAGCGTGTGTTCTATCAGCTCATTGAGTCGCAGACCCAGGTCACCATGCTGGCTGATGTGCGCGATGAGTATGTATTTCAGGTAATCGACAGCGCTGTTGCTCCTGATCTGCGTGTGTCGCCACAGCGAACATTGATCGTGTTGATGGGGACGTTCATGGGCGGGCTATTGGCTGTGGCCTTCGTCTTTATTCGCCGATACGCGCTGAATCGTTAGGTCAATATGATCCTGTTCAATCTACCTGCAATTTGGCTATTGAATGCCGTCTGACAGAAATTCCCGCATTGCCCGCAACACGCTGACACTCTATTTCAGACAGTTGCTCATACTGTTTGTAAATCTATATACGGTACGTGTTGTCCTGGATGTTCTGGGGGTTCAGGACTACGGCATTTACAGCGTCGTGGCAGGTGTAGTGGCAGTCAGTTCATTTCTTCCCAACTCACTGGCATCCGCAACCCAGCGCTACTTTTCATTCGCTTTGGGTCAATCTGATCATGAAAAACTCAAAAAGACCTTTTCCGTCAATTTGATATTGTATGTTGCGATCTCGTTATTTTCGTTGCTGGTACTTGAAACCGCAGGTCTGTGGTTTGTCACTCAGTCACTTTCCTTGCCGGAAGCGCGATCTGACGCCGCTACAGTGCTCTACCACTTCACTGTTTTGACGTTTGTTGCCAGTATTTTTTCCTCTCCGTTTATCGCGATCATTATTGCTCATGAAGATATGCGGCTTTATGCCTACGTGTCGATTCTTGAAGCATTCTTGAAGTTGTTAGCTGTGCATGTATTGATGTTACTGTCAGTCGACAAGCTTGAACTTCATGGTGCACTTTTGTTGGGCATTGCATGTGTAAATTCCGCCATCTATATCGTGGTTTGTTTCGCGAGGTACTCGGAGTGCCAGATTCGGAAGCTTCACTGGGATTCTGTTCTGGCAAGGGAAACTCTCGGATTCACTGGTTGGACATTGTTTGGTCAGATCTCAACGATCGGTCGGACGCATGCAATTACAATTCTAATGAACCAGATGTTCAATCCAGCTGTGGTTGCGGCAAGGTCAATTGCCGTCAATGTTGCGAACAGCACCAATATGTTCGCCAGCAACTTCAACACAGGTTTGTATCCTCCGATCATCAAAGCATATGCCTCCGGTGATCAGCGTGAACTATTTTCTCTGGTAAACAACGGCTCCAAATTGACGTTTTTCCTGCTTTGGCTGTTTGCACTGCCAATGATCATGGAGATGGAATTCATTCTGAGCGTCTGGTTGCGGACAGTGCCTGAACATACCGTTGCCTTTACCCAATTGGCTCTTGTCGAGTCACTGGTATTCTCGCTTAGTGCGCCTATTGCCACAGCTGCACGAGCGCCCGGCAACATGAGACTGTACGAACTTGTTCTTGGAACCATGCAGTTCGGAATTCTTCTCGTTTCCTGGATTGTCCTGGAATACGGCGCACCAGCTTCTTCTGTCTTCGTAGTTGCCATACTGGCAAATGTTTTGATGTTCTTTGTCAGGCTTCTTCTTGTACGCAGACTGATTGGATTGTTGATCGTGCCATTTCTGACAGGAGTACTTTTGCCAGTCGTATTGGTTTCAGTCGTATCAGCTGTTCCAGCCTATTTGCTGACCAGCACGCTCAATGGAGGCTTCGCAATATTTCTTGTCAACGTCGCGTCGTGCTTTGCATTCTCGTTGCTAGCCATGTACTTCATTGGGCTGGATGCATTCTGGCGACAGAAATTGCGTGATGGATTCATGAGAAAAGTGGGTATGGGAACACCGCCATGACGACAGTGCTTGTTCTTGGAGGCACTGGTGCAATGGGTAACGAGCTGGTTGCCTGCCTCGCGAAAGAAGGCGTGGATGTATTTGTAACTACCAGACATGCGCGAGCTAATTCTTCGCAATGCTCCTTTCTGGTGGGTGATGCATTACAAGATGAATTTCTGGACGAGTTGCTCAAGCGTGAATGGGATGTCATCGTGGATTTCATGGTCTATCGAGCGTCAGCGTTTCAGAAGAGAGTAGAGCGCCTTCTTCGAGCCGCAGGACAGTACGTCTTTGTCAGCTCAGCCAGAGTGTACGCTGACACAGCGGCACCGATCACCGAAGAGTCGCCCAGATTGCTTGATGTCACAGTTGATTCGAACTATCTCATGACTGACGAGTACGCGCTTGCAAAAGCCCGACAGGAAAATCACCTGTTTGCGAGTAGCAGAACTAATTGGACTATCGTTCGTCCCTATATCACCTTTGGCGAGCAAAGATTGCAGTTGGGAAGCCTGGAGAAGGAGTTGTGGCTCTTTCGTGCCTTGCGCGGCAGAAGCATAGTATTCGCCGAAGAACTGCTAACTAAAAGAACTACAATGAGCTGGAGCGCTGATGTAGCGCTCTCGATATGCAAATTGCTTGAGAATCCAAAAGCACATTGCGAGGCTTTCAATGTCTGCTCCACGCAGTCAGTGATCTGGCGCGATGTTCTTGATGTGTATGTCGAATCGTTGAGCAACAGTATGGGAATTGTCCCCAAGGTAAAAATCGTAGATCTGCGAGCCTTTTCAAGAATCAGGTCGGCGCATTACCAGATTTTCTATGATCGGATCTACAACAGAGTTTTTGACAACAGCAAGTTACTTCGTATTACTGGTTCAGCACAATTCAGCAATACCGAGAAAGCATTGAAATACTGCATCGACAAGTTTCTCGTCGAACCTGTTTTCAAGACTATTGAATGGAAGTCAGAAGCTGTGATGGATCGCTTGTGCGGAGAATTCTCGTGGCCTTCAGAAATTGACGGGTACAAGAACAAGCTTAGATATCTTACCTGTAGGTTCAAATTGAGAGTCTAAAATATTTTGAGTAAATTCCAATGACGAAGAAATATACGGATGAGAAGAACGCGCTGATTGTAATCGCACTTCTCAAGGCTCACGGCATTAAGAAAGTTGTTGCTTCGCCAGGAGCAACAAACGTTACGTTTGTAGGTAGCATACAAAACGATCCGTATTTCGAAATATATTCGTCAGTCGATGAAAGATCTGCTGCCTATATTGCTTGTGGACTGGCGCATGAGACTGGTGAGCCGGTTGTGATTAGTTGCACAGGTGCGACAGCGTCAAGAAACTACCTTCCCGGTCTTACAGAGGCGTACTATAGAAAGCTTCCGATTCTTGCAATTACGTCAACTCAACTTGTTGGGAAAGTCGGTCACCATGTGGCACAAGTGATTGATCGCAGCGTGATTCAGAATGATGTCGCTCGCATTAGTGTATGCCTGCCATTCGTCAAGGATAGCGAGGACCGTTGGGAATGCGAATCAAAAGTGAACATGGCCATCCTTGAGTTGACACGTTTTGGTGGTGGTCCAGTTCACATTAACTTACCCACGATGTATAGCAAGTCATACGATACCTATGAATTACCAGATTGTAGAGTCGTCAGAAGGCACTCATCGCATAATAACTTGCCAATACTTACAGGAAAAGTTGCTGTATTTTCTGGAGCACATAGAAGCTTTTCTGCGGAAGAAACTTCAGCTATCGACAATTTCTGCGAGAACAACAATGCCGTGGTCTTCTGCGATCATACCAGTGCCTATAGAGGCAAATACCGCGTCCTTTACGCTCTTGCTGCTACACAAGAAATGCTGGACCTTTCTACGCAACAACCAGACATCACGATTCATATTGGCGAAGTGACAGGTGACTACGAAAGTCTGGCCATGATTGGAAAACAAGTCTGGAGAGTGAGTCCGGACGGCGAGTTGCGCGATACTTTCCGTCGACTCACCAATATATTTCAAATGGAAGAAATGGAATTCTTCAAGATCTACTCAGAGAAGAGGTTTGAAAAATCTTCCGACTACTTCTCTGAGTGCCAAGAGACTTTGACTGAGCTTCGCAGTCGAATACCTGATTTGGCTTTCTCCAATATCTGGCTCGCCTCCAGATTGGCTCACTTGATTCCCGAAGGCGCTTCCATCCATTTTGGCATTCTGAACAGCCTTCGATCCTGGAACTTCTTTGAATTGCCTGCATCCGTGACCTCTACGTCCAACGTTGGTGGATTTGGTATCGACGGCGGTCTATCGTCACTCGTGGGTGCATCCTTGGCGGACAAGGAAAAGCTGTATTTTGGTGTAATTGGAGATCTGGCCTTCTTTTACGACATGAACGTGCTTGGCAACAGACATGTTGGAGAGAATCTGAGAATCTTGTTGGTCAACAATGGCAAGGGCACCGAGTTCAGGCAATACAACCACAAAGTAGCCCATTTCGGCGACGATGCTGATCAATATATTTCCGCTGCGGGGCACTTTGGTGCCAAGTCAAACCAGCTGGTAAAGCACTTTGCCGAAGACCTTGGATATGAATACATAACAGCCTCCAGCAAACAGGAGTTCGAGCTTGTATTCGAGAGATTTGTTGCTCCTTACAAGACTGGCAAATCCATCATATTTGAAGTATTCACCGATAGTGTTGAAGAGAGCAAGGCGCTCGAAACCATTCGAAATTTGAAAGGCGATTCGACAAAGATCGCAAAGAGATTCGTAAAGAACCTGATTGGAGAGAAGTCAATCAAGGCCTTACGGAGCATTTTCGGTGAATAGTCTTGCGGTCGTGGAGAACGTTGGAGTGTCAAGGAAAGACCTTGCCTAGCACAACAGCTGAAGAGCTTCCGAATTCCGAGACCAGTCGAAATAGAGTTGGAATTCTCAATTTCCAATACTCGAATCACAATTTCGGAGCCGTCCTGCAGGCGACGGCATTGGCACATTGCGTTTCTGGATTGGGATATGAAGTCGAGCATATCAATTATATTCCTGAGTTTGATCAAGCATTAACCCCTCGAAGAATTGCAGGTCGCATTCTGCAGCTGCTTGGATTCAGGAAAGCAAAGAAAAGAGCCAAGGGCTCAGATGTCTTTGAGTTGTTCAGGAGGAAATGGCTGGCTCGATCTCCCTTGTGCAGAACTGCTGATGAGCTTCATGCGCTGTCTTGCCGCTACAACGCCATCATCGTGGGCAGTGACCAGGTATGGAGACCCAATTACACAATTGGTGATCCGTTGGTCTACTTCCTGAACTTTGTAAATGAAGATTGCAGACGAATCGCCTATGCAGCAAGTTTCGGCAGCGAAAGATGGCCCGATGTGGATCCGGGTATGACGGCGAACGTGAATGCACTTCTTTCCAGATTCGATAGCATTTCATGTCGAGAAGACACAGGGGTTCGTATCTGTAAGGAAGTATTTGGGAGTTGCGCGGTTCACGTCCTGGATCCAACACTTCTGGTCGGGCGGAATTTCTTTGAGACCATGATCAGTGATCGTGATCCGAAAATTGATAGACCAGGAATTGTCTATTACAAACTTGATCTCGACCCTTCATTTGTGAAGATCATGGGTCGGTTGAAAAACAATAATGAAGAGATTCTTGAGAATATCTACTTCAAGAATGTTGAAGGCGAAGACTATTACCTCGAGGTCGAGGAATGGCTATTGAAGATCAAGAATGCGAAGTTCGTGGTTACAGACTCTTACCACTGCGTATGTTTCTCAATAATCTTCAATAAACCGTTTGTTTGTCTTCGCAATGAAAGCAGAGGCTATACCCGCATTGAGAGCTTGTTGGATAGATTGGGACTATCGAACAGAGCGCTCAGTGAGTTGGAATTGCTTGAACGATTCGATGAACTGGTTCGAGTTCCCATAGATTACGTGGAAGTCAATCGCAAGCTGGAACATATGCGTGCAGAGTCTCTTGAGTTCCTGATCGAAGCATTGCGTTAGTCAGTATCGTGAACTTATCTCCCATCCTGTTTAAGTGTTTTGAATTCTCAGTTGATGGCAGATTCAGTTCCGCCTTTGAAGAATGTGGGATATTTCTATGAGTATTTTCGTCGCAGGTCACCGCGGAATGGTTGGGTCCGCAATAGTTCGAGAGTTGGTGCGATCGGGTATTGATCGATCTCAGATTATTACCAGGACGCATGACGAACTTGATCTAGTTGACCAAAGGGCTGTGCTCGACTTTTTCGAGTCGACGAAAGTTTCCGAAGTGTATCTGGCAGCAGCAAGGGTGGGTGGTATTTATGCCAATGACAACTATCCTGCTGATTTCATCTACGACAATCTGATGATTGAAGCCAACGTGATCCATTCAGCTTTTATCACTGGTGTGAAAAAGCTGCTTTTTCTGGGGTCCAGTTGCATTTATCCAAAGTTTGCAGAGCAGCCAATCAAAGAGTCAGCATTGCTGACGGGTGAACTCGAGCCTTCCAATGAACCCTACGCAATTGCCAAGATCACAGGCATCAAGCTCTGTGAGAGTTACAACAGACAATACGGTGCCAGTCACGGAATTGAGTATAGAAGCGTGATGCCTTCAAATCTTTACGGTACTGGTGACAATTATCACCCGCAGAATTCTCACGTCATTCCGGCGTTGCTGCGTCGCTTTCATGAAGCCAGGTCGTCAGGCAAGGAATTTGTTGAAATCTGGGGAACCGGAGCGCCACTTCGAGAATTCACTTTTGTCGATGACGTGGCTTCTGCCTGCCTTCAAATAATGGGAATGCCACAGGAAGTTTACAACGCAGTTACGGAAGCACGTTGCAGTCACCTCAATGTTGGGTCTGGCGAAGAGGTTTCCATACGTCAATTAGCTGAATTGGTTGCCGACACTGTCGGTTACAAGGGCGAGATCAGATTCAATACCGCCATGCCGGATGGTACTCCGCGCAAACTCATGGACAGCAGTAAATTGCGTTCAATGGGTTGGGGTCCGAAATACCCGCTGCAACTCGGGCTGCAGCGAGCCTATGCCGATTTTGTTGCAAATATAAACTCAAGGAAAATTTAGGAATCGTTGAAATGTCCAATAGCAGAAAAGTTGCTCTTATTACTGGAATTACCGGGCAGGATGGCGCGTACCTCGCTGAATTCCTGCTCGGCAAGAACTACGTTGTTCATGGAATCAAGCGAAGGAGCAGTCTTTTCAATACCGATCGCATAGATCATTTGTACAAGGATCGTCATGAAGCGGATGTCAGTTTTTTCCTGCACCACGGTGATCTCACTGACAGTTCGAGCATCATTCGTATCATTCAGAGCACTCAGCCGGACGAAATTTACAATCTGGCTGCTCAGAGTCATGTAGCGGTCAGCTTTGAAGAGCCAGAGTACACGGCGAACTCGGATGCATTGGGCGCACTTCGAATCCTCGAGGCTATTCGCATTCTCGGTATGGAAAAGCGAACCAAGTTCTATCAGGCAAGCACCAGCGAACTCTATGGACTGGTGCAGGAAACGCCTCAAAAGGAAACGACGCCTTTCTATCCTAGAAGCCCGTATGCAGTCGCAAAGCTTTACGCCTATTGGATTACGGTGAACTATCGCGAAGCGTACGGAATGTTTGCTTGCAATGGCATATTGTTCAATCACGAAAGTCCTATCCGCGGTGAGACTTTCGTGACCCGTAAAATCACGCGTGCTTTGGCAAGGATCAAACTGGGTCTGCAAAGCTGCCTTTACCTCGGCAATTTGAACGCCAAGCGAGACTGGGGCCATGCGCGAGACTACGTGGAAGCTCAATGGCTGATGCTCCAGCAGGCTGAGCCAGATGACTTTGTTATCGCCACCGGAGTTCAGTACAGCGTAAGAGATTTCGTTTCAGCCGCCGCGGCTGAGTTGGGTATCGGTATTCATTGGGAAGGAAGTGGTGTTGACGAGAAGGGACTGGATGAATCTGGAAATTGCATAGTCGCAGTAGATCCTCGTTATTTCAGAGCCACAGAGGTGGAGACACTCCTTGGCGACGCCAGCAAGGCCCGCGACGAGCTTGGGTGGTCTCCTCGGACATCATTCGCCGAGTTGGTCAAGGAAATGGTGCGAGAAGACTTTGCTTCAGCGCAGCGTGACGAACTGGTGGGGCAGCATGGCTTCAAGACGTTGAACTACCACGAGTAGTGGAATCTCGTTCGCCTGGCAGTCAAGGCTCCGTCAAGGAAAGTGGAAATTTGAAGTTTTCAGTCGTAATGCCCTTGTACAACAAGGAAAAGTCAGTGGCGCGAGCTATTGCCTCGGTCATGTCGCAAACCTGCGAAGACTTTGAATTGATCGTTGTCGATGACGGTTCCACAGACGACAGTCTTTCTGTGGCAAGCAGATTTTCTGACAGCAGAGTCAGGGTATTGAGCAAGGAGAATGGCGGAGCTTCCAGTGCAAGAAACTTCGGACTGAATCTTTGTGACGGAGAATTTGTTGCGTTTCTTGATGCTGACGATGAGTGGGATAACGAGTTCCTGGCCACTATCGAGCAGCTTGTCAGAAAATTCCCTGATGCCTTGATTTACAGCACTGGCTACATGAACAGAGAGTCGGGCAAGCCCGATTCGAGAGTTATTTTCAGAGACACAATGGACTCTGCGACAGGCGAGATACTGCAAGACTACTTTCGCTTGATTCACAAGAAGGGGGCGTCGATCAACAACTCTTCCACGAGTGTAGTCCGCTTGTCTTTTTTTCGCGAAGGCTTGTCCTTCCCTGAGAAAATGCGCAGTTATGAAGACCACGCTGTCTGGTACAGGTTGGCGCTCAGGGGTGATGTTGCTTATGCAGCAAAGGCCCTGGTTTGCATTTACAAGGACTCGGAGAATCGCAGCAATGCCAGCTGGAACCCTGCAAGGGCAGTTGACGATCTGGCCGAGCTTGGCCGAACTGTCGATCAGTACGGAAAGCAGCATCTCCTTGACCAGGAGAAATACCAACAATTCGCGGCGCTGATGCGTTACCGCGAGAGATATTTGCTTCGCATGTTGCTCAGGACTGGAAGCTTCGAATGCTTTCGCAAGGTCATTCGTGAATGCAGCCACGATGGCGTCATGGCGCTTGGAAGCAGCAGGCCGGGGTTTCTCTTGTTGCGAAGTGCACTGTACACATTCGACATCGTGAAGCAGATTGCCAGAGCCCCGCGGCAACTGATGCGCAGGCTTGGCGCACGAAAGAGAACTCATGCTCAGAAGGCATAATGTGCTCGCCTCCGGCATGGTCTGGTCAGTTGGGCTGATGCCGCTGCTCGGAACACTTTCCACGGTCACGTTGTTTGGTGAGTTCACCCTCAATTGGGTGTCTTATCTACCTGTGGTGTTCGGGATCCTTTTCTATTTTCTGTCCGGAAGCCGCTGGCCCAGACTGGCATTATTGTTCTTGCTGGCGGCAGGACTGTTTTTGACATCGTGGTACTTGCAAGCCGAGCAGATCAACATCCTCGCCTTGATCAGGTTTTCGTTATCGATATTGCCGCTTCTGCTGACTGCGCAATTGATGAATGGTTTGGAGGACGTCGACCTTAAGCTGCCGGCCTTGGTTTTCCTGGTGGGTGTCAGTGTGACGATAGTGCTCGCAATAATGCAGCTCATCGGAGTCCTGGAATATAGAGACTTTGACTATGTTGATGGCGTGCAGGTTGGACGGATTTCTGGGGGCTATGAGAAACCGGTAATTTTTACAGTCGTCCTGTTTCCGGTTTATCTGTTCGCGGTATCGCTCTACTCGTCTCGACGAGCACTCGCATTGATTGTAATCATGGCAATCCTGGGCATTGTCTTTCTGTCAGGCTTGAGAACTGCTCTTGTGGTGTACCTGTTTCTCACGTTGTTGCTGGTGTTGAAACTGGATCTATACATCGCCACCCGTTACTTTCTCAAGATTCTCGGACCAACATTACTGGCTGTTCTGTTGGTGACTCTGCTTTGGCTCGTTGGAGAGTTGCTCCCCGGTGCCGGACTGTTGAGGGGCAGATTGGGAATGTGGATCGCACATGCCAACGAGTTCTTCGGTGCTGGCACATTGAGGCTTGTCTTCGGCAGTGGCAATACAGCGCTGGACCCGGCAACACTGGTATTGTTTGATGTCTATCATGCCAACGAAGTTCACAATGATTTCATTCGAATACTTGTTTATTGTGGCGTGTCAGGATCTGCAATTTTTTCCTACCTGCTCTACCGGCATTTCGCTTTGTCAAAGCGTCAGTTGAACGTAACCGCTGAAGAACGCAAGCTCCTGACGTATCCTGTCATTTTCCTGCTTCTTTACATGATCACCAATGAGCCTTCGTTTTATCCTTCGTTCTTCTGGTTGCTGGTCATGTCATCGCTATTGATCATCGAGATGAAAAGGCGTCGCACGCTATCTACAGGCAGACAATGAAATACAAGCACGACAAGAATAGGACCGTGTACGTTTCCTATTTCTACAATCCGAATTTCTACAAGGATAGAGTTCTGCAGATTGCGCAGAGTGCCCCGGAAAACTGGGCGCTGGTGTTGATCGTCGGCGCAAAGCCGGATTATGAATTGCCGAGACGATTCAAAGTAATCCACCTTTACCGGAATCCAGGCAATGTTCGTACTCCTCGAGTGCAGATTTGCCTCTTGCGAGTTGTTCGGCGCATAGCTGCCTCCAGAAGCGTTGTCATCCATGACTGGTTCATGTCTTTTGTGGTCACATTTCTTTTTGCACCCGAGAACAGCGTACGAATTTACTCTCCGGTGATCTCTGGCATGGGGTGGCTGGCAAAGCGCTTTTCAGGTGACGTGCCGTCTGCAGGGGTTCGCTACGATATCCGCAGACTCAAGGATGCGTTGACTGAGTGGCCCATGCTGCTGAGTTCGTCCTACACCGTTGTACAGTCGGCCGCATTGCGTCACTTTTACCTCAACAGGCTGCCTGGAGTTGAAAGTGAGAAGCTGCTGGTGTCCTACAATCCCTTGTCCGATGTGGATGTATCGCCAATAGTTCCGGGTGCATTGAAGAATCGTATCGGTCAAGATGGTCGTGCCATTGTCACCTTCATCGGGAATCTCGAAAGGCACAAAGGTCTCATAGACTTGATATGGCTGCGTCAGCGCCTGGATCAGAGATTCCTGCTGGTACTCGCCGGTGGCTCGAACGGTCGTGAGAACAAGCGAATTCTTGCGACGTTGCTGAGTATGAAGGGCGTTGTGCATCTTGGGAAACTGACAAGCGCGGAAATCGCTGAACTGCATTCACTGACTGATTGCTTGATTCTCCCGTCTTACCACGAAGGTAGCCCGCGGGTGGTATCGGAGTTCTTCCTCTCAGGTAAGCCTATTGTTGCTTACGCGAATCCCGGGCTGGACTATTGCGCAGATGCTCCGGGGGTCTCTACCGTACCTTACGGAGACATTGCGGCAATGGCCGAGAGTATCGAGTCTCTGACGCCTTCTCGTTTCGTGCGTACTGTTCCGGAAGTGATCAAGGCCAACTCGTTGAAGCGGATTTTTGAGCACATTGAACAACAGTTGGCGAAGGGAGTCTGACTTGCGGCGCGTTTGCATCATACAAAGAACCCTGCCGCATTACAGAGTCGCTTTGTTTCAAGGCTTGTATGAAAGCCTGCTCGAACGTGAAATCGAATTGACGGTGATCTACGGACAGAGTGCCGAGAAGGAAGTACCGGTTACTGTTCAAGTTGACTGCTCCTGGGCGAAGAATCGCCCGAATTTCTATCTTAGCGGCAACCAGAAGGGCCTGGTGTGGCAGAGATGTCTGCTGGACCTGACCGGATATGATCTGATCGTCATCGAGTATGCAGGCAGGCTCCTGCTGAATTATGTCTTGCTGGCGTTGAGATCGGTTGGCGTATTGAAGCTGGCATTCTGGGGGCATGGACGCAACTTCCAGGCCGAGCGTGCAGACAGTTTCAAGGAGAACGTGAAGAGACATCTGTTGAGACAGGTCGATTGGTGGTTTGCCTACACGGAGCTCTCCAAGTTGACAGTAGCTGATGCCCGGTTCAATCAGAACAGGATAACGGTTCTCAACAACACCATCGACGATAGAGTGCTGAGATCTCAGTTCGAAGCAATCCGGCAGCGGGTTCAATCCAGCGACAGCGAATTTATTCTCGGCAAGCGAAACAACATTGCCTTGTACTGTGGCGGCCTCTACGAGGAGAAGAGAATTCCCTTCTTGATCGAGGCCTGCATCGCAATTCGTGCAAGGCTTCCTGACTTCGAGTTTTTCTGGATTGGTTCTGGGCCGGATGAACATTTGGTTCGCGATGCTTCTGCAAAGTTTGACTGGATGCACTATGTCGGACCGCTGTTCAATGAAGAAAAACTGGAGTACTTCCACAAAGCCAAGTTGCATCTCATGCCTGGCCTGGTTGGACTTACAATTGTTGATTCATTCATAACGGAAGTACCCATTGTCACGACAAGCGGCGCCAAGCACAGCCCCGAGATCAGCTATCTGGTCTCCGATGAGAACGGTGTGATTACAGGTAATGAGTTGAGCGAATTTGTGGATAAAGTAGTTTTCTATATGACCAACAGTGTGGCACTTGAGAAATTGAAACACGGCTGCAGAGAGTCTGCCCGGGTATTGACCCTTGCGAACATGATTCGCAATTTCTCGCAGGGCATCGAAAACGCGTTGGCACTTTCTGACGTGGAACGGAATCACCCTTGAGCAAATCAGGAATATCCTTTGTCACTGGCGCTGCGGGATTTGTCGGCGGGCACCTGACAAAGCGACTCTTTGAAAACAATTGTCTAGTAGGCGGGATTGGGCACGGTGAACTAAGTCCGCCCGCCGCCTCTGAGCGCGGCATGTCGGCGTGGATGAATGGCGAGGTTACACGAGCCAACCTGGACAAACTGGCCCAGCAGTGTGGATTGCCTGATTACATTTTCCACTTGGCTGGAGGTAGTTCCGTAGCAGCTTCCATGTCGGCCCCGTGCACAGATTTCGAGAAAACGTGTTGTTCAACCTCCGAGTTGCTGGAATGGGTGAGAGTGCACTCGCCGCATTCAAAAATGCTTTTTGTTTCTAGTGCTGCTGTATACGGCAACAAACACAGTTCGCACATCGCCGAGCATTGCCTTCTTGCGCCTTACTCCGTGTATGGAGTCAACAAGCGCATAGCTGAGACCTTGTTCGAATCCTATACCGAGAACTACGGCCTCAACGCGGCGATTGTCAGGCTCTTCTCTGTGTACGGTCCGGGCCTGCGCAAGCAATTGCTCTGGGACATTTGCACCAAACTTTGCAGAAATTCTGGTTTGCTTGAGTTGGGTGGTACTGGCGGAGAAATGCGTGACTGGATTCATGTGCAGGACGCTGTTGATGTGATGCTGAGTGCTATAGAGATTGCCAGCAACAAAGTGCAGATCATCAATGGTGGTACTGGCATAGGTACCAATGTTGACAGTATTGCAAGGCTAGTGAGCCGAGCTTTCACCGGCAAGGAAGCCAAAATCGAATTCTCTGGTGCTAGAAGGGCAGGAGATCCTGACTATCTTGTGGCCGACATTCAACAACTAAGACAGTTAGGCAAATGCGAATTTAGAGATGTCGCCGACGGTCTTCACGAGTTTGTCTCTTGGTACAAGATGGAGAATTCCATTAAATGAAAATCGCATTCACGCGCATTGGCGGTCGACATTGGCTGGGCGGACAGAATTATATTGTCAACTTGCTTGCTGTGCTGTCTGAGTATGGGGACAACGACTGTGAGTTCGTTGTATTTCTCGGTGTAGGTACAGATCAGGAACTCCTGGAACGCGTCCAGCAGATACGTAGAGTCGAAGTAGTCCAAAGTCCGAAATTTGGCGGTAGCGCCTGGTACTCTATTCTCAGAAGGCTCTCGTCATTTCTACTACAGCGCGACTGGATTGCCGAGACTGAGTTTCGCCGCCATGGAGTTGATGTGGTTTTCCAGCATCAAGCGTGGTACGGCCTGGGCTTTCGACTGCCGACTGTAGCTTGGATTGCCGATTTTCAACATCGTCGATTGCCATCGATGTTCAGCAGCTTGAAGAGGCTATGGAGAGACTTGGGATATCACGCACTTGGCAAAAGTGCGACTCAGATAATGGTCAGCAGCCAGGATGCCGGGCGTGATTGTGTGAAGTATTTCAAGGGGACAACAGGCAAGGTAGTTGCGGTGCCATTCGCGATCAGGTCCCCTGATCTGTCGTCAGTACATCACAATCTGGACGCAGTATTGGAAAAGCACGGACTCCCCAAGAGATTTTTCTTCCTTCCCAATCAGTTCTGGAAGCACAAGAATCATCTCTTGGTCGTGGAGGCTCTGGCGTTGGCCAAGGCTTCAACACCCGAAATGGTTGTTGCTGTAACAGGGCTACTTGCAGACAATCGGCATCCCGCTTATCCGGAGTCGGTGATCAAGAGAGTCAAGCTATTGGGCTTGGAAAATAATTTCGTTTACCTCGGAAAAATTACCCACCGCGAAGTCCTCATATTGATGAGCAATGCGATCGCTACGTTGAACCCGTCACTTTTCGAAGGTTGGAGTACGACGGTTGAAGAAGCCAAGTCACTGGCATGCCGGCTATTGCTTTCAGATATTCCCATTCACCGTGAGCAGGCAGGTTCGTTACACTCAGATTTCTTTGATCCACATGATGCCTCATCGCTGGCAAGCCAATTGATATCCATCTGGCAATGCGCTGATGTAGATCCTGCGTCAGAAGAGCAACGAAGAACTGAATTGAAACTGCTCTATGAAGAAAACCGAAAGCACTTTGCCAGCAATTTTATTACAGTCTGTAGAACTGCAGCCGAATTGTATAGAGAGAAAAATCGTGCCTAGAGTGATTTCCGTGCTTGGGTATGATGTTTTCTGCGACTCGCTGTCGTCATTGGTCGATGAAATCGAGGATCAACTGAAAGTCGACGATTCCAAAGCCTGGCTTTGCTGCTTGAATCCGCATTCATACGCGGTTTCGAAAAGCGTGAAGATATTCAGAGACGCTATTCATGCTGCAACCTGGGTAATTCCTGACGGAATTGGCATGGTGATAGCTGGTAATTTTTTGAGGAAACCTGTGCTGGAGCGAATCACCGGATCTGACACGTTCTATGCAGTTTCATCTGTTGCAGCACGATCCAGTTACAGAGTGTTCTTTCTTGGAGCTTCAGAAGAAGTTCTTCAATTGATCGTCGAAAGATACAACAAGGAGTTTCCAGGCTCTGTTATCGCCGGCACGTATTCCCCTCCATACAAAAGCGAATTCAGCAGAGCGGATATCGACAACATGGTTGAAAGTGTCAACAAGTCTGGTGCGGACATACTTTGGGTCGGTATGACTTCACCCAAGCAGGATATTTTTATCGCGCAGAATATTGGCAGACTTGACGTGAAGTTTGCCGCAGGCATAGGAGCAGTATTTGACTTCTACGCAGGTCGGACTCCAAGAGCAAGTGATCTAATGATTCGCTTGAGGTTGGAATGGTTACACCGCTTTTTCATGGCTCCGAAACGCATGTGGAGAAGGATATTTATTTCCGGGCCAATATTCCTCATGGATGTAATCAAAGCCCGCTTTATTCGGCAGTAACTCTGAATAGATAGACACTCAAATTTCCTGAATCTGAGTTTCAACTACTGCTTCAAGACAATTGAACTCTTCCAAAAGCATCCTCAAACCTCACAATATCATCCTCCCCCAGGTAGCTCCCGCTCTGCACTTCGATCAACTCCAGAGGTAGTTTTCCCGGATTGGTCAACCTGTGAATCGCCCCCAGTGGGATATAGACAGATTGATTCTCTGTCAGCATCGACTCTTGCTCATTGATCCTCACGACTGCGGTACCTGACACGACGATCCAGTGCTCGGCACGGTGATGGTGCATCTGCAATGAGAGTGACGCGCCGGGTTTCACGCGAATTCGCTTTACTTGATACCGATCCCCAAAATCAATGCTGTCATAACTGCCCCAGGGGCGATGCACTTCGCGGTGATACAAGTGCTCGTCCCGTTCTGTGTCGGCAATCTGGTCTACAGCTTTCTTTACATTCTGCACGTGATCTTTATGTGCCACGAGTAGCGCATTCTTCGTGTCCACGACAACAATATCTTCAAGACCAATGGTGACAACGAGTTTGTCCTTGCAGCTGTTGTGGACCAGACAATTGCTGGAGTCCAGACTGATGACATCGCCTACGCTTGCTGTTCCATCTGGCGATTTTTCAAGAATTTCCCAGATTGCCCGCCAACTGCCGATGTCGCTCCATCCTGCCGAAAGCGGGACCACTCGAACGTCGTGACTTTTTTCCATGACTGCGTAATCGATTGAATCCGAAGGACATAGACCAAACGCCGCTGCATCAACTCGGATGAAATCGAGGTCGCTCTTTGCTTGGGTGAATGCTTTTTGGCAAGCAGCGAATATCGCAGGCTGCAGCTTGTCCAGAGCCTTGAGATAAACATCTGCCTTGAATACAAACATGCCGCTGTTCCATAAATGGCGACCACCTTTCAAATACTCTTGCGCTTTTGCCAATGCCGGCTTTTCAACAAATTGCACAACATTCTGCACGCTTGCATGGAAGCCATTCGAATCGCTGCGATCACCAGTGCCTTGGTCGCTGCTTTGCGCAATTTCAATATAGCCGTATCCGGTTTCAGGGTGCGATGGCACGATCCCGAATGTGATCAAGTAGTCTTTATTGGCTGCTGCTGAAGTCGCAATGTCCAGAGCTGCATGAAACGCAGTGATGTTCTGAATCGCGTGATCTGCGGGAAACACTGCAATCACTGCTTCTGGGTCGATCTGAATTGCCTTCAGCGCAGCCAGTGCAATAGCCGGTGCAGTATTTCTGGCGACTGGCTCCAGAATGATGGCTGCTGGCTTGGCGCCGATAGCGTGTAATTGCTCGGCCAACATGAAGCGATGATCTTCATTGCAGACTACGATCGGTGCGCTAAGGTGTTTCACGCGCAGCGCCGTTTCCTGCAGCAAGGTAAACTCACTGCCAGTCATTCTGTGGAATTACTTTGGATAATGCTTGCGGGACAAGGGCCAGAGACGAGTACCTGAGCCTCCAGAAAGGATTACAGGAATTATGTGGGGCACGTTGCGATCTCCTCGAGAAACTTTTTGATTATCTGCATCACGCCCTATAAAGTGCCAAAAGAATTTCGTGATGATTGCTGTTCAATTTTTCGGCTATGTTAGCGCAATCTCGCTCTCGTTGAACAACTCGGCATACGCATATTCATGAATTGATCTACTCTCGTAATGCGCCACGTAATTGCAATTGAACTGAATTATTTTATTTTCGTGATGTGAATGGTAAATCAGACTGGCACTCACAAATCCAATAAACCCCAGGAGCCCCCCCATGACCAAATACGCCGAAATCCGCGCCCGCATCTCCGACCTGCAGAAGCAGGCCGACGACATTTACCTTGCCGAGAAGAAAGCGGCCATCGCCGAGATCAAGGACAAGATCAAGACCTATGACATCACGGCGGCCGAGCTGGGTCTGGTGAAGCGCGAGCGCGCGGCGTCTACGGCCAAGGCGGGCA
>JACCEB011794831.1_pt1 | contig 19478 bp, 17 predicted proteins | sample 7454761 | NCBI WGS metagenome assembly JACCEB01 (sample SAMN15323454, study PRJNA562643) | freshwater metagenome | isolation source: river surface water | place: USA:Blue River Watershed | collected 2017-08-18 | reverse complement strand
TTTGGCTGCAACTAGATCAGAATAACCGAGGCAAGGATTCCGACACCCCAAAAGTGACCGAATCCAGCATCACTCCGAAAATGTCTTTGCGCACCTTGGAAGGCATACTCTGGCATTCAGATGACTACGACGTGAAGATCCTCTCCATCCAAGATGCTTCCGGAAAGCCCCTCAACGTAGCCATCAACAAGACCATGATGCGCATCGACCTTCCCCAGCCTTTGAAGGCAGGCGAGACCGTTCAGTTTAGCATCGACTGGAGCTTCAACATCACCGACCGCGTGGGCTACATTGGTGGTCGCCCGGGCTACGAGTATTTTCCGAAGGATGGCAACTACCTCTACACCATGTCGGAATGGTTTCCACGCATGGCAGTCTATTCTGACTTCCAAGGCTGGCAAAACAAGCAGTTCTTAGGTCAAGGAGAATTTGCCCTCACCTTTGGAAACTATGAAGTGCGCATCACCGTGCCTGCAGACCACATGGTAGGCGCTACCGGTGTGCTTCAGAATCCGGAGCAAGTTCTTTCTGCTACCGAACTTCAGCGTTGGAACAAGGCCAAGCAGACTTATGATACTCCAGTAATCATTCGTACGCAAGCAGAGGCAGAAGCTCTTGAAAAGAAAAGAGCTCCAGGAAAGAAAACCTGGATATTCAAAGCAGAAAACGTACGTGACTTTGCTTGGACTTCTTCCCGTAAATTCATCTGGGATGCCATGGCGGTAAAGCAAGGTGGCAAGGATGTCATGGCCATGTCGTACTACGGCAAGGAAGGCAATCCCCTTTGGGAGCAATATTCCACCCGTGTAGTCGCTCACACCCTGAAGTCTTATTCTTCACATACCTTTGACTATCCCTACCCTACTGCCATCTCCGTAGAAGGCAGCAACGGGATGGAGTATCCGATGATCTGCTTCAACTACGGAAGACCAGATGCGGACGGCACCTATTCGGATGCCATCAAATACGGCATGATCTCCGTGATCATCCACGAGGTAGGACACAACTACTTCCCGATGATTGTCAACTCCGACGAGCGTCAGTGGACTTGGATGGACGAGGGATTGAATACCTTCATGCAGTTTATGGCCGAGCAAGAGTGGGATAAAAACTATCCCTCTAGACGTGGCCCTGCCCACAAAATCGTGCCTTACATGAAAAGCGAAAAACACTTGCTCGAGCCGATCATGACCAATTCAGAAAACATCATCCAGTTTGGTCCCAATGCCTACGCCAAGCCAGCAACTGCCTTAAACATCCTCCGCGAGACGGTGATGGGCAGAGACTTGTTTGACTTCGCTTTCCAAGAGTATTCTAAGCGGTGGATGTTTAAGCACCCCACCCCAGACGACCTATTCCGAACCCTGGAAGATGCTTCTGCAGTAGACTTGGATTGGTTCTGGAGAGGTTGGTTTTATGGAACAGATCCTGTAGACATTTCCATCGAAAATGTGGCCTGGTATAAGTTGGACAACCGAACTCCAGGACAGAAGAAGGCAGATGCCAAAGCAGCATTCGAAAAAGAAGAAACTTACGTGTCCAAGGAGGTAAACAACAAGGAGATCGCACAGACGGTAGTGGAAGCAGATCCGGCCACTCGAGATTTCTACAACAGTTACAATCCATTCACGGTAACTCCTGAAGATGAGGCAGGCTACAAAACTTTCCTTGCCAGCCTATCGGAAAAAGAAAAGAACTTGCTAAACAGCAACATGAACTTCTACGAGATGACCTTCAAAAACGTAGGCGGCTTGGTGATGCCTTTGATCATTGAGTTTCACTATGCTGATGGCAGCAAGGAAACAGAACACATACCCGCCGAAATCTGGAGAAAAAGTGAATCTCAGGTGACCAAGGTGTTTGCCAAGGAGAAAGAAGTGGTCAAGTTTGTACTCGATCCAAAGCGTGAAACAGCCGACATCGACGAAAGCAGCAACTACTGGCCTAGACAATACCAGCCAACCCGATTTGAATTGTTTAAGGGAGGCTCTGCGGTTCGAGGTGCCGCTCAAGGAGACAATCCGATGAAGAAGGCAAACAAAAAAAATTAAAAAGAAGAGGCTGTCCCGAAAAGAGACAGCCTCATTTTTTTGTTCACCAGCTCTGGTTAACTACCCGATCCAAATTGGTATCCCATCCATCCCCCAGCAAGCATCAGGACGAGGGTTACCGCAAGTACAAGAACCAGGGTAGACAGGGGCATTTCCCAGTCTACGTCTCCAACTTTAAATTTGACAGGCTTATTCCAGTTCATTTGAATGGGAAGGTATTTTATTTCTTCAAGGCTCCTTTCCAGCCTTTTTCTTCCAGCTGAGCAGCAGACTCCTCCACCTTCTCACGAAGTCCTTTTTTAAATTCGTCTAGCCGCTTACCCACGGCCGCATCGTAAGCTCCAAGGATGGATGCAGCGAGAATCCCTGCATTTTTCCCCCCATTCAAGGCAACTGTAGCCACAGGAATGCCCGAAGGCATCTGCAAAATAGACAGGATGCTATCCCAACCATCAATGGAGTTGGAACTGTGAACCGGCACCCCAATCACAGGAAGGCTCGTCAAGGATGCCACCATCCCAGGAAGGTGAGCGGCTCCGCCAGCACCAGCAATGATCACCTTGATGCCCCGCTCCCGAGCAGATTCGGCATAGTCTATCATCCGCTTGGGCGTGCGATGCGCACTGACCACGGTCAATTCAAAGGCAATACCCAGTTCCTCTAAAAATTGGGCTGCTTCGGCCATGACAGGAAGATCTGATTGACTTCCCATAATAATTCCTACCTGTGGATTCATTGCTGTGATTTGATTTTGATTAGTGCTTTGATTCGTTGCGCTTTGTCTTTTACATCTTCGATATCCTCTCCCAGAAGGGTCACATGCCCCATCTTCCGGAAAGGCTTGGTGTATTTTTTCCCATAGAGGTGGATGTACACCCCTTTCTCGGCCATGGCCTCAGCCAAGCCTTCCACCACTGCAGCCCCTTCGTATCCCGGTTCGCCGAGCAGGTTGATCATGGCCGCCGGGCAACGCAGCGCGGTATTGCCTAGGGGCCAGTTCATCACGGCACGGAAGTGCTGCTCAAACTGGGAGGTAAAGTTGGCCTCGATGGTATGGTGTCCGCTATTGTGCGGGCGGGGAGCAATTTCATTGACGAGTACCTCGCCCGTACGGGTTACAAAAAGTTCGACGGCTAGAATGCCGACCAAGTCCAATTTCAAGATGAGGTCTTTGGCGATGGCTTGCGCCTTTTGTTCGATTTCTGGGGGAATGCCTGCTGGCGCAAAAAGAAACTCTACCAGGTTGGCAGTTGGGTGAAAGGCACATTCTACTGCGGGATAGGCAACGACCTCCCCACGCTCGTTGCGTGCGACAGTGACGGCAATTTCTTTCTCAAAGTCAATCAACTTTTCGAGTAACCCTGGGGCTTCAAAAGCCTGGTCCAAATCGGCAGCCGTACGCAATACTTGAACCCCTCTTCCGTCATATCCTTCCTTTCCCAATTTGTTGACCGCTGGCAAAAAGGAGGCATTCGCGATGACCTCGTCCTTATTTTCCGTCAGGATAAATTCAGCAGTAGGAACCCCGTGCTCCAAGTAAAACTGCTTTTGCTTCCGCTTGTCTTGAATCAAGGCAAGGAGATGGGGCTGGGGGTATACTTTTTTGCCTTCATCGGCTAATTTTTGAAGGGCCTCTGTATTGACTGCTTCGATCTCTACGGTAATCACATCGCAGTGCTGACCAAAGGCATAGACGGTAGCATAATCCTTTAGGGAACCAACCGTAAACTGCTGGGCAATGTCCTTACAGGGCGCATTGGGATCAGGGTCCAAGATGTGAATGTCCTGATTGTAATTGATGGCAGACTGTATCAGCATGCGGCCAAGTTGGCCTCCTCCGAGTACGCCTAATGTTGGTTGTGGATGCATGGAACCCATAGATGGGTCAAAATTAACAGATTAAACCTGAATTCGGAGCAATCCCATTCTAGAAAGCCGCGGAGTTCTGAAAATAGGAGTTGAGCAGTCCCAAAAATCCTACTTGGGCACAAACTTAATCCCCATCAACTCCATCAACTTGTGCGCATTGAAACTCGGGCAAGCCCCTTCTTTCAAGCGGTAGTCAAAAAGGATCTCTTGATCCTGGATTTCGGAGTGAAAGGAATAATTCTGAACTCGCGCTTCTTTTTCCCCTAGGGCAGCCAATTCAATGTCGTGCGTACTGATCAGTCCAATTCCTTGGGAAGGTAAAAGTTGGGCCACCAAAGCCTCGGATCCAGAAATCCGATCTTGCGTATTCGTCCCTTTCAAAATCTCGTCGAGGAGAAAAAAGATGGGCTCACCCTGTTCCAAACGCTGCAGGAGTGTACGAATGCGGGAAAGTTCGGCATAGAAGGAACTTACACTTTCCCCCAGGTTGTCGGTATTCCGCATGCTCGTAAAGAGTTGCAAGGGTCCTAAGGTCATTCGATCCGCAAAAGGGCGAAGTCCCAGGTTGAGCAGGACGACATTGATGCCTAAGGTACGCATGAAGGTTGTTTTGCCACTCATGTTGGATCCAGTGAGTAGCACCAGTTTCCGGTTCGTATTCAAGGTCAGGGAATTGCCCACTGCCTTGGCAGGAAGTAGGAGGGGATGGGAGACATTTTCGGCTTCCAAGACGAGTTCTTGAGTCCAGGCGGGGATTCCAGGATGCCCGACCTCCACTTCAAAACTTCCAAGGGATACCCATACCTCCCAGTTTTCGAGAGTTTCGGGAAGTTGGACGAGGGAGTTGCTCACCCGTTTTTTCCAAGCGGCAAGGCAGAGAAAAAGGATAAAATCAGTCCAAAAGAGCAGGTTAATGGGAAGGTAAAGCAGATTGAGTCGGTTTTGGGTCCAAAGACCCAGCCGATCCAATTCCTGCAGTTGCCTGGAAGCAGGGCTACCGCCAGCTTGAAGATGAGCCTGCTCTGCTTGTAGAAGTTCCGATTGGAAGGAAATGTCCTCAATCTGTACAGCTCGCAAGCGCAAGGAATTGAGGTGAGAAGCGACTGGAATGGCTTCTGCAGCACGCTTGAGGGGCACAAATACCATCCCAAGCAGCAGTATTCCAACCAAAAACCAAATCCCCAGCATGGCTTGCGGGAGGATCCCCTGGCTAGTCAATAGGAGAACAAGTACCCCTCCTACCGGTCCTAGAATAGCAAGGAGCCAATGCAGGAGATTGGGTTGCCTTTCTTTTTGCTCGAGCCACTGCTTCCAAGGACCTACTTTCCCTTGCGGGAAGGCGATGCCAATGGCCTCCATGGCGCGCAAGAAATCGGGTTTTTGTTGGAGCTCAGCCGCTGCTTCCCTGCGTTGCTTAGCTGCTTTCGTATCGACCGCAGACTTCAGCAGGGTAGCAAGTTGCTGTTTCCCACCAGCGGAGGTGCAGTGATTGAGGAGTTGGAAAAGGGAGTGCGGGCCAAACAAATCCAAATCGCCTGCAAAGGGATGTTCCTTGTCAGCAAACTCAATTCCTGAATCCAAGCCGCCCAGCTTCCGTTCCTGACGGGCCTGTTTTTGACTTCGGAGTTGCTGCAATGCCAGATAAATGCGTTCCTGATCTTTGAGGTGGTTGAAGCGATTGATGAGTCGAACAAAGAGGAAAAAACAAAGGATGCTCGGTAGTACCCATGCCCAGTGCTCGGAGAGGGTCAAAATCACCGTAGTCCCCAACGCAAAAAAGGAAAAAATACGAAGGATGCTCTGTTGAGTAACACTTCGCTTATTTGTCTTTTGCTTGAGTTCCAGTTGCTCTGGAGAAAAATCAAATGGATTCATACGCTCCAAAGATAGGTATTCCGATAAGTGGTTGATGCTTCGGGCCTCTTTTTGACTTTGTTTTTCTACCTTTAGTCAGGCTAAGCCTAAGAATTAAGGCTTTACTAAATTTTTGAACAGACCTGATGAAATCCAAGACTCCCAAACCACTTCCTTCCGTGCCCGTCGAATGGGACCTGAGCGAACCGTTTGGAATACTTCCTCAGGATCTCTCCTTAACGCATAACTTGGGCTGCGTACGCTCTCCTTCTGCTAAAAAAGAGCCAAAGCCAGGCCATTCGGATACTCCGAATTCAAAAAAGTAAGTCCTCAGACATACACACAAATCTGCCAACGGAAGGCCCAGCGCCAGCGAATGTGTACTTCAGTCAGGCCGGCCTGCTTAAGAATTGACTCCCAATCGTTTCTCCTAAAACTCCGAAGTACCGACAAGGCCGCATCGTTTTGCACCATGGGGGACTTGCTAAACCAGCGCGTCAGCCACTTGATGGAATAGTAGGCAAGCGGATGGCGGTGGAGGTCGTTGATCACAATGGCTAGCCGCACCTTTTGCTTCAAGCCTTGAAAGAGTGTCACGAGTTCCTCGTCCGTAAAATGGTGGGTGAAGAGCGTACAGGTAGCAATGTCCACCTGCTCCTCAAAGAATGTGGGGTCAAAGACATTGGCCACTTGCCAACGGATCCCCTGGAGTTGCTGCTGTCGCTGCTGGGCAAGTGCGATGGTATGCGCATTGGCATCCGCCCCGATCAACTGCATCGAAACCTGCTCTTGCTGGGCCCAGTCCTGCATCACGGCGAGCATATCTCCCCCTCCACAACCCAGGTCAACCACAGTGTATTGTTTTTGAGGAAAGCGTTGCACCACCTCGCTCAATCCCTGTGTGGTCACTTTATTTCCCCCCAACCAGCGGTTGATGGTCTTCAACTCCCGGAGGGTCTGCTCCAAGACGGGCCCTGAGCAATTCAGGTCATCCATGATTTCCTTTTCGCGGGAGCGCTGTGCAAAAATACTCATCGCTTCTCGTAGTGGGTGGTTTCCAAAGTCAAGCCCGGGCCAAAGCCCAAGGCTAGAATATCTCCTTGAATGCTGGAATCCTGCAGCATTCGCTCCAAGACAAATAAGATGCTGGAGGAGGACATGTTGCCGCAGGTGCGCAGCACCTCCAAGGCATGTAGATTCACTTCTGGTGAAAGTCCAAAAGCCTCCTGCACCTGAATCAAAATCTGCTTTCCTCCAGGATGGATCGCCACATGCTTCACCTTTGAAAAGTTAAATTTGGCTTCAAAAAGGTCTCGCAATCGACGAATGCCTTGGTTGAGCAGGGAAGGTATGTACTGACTGAGTCGCATCTCAAACCCAAAGTCTCCGATTTTCCAGGCCATGTCTTTTTCCCCTTCCCAAAGGACCTCACTAAAGTAATTTTTAATCCGCAAGCCTTTCTCGGACTGCATCACGACTGCTGCAGCGGCGCCATCCCCAAATAGGGAATTGGCCAAGAGATTATCCTCGGTATATTCTTTTTGAAAATGCAGCGTACAGAGTTCTACAGATACCACCAATACTCGAGCTTTCGGGTTCGCTTTTACGAGTTGATCGGCAAGCCGAAGACCCGTGAATGCCGCGTAGCAACCCATGAAATGAATGCAGTAGCGCTCCACCGAACTCGGAATGCCGAGTCTCCGAATCAGGTCCAGTTCAAGCCCTGGGGCGACCATACCCGTACAGGAAATTAGAATCAAATGTGTCAGCGAATCCGCTTCCACCTTCGCCTGCTGCAAGGCCGATCGAACAGCCTGCTCCGCCAATTCGGGGCCCTTTTCTTCAAATACCTGCATGCGTGCAGCGGTACCCGGAAAAGGGTGGAGTTCTTTATTTTGCGGGAAAAAAGTGAAATCACTCACCTCCTCTGTTTGAAAATCATCCAAGACACTGTGGCGTGAATCGATTCCCGACTTTCGGTATAAAAAATCAAGCTTTCTTCGCTCTTGGGCATCCAGCTGGTGGGCTAGCTGCATGAAGCGTGAGATTTCCGCTTGGGGTATGGGCGTTCCTGGATTGGAAAGGCCGATACTAACGATACTGGAATTCATTCATTCAAGTTACCAAAATAGTTCTAATTTAGGTTGTCGAAGGACCCTTTTCGAAATAACTGTACCTTGGCACTTAAGAAACCTAACTCATGATCACACGCTCCACCCTTCTGCACTTGCGGATCCCCTTTTCGTTTTTTCTGCTGCCGGTATTCTTATTTGCCTTGGCACTGACACCCAACCACAACGGGGAACGCATGTTGCTAGTTTTTTTGAGTTTGCACTTGTTTCTCTACCCTAGCAGCAATGGGTACAACAGTTACTATGACAAGGACGAAGAAAGCATCGGCGGTCTGAAGCGTCCACCCAAGGTGACCAAAGATCTCTTGGGCTGGTCTATGGTGTTTTTTGCAATTGCATTGGGTTTGGGCGCATGGATCAACTGGGAATTTGCGAGCATGCTTGGCTTGTATGGATTGGTCAGCATGGCCTACAGTCATCCTTCCATCCGACTGAAAAAATACCCCTGGATGAGTTGGGCGATTGCAGGTCTATTTCAAGGGTACTTCACCTTTGCGATGGGGTATGCCGGGCTGAGCAACTTGGGTTGGGAGGTATTGGGCAAGCCGCATGTACTTATTCCAGGATTCCTGACCAGCCTGATGCTCTGGGGCAATTATCCCCTAACCCAGGTATACCAGCATGGAGAGGATGCCCGTAGAGGGGATCGAACCTTGAGTTTGTTGCTGGGTATCAAGGGCACCTTTATCTTTTCGGCCCTCCTTTTTGCAGGGACAACCGCTGCCTTTATCTGGTATTTTCTAGACAAAGGCCAATCCCACATCGTCGGATACTACTTGGCTGCGATGGCTCCTATCGGATTATTTTTTCTCCTTTGGATGGGTTTCATCTTTCGGGAATCTGAAAAATACGCAACCTACAGTTGGGCCATGGGCATGAACTTCCTGTCTGCGATTGCGCTAAATGCCTTTTTCATCTACTATTTTCTGGAAAACACCCAAATCCTACAGGTGTTTAACTGAGATTAGAAAGGTTGGCCGTGCGTGTTTTTGAGTAAGGTAAGGGCCACAAAAGGCAGGCGCTGGATAAGATTTCTAGCGATAACAGATCCCTTACCCGAACCAAAAAGTCCCTGAATGGCACGACCTACACCTAGGCGCTGGTAAAACTGGGCATTCCAACCTTGGCTGTAGCGCTGCTCCACTTCCTGCCTTGTCCTTCCTTCTCGGAGCGCTTCGGTCACCAAAAACGCCGAGTGCATGGCCATGGCCATCCCATTTCCGCAGAGCGGGGTGATCAGACCAGCGGCATCGCCTAAAAGGAGCAAGTGATTTTCTACCGGCTTTTTTCGCTCAAAATTGATTTCAGTGATCACCTCAGGCTTCTCCCAGAGGAAGGTACTATCCTCGAAAATTCGTTTGAGCAGGGGGTTTTTCCACAACACCGCCCGCTCCATTTCTTCAATGGAACCATATTTTCTGAGTTGGTCCCGATTGCCCAGATAGCAGAGGTTAAACTTTCCATCTTCGATCGCATTGAACCCGCAATAGCCTCCCTGAAAATTATGCAAGGCCACGGTATTGGCAGAGCCTTCTGCGAGGACATGATATTTGACTCCGATGTAGGGGCTTCGTTTGGTAAAAAAAGGTCGCTCTAGGATCTGATCCAGTTTGCTTCGCTTGCCAAAAGCTCCCAAAACTACCGGTGCCTGCAGCACTTGGAAGTCAGAAAGTTTAACTTCAAAGAGATCTTCCTTTTCCAGAAACTCCAGATCGGTCACGGAAGTCCCCGTCAGGAATTTTACCCCTTGATTGGAAGCAAGCTGGTACAGCCAGAGATCCAACTGGTACCGGCTGATTCCAAATCCACCTAAGTCCAAGGGTAGGAAAACGGATTTCCCTCCGGTATCTGAAAACTCGAAAGTATCGATACGGGGGAGATCCAGGAAATCTGGATAGAGGTGGTTTCGCTTTAAAAAATCGAGGACTTCATTGGATACATATTCCCCACAAACCCGATGAAAAGGATACTCTTTCTTCTCCACTAGGGTGACAACATGTCCATTTTTGACCAAAAGCAAGGAGGCAACCAAGCCTGCAAGCCCTCCACCCACAATCAATACCTCCTGTTTACGCTGTTCCAATGCCTTTGATTTTACTAGAGAACCGCCTGTCAAAAAATTAGTTTTTTCACAAGCCTAACATCCTCCTTTGGAAGTTAGTATATTTTCGAAAAAATTAGAAACAAACCATGAATACACCCTTCCCCAAGTTGCTAAGGAGAACCGCTTTTGTGCTAGGCCTTATGGGCGCTATGCTTCAGGCAGAGGATTCCTTTGCACAGAAAAAAAAGAAAAAAGGTGCAGAGACCCCCGCTCCTGCTGCGCCTGCACCGGCAAGACCTGGTGCTCCAGGAGGTCCTGGTGCACCTGCCAATGGCCCCAAACCCTATAAAGAAGTCATCACAGCCAAAGCAAAAACCAAGGCTGGACTATTTAAAGTACACCAAGTAGAAGACAAATACTTCTACGAAATTCCTGATTCCCTACTCGGCAGAGATATGCTGATGGTTGTGCGTATTGCAAAAACTGCAGATGGCATTGGTTATGGTGGAGAAAATACAACCAACATGATGGTGCGTTGGGAAAAAAATCAGGACGACATCTTGCTGAAGGTAGTTTCCTTAAACAATTATGCTGCGGATTCCTTGCCCATTTCCAAGGCGGTAGAGGCTTCTAACTTGGAGCCTATCCTTCAGAAATTTCCGATCAAATCCAGAAAAACTGATTCTACAGGAACAGTCGTTGACGCGACAGATTTGTTTATTAAGGACAACCAAGCCTTAGGTCTAGATCGCAACAGAAGAACGCAGTACCGTGTCACCCGTTTGGACAACGAGCGCTCTTACATCCAGCACATCCATACCTATCCTATCAACGTGGAGGCACGTTATGTAATTACCTATGCTGCTGCTGAGCCACCTTCCAACAGCGTAACGGGTTTGATTACCCTGGAGATGAATGCATCCATGATCCTCCTCCCTAAAGTGCCGATGCAGCAGCGACTTGCCGATCAGCGTGTAGGCTGGTTTGCTAGATCCTATGTAGACTATGGTGCTGATGAGCAAAGAGCCACATCCAGACGGTTTTTGGACCGTTGGAGATTGGAAGTGAAACCAGAAGATCGCGAGAAATTTGCCCGTGGTGAATTGGTGGAGCCTGTGAAGCCTATCGTGTACTACATCGATCCAGCTACCCCTACCAAGTGGGTTCCTTATTTGAAGCAAGGAGTAGAAGATTGGCAAAAAGCCTTTGAAGCGGCCGGCTTTAAAAATGCCATTCTTGCCAAAGAAGCGCCTACCCCAGCAGAGGATCCAACCTGGAGCCCTGAAGATGCCCGCTATTCTGTAATCCGCTACTTTGCCTCTGACATTCAAAATGCCTATGGCCCGCACGTATCCGATCCTCGTTCTGGAGAAATCTTGGAATCTGACATCGGATGGTACCACAACGTGATGAACCTGTTGAGAAACTGGTTCTTTATCCAAACTGCAGCGATCAACCCAGATGCAAGATCTGTCAAGTTTGACGACGAGGTAATGGGTAGATTGATTCGCTTTGTGTCTGCTCATGAGGTAGGACACACGCTTGGCTTACCGCACAACTTTGCTTCTTCGGTAGCCTACCCAGTAGAAAAATTGCGCGATGCAGCCTTCACCAAAGAGTTTGGTTCGGCACCATCCATCATGGACTATGCTCGATTCAACTACATCGCTCAGCCGGAAGACAAGGGCGTTAGCTTGATGCCAGATGTAGGACCTTACGACAAGTATGCCATCATGTGGGGATACAAGCCTATCCTAGGTGCCAACAGCCCTGAGGAAGAACTTGCTACCTTAAACCAGTGGATTCTGGACAAGAAGGGAGATCCTGTGTACCGTTACGGTCGTCAAGGCAATAGCTACGATCCAACCACCCAATCGGAAGATTTGGGTGACAATTCAGTAACTGCTTCTGAATATGGTATCAAAAACTTGAAGCGCATCCTTCCTAATTTAATGGAATGGACGGCTGAAAAAGAAAAGCCTTACAAAAATTACGAAGACCTCGAAGAAATGTACGGTCAGGTAATTGGCCAGTTTAACCGCTACATGGGCCACGTACGTAACCATGTGGGTGGAGTGACGGAAGTCTACAAGTCTGCAGGTCAGGGCGAAGCAGTCTACACGCACCAAACCAAAGAAATGCAAAAGGCGGCTGTAGACTTTGTCAACAAGCAGCTTTTCGCTACTCCTACCTGGTTGATGGACGAAGCCATCATCGCTAGAATCGAAGATTTCGGTGCACTTGAGCGTATTCGAGGCATTCAAGTAGGTACACTCAACGGAATCTTGGAGTGGGGTAGACTGGGCAGAATGATCGAAAACGAAGCCTTGAATGGTGCACAAGCCTACAAAATGACCGAATTATTCGATGATTTGAGAAAAGGCATTTGGACGGAGCTTGCAGCTGGCAAAACCATCGATGTACACCGCAGAGCTTTGCAACGTGCACATATCGAGCGATTGGAACTCCTCTTAACTGGAAGCGTGGCTGCGCTACCTGCTCAGTTTAGAGCCTTTGCAGGTGCACAAATCAATGCGGCTCAATCTGACATTCGTCCAATGGCGCGCGGAGAATTGAAGACGCTACAAAGTCAAATCAGAGGTGCCATCGGCAGAACAACTGACCGTATGAGCAAACTTCACCTTGAGGATGCCAACGAACGCATCAACAAAATCCTGAAGGAATCTTCTGGAGAGTAAACTAGAAAGGGCGCCAAGTTGGCGCCCTTTTTTTCTCTACCTGATTTTTTGTTACTTTGAAATTCAATACTTCATCCATGGCTACTCCTCTCCAAATCTTACAATCGCATCGCTTGCGCATCACGGATTGCCGATTGGTGATTATTCAGGAGTTTCTAGACAAGAATGTTGCCCTCTCTCATGCGGATCTGGAAGACACGCTCAACAAGAAGTTTGATCGGGTGACCATCTACCGTACGCTCAAAACATTTTTAGAAAAAGACCTGATCCACAAGGTGCTCGATGACAGCGGGGCCACGAAATATGCCTTTTGCAGCCATGGTGAAGAGGAACATGTCCATAACCACGAGCACGTGCACTTCAAATGTGAACGGTGTGAGGAGACCACCTGCCTCGAAGACATTTCCTTACCTGTAATCCCACTTCCCAAAGGATTTCAGAAAAAAGAGATGAACCTGCTCGTACAGGGAATCTGCGAAAAATGTCATTGAAACGAGTGGGAGCTCACTTATTCCGATTCTACCAATTCCTGTTGAGGCCAAGTAATCCCTGGAGGTAAGTCTAGTACTGGCGACTCGGTTACTGCTTTTTCCCCAATTCCCCCATCGGGTCCCGAAGATTTTTTTCGCTGTACCTTGGTCCAAGCCCCCAAAAAGTAACTCAGCAGGACATAGGCTAAGCCGCAAAGGAGGAAATCAATTAGCGTGGGACTCATGACAAATTTTTTAGAAAAGGTACGGGATTCAGGCAAAAAATCAAGGGATGAAAGCGGAGAAGCCTGGAGTTTGGGAGCAATGCATTTGCTTAATCAATGGGATAGGTGGATATTTGCTCGCGAAACCTTCGAAGTCATGATCATTAAAACCAAAAAATACCAACTTCCCACCACCACCTACATCAAAATGGGACTTGTTTCCATTCTCAAAGAACAATGGTGGGTTATCTTGATTGCTTTAGCCATCTGCTGTGGTTATTTCTGGATTGCTTCGCTCTGGTGGTTTTTCGGAGCCTTGATTGCTTATGGTTTGTATGTTTTATTCTGGGCCATCCAATTTACAGGCGTCACCCAGATGGAGCAAAACAAGCCCATCTTCCAAAAGATGGCTTACGAAATCGACAGTAGACAAATCCTAATGAAAGTAAATGCCAAGGAAGGCATGCCCGTGCAGTGGAATATGATCAAGCGGGTGACCATTACCAAGGACGCCTTCGTCCTTTACCTTTCCAAGGCACAGTTTATCCATCTCCCATTCCGAATTTTCAATTCCGACAACGACAAGAAATTCTTGGAAGCCATTCTAAAAAGAAAAGAGTTGATCTAAAGCACCCAGGCTGGCCCAATTGAGCCGGCCTTTTTTTCACCCTTTTTTCAAGCCTACTCATGCAAATCAAACTCATCGTCTTAGGCAAGACCGATAGCAAAGCCATCGAAGAATTAATCCAGGACTACAGTGCACGGCTTGGGCACTACATTCGGTTTGAATTAGAGGTAATCCCTGACCTAAAACAAAGCAAGTCTCTTTCTGAAGCACTTCAAAAAGAAAAAGAAGGGGAACTCATCCTCAAAAAACTTCTTCCTGCTGATGAATTGATTTTATTGGACGAGCGAGGTAAGTCCTATTCTTCCCTGGAATTTGCCGACTTTTTACAGAAGAAGATGAATAGTGGGCTCAAGCAACTGGTATTCGTCGTGGGTGGTCCTTATGGATTTTCCGAGGCAGTGTATGCACGTGCCCATGGAAAGATTTCACTTTCCAAGATGACCCTCTCCCATCAGATGATTCGCCCCTTCCTCATCGAACAAGTGTACCGCGCCATGACCATCCTGCGCAACGAACCCTACCACCACGAGTAAAATTCAAATTACCCCAATGTTAATTTTTTAGTCTTTTTATTGTTCAATGTTAACAAATTGTTAACTTTCATCCATTCAGTTAACATTGGCTTGATGGACTATGAAAAAAATACTCCCTTTCTTGCTCTTCTCCCTAGGAGTCGTATCACTTGGCTATAGCCAAGGAAATGGCCAACAGGCTATTATTTCAGGCTTCTCTGAACAAATCAATCCAGCTCAACCTGCGTCATTTTTTCTTTTTTTGGAGGAATCTGAAAAGAGCCCTACCACCTCAAATTGGGAAGCCCTTCAACTGGAATTGGATGCCAAAGCTTCCAAAAAATTAGATTCCCTCTCCTTGCTCCGCGTGATTTTTCAAAAAACACATCAGCGTTTATTGAAAGATTACACCCAGCATTCCTCCTTCAGTGACCTACTCGAAAGCGGTGCTTATGATTGTGTGAGTGGCTCAGCTGCACTTGGACTCTTATTGGATCGCTATGGGTATACTTATGAGGTAGTAGAAACCGATTACCACGTGTTTATTCAGGTATACCTGGATGGGAAAACACTTATTCTTGAAAGCACCCTCCCTGTTGGCGGAATGATCACTGCGCCTTCAGCCGTGAGTGACTACCTGGGTGCTTACCTCAACGAGGGAAAGCCTGTGGCACGAAATATCAGCGAAGGTCTTGCGGGTACCAAAGTGGACACCTCGGATAACACCATCTTCCGAAAAGTGAATTTGTCCGAATTGGCAGGCTTGCAGCATTACAACGAGGCAATCGTGCATTTCAACCAGCAGGAATACCGCCAAGCCATCGACTTGCTTTCCAAAGCCTTGGTGCTTTATCCTTCCGAACGCATCGAGGGATTGAAAGACCTAAGCATAGACTTGGCCTACCACACTTACGGCGTAGATATCCGAAAGTAGCCTTTGAAAAAATTAGAGAAGTGAAGTTAATGGTGGTGGTGTCCATCCGGACCATGTACATGTCCATGCTCAATTTCCACTGGGACAGCTTCGCGAATGCTCACGATTTTTCCGTCAAACTGAAGATCTAATCCTGCCAAGGGGGAGTTGAAATCTAAGTGTACCCCCATGTAATCGACCTTGAGCACCTCGCCTCGGAGGTGATTGCCCTTATCGTCCTGCATCGGGATGACATTTCCTACCCGCAGTAGGTCTCTATTTTTTTTGCCCTCTTCTTTAAAATTAGCTTTGGGGATGATGACCCTTTTTGAATCATCGTAATCTCCATAGCCATCTTCAAAGCCAATAAATACCGAAAAAGAATCCCCTGCTGACTTCCCCTCCAAGGCTTGCTCCAGAACTGGAAGTAAGTTGTGGTGCCCAAAAAGGAAGTAAAATGGATCGCCATCAGTCACAGTCTCATACCAACGCATTCCCGTTTCTCCATCATCAACCATCAGGGTGTAGGAAACAGCGACGACCATGTTTTTTGTAGCAATCATGACTAGAAGGGATAAGTATTAGCGAAACAGGTAGGTAACTGAGAGTTGCCCCACAAAATTAGTGCGGTCATAGCCAGGCACAAACCATTTTTCAGGTCTGTTTTTCAAGTACCACTTGTAATTTAACGTATTCACATATTGGAATTTGCCCGAAACAAGTAGGTTTCCAAACTTCCATTCAGGGGCAAGCGAAAAGACAAGGTCCACGTATTTGTTACGGAAATCCTTCACTTCTTCGTAACGGTAGTAGTAAAAGTCATTGTTGTACTCAATACGCTCCAGCTCGATTCCAATTTTTTTCATGCCCTCAATCCAGGCTATGCCGGCAAAAATTTGGTTGCTGGCAGGTCCATTTCCTAATCCTAGCATCTGCCCTCGATGCGTGTAGCCATGACGCACATGGTCATGGATGTACCAGGTTCGGAGCTGTCGTATATCTTCGCGGATGGTCTGCCCCGAAAAAGTCATCTCGGAGCTCAACTCCAAGAAGCGACTCTCTTTTTTCAGGTCCATCAAGTGCGAAAACCCAAAGGTAAATGCTCTTCCTGATTCTGGAGTAGTGATAAAATCAATGAAAGGGCGGTCGTTGTCTCGGGTGCCGAATTCCCCATAAAACTCAAAGCGCCCCTTTGGATCTATCCATCGGAAAAAGCCTGCACTAAACTGCTGCCGCTTGGATTGGATAGTATCCAGTACTTGTTGGTTCTTTTTTCTTCCATTAAACACCGGAAGTACATCCTCTAAATCGGATACTTCGGAGCGGTACACATTGTTGGTGGAGCCATACCCAAAAAATAAGCCTGGCACCCACTTGGGTTGGTAGGTGAAAATTACCCCTGAAAGCTGACGCCGACCGTCCTCCTTTTTTGGATAATAAACATCCATCTGCTGAAAGTTATAATCAGAATGTGGAGGTAGAAAATTGGATGCTTCCAGCCTTCCAGTGAGGACTTGCCCTTCAAATGAACCAATTGCAGACTTTATGGGTTGACGTGTATTCATCGTGTAGTGCAAAAACCCTGGGGCAGAATTTCCCATCAGCAACGAATTTCGTCTTCCTGGACCCCACCAGAGATTTTCAGTGGATACTCCCACAGAAATGGCCCCCAAATTCAAACGGAAGCTGGATTGTCCTGGAACCAACTTTTGATAGGCGCTCTCCCCAAAGCGCTCAGGAAGGTCAATTCGATTGAGGTATTCGTAATAGAAAAGGATAGTGGACTGCTGCTCAATGGGAAATCCGATAAACTCTTTATTTTGAGCCCTAACCAGTTCGGGCTGCAACTGCAAGCTGAATTTCCACCATTCTACAAAAGCTCCCAAGCTAAATACCTGTTGCAACCCACGATTTGGAATCATGGCGCCATCGTTGGTAGCAAAGGGATAGTTGGTGGTATACTGGCTTTTAACCAAGGCGGGGAGGAGTAAAAATTTGCCTCGCTTCCCGATACGTTGGTGGTAGCTAGAAGAATCCAAATCCACCAAGCCTCCATCCAAATCAAAGCCATGTGCCAGACCAAAAGCCGCTGTTGGAATCAGCGGGCGAATCATAAATGAGGACGCCGAATCCACCTTGCCGGTCAACTGCAATCTTCGTAAGTAGTCTTCCAAGGAAGGGGCTCCCACAGCAATACTTTGAGCCTTAATGCTCTGACTGAATGATAGCATCCCAAACAGTCCAATCGCCGCTAGTAGAAATCGTAGTTGCATTAGGAGTTAGTTTGAATGGCTAAAATTGAAATTTTGGCAATGGACCAGGATTCATCGCACTTGGGCCATGAACTATTGCTTTGCTTCAATTCATCCCGCATGAAAAATCGTACGGAATCCACCTTGGAATGTTCAATGAGCTTCTCTACTCGGTAACGGCTGGTGGAGGTTTGTCCTCCAAGACACAAGCTCGGCAGGTTGGTTTCTAGAGCTCCTGTTTTAGGGACATTCTGCCGGAAAAATTCATTAGGGAAAGACTGGTACAAGCAATACGAAGATTCACAAGGGCTGTTAGAAAAGGTCGTGCGAACGACATCCACGCTATCGATTCCCATAAACCAGTAATCGGGTCCAGAATAACCATCGTTCCAGTTGCCGTCCCAGCTGTCGTGAATAAAAATCTCAGCAGTTAACTTTAAATAGTTGTGCGCAGGTAAGTCGTAAAGCGTAACCGCCACTTCCTCGTTGTGGTACCATCCTGCAATGGTATCGTTTCTCCAGATTAATAGACGCCCATTTTCAAAATTGGCCAGATCCAATTTTGAAAAGTTGTTGTTGTAGATTTGAACTTGATTTTCAACAGACTCCACACAGGAAAGTGTTCCCAAAAGCAGAAAAAAAGCAAAAAGGCGAAGACTAGTCAGCAACTTTCCCATGGAAAAAGAGGGTGATTAAAAATTTGATTAAACAAAGAAACAAAAAACGAGGCATTTCTTCCAATTTACGCAGGACATTCTCCCTTTCCAATTCCTCAAACCAAGACTACAGATAAGCCGCTGTACACTTGTCAAACTTGTCTCCTGCTTGCATTAATCAAAAAATAAAGGATAATCCCTTACTTTTACTTGTTCATTCGCTTTTGCTATGCCTCTTTTTACGCTAGTGGCCGGAGCTCGGCCTAATTTCATGAAAATCGCTCCCTTGATTCATGCTTTGCAGAAAGAGCAGGCAGAGGGCGTTGATGTGGAATTTCGACTCGTGCACACGGGACAGCATTACGACAAAAATATGTCAGGGGCCTTTTTTGAGCAATTGAATATCCCCGCACCCGATGCCAACTTGGGTGGCGGCGGAGGCACACAGGCCGAGCAAACTGCTGCGATATTGGTAGCTTTCGAACAGGAATTGATGGCCCATCGTCCAGACTTGGTGCTGGTCGTAGGAGATGTGACCAGTACCCTAGCCTGCTCCATCGCGGCCAAAAAATTACAAATTGATGTGGCACACGTGGAAGCAGGCATTCGCTCCGGAGACCTGAGCATGCCCGAGGAAATCAATCGCATGGTAACCGACTCAATCACCGATCACTTTTTTACCACTTCCGAAATCGCCAATTCTAACTTGCGCACTGCAGGCATACCAGAAGACAAAATTCACTTTGTGGGCAATACCATGATCGATACGCTGCTCGCGCAGCAACCTCGCTTCACCAAGCCTCAAGGAAGCCCTTTTGACCAATTGGTTCCCAAGGAATACTTTGTGGTCACCCTGCATCGCCCTGCCAATGTGGACCATGAAGAATCCTTACGAGAGTTGATGGAGGGCATTTTGGAGGGAACTGCTGGGCTACCTTTAATTTTCCCGGTTCACCCCCGAACAGCCAAAAACTTGGAGCGCTTGGGAATCGCAGCGCCAAACCTCCACTTGATCAGCCCGCTGGGCTATTTGGAGTTTAACCACCTCGTTCAGCACGCCAAGGGTATCATTACGGATTCAGGCGGAGTAACGGAAGAAGCCTCGGTGATGAATGTGCCTTGTCTTACGTTACGAGATAGTACAGAGCGCGCCGAGACCATCCATCTGGGTACC
>JACCEB011010521.1_pt1 | contig 19500 bp, 16 predicted proteins | sample 7454761 | NCBI WGS metagenome assembly JACCEB01 (sample SAMN15323454, study PRJNA562643) | freshwater metagenome | isolation source: river surface water | place: USA:Blue River Watershed | collected 2017-08-18 | reverse complement strand
CCTTGCGCGTTCTGTCTCTCAATGGACTTTCGAAGAGTTCGATCGGTAAATCGTGTCAAGGGAATTGTGATGATAAGAAAGACAATCGCAGCCATGACATAGGGCGTGTAATTGAAAGTACGGCTACTTGCGATTTGCGCTGCCCTGACCGCATCAGTGACGCCAAGAATCGAGACTAAGCCAGTGTCCTTTATGAGCGCCACTAGGTCATTGAGAAGTGGAGGCGTTACTCGCCGAAGCGCTTGAGGAAGAATCACATGTCGCAAAGTCTGAAAGTGTGTCAATCCTAAAGATCGCGCTGCGGCTCTCTGGCTGGGATGTACTGTGAGAATTCCACTTCGAATAACTTCAGCTACATAGGCGGTATAGGTGATGACGACTGCAATTGTGCCGAGGATTAAGACGTTATTTGTCAGGCCTTGAATACGAAGAGCTGGGATTCCAAATCCAACGAGCAAGATAACAAGGAGCATCGGTATGCCACGGAAGAGATCTACATAGATTGTTGCCAAGATACGAAATGGTGTCAGTGCAGGTGAGCGCGAAGTGCGAATCAGTGCGATTGTCAGGCCCAAGATTGCAACTGATGTACCTGCGATGATTGTCAAAACTACATTTGTTCCGAACCCCAAGATGATTTTGGGAAGAACCTCAACTCCATAGGCCCAGGCAAAGAAAGTTTCTGATAACAATTTCCAGCCGGGAGAGGTAACGATAACGAGTGCGAGCGAGCCCAAGACAAGCAAACTGGAAACTCCTGCGACAATCGCATTGCGCTTATTTCGATTCTTGCGCGCCAAGCGGCGGGCTAATTCGTGGCTACTTGGGCTCCAATTTCCACCAAAGTCATAGGGCGCAACACCGTCGTTCTCCGCGGCATTGCGCCCCATGATTCTTAACCTTCCTTGATCAGATTATCTGATCGCTACTTCAAGAATGGCGCACCAGCTGAAGCTGCTAGCCATTGTTCAGTAATCGCTGCGAGTGTTCCGTTATCGCGAATCGCATCGACTGCCTGAGTTACGCATGAAGTGATTGGACTGTCCTTAGCAAGGAGAAGGCCTGCACCTTCATCAGCTGATGCTGAATTCTCGAGCTGTCCAACGATGATTCCATTTGGAACCTCTACAGCAGAGAGATAGAAGGCTGTTGGTAGGTCAACTACGAGACCATCAATTTGGCCATTCTTAAGAGCAGCGACTGCAGCCGCGTTATCGTTGAAGACCTGTGGCTTGAGACCGAGTTGATTTTCGATCGCATCGAGGGATGTCGAAGCAACCGCTGCACCAAGCTTTGGATTCTTAGCTTGGAGATCCGCGATGCTTGTTACACCTTCGATTTTGCTTCCCTTGAAGGAAACAATCGATTGATTTGACTGGTAGTACGCACTTGAGAAGTCAACAACTTTCTTGCGATCTTCAGTAATGGAGTACTGCTGGATGTTGAAATCAAAGTCCTTTGGACCTGGTGCGATTGCTCCATCGAATGTGGTGCGGATCCACTTGACTTGTGACTGGTCGTATCCAAGTTGTGCAGCAACTGCATATGCGACAGCAGCTTCAAAGCCCTCGCCTGATTCAGGAGCATCATTGAGAACCCATGGTTCATATGCTGGCTCTCCGGTTGCAATAGTGAGAACGCCCGCTTCAACTGTTGCGAGTGAATCTGGCGCACAGGTTGTGCTCTCGCTTGTCGCACTGTTCTCATCAGATGATGAACATGCAGTCAGAACCAGAGCTGCAACAAGAAGTGGGATGAACTTGAGAAGTTTCTTCATTTCTAGCCTTTCGCAATAAATACGCTAAAGGCCTGGCAATAATTGTCAGACCCGCGCTTGCCGATGCACCTTGCAATCGACCAGGTCCTCACCCGGAGCACCCCACCGCGGTGGAGGGTTGCCGTCCAGTTAGCCGGGGCTTAATGCTGGAACTCGTGACCTACAGCAGACTCTAGAAAATTGAAACTAAATTGTCCACTTATGCGCATCTAGTCCGTGCGCGTCGGCGACAGCGCCATAGAAAACTTTGCCCTCGTGGACATTTAGACCCTTTGCTAGCGCAGGATCCTTAGCAAGTGCATCTCGCCACCCCTTATTTGCTAGGGCTAAGGCGTATGGAAGCGTGGCATTGGAGAGCGCATATGTTGAAGTGAAGGGCACGGCGCCGGGCATATTCGCTACGCAGTAGAAGAGCGCCTCGTGAACCTTATACGTTGGCTCGGCATGTGTGGTCGGGCGAGAATCTTCAAAACAACCACCCTGATCAATGGCGATATCGACCAAAACTGCTCCAGGCTTCATCTTCTTTACTAGTTCGTTAGTAATTAACTTGGGAGCTTTTGCACCATGAACTAGGACTGCTCCAATAACGAGGTCGGCATTGAGAGCTTGCTCTTCGATTTCATGGGTATTCGACATCAAGGTTTTGACTGTCCCGTTAAAGATCTGATCGATCTCACCAAGGCGCTTCTGATTGACATCAACGATGGTGACATCTGCACGCATACCTTGAGCGATTGTTGCTGCTGCAAGACCTGCAGTTCCGCCTCCAAGAACGAGAACTCTGCCTGGTCGAACTCCCGGGACTCCACCCAGCAGAACTCCCCGACCACCTGCGCTCTTTTGCAGAGCTGCGGCGCCGACCTGGGCTGCCATACGACCGGCAACTTCACTCATGGGGGCAAGAAGTGGAAGTGCGCCGTTTACTTCAACGGTTTCGTAGGCAATTGCAGTGATTCCACTTTTGATCAAGGCATCCGTGCACTCGCGTGATGCTGCAAGGTGCAGGTATGTGAAGAGAACTTGACCTGAACGCATCCGAGAATATTCGGCAGCGATAGGTTCCTTAACTTTGAGAACTAAGTCAGATTTGGCCCAGACCTCATCAGCGCTAGAGAGGATTGTTGCGCCAACTGCGCGATAGTCATCATCAGAGATTGCAGAACCAAGGCCTGCTGAGCTCTCAATGAAGACCGTGTGGCCATGCTTCACGAATTCACGGACTCCAGCTGGAGTGATTGCTACGCGATATTCATTGTTCTTGATCTCTTTAGGAACGCCGATGTTCATGCATTTATCGTACCTGAGAAGAGTGCGTCACAAATTCGAGGATGTAATTCGGCTCTCATGGCTGCGAAAGATTGGGGCGCCCAACCAGATGAGAAAACTTGTCGCAATAAACCTGTCATTGCATAGTCGGCATCATCTGACTCTGCTCGATCCAGAGCTCGATGTGCGAGCGCCCCATCTCCACGTTCGTACGCAACAGCTGCTAGAAGAGTTGCAACTGGGGCAACATAACCCTGAGGCGCAATCCTTAATAGCCAACGCCATGCACTGAAGTAGATATCTATGGTTTCGGCGGTGACGCTGCCTAATGCGAAGTCGCGCACTTGAAGGTCAAGTAATCTCACCAGCACGAGTGCAATCAATTTCTTATCTCGACAGAGACCTTCTGCTGCAAAGTCTGCGATGAAATCTGTGATGGCCTCGGCGCCTTGCCGTTGTAGAGGAATCGGATCCTCGTGGTCTTTGATTGTTTTAATACTTCGAATAAATTTCAGGAGTTCGCCATCATCGGGAGTCGCTGCGATGGAGTCAACCATGTCGGCTACGTTCTCAAACGGAATCGGTTTGCCGGCAGCAACTTGTTCTGCGGCTATTCTCGATTGTTCAAGAGCCGGCATAGGTGATCCCTCCGGCGGACAACACTCGACATCTTCACAGATAAGTGAACGCCAACGCCCTGCGTGCACAATCAAGGACTCTCGAAGTGGCATCTGCTTGGTGTCAATTGCCTCAGTAATTGACTTAATTACCTCAGAGGAGGCTGTGCTCGTCTCTGGAATGTAATACACCGCAATAACAGCTTGAGATTCATTGCTTTGGAGGTGGCCCATGATTACTTCGACTTGCTCGGAATCTAGCGTCTCTGGGAAATCTATGCGCATCGCCATCGCGATGGAGTCATCTTTAAGGGTTAGTAGAACTATGGAATCTTCGGGTTTGAATCCGACGAGAAATGGAATTGCCGCAAGGAGATCGTGAGGTGAGGTAAGAGTTGTCATGGGCGAAGCATCTGGGCAATAGATTCACTCACGACGCGAACCTCTAAATTTGTTGATAACTATGGGATGTAGGTAGTTCCGGCGGGTCGAACGGTGATCTCCTTCGTAGCACGCTGAGTTATATCTCCGTTGATTGGTGCACTCATCGCACCTGCTCGCCAGAACCCACTCCACTTAATCGTCAATGAAACCTCCTTCTCCCCCGCGCTCCGATAAGTGTTTGTGATCATGGTCAATGGATATGGTGCGCCTTGAAGTCGGGTTATATGTGAATTGCCATCACCAAAATCCCAGATGAAAAGAGGCGTGAGATGAATCGTGATTGGCACTGTCAGAACCACAATCACGGTAGTGAACTGCGACGGCGTATTCGTCATGAAATTTACCGGCTCGCGCACCAACGCATCTCCCAAGGGCTGGGTGATTATTCGTCCTGATGGAAGAAGCCTGGTGACTTGATCAGTAATCTGCGAACTTGAAATTCTCTTTACTCGAGGACGGCGAGAAACCACAGGTCTGGGCCGAGGTTTTGTGGTCACAACAGGACGCGGTAACCAGGGTATCCAGAGCTTGCGCGTCGTGGATGTGACCCGCGGTTTAGGTGCACTAGTACTTGAGCTTCCCTCTTTGCCTTTCTTGACTGTGATGACTATTTGATTGCCACCTTGGTCGGCAGAAACATCGATACAAGTATCTCCTTCGCATTGGGCATAAGCATCACTCATGGTTCCAAGAAGAATTACTACAACCAGAATCAGGATTCTCATGACGCGATGGTGAGTGTCACATGGTGATTTCAGTACTTCGAATATGAAAGGGGTGGAAAAGTAAGGTTGTGGAGCGTTATTTTGTGGTGAATTGAGAGTTCAATCGTTTCAGTGAATCTCTTACGATTGCACCATCGCTTGTGCGCCACAAAGGTGGCATAGAGTTCAAAAGAATTGATCCATAACGTTTATTGACTATGCGTGAATCAAGGATTGCCACAACTCCTCGGTCATCTATTGAGCGAATGAGGCGACCAGTCCCCTGAGCCAATAAAAGCGCTGCGCGCGGCAGAGATACCTGCATAAACCCAGAGCCACCTGCCGCATCGGCCTCCGCAGCACGAGCAGACATCACGGGATCATCGGGTCTAGGAAATGGAATGCGATCGATTGCAACCAATGTGCAGGATGGTCCTGGAACATCGACGCCCTGCCAGAGGCTCATAGTGCCCAGCAATATTGATGTGGGATCTGCGGCAAAACGATCAACTAATGAGCCGACGCTATCGCCACGTCTTTGAGTGATGATCGAGATTGGTAGTTCAGCAAGTACTCGGCGCAGATGTTCATCGGCCATTTCAACGCCGCGCCATGATGAGAAGAGCGCAAGGGTCCGACCGCCTGCGGCATCAATTAACTCACCGAGTTCGACGAGCGCTTCTTTGCTTGGTCCGTCGCGGCCAGGTTCTGGAAGTTGCTTTGGAAGATAGAGCATTCCTTGATTGGCGAAATCAAAGGGTGAGCCCACATCCAGCATCTGCACATTGCTCGGATCGACCTGCCAATCACTATCTTCTTTACTCTCATCTTCGCTTGTTGTCGTCGGAAGAATTCCCAAACTGCGTGCAATGGAGTCGAAGCTCTTGCCAACCGTCAGAGTTGCACTGGTTGCAATTACGGGAGTCTGAGTAAAGAGATTTTCACGCAATACATGTGACACAGCAAGGGGCGCTAAATAGAGTGTTGAGAAGGTGGGTTCGTACCAGAGCACTTGGCCTTCACCCATTCGCATCAATTTTTGAGCAGTGGTCTTGATTTCATTGACGGCACCTTTGACTCGCGCGCGATCGGCCAAACTGTCGGGATCGACAATCTCGCTATCGGCGTTGATTGCAGCAATTACCGCTTCTGCCGCATCTTTAATTTTCCGCACTGGAGCTGCGAGCACATCAGGAAGTTGATCAAGTTTCCTTTGTTCATCAATGCGAGATCTATATTCCTGACCGTAATCATCCATCGCTTCTGCAAAGCCATCAGAGGCTTTCACAAAGGTTTCGGCGAGCTTTCCGGGCATGTGACGGCGAACCATGTTGGCAGCGCGTGCGATTCGTCCAGAGGTGAGTTCTTCGGTAACTGCTTGAGTTGTGCGATCCATGAACTCATGGGCTTCATCAAGGATGATGGCATCACGCTCGGGCAAGATGGGATGCGAGTCAACAATTTCAATCGCTAAAAGCGTATGGTTTGTGACAACAATGTCGGCAGTCTGGGCCTTTGCTTTTGCGTTCACCGCAAAACATTCGCTACCAAATCGACACTCATCGGCACCAACGCATTCACGACCTGATGTGGAATTAGCTAGCCATACGCGGCGGTCTACATCGGGAGCGTCATCGCGATCACCTGAGATTCCTGGCTTCTGGGCCCATTCACGTAATCGACGCGCATCTTTTTCGAGCCCTGAAATCTCAACAAGGAGTTCGCTATCAGCAGTGCCGTCGTCGGCATTCATTTTCTGTAGGCAGAGGTAGTTTCCGACGCCTTTATAGACTGCAAAAGAGATACTTCGCCCTAACTCTTTTTCAAGGGCATCTTTGACTCGAGGAAGATCTCGTTCGACAAGTTGGCGTTGTAACGCAAGTGTTGCGGTAGCTACGAGAACTCGTTTGCCATGAACCAGTGCCGGAACGAGATAGGCAAGTGATTTGCCAGTACCGGTGCCGGCTTGAACTAAGAGATGGTGGCGATCGGAGAGCGCATTGGCGACTGCTTCAGCCATCTCGATCTGGCCTTCGCGGGGCGAGCCCTCAATAGCAAAGACCGCAGCGTTTAGGGCGCTGCGGACTTTGTCGATACTCATGGGCCTTACCTTAGTTCCATTAAGGAACCGAGTAAGACTCTATTTATTTCTTAGCTGCAACCTGAAGTAGATCCACAACCCTCGCATACATAGCATGCGCCTGATGCGCGCATCTTGACGCCGCACGTGACGCAGAGTGGAGCATCGGATTTGATGCCCGCAATCTTCTCGAGGAGTTCAGTGGATGAACCGATCTGAGTTGGAGCAGCTTCAATCTTCACTTCCACTGCTTTTACTGGAGCGGCTTTCTTCTCGACAACTGGTGCAACTTGAGGTGCTGCCACTTCCTGAACTTGAGCGTATTCGCCAGTCTCGAGAGCTTGTGCACGTTCTGCTGATGTGTAGATACCAAATGCAGCGCGCTCTTCATATGGCAAGTAATCAAGTGCGAGGCGGCGGAAGATGTAATCCATCATCGACTGTGCCATGCGGATATCTGGATCATCTGTCATGCCAGCTGGCTCGAAGCGGGAGTTAGTGAACTTAGAAACATAAGTCTCTAGCGGCACTCCGTATTGCAAGCCAATGGAAACTGCGATGGAGAATGCATCCATGACGCCGGCAAGAGTTGAACCTTGCTTACCAAGCTTGAGGAAGATCTCTCCGAGTTGTCCATCTTCGTAGGTTCCCGCATTCATGTAACCCTCTGCGCCACCAACGGAGAATGATGTGGTGCGTGATGGGCGAGACTTTGGAAGACGCTTGCGAGTAGCTGGGGCTGGCGCAGATGCTTCTGCGGCGCCATCTTGCTTTGCAGCTTTTCCGTCAGAGAGTGGTTGACCAACTTTGCAGTTGTCGCGATAGACCGCGAGAGCCTTAAGGCCCATCTTCCAACCTTCGTAATAAACCTCTTCAACATCTTCCACTGTTGCATCGGATGGAAGATTTACGGTCTTGGAGATTGCACCGGAGAGGAATGGTTGGCAGGCCGCCATCATTCGTACGTGGCCCATCGGCGCGATTGAACGTGCTCCGAGAGCGCAATCAAAGACATCGTAATGTTCTGGCTTGAGACCAGGAGCATCGACTACGTGGCCATTTGCAGTGATGTACTCGACAATCGCTTCGATTGTTTCTTCGGTGTATCCGAGTTTACGGAGCGCTTGTGGAACAGTCTGGTTGACGATCTGAAGTGATCCTCCACCAACAAGCTTCTTGAACTTAACAAGTGAGAAATCAGGCTCGATACCAGTGGTATCGCAATCCATCATCAAGCCAATTGTTCCTGTAGGAGCAAGAACAGAAGCCTGCGCGTTGCGCCATCCGTTCTTCTCACCGATGGAGAGGCAGGAGTCCCATTGCTTGTTAGCTTCGGTCCAAACATCACGATCAAGAGTCGAAACTGATTTCGCAGAGAGTGACGCTGCTTGGTGCTTCTTCATAACACGAGTGTGTGGCGCTGCATTTCGGGCGTAACCTTCGTAAGGACCAACGATGCCTGCGAGTTCTGCAGAGCGACGATATGAAGTTCCGGTCATCAACGAAGTGATTGCACCAGCAAGAGCGCGGCCACCATCGGAGTCATATGCAAGACCTGAAGCCATCAAGAGTGCTCCGAGGTTTGCATAGCCGATTCCGAGTTGGCGATATTTGCGAGTCGTGTCACCAATCGCCTCTGTTGGGAAATCTGCGAAGCAGATGGAGATATCCATGGCAGTGATGATGATTTCGACCGCCTTGACGAAGTTCTTCGCGTCGAAGGAGCCATCGCTCTTGAGAAACTTCATGAGGTTGAGAGATGCAAGGTTGCAAGAGGAGTTATCAAGTGACATGTACTCAGAGCATGGATTGGAAGCATTGATGCGACCGGTCTCTGGGTTGGTGTGCCAATCATTGATTGTGGTGTCGTATTGAATTCCAGGATCGGCGCATGCCCATGCTGCTTCTGCCATTTTGCGGAAGAGAGCGCGAGCATCGACTTCTTCGATTACCTCGCCGGTTGAGCGAGCACGGAGGCCGTATTGAGTGCTGTTCTCATATGCGCGCATGAAATCGTCATTGACGCGGACTGAGTTATTGGCGTTCTGGTACTGGACCGAGATGATGTCTTTTCCGCCGAGATCCATGTCGAAGCCAGCATCGCGAAGTGCGCGAATCTTGTCTTCTTCACGGACTTTGGTTTCGATGAATTCTTCGATATCTGGATGATCCACATCAAGAACAACCATCTTTGCTGCACGACGAGTTGCGCCGCCCGACTTGATGGTTCCTGCAGAGGAGTCAGCGCCGCGCATGAAGGAGACAGGTCCTGATGCTGTTCCACCGGATTTGAGAAGTTCCTTGGATGAACGGATTCTGGAGAGATTGAGACCGGCGCCTGATCCACCTTTGAAAATCATGCCTTCTTCGCGGTACCAATTGAGGATTGAATCCATAGTGTCGTCAACAGAGAGAATGAAGCAGGCAGATACTTGCTGTGGCGCTGCTGTTCCGACGTTAAACCAGACTGGAGAGTTGAAAGAGAAGATCTGGTGCAAGAGCATGTGGGTGAGTTCGTGCTCGAAGATTTCTGCATCTTGAGTAGTTGCAAAATAACCGTATTCCTTACCGGCCTTCACATAGGTGAGAACTACGCGATCAATAACTTGCTTGAGTGACCATTCACGATTGTCATGACCGACTGCGCCACGGAAATATTTTGTGGTGACGATGGTGGATGCATTGACTGACCAGAAATCTGGATATTCAACGCCGCGTTGTTCGAAGACAACCTCGCCTGATTTCCAGTTGGTCTGTACTACATCGCGTCGCTCCCAAGTGACGAGGTCATATGGGTGTACACCCGGAGTACTAAATACGCGCTCAATAGTGAGGGCTTTTCCGAGCTTACCTTTTGCTGATGAGCGATTGATCACCGTGTCCGACATTCGAGTTTCTCCAGTTTCTTCTTGAAAATTTTTAATTGTGTTCTTCTTTTAACTTTTTTCTTATTAAGTTTTTTGCTCTATCTACTTATCGGACGCTTCATTTAAGTTGCGGGGATGCAACTTGAGAAATGCTTTCGGTAGTTTTTTCTGCTACTGATTTTTCAACTGGCAGAGCGCGGAGAAGTGCGATCTCGCCTTCGAAATCTTCAAGGGAGGAAAAGTTACGGTATACGGAGGCATAACGCAGGTACGCCACCTCATCTAATTCTCGCAATGGTGAGAGAATCGCCATACCGACTTCTTGAGCTTCAATTTCAGCCTGGCCTGTGGCGCGAAGACTCTCTTCCACGCGTTGGGCCAAGAGCGCTAAATCATCATCGTCGACTGGACGGTTCTGGCAGGCCTTGCGGACGCCATTGATGATCTTCTCGCGGCTGAAGGGTTCGGCCGCTCCACTTCGCTTGATAATGGAGAGGACCGCGGTCTCCGCAGTTGAGAAGCGAGAGCCACACTCGGTGCACTCACGACGGCGACGAATTGAGGTGCCTTCATCGGTGGGACGCGAGTCAATGACTCGGGAGTCCTCATGTCGACAGAAGGGGCAATTCACGGCGTGTCGTCCTCTCAATACTGGGAATTTTCTGATTTTGGGTGTATCCGCGATTCGGCTTTGAACCACTACTTATGGAAGCCTATCGCAAAACAACCCCAATATCTAGGGGTAAGAGTAAAGCAGCGGTTGAGAGTTCCCGCAAATTGAAAGACCCTTGAGCGTTACGGGCGTGTCGGGATGTAGATCTTCTGACCAGCTTGGAGCTCTGGAGATTCAAGGCGATTGATCTCAACAATGTCGGCCACCAAGGAGCGACGATCGCCTTCTGGGGCGATGGAGGCCGCGATAGACCAGAGGGTCTCGCCTGGCTTCACACTGACCTTGATATAGGGAGTCGGTATAGCCGTATCGGTCGAACCTGCGGTCGCGCCAGTGATGGCAGCGAAGCCAGAGAGAAGCAGTATGGAGAGCGAAGTGATGACCGCCAACCTTGCAAGGAATCGACCACGGGGGGTTAGTCGAACGCGTGAATATGAGCGATTTACAGGGGTTTTTTCGCTTCTATGAACATCCTTGATAAGGGACGGATTGATGGCGATGGTCGTCATCTTCTCTCTCCAGTTACTTCTAGATCAGATCATTGAGAGTGGGGATACTCTTCGAACGCCTGTTCTAAAACGAAAGGTACACCCCGCCACTGACATCGGCAAGTTTTTTTAGAACATTTGTTTGATTTTTTCGTACCTTTGTTCTAACCTTCTCCTATGACCCCTAGCCCCAAGAATTCGCGCATCACAGAACTCCCCGATGGCCCCGTCGACGAGAACGGCCTGACCCCGCGTCAGACCAAGATCCTCCAGGCGATTAAGAGCGCCATGGAGATCAAGGGCTACCCGCCATCAATGCGTGAGATTGGTGAGGCTGCCGGTCTCTCCTCGCCTTCCAGCGTGAAGTATCAACTTGAGGCTCTCGAAGAAAAAGGTTGGATTCGTCGTGATCCATCACGCGGTCGCGCTCTCGAAGTTCTCACTCCTGGTGATGATCGCTTTGAAGATATCAAGCCCGAGAAGACTCATAACGTTCCACTCGTTGGACGTATCGCTGCTGGTGGACCGATCCTTGCCGAACAGAATGTTGAAGAGCTCTTCCCACTTCCTGCATCTCTGGTTGGTGAAGGTGATCTCTTCATGCTCAAGGTCGTTGGTGACTCGATGATTGATGCCGCAATCTGCGATGGCGACTACGTTGTTATCCGCTCACAGAAAGATTGCAACAAAGGCCAGATCGTTGCAGCCATGATTGATGGTGAAGCGACCGTCAAGACCTTCACAAAGAAGGATGGCCACATCTGGTTGATGCCTGCAAATGAAGATTACGAACCCATCAATGGTGACTCAGCTGAGATCCTCGGCATCGTTACTGCTGTGCTGCGCTCTCTCTAACCCTTTACAGCGCTAGTTCAAAACTTCTCTTAAGCCCGCTACCAAGCGATCAACATCATCGCGTGTGGAGTATGGAGCTAATCCTGCGCGTAATGCACCTGCATCACCCAGGCCAAGTTTGCGTGAAACTTCTAGAGCATAGAAATTAGAGGCAGGTACATTCACTTTCTTTGCCGCCATCGCCTTATAGATATCGGCGCTGTTATGGCCAGCAAAAGAAAAATAGATAGTGGGGGTACGGTGCTTGGCGCGGCCATACAAAGTGACTCCTGGCAACGCTGATACCGAGCTCTCTAGATACTCCATCAGCTCATCTTCGTATTTCTCTAGCGCGTTCATCGAGTTAACTATTTTCTCGCGTCGAGTTTTTCCAGCTCCTGGGGCCATCTCTGCAATGAAATCTATTGCTGCAATACAACCGGCCATCAGTTCATAAGGAAGCGTTCCGAATTCAAAGCGCTCTGGGACTACGTTGGTGGCTGGCAGTAACTTGTCGTTATTCAGGGTTTCAAGGAGCGCAGGAGATGCTGCCAGGACTGCGCAATGAGGCCCCATTAATTTATAAAAGGAGAATCCGAAGAAATCTGCTCCAATGTCTTTCACGCTGATTGCGGCATGTGGAGTTAAGTGGACGCCATCAACAAAGAAGAGAGCTCCGGCCTTATGTACGGCTTCACCGATTGCTTTGAGGTCCGGACGTGTACCGATTGTGTTTCCAGCACCTGTTACTGCAACTAACTTTGTCTTAGGAGATAAAACTGCTTCGACTGCTGCGACTGTGAGTTCGGTAGTTTCTAGATCAAATTCCGCCCAGCGAACTGTTGCGCCGACCGCCTCGGCTGCCTGAATCCAAGGACGAATGTTGGAATCATGATCGAGTCGAGATACAACGACTTCATCGCCTGGGCCCCAGCTCTTGGCCAAGGTGCGTGAAAAATCGTATGTCAGCTGGGTCCATGAGCGACCATAAACAACTCCGCGCGGATCAACATCAATCAAATCACCAACAGCTTGTCGAAAACCAACAACGATTTCTTCCGCATTCTTCTCAGATTCAGTCACGACGTTGCGATTAGATATTGGCTTAGAGATCGCACGAGCAATTGCTTCGCCCACAACAGTAGGCACTTGACTGCCTCCAGGGCCATCGAAGAAAGCGAGGCCGGTGTCGAGGGAGGGAAAGTGCGAGCGGATTTTGTTGACGTCGTAAGCCATGTGTATCAGGCTATCAGCAGCCAGTCGGCTAGCTCTGTACCGAGTACTTCTCTAAAGCATGCGCAAGCGATCCATCAACCATCGCATGTAACGCAGTCCCCTCGGGTAGATACTCCTCGCTAAGAATTTCACCGTTCTCGTGAATCTTATTTACCAGGTCTCCCCTGTCGTACGGCAATACGGTTCGAACTTCAATTCGCGGCCTTGGAAGGCTAGCTTCTATTGCTCGGACTAATTCCTTGATGCCTGCACCAGTGTGTACTGAAATCGCATATGCGTCAGGTTCTTGCCGCAGAATCTGCATGATTACATCGGGATCTGCGATATCGGCCTTATTTATCGCGATAATCTCGGGAATCTTCGCGCCACCAATCTCTGCGATAACTGCACGAACTGCCTTGATCTGACCCAACGGATCCGAATGTGCACCATCAACAACATGAACGATGACATCCGCGCCAGATACTTCCTCAAGTGTTGACTTGAAGGCATCAATCAAATCGTGAGGCAGATGCTTGACGAACCCAACAGTGTCGCTCAAGGTATAGACGCGGCCATCGGAGGTCTCGGAGCGGCGGACTGTGGGATCAAGGGTGGCAAATAGCGCGTTCTGTACTAAGACTCCAGCATCTGTAAGTCGATTCAATAGCGAAGATTTTCCAGCGTTCGTGTAGCCCGCAATCGCCACAGATGGAATCGCGTTTCGGCGCCGCTCTTGTCGCTTAGTGTCACGAGCAGTCTTCATCTGATTGATCTCGCGACGTAGCTTTGCCATCTTGTCACGGATGCGGCGACGATCAACTTCAATTTTAGTTTCACCAGGTCCACGTCCACCGATACCGGCAGAGCGACCTGCTTGGCGAGAGAGCGAATCACCCCAACCACGAAGTCGTGGAAGCAAGTAGCTCATCTGCGCTAGTTCAACTTGCGCCTTACCTTCTTTGCTCTTGGCATGTTGGGCAAAGATGTCGAGGATGAGAACAGTTCTATCTACAACTTTGACCTTAACTCGATCCTCTAAATTTCGTAGTTGAGAGGGGCTCAACTCTCCATCACAGACCACGGTATCTGCGCCAGTTGACTTAACGATGGCCTTCAATTCATTCACTTTTCCCGAACCTATAAAGGTCGCAGGATCTGGTTTATCACGACGCTGAATCAGTGCATCGAGAACTGTTGATCCCGCTGTCTCTGCAAGAGCTGCGAGTTCAGCCATCGAGTTCTCGGCATCTTTCGCGCTACCTTCAGTCCAGACGCCAATCAGGATGACTTGTTCTAATCGAAGTTGTCGATACTCGGCTTCCGTGATGTCGGTAAGTTCTGTGGAAAGTCCCACCACGCGACGAAGTGCTTGCCGATCACTTAATTCTTGCTGAGTTGCCTCAGATGAATCTGGGATGAAGATCTCGGAATCGTATTGTGCAGCTACATCCCGACTTTCAGCGATGAGAGCATCGACGTCATCTGCCTCGCGCCTACTATCCAAGGTATGGCTCCAAATCGTGCTCTGCCAGAAGTACGGCAGGGCCCGAGAGTGTTGCATTGGAGTGTGGATCGATATCGACAGTGAGTCTGCCCCCCGGCGGATTGATGATCCAACGCGCAGGAAGCTTCATGCCTTTTCGTGCAGTAGCAGCAAGAGCGACCGCGCATGTTCCCGTTCCACATGATCGAGTCTCGCCGCTGCCTCTCTCGTGAACGCGCATTTTCAATTCGCCGTTTTCGAGGAACTCAACGAATTCAACGTTGACGCCTTCGGGATATTCATCCTTAGGACGGACGACTGGTGGATGACTGAGGTCTCCGACCTCGTCCATCGAATCAACGAAGACAACTGCATGTGGATTGCCAACGCTAACGTTGTAGCCATTCCAGACTTTTCCATTGTTAGCAGCGGTGATTTCGCCATCGAGAATCTGAACTTGTCCCATGTTGACTGCGATATCTCCGCTCTCGGGAACGCTGAGATATTTGGCCCCATCACGAGTGAGAATCGAAAAGATTCCAGCCGGCTGATGTCCTCTGTCGACCAAGTAGCGCGCCATCACGCGAATTCCATTGCCGCACATTTCAGCGATTGAGCCATCTGCGTTGCGATAATCCATGAACCACTTGCCATCACGCTTGGTGATGCGAATCAAGCCATCAGCACCAATACCTGTGGTGCGATTACAGATGGCTGCAGTCTGTTTTGAAGAAAGATTATTCTGATCAAGCGGATCGAACACTATGACAAAGTCGTTCTCTGTTCCGTGGCCATATGTGCCCATCAACGCCGTACTCATGTACCTCGTATCGTAGTTGAGATGACTCGCTCGACAAGTTCTGAAATTGGCGCCTTTTTAACCCATGTGATGCGCTCATCTCGAGAGAACCAGGTCTCCTGCCTACGCGCGTATTGGCGAGTGGCTCGCTTTGTCTCCTCTTTTGCCTCGTCTTCTGTGAGTTCACCTTGAGCAAACTTAATGATCTGGGCATAACCCAAAGCTGCTTGTGCAGTACGTGCTTCGAGCAAGCCTTCGCCCATGAGATCGCGAACTTCACGCACCAAGCCTCGCTCCCACATCCGTTCGACTCTGAGATCAATCCGCTCATGAAGCGTTTCGCGCTCCATCACCAAGCCAAATTGCTGCGCTTGCGGATACTTCGTACTGCCTACTCGCGGCAGATTCGCTGTGTAGGGCCGCCCCGTTAATTCGATAACTTCAAGAGCGCGAACAACACGACGCACATTCTCTTTTGGAATCGCTGCAGCAGCGGCAGGATCTAACTTTGCCAGGCGCTCATGCATCACATCAATACCAAGTTCTTCTGCTTGGCGAGCGATCTTCTCTCTTACTTCAGGATCAGTGTCCGGGAAATTCAAGTCATCAAGGATTGCTTTGATATATAGACCAGTACCTCCCACAACAATTGCCGGGATATTCTCTTCTAAAAGTTGATCGATGATTGAGCGCGCATCAATCTGATACTGCGCAACCGATGCCTCTTGATTAACCGGTAAGACGTCGATGAGATGGTGTGGAATTCCTCGCCTTTCCTGCATGGTCAACTTTGCAGTTCCGATATCCATGCCTTTGTATAGTTGCATGGAGTCAGCATTAACAACGTGGCCGTGCAGTTCTTCAGCAAGTGCAACAGCAAGTTCACTCTTGCCTGTAGCAGTAGCACCACAAATGACTATGAGTGTCATTTGCCTGCAACGCTCTTAAGCGTTGGTATTCCGAGCATCACGCCGGTTGATTCAGCTTCTTTCTTCCGTGACTCAAAAGCATCTCCTCCTCGGGTATGACGTACCGAGCTTGGTACGCCCTCACCCAAGATAAAGTGCGCTTTGGCGTCGCCAATCTTGATTTCTGCAATGTCACCTGGTCTAAGCCCTTGAGCGCTATCGAAGTGAACCAATCGGAAGTCCCGGCTCTTTCCGCTTGCACGAGAGCCATCAATATCGGTAACGAGTACTTCTACAGTTTTACCAATCATCTCTTCATTTACCGATTGAGAAAGATTGTTGAGGTGTTTGTGTAAACGGGTATATCTCTCGGCCACAATCTCGGATGGAATCTGATCTGGCATTTCTGCTGCCGGAGTTCCAGGGCGCTTGGAGTACTGGAATGTGTACGCAGCTAAGAATCGAAGGTCGGTACATGCCTGCATCGTTTCCTGGAAATCTTCCTCTGTTTCGCCAGGAAAACCCACGATGAGATCGGTGGTGATGGTGGCATGGGGCATTGTTTCCCTTACCTTGTCGATGATTCCCTTGTAGCGCTCGATGCGATATGAGCGACGCATGGATTGCAGGATGCGATTCGAACCAGACTGCAATGGCATATGCAGATGTGGCATCACATTAGGAGTCTCTGCCATTGCTTCGATGACATCATCGGTGAAGTCTCGAGGATGCGGTGACATGAAACGAACTCGCTCAAGTCCCTCGACTTTTCCGCACTCTCGTAGCAACTTTGCAAAGGCGGTCCGATCGCCAAAGTCAACGCCATAGGCATTGACGTTTTGACCAAGCAAGGTGATCTCATTTACTCCATCGGCAACAAGCGTTCGTACTTCATCCAAAATATCGGCTGCAGGACGATCTTTTTCTCGACCACGTAGCGCTGGAACTATGCAGAAAGTGCAGGTGTTGTTACACCCCACTGAAACCGAAACCCATGCAGAGAATGCTGAATGACGGCGAGATGGAAGAGTTGAAGGAAAGTGTTCGAGAGCTTCTTTAATTTCAATCTGGGCGCTCTGCTCGACGCGAGCCCGCTCCAGAAGTGTTGGAAGCGATCCCACATTGTGCGTTCCGAAGACCACATCAACATAAGGCGCTTTCTTAAGAATCGTGCCCTGATCTTTCTGGGCAAGGCAGCCACCAATTGCAATCTGCATATCAGGCTTTGATTTCTTTGTGGGGGCTAGAAAACTCAGATGGCCGTACAACTTATTGTCAGCATTCTCTCGAACCGCACAGGTATTAAAAACTATGAGATCAGGGTCGCTGCCATCTTGCGCCGGAATATATCCGGCGGCATCGAGGGAACCTGCGATGCGTTCAGAATCATGAACGTTCATCTGGCATCCCAGAGTTTGAATCACATAGGTACGACTCACATTGGCAATCGTACCTATCTGATTCAATAGGAATTACGAGCGGGTAATGCCTAACTCGGCCAGAACGCGCGTAACGATGTGGCCCGAAAAGCCTCGGCGCGATAGCGCGCCATGCATCCGTCGATAGGCAACCTCGGGGGCAAGGCTGCGAACCGAGCGCGCTTTCCGTTCTGCGAATTGCATTGCATTGGTGAACTCTGAATCATCGGTGATATCACTTGTGACCCACTCAATGATTTCATCAGAGATTCCTTTAGAACGGAGTTCTCCAGCAATGATCCGACGTGCAACTTTCTTGGTGCGCTGGCGAGATTCGCTCCAGTATCGAGCGAACTCGTAATCATTGATAAAGCCTTGTTCTTGAAGGCGGAAGAGGACCGCGTTTGCGACCTCTTCTTCAATACCGCGTTTTTTGAGAAGCGTGAAAAGCTCTCCCCTACTTTTTGCACGGCGACCAAGGGCCATAAGCGCGATGGTCTGTGCTACTGAGTAGGGGTCGCTCTCAACTTCTACTGGACTAGAACTCGACATCAGCAGCGGCTTCGTCAATCGCAGCAACAAGCGCTGGATCAATCTCGGTCGCGGCGTAATGTGCGCGGATCTTGCCTTCGATCTCATTTGCAAGATCAGGGTTATCAATCAGGAATTGGCGAGAGTTCTCTTTACCTTGACCGAGTTGGTCGCTTTCGTAAGTGAACCATGCACCAGATTTCTTAACGATGCCAAGGTCTACACCAAGATCTAGGAGGCCACCTTCACGCGAGATACCGATTCCGTAAAGGATGTCGAACTCTGCTTGCTTAAATGGGGGCGCCATCTTATTTTTCACAACTTTGACGCGAGTACGGTTACCGACTGCTTCTTGTCCATCTTTGAGAGTTTCGATACGTCGGATATCCATACGGACAGATGCATAGAACTTGAGTGCTTTTCCACCCGTTGTTGTTTCAGGAGATCCGAAGAAAACACCGATCTTGTCACGGAGCTGGTTGATGAAAATTGCAGTGGTCTTGGATTGGCTTAGAGCGCCAGTGATTTTGCGGAGCGCTTGAGACATCAAACGCGCCTGAAGACCCATATGAGAATCTCCCATTTCGCCTTCGATTTCAGCGCGTGGAACCAGAGCTGCGACTGAGTCAACGACAATCAGATCAAGTGCGCCGGAACGAACCAACATATCCATGATCTCGAGCGCTTGTTCACCAGTGTCTGGCTGAGAGACGAGAAGTGCATCGATATCAACACCAAGCTTCTTGGCGTACTCAGCATCGAATGCATGCTCGGCATCGATGAAGGCTGCGATTCCGCCATTTTTCTGGGCGTTTGCAATCGCATGAAGTGTGAGCGTTGTTTTACCTGATGATTCAGGTCCGAAGATTTCGATGACGCGTCCACGTGGGATACCACCGATTCCTAGAGCCATATCCAAAGTGATGGAACCTGTTGGAATTACTTCGATAGGAGTTGCTGTGCGGTCGCTCATCTTGATGACGGAGCCCTTACCAAACTGACGTTCGATTTGAGCAAGCGCGGTGTCTAGGGCTTTCTGCCGTTCGGCAGAGGGTTTGGATTTATCTACAGGATCTTTGGCTTCTTTAGCCACAGTCTTGCCTCTCTTCTTCTCGTAGGTTGGTCCAGAAGGTACGGAAGACCACTGACGGCCTGACCCGAAGGTCGGCGGAAATGTGGAACCGCTCTGGTTGGGCATAACAGCTCGCCGCTGTTATGGAGAGAAGTCTACCCGAACATTTGTTCTAATGACTTTAGGGACACGCCATGCCTACCGGTGGCCATGGTTGATTTGGCACCATTCGTCACTCCGCGGCCAGCTGAATATGCCCCCATTCCCAAACCCCTCAAGCGCCGCGATCTTCGTGGTCGCCCAATCCCTTCCGGGCCT
>JACCEB010944598.1_pt1 | contig 19504 bp, 20 predicted proteins | sample 7454761 | NCBI WGS metagenome assembly JACCEB01 (sample SAMN15323454, study PRJNA562643) | freshwater metagenome | isolation source: river surface water | place: USA:Blue River Watershed | collected 2017-08-18 | reverse complement strand
CCTGTAGCAAATAAACTAGCTGTATTATTAGTACAATTAAATGATGCACTTAATGTGAATTCAGGAATTGGAGTTGGTGTAGGTGTTGGAGTAGGTGTTGGTGTTGGTGTAGCTGTTGGAGTTGGTGGTGGAGTTTCAGTAGGGGTTGGTGTCGGAGTTGGAGTTGGAGTTGGAGTAGGAGTTGGAGTTGGTGTAGCAGTTGGAGTCGGAGTCGGAGTTTCAGTTGGTGTAGGTGTTGGAGTTGGAGTCGGAGTAGGTGTCGGAGTTGGTGTTACAGTTGGAGGTGGTATTTCAGTTGGTGTAGGAGTTGGAGTTGGAGTAGGAGTTGGAGTTGGTGTAGCAGTTGGAGTCGGAGTTGGTGTAGGTGTTGGAGTCGGAGTCGGAGTTGGTGTAGCAGTTGGTGTAGGAGTTGGAGTATCAGTTGGAGTCGGTGTTGGAGTAGGCGTTGGTGTTGCTGTTGGAGTTATAAGAGGTACCATCACACAACCTTCTGGTTGGGCAGCACCGTATATATAATTTTCAGTATTAGTATCAACAGAACCTACCCAAGTTAATCCACCTGTTGAAGTGTTAATACGCATAATAAGACCACCGTTAGTTATACCATATATTACACCTAAATAATTATATATACCCCATAAAGGATAACTAGAATTATATGTAACAGATGATATAAGAGTACCATTAGAAGTAAATTCACCTATTTTGAATGTAACATTATTATCATAAGTTATAATATAAGTACCACTTGTTGAATTATAAACAATATCTCCTGAAACTTTATAACCTGTAGGTAAACTAAATAATGTTGTTCTAGTAGCAGTTGTAGTTAAAATATTTAATTGAGTAATACTACTTCCTCCTATTATTAATTGATTATCACTTATAGCAGTTAAACCAGCTAAATTATCTAAGTAAAGAGGTAATGTACTAATAGTTCTATTAAGAGAAATAGACCATGGATTTAAAGTAATAGTATATTCTTTAATCTTACTATTTGTATATACCCATAATTTAGTATTAGTCATTGCAACATCATTAGATGATGTTCCAGTATCATATAAAAAAGTAGAAATATTTGTTGACGTATCTAAACGATATAATTTTCCAGCTGAAATTACAATTACATCACAAGTATTAATAATATCTGCTGCAGCTAATGTTCGATTAGCTACACGTATATTCATTTTAGCAATATTACTAGTAAGTGGATAAATATCACATGTACTTCCAGTATAAGTACAATCAATTGTAAATGTAATATTATATGAACCAGTAATATCAGATTCAAGAGTTAGAGTACCATCTCCATTATTAGTAAAATAAGAAGCATCAGGTCCTGCAATTTGAATTGATGATGTATTTAATTGTCCTCCTCTTCCATCAGAATAACTTAAAAGATTAATAATTTTTGAATCTTTCTTTTCAAAAGTTACAGAAATAGGTTTAGTTAATGGAGGTAAAGGCCACATTAACTGATAATCTTGGTTAGTTATAACAGCAATACCTTGAGAATAGAATATATTACCTATATGAGTATTAGAATTTTTATAATCATATAAATTTCCAATACCATCATCTTTTACATAATAAACAGATGAAGACAATTCAAAAGCATATGGTAAAATTTGTTCACCATATAAATCTTGACTTACAGATAAAACACGAATTCCTTCATTTGCTCCTGTAGGGAAATATTTAACTAATCCTGGATTTTCGTTATAATTAAAATAAGAAGATGTTGCTCGCACAGATGAAGCCCCATCATAATACATTGAAGATATTAATGAACTAGTATTAAGACTTTTAACACTAGAAGAATATTGTTGATAATATAAATGATTAATCTGAGAATAGACTAATCTTTCATATTGACCTTCAGTAACAGGATCTCCATTAGCTGAAAAGGAACCGGTTAAATTGGTTCCTTTATAAATAACTACATATTGATCGTTTTCAGGATAAGGACAATATTCGAAAACCCAATTTTTATTGGCCACATACGGAACGGAAATTACATCCGATCGTTTCAATCTTTTAAATGAAGCCATTTATTAATTTTTTAATAGTCTAACTTAACTCTGATTAAAGCTTCTTTAGTAAAGTCTTTAACTAATGGACGAGATAATTTAGCAACCGCTAATAATTCGTTATTGTCATTATACATACCTACTGTAGTAACATATGTTTGTGGATTATCAATTAATGTATCATATAATAAACTACCACTAGAATTTATAACAGATGGATTAGTAGTATAATTAAATTCTCCGTTTTTAACTCGAGTAAAGAAATATCTAGAAGATACAGTTTCTTGAGATTGTAAATTTAAATTTCCAGATCCAGTTGAACCACTTATAATTTTATATAATTCAGCATTATTAGGATTTCCAGCAACTCCACTACCTGTATTTGATGTAAATGCAATACCTCCGTTTAATGCAGGTGCTGAAAGTGCACGAGCATTTAATATAATAACACCTAAATCAGGAAATAACAAACCATAACTACCACTTACTCCAGCTAAAGAAGAAGCAGCTGTTCCTTGACTACCTGAAATTAAAGTATAATAACGATTTGAACCTATAAAATTAGTAACTGAGCCACTTACTACACTGTCATCAGTTAAAGTAATTTGATTTGAACCTGATTTTAATGTAAAAGCTAAAGAACCAGGCTTAATTGCTTGTTTATAACGAGAACGAGCAATATTAATAGCATAGAAATCTTTAGATGTTAAACCACCGAATACAAAAGAGGAATTTTCATCATTATAGATTAAACTTCTGTATTGGCCATAAGTAACACGAGTAGGTGTTATATAATCTACTTGAGGATTTATATCACTAGAACCACTTCCTTCTGAATGACCATATTGGATTGAAAATTGAAGCGATGAAGTTGCAGCAGTATCATATACATTTAAGTAATATGAACTTGTTACAACACTAGAAGTATAAAATGTAGTTAAACTAGCGGTATCGTTAGTCCACATTCCTCTTACTACTGTTTCTGAACTTATTACTGAATCATCAGCGGCGTATCTTACAAATGACATATTATAGGTTGTTTACTTTAATTATATTTACTGGAATTGTAATTCTAGCACCTGAAGATCTACCAATTACTGTAATAGTAGTTGATAATTGAGTAGCTGAAGTACCGAATAAGGTATTAATAGTAGTAGCAGTTAATGTAAATGCATTTCCTATTTCTGATTTACTTAATTGAGTACCAGTAGTTGTATTAGTTCCTAAACTTACTGTAGTTACGGCATCTAATGGAATTCCAGCACCTGCAAAATTAGATAATAATCTAATGTCAGCGATAGTTGCTGTATATCCTTGGAATTCAAATACACTAGCAGCTCCTTGATAATTTAATGTTTGTGGAGTAATAGTTAATGAAGCTCCTTGACGTAATGATATAACATCGTAACCTAAAGAAATAGTAGGCAATTTAGAAGTACCACGTGGTAAAGTTACTAATTTATAACGCATAATTTGCGATTCATCAGGAAAAGCTTCAATCATAGGCATAGCTTCAATAGCTTCACCATAAAAAGCAGATCCGGATGGATGGGTTGGATTATATAAAGTATAATCAATTTCATCATCACCTAATGAAAATTGAGTGATTTGAAAAGAGCCATCATTTCTTGCTAGTAATTCACGTCCTTTTCTAGTTAATACAGCATCTACTGTTACTGTAGTATTATTTAGAATTGCCATAGAGTTAAAATATTATTATTTGTTATAAATATATATGTTTATAAAATTTTTTAATTAAAATCCACCTACAGTAGAAGGACTAATATCAATTAATTTTTGTTTCACTTCTTTAGTTATAACATCTATTCTTGCTAATACGTCAGGATGTAAATCATTTGGAATTATAAGTCCTAAAGAAGTTGGGAATTGCAAGTCTTTACTTAACTGAAGAATTAGATTTGTTTCATCATCTAATTTACTTAAAAATACAAAACTATCAATATCACCAGAAGCATAAACAGATTTATTTAAAGCACTAGGTAAATCTTTTATTAAAGCAAGATTTAATTTATCATCAGCATCAAAAGAAATACTTTCTATTTCTGATTCAAAATAAGTATCATCATAAAATAGACCTATTATATCACCTGTTTTAGGAGTAAATGTATATTGTGCTTCTCCATAAGTTTGGAATTTAGTATTTTGAGTAATGTTACTTCCACTAGGAGTAAATAAATAATTATAAAAATAACTTAATTCTCCACTTAAAATTAAATTACCAGATCTAGAACCAGATATATAAGGAACTGTATTAGGTGCTATTGGATTTGTTCCTACTTGACTTTCTGCTAATTGATTGAAAAAAGTACCTATTCCTGTATCAGAATTATATCCTGTTATAGAAGCTGTAAAGTTTGTAGTATTACTACTACCTGTTGTAAAAGATAATGCTACTTTATCAGTTGGAGTGAAATAAGTATAATCACTTGTTAAATTAAAATATAAATTATTTACTAATGAGTCAACGGGTTCTGTGTATAATTCTAAAAAATTACCGCTAGAAGTAAGAGGTAATGAATAAATATCTGTACAAGTTCCAGCTAATGTGTTAAGAGCACTTCTATAATAATCATCAGTTACATAATATACATTTGATGTAGGAAACGAACAATTATAAATACTAGGGCCAGCTTGAAGTTTTCTAAAAACAGTACCTGAATTTATATTTTTTATAAAATTTCCAGCAATATCATTTACTGTTAAAGTTCTAGTAAGAGTAAAAGTAAAACTATCATCTACTTTTTTACCAAAAGTATAATTAGTTCTCATCGTTGAATAATACGATGAATTAAATGAAAGAGATTGAGATATTAAACGATTTCCTCCTACTTCATCAATACTACAAGTAAAAGAACCAGATAATCCAGATGATGGTACTTCTACTCGAAGAAAAAAATTAGCATTGAATCTTTGTTGGCCTGATTCTTGAATACTATATGTTGGAAAAGTATTAGCAGCATTAGCATAAAATATATTTCCATTATTATAAGTATCATCAAATGTATCTATACTTCCACTAAATAAAGAAAATACTTTATCTCCAATAATAGGATAAGTTATTGTAGAATTTCCATTTAAATATCCTCCAACTAAATTTATTTTAAATAATTTAGATAAACTATCTCCAACATATTCAAAATATAAATTAGCATCATTAGCTGCTGAACCATATAGAATAGGACTATAACTATATCCACTAGAATATATTTTTTTATCCCCATCAATCATTTTGTTATCAGCATATTTTTGAGAATCAAATTGAGCTACATTTAGTAGTTCTCCAGATTTAAAAATATTCTGAATTTCAAACCAATTTTTATTTGTTTTGTTTAATTCAGTTAAATTACCATTTTCATCAACAAGATATTTTAAAAATACATTAGTTCTTTTAGGATAAAATAAAAGAGAATTTTGTTGAATTTGAGTAAATAATCCTAATTTTCTAGTGTGACTATCAATAACTGCTGTTTTACCAAATGATGTATCTCCATCATTATATTTGTTATATGTTAAACTAGATATTTTAGTTCCATCATAACGTGAATTAGTATGTCCTTGCAATGATAAATTACTATCTTGTAATTCAATATTATTAATAATATCACTTCCGCTTGAAAATACTTTATTATTTGATGTTGTATATTTCTTTTCTAATTTTTTTCTTGAAACAGATTCAACACTAGATGAAACGCTATTTAAAGTAACATTAAAATCGGAATGATTAAATTTATTTATATCAATTGATTCTGTTGGTATAAGATATGGGTTTGGATGTTCATCATCAAAATAACTATAAACATTTAGATAAGAACCGGTTAATTCTCCGTTATAAAACGCAGTCTTATTATCTCCAATAACTTCGTAATGATAATCTTTATCTTCGGAAATTACCGGGGCTCCATAATTAGCTTCATAAACGGGTTGTGAATCAAATTTTGGGCTATGTTGTGGAATTTTATTTCTTTCTAGTACTGGAGATTTAATAGTAATACCAGTTAATGGAGTTGTTCTAGCAGGAATAAAATCTTTCAACATTTTAAATAAACTATTGTCAAAATATTTTATTAACTCGAAAAATCCTTTATAATCTAAACGTTTAGCACTACCTGATGGAGCAGAACTAGCAGATATATAAAAATCTTTTTGATATATTAAAGCATCATAAGATGATGATGACATTAATCTTGGATCACCAATATATTCATCTAATGAAAATGTAGGATTATTAGATGCAATAGATGCTGATATTCTAGAATTTAATTCATTTTGAGGACTAAAAGATAAATCAACAAAATGTAAATCCATTGAAGTAAATTCTGCAGAAGAAGTTGGAGTGTTTTGTACTGAAATAAATGGAGATAAAACACTACCAGTAATAGTATTATTCTGAATTGTTATTTTATCATTATCATATCCTTTTATTTGATTCTTTTTAGTTGATCCACCAAATTCTTTAGGTAAAAATATACTACTTGTAACACCAAAAGTATTAACTAAATTTTGTAAACCAACTGATGTTCCTTTTTGTTTTGATATTAAAGGAATATTATGATATATTCTTTTATAGGTTTCAGCAAGTAAATCTTTTTTAGGAATATTATTTAAATATGCACTACCTGTAGTAAAATCATCAGTAAATAAAGCACTACCACTATTTAAACCATAAACATATTTATCATATTCTTCATCTTTTTTAGAATTATATAATTTAACACCTAAAGAAGATAAAGCATCATATACTATATCTTTAGAAACTCCTTTTTCTAAATTATTATCAGCATCATATAAATCATTAATTGATGAAATATAAATCCATATATTATCAAAATAATGACCAATCATATCTATAAAATCAAAATATGGTTGATAATTAACAGGATCATTTTTAATATATCCTGGTAGTGAATAATATAAATGGTCTAAATTATTTTGATCATAAGTTTCAGCTGAGCCTGTATAATTATTAAACCAATTTATAACTGCACTTGCTGTTGATGGTAATAAAGTATAAGGTCTATTACTTCCTAATTTAGGATAAGTATAAGATGATGATTCAAAATACAAATAACTTTCAAATCCATCAAAATTAGATACAATATTATCTATTTGAGTTTTAAATGAAGAAGTTAATTGACTAGCTAAATCATATGATGAAGAAAGAACTACACTACTACTATAATTTAATCTTTCAATTGATTTAATTTTATCATAAAATACATTCAAACGCTTTTCAGCTGAACTAAAATGAACGAAATTAGAGAATGAAGTATAATCTATATTTAAATCATATGAATTATTTTTCATATAATTTAATACATTCTGATAAGAAGAACCAGTTAATGAAGATAAAATAGATGAATAAGTTTCATATCCTGTTCCTTTATTTTGACTAATATCTAATTCAAGATCAAAATTAGCTCTTTTTAAATATGGAGTAACAGGAATTGGAAGTTGAGCATCAATATTTATATCAAATAAATAAGGATCTATAATTTCTTCTGTAAGATAAGCTCTATCTTTTAACCTTATAGTATTTGGTAAAGGTTCATATAACTTTAAAAAAATCTCTCCAGTAGAAATACTATTAAATACATTTACTACTAATGACTGAATAGTAGGAGATAAATTAAGTAAAAATGATTTTTGGGTTGTTGAATTGTTTATTTCATTTACTAATTGATCTCCATAAGTTAATAATTCTTCAATTGAAAAAGAAATTGAATTAATAGCAACTTCAGTTCTATCTTGAGAAATTTTAGATATAAATAATGTTCTTTCCGATGGTTTTGAAAGTTTCGCTTTCTGAAAATTATAACGAGTAACAAATTGTCCAGAAACATAACCTAAATTTTTTAAATCAGTTATTGGATCAATTTCAACAGCAGGTAATAAAGATGTATCAGGAGAAAAAGAATTATCGTAAGGAACAGTAAAGTTTCTATAACTATAATCTGAATGTAAAAGAGTTCCTTGAAGATTAAATACGAAAAATTCGATATAATCATCTTTAAAACCAAAATTTTGATTTAATTCACTTGGGTATAATAAATTTGCGTCTTCTCCTTTTAAACGAGTTATTCGTTTAATCTCATTAATATTCCCTAAAATTCTAATATTCTCAGCCATTATTATTTAGTTAAATCTAATAAAGTTTTATTAGTATCTAATAGTTCTTGTCTTAATGAAGTTACTTCGTTTAATAACGATTGAATATCTACACCTTCTAATTGTACTCCTAAAAATTCAGATTCTCTAGTTAAAATATATCTATGAGAATTAATATCACCTTCACGGGGAATTTGATCAAATATTAAATCATATAGATTAAAAAAATCATCTACTGTAAATTCTGTATCTTGAGGAGCTTGACTTATTAATTGTCTAAAACTTTTATCAACTAATCTATCAAAATCATCTTTATCAAAAAATGTTTTATTTAAAGGTATTTTAGTCATTACTTAATAATTTTAAAATAATTGTTATCTTCAAAAACTATAACATTATTATTAATATTAGATTTGATTAATATCTGATAATATCTTTCAGGTTGTAACCCATTCATATATAAATCAAAATAATTTCCATTAGAATCACAAGATAATTTAGTGTAAGAAGTATCAAAATCTATAACTATTTCGTTTGTTTTGATATCTTTTACAGCATAATATGATGATGTAGGTAATGCTTTATTTGTTGTATATAATGAACTAGTTTGGAAAGTTCTTGTAGGATATTTATCTCTTACATTAACTCTAAAACGATTAACCGAATCTTCAAAATATTCTCCTTTATTATTATTTAAAGAAATTATTATATTATCTGATGTTACTACAGATAAAGATCCAGTTGAATAAGTAAAATCATTCCATCTAAATTCTAAACATGGAGGATATATTGTATGAGTATCTACTGAAAAATATTTTGTTTCAAATGGAGAACCTGTAGAAAATTCTAATGAACTTGAATGTTTAATTATAAATCCATTACTATAAAGACTTGAACTAATAGCATTAGTAACATCTAATTCAATATCTTTATTAGTAGTATAAGTAAATGATTGAGTAGCAGCACTAGCTGTATACCAAGCACCTCCTCCTACTTTACTACCATTATAATATCCATTTGATTCTCCTGATGAAGCTGTGAATATGGTTGCTGTTTCTAAACCATCTCTATATATCCAACTAACTCCATTACTTGAAGAAGGAACATTAGCTGCTCTACCACTTCCCATAGTCCAAGAACCTGAAATAGGATGACAGTATATAGTATAATCTAAAGGAATTTCACTAGCATTAGCTAAAAATAGTTTTAAATATGATTTATAACTAGCTCCAGCTATTTTATTAGTTAATATGTTTTGTATTTCTGTATTATTAAAAGATAATAAAACACGAGATACATCACCATTATTATCAACAGATTTATATATACTTAAATCTAATATTTCATCTAATCCTGCATTTTTAGAAGGATAGAATGAATATATAGAAGCATCTTTATTCGGAAATATTTTATATATGGCCATGTTTAAGGATTTACTACTCTACCACTTATATCAGCATTTGGAAAACGAATTTCAAATATACTAGGATCAATAGAAGGATAAATTATATTATTTTTAGTAGCAGCTAACATATCATAAGCATAAGGAGCATAATTTCCACCTTGTTTATTAATAAATTCCATTTTATAAACTGCTTGAACTCCTGGAATTTGGATTAATGTAGCTATTACTTCTGATTTTTTAATAGGTTGATTTATTTGCCATTTATCTATATTAAAATAATTTTGTAAAGCTATTATACAATTAGATAATACTTCTTGATTATAATATGAAGGATCAACTCCAACTTCAAAATCTATTCCAAAATTAATATAAAATGCATTTTTTATATTAATAGCATCAGTAATCATACGATACTCATTTAAATAAGATTTTAAATTTGATTTTAATGTAGAATTAGCTTCAATTAATTGTTTATTAGAATTATAAGCTAAAATATATAAATCTAAACTTAAAGGATTATTACTTGACGATAATGAATCAGTAGAATTAAAAATTTCTTGAGTAACATAAGCTTTAGCTATATTTCCATAATGAGAAGGCAAACTTAAAGCTCTTAAAATATAATCTTCTTTAGTTACAGCTCTATTTTGAGCAGTATATGAATTTAAAGTATTTAATCTAATTTCTTCAACACTATCTGCTCCTCTTCCTCCTGTAGCAGGATTTGGATTATTAACAGTAATTGAACTCATTATAACATTTCTATTAGCATCTTGAACTCCATTATATTTAAACCAAAGACTAACTCCTGTAGTATCAATACTAGTTAAAGTATTAGCAGAAATATTTGATGCAATACCTCCTCCAGTAAGATATTTTATATTTAAATCACCTGATGGAGCAACACCATATCCTTTAGTAAAATAAACTGAAGCTTTATTTAATTCATTAGATAAAGTACTAACACTAGAAACTAAACCTAAATTTATATTATCAGGAGTAGGTAATATACTAGTATCATTTTGAGCAGAAACACCAGCACCAAATTGTAATTCAATAGATCCTGTTCCTTTTACTCTAGTAACAAATCTTTGTGGAACTTTTTTTAAAGCTAATAAATAATTTATATTATCACTACCTGAATTTGAATTTGATATAGATTCAAATATAGTATCTTGAGCTAAATATGGAACTTCATACCATTTATCTGATGCTCCTCCACTTCCTGTAACTGCTATTATTTGAAGAAAATTAGGATCTTCAATAGTATAAGAAGCAAATTTCGAATTTGGTTGAAATGTTGCTGTAGTAGTTACTATTTCAGCAGAAATAACAGGTACTGATTTAGTTAATATATAAAAATTTTCGTTAAAATAAGATGTTTTAACTGAAGAAGTATCAGAAAAATCTAAATCTTTTGTAGTTAAAAAAGTTTGAAAATCTTGATTACTAGTAATAGATGTATAAGCAGGAATTACTAAAGAATAACTAAAATCTGGAGTACCACTAGTTAAAGGAATTAATTGTGATATTTCAACTTCAGTAGTTGAAGCATAAGATAATTTAGGTCTATATCCAAAAGAATAAGCTAAATTATATAAACTTTCTTTTTCTTTAGCTAAGTTTAAGAAATTTTCTTGTATTTGAGTATCAATATAAAAAGAAGAAACATCACCTACATATGAAGCCATTTCCATAAACATCATACCAGGTGAAGCTTCAGAAAAATCATTGTAAGTATTAGGAAAATAAGTTTTAGCTAATTCTTGAAGAGAAGCTTTAAACTCACTAAAAGTTTTATTTAAATACTTAATTTTTCTATCTTCTGTAGGTATCATTATTGTAATTGAAGGTTAAGTGTATCCTTTGATCCTGATAATTTGATTTGATACGATATTGTAATATATAAAATATTTTGATCCGCTTCGGGAGTTATTTCAATATCAGTTAATATTATTTCTGGTATATAGGTAGCTACACTAGTTAATATAGTGTTTTGGATTTGTTTATATAATTTTTCATCAAGTGGATCAAATAATAATCTAGGTAAATCAGCACCAAATTCAGGATTAAATTCTCTTTCACCTTTATAAGTTAATAAAAGATTAATTAGATTAGATTTAATTTGATCTTTAGTTGAAAAAGTTTGATTAAATACACTTGTTCCATTAAAAGGAAGAGATACTCCTATTCCTATATTATTTTCTAAATCTCTTGGGTCTACTCTATATACTTGAGGTATTGGCATAATTAATCGTAAGTTTGTCTCATTTGAGCTTTTTCTTGAGGAGTCATACTAGCTGCTGTTTCAGCGATGATGTCAAGATACGGATTTCCTGTAGATTGAATTTTAGGAGCATTATATTGTAATCCAGCATTATTCATAACAGGAGTTTCTAATCCCATCATTTTGGCTAAATTTTGTTTATAGGCAACCATATCAACGTCTTGAGTAGTAAAATTCATAGTCCTATTTTCTTGTATAGGAGTTTGTTTGATTTGTGATAATTCTTCTCTCAGAACTTCACGAACGGATTCTTTAATAAGATTTTTAAATACGTCTATTTTCATGATTATAAATATTAAGCTAAAAGATTTTGTTTATCGATTTCTAATTTTAATTGCTCAATTAATACATCAGGATCCAAAGTAAATGAATATTCACTTCTAATTCTTTCTTTTCCTATTGTATCTACAGCAGCAGCATATCTACGTTTAGTTCCTTTAATAACATTTTTAGGTTCTGGTTTTTCTTCTTCTCTTAAATAAAATTTAAATCCTTTATAATCATATCCGAACAAATATCCTAAACTTCCATTTTGAAGAGATTGAATTTGTTCTGGGGTAAGATTTGATAAATTTAAATCTAATATATTTCCTATTTGTTTTAATCTAGCTTCAGCATCATTTAAGTCTGCTTGTAAAGATTGAATTAAAAAATTTCCCGTAGTGAATAATGAAGATAAATCTGATATTGTTTCTTGGAGGAATTTAATAATTCTTTCAATTTGAGGAGAATAAAGAGTAGGTGGAAGGAATAACATTAAAGATACAATAGTACTAAGTGTATTATTTAATACTCCTACATCATTTAATAATTTAGCTGTTTTTTCAAGATAATTTTTATTTAAATTAATATATATAACAGCTAAATCTCTTTGAATTTTTGCTTTTTTAACATCATCAGCAGTTTTAATATTATCTATTAATATATTAACTTCATCAACTATAGTATCAATTTTAGCATTATTTACTCCTACATATTCTATGTAAATATTAGCTATATAACTTATAATATTTACTACAGTTTTAAATTTATTAGGTTCGTTTCTCCAACGTAATAATAATTGTCTTTTTAAACTTGTTTTATTTTTTCTTTTATTTTTTCTTTCTTTTTTTCTTAATTCACGAAGTCGTTTTTTATCCTCTTTAGATCTTCTTACTCTATTAGGATCAATTAATCCAAAAAAGTTATCGTCTAAAGCATTTATTTCTTCTTTTAAAGTTACTATTTCAGCTTCAAGAGTAGGAATTATACCTATAGGATAACGAACTCCATTTTCAACAAGAAATTCATTAGTATTATAATATCTTCGAATTATAACATCAGTATCTTTATCATATTGTTCTTGCGTATATTCTGGATCATATTCTTTTCTATATTTTAATTCGTTAATTTGTTTATTATAATCTAATTCAGAATTAATTATTGCTAATTTTTTCTTAGCTAATAAATCTATTTTTTGAACATATAATTTCGGTCGACCCCAAGCATCTTTTAAACGTTTATTTCTACCGTCTTTAACAGCTTGTTGATCAGCACTAAGTTTTTTTAACTCTTCTTTTTCACTATCGCTTAATCCCGAAGGATCTAAATCAGTATTAGCCATGTTATGATGTATAAGTTTTATCGGATAAAATAACAGCTATTTTCTTTGTAATATAATTTAATTTTTCATTAGCTTGACCTGAATATACGGATATAGCTAAAGGCATTCCTTTAGGGTCAACTGCTTTTAATGAATTTAAATTTTCTGTTAGATTTATTAATACCGAAAGAATTTCATTGATTACTTCTTTAGTTTTATATCCTAAAAGTACAGGTTCAACATTACCTAAATTATTATCTTTAATAGATCCTAAATAAACTTTAGATGAATTTAAATATATATTTTCTCTTGAGTTTAAATGGATAGTATTATTAGCTCCCATTTCAATATTAGTAGCGGCATATAATACTATATCATCTTTATTAGAACTTAATGTTATTCTATTAGCTGATAATATAGCTTGGGATTTACCACCATATTGAAAAGGAGAAACTAAAGCTGGAATAAAATTATCTGGCTTTTTTTCTATAAAACTGTTAGGAAGAAAATTATTAATATACTGAGTTGAGGTTAGATACAATGATGAAGCATCATCATTTATATTCTCTATATGAGGAGAAGTTCTATTTTCATCTGTAATAGTATATCCATTAACTATTAAAGTAATTGGAGAATTAGGTGTTCCATCAATCCATGGATTAGGTGGAACTAAAGTATTAAATGGAGGTGAATGAGAAAATCTTATACCTGAACCCCATCTAGAATTTAATATAAAATCTCCTTCTATAGGTAATAGATTAGCTACATCAGTAGATTCTTTAGCATAATCACCTAATTTAATAGTATCATTACTATCAACAGTATTATAAACACCTTGAGAGTTATGATGACTATTTAAAAACAAATCTATTGAATTTAAATAATAAACTTCAGTAGCTCCTTGAATTTTAGTTGAATCAAAAGAAGGTAAAGAAAATAATAAAACCAATTCACCAATTAAAGGAACATAAGTAAATTGAGGAAATAAAGGTTTAACTTTTTTTAATCCTGCTTCTAATAATTGATTTTTAGATAAAGGAATTCTACCACTTAATGGAATATTTGGACCAGGAGCTTTATGATCTATTATATAAACTGATCCGATATCACTATCGTCTTCATATCCAGCTGATCTTCTACTACTTATTACATGGACTACTCTACCTACTTTATTTTGATTATAAAATCCTCCAGTAGGACCTCCTCCACTTAATGTTGTATAGAATGAACCTAAATTATTTCTTATCTTCATCTACAGGAAGTGGTTTAGATATTTCGTTTTCAATATTTTGAACAGCATTTAATAACTGTTCTTTTTCGGCTTCACTCATTATAAAATCATCAGCTCCACCAGATGAATTAGCCATAGCACGTTGAACAATACCTGCTATTTTAATTAAAGAATCATCATTTTTAACAGATACATCTAGATATTCCTTAATTAAAGGAACAACCATAAGAGCTGATTGAGTATCAGTCACCATTGGTTTTAGACTTGAAATTAAATCTTTAATTTGTTTTTCTTTTTTTGAAGAATTATCGTAGATATTTTTTAAAAGATCTGAAAATGTTTTACCTTCAAATATTTGCGATTCAAAATCCATAATATTTTATATTTTATGATAAATATAACTTTATTATATTTTTACATAACCATTCTCATAATATTCATTATAAATATCATAATACACTCGTTTGAGTATTTTTACTACTTTAGTTATTTGAAATGTATCTACATCAATCATTTCACGAATATAGATGTAAATAGCTTTTTTATTAAAAATTTCTAAATTTTCTCTTTTACGAAATAATTCTAAAATAACATCAGCTGTTTGCTGATCGTGTTTTCTAGGAAATAATTTTTCTAAATTCTTTTCAGTATATTTTATAAAATAATCTATAAAATCAGATAATTGATTATGATCTTCATTTGATGTACGAACTAAATCATCAACTATTATTTTATCTTCATCTGCTTCTGCTAATTCTCCTTTTTCTTTAATTTTTTTATAATTTTTTTCATTATAAATAATTAAATAACGTTTAGCAATAGTTCCAAAATAAGAGAAAGCTTTACCTTTATTTGGATTATATAGATGTAATTTTTCAAGTAAAAAAGCAACTACTTCATGTTTTAATTCATTAATAGTATCTACATCAGTATAATAAAACTTAAATGTATGAATAATATTTTCTGCTAATTTATGAAATGCATAATCTATTTCTTTATCAAAAATACGATTTCTAAAATCAGTATCATCGGATGCTAAATAAGCTAATATAGCATCTTCAGTATCTTGAGTAAAATAAACGTTTGCTTTCTTAGGTTTACGCTTACGGATAGTACCTTTTTTCGTTAAAAGTACTTCCTCAGTAGAGGTTTCTAACTCCATTATTTTTTTCTTGCCTTAAATGAATTTAATTGAGATTGAATCTCCTGCAATGTTTCGAAGAAAAAACCAATTTCATCATCGGTTTTAAAAGCATTAGCGATCTCTGATTCTGAGATTTTCTTATTTGAAAATTCTATTAATTCGGAAAGACGATCAATATAAATATTTTGATCGTCTACCATTACTTCTAATTTTTCAGTTTTAGATAATAAATTATATATTATAAATCCTAATACAAATATTATTACCGATAAAACAATTATTACTGCTATCATAATTAATTAAAAAATGAAGCCATAGCATCTTTTAAACTATCATTTTCGACAACAACTTGTTTAGGTTCTTGTTTTGTTTTTGATAATTTAGGAGCTTCAACAGGTGTATTATTTAATTTATCAATCCATTCACGTTCAAATTCAACTCGTGCTGCAAGTAAATCAGCTTGATGAATAATATATGGTAATGAAGTTCTTAATTTAGTTTCTGGAGACCAAGACATTAAATAAGGTTTATTTGCTTCATCGTATAAACCATCATGTAATTTAATAGCTAAATACTCATTTTTAGATATCGAAATACCTAATTGAGTTAATACCCATAATCCACGATCAGGTACAGTCATATAATCTAACTGAGTATTGAAAGTATAAATTTCACCTCTGTTTTTAACATGCCACTCAGATGGATTAGGCAAAACAGCTTCGTTTACGAAATCTCCAAATTTACCTAAATCATGATTCAAAGCAGCAAATACAACTTCTTCAACTGTATGATTAGATTTAGTTCCAAACTCATTCCATAATTGATTTACTTTTAAAGATGCTTCTACAACACGATTAACATGCTCAACATATCCTCCAGGAAAACAATTATGATACTGAGGTTTATGTGAAGCAGGCATTAACACAAAACGTTCTTCGTATTGCAAATAAAAATCTAATAATTTCTGCTTACGTTCCCCAGTAATATATTTTTCAATATAATTCAAAAACGTACTCCAATTAGCAAGTAATTGCTCTTCATTCAATTCCATAACCTATTTTAAAAGATGATAACCGATGGTTAGATAAAAAATAGCTTTCAATGTATAAAAGATAGCTGCTATCCACCAATATTTTTTAATATAATACTTTAATCTACTAAACGTATGTTTGAAAGTCATCGTGTTCTAATGAAATTAATGAACGTAATTCATCGATTTTTTCTTTAGTTTCAGTGATATACTCTTTAATCATATCTTGAGATTCACCTCTTGAAACCATAAAATCTAAAGTACGCATCATATTATCTAGTTGCGCTACTTTGTTTAACATTTGCTCTTTATATCGTGCCATAAGTCTTTAATTCAATTTATTCATACGTATATACGCCGTGTATATCGTGTTAACGCGTTACACGTTTCTTTTATTTCGTGTATTTAACGTTTTTCTTTCTTCCCTCAATCGAATATATTAAGGAGAAGACCGCCGCCAAACTATTTTTTAGAAGTTTTTTTAGATTCTTTAACCATTGATTTTAAATCAATAGCCTTTAACGGAAACTTAAAATGTTTATCATTGATTGCTTGATCCAAAACATCAATTTCTTTCTGATCATCAGTAACAAACAAAGTAAATTCTGGTTTTTTAGGAGGTGTATTTAGTAAATCGGTTTGAGAAATTTCATGTTCTAAACCATTTATAGAAAATAAAGAATTTACACCATTTATGAACGCAGCCTTATTTTCGTCTTTAAAAAGATATGTTGCCATATTAAAATTTTATTTTGTTTTAATTATAAATATATATTTGGATTATCTATATATAAAAAACGTGTATTTATCGTCTAAAAATTAGGATGTGTATACTTTGGCGACTTCCAATTTTTAGCGTTTTTTTCTCGAAAATAATCTACTTGCCACGTTAAATTATCTACTTGTCTAAAAGCATAAGCATGAGCATACTTAACATAACGACTTACCTCGTAAGATGTTAGTTTACGATAATTTGATTTATCTTTATCTGTTATATTCATTATTTTTTAAATTGTTTCCAAAACTCAGAAAGTACATAAATTTTTTTTAATTCAATATCCATAATATTTTTTTATTTAACATATGAATATGGTAAGGAAATTCTGGGTAAACAAGCGTATATACATTTGGTTTTACAAAAAATCTTATAAAGGTTAAAATTTGAGATTTTGAAATTTTTCATCAAAAGGGTAATTTCGGAAATTGGAAATAAGAAGTTCTCCAATATATTCGTATATATGGGGGATTGGTGTAAAGATCGTATACGTGTTGAAAGTGCGTATGGTAGGCACACGGATAATCGTACCACGTATAGGGAACGCAATTAGCGTGGGAGCGATACGCGGTCATATCGATACCGATCCGCTATCGATCAAGTTCTTTGAAATTTTTTTAATAAACGGAAAAACGCGCAAGTTTTTTTAACATGCGCGCTTCTCGATAAATTTTTGTAATACCGTATAGTCTTACCGAACTCGCTTATAGATTATATCTCTAATATAATCCCAACGGTCTAACCAGAATAGGTAATTACGTGTATCGCCTTGCGAGTAGTATTGAGTTGAGCGTTGGTGAGCGTCTTCTAATTCGTTATATAGTTGGTCTAATGATAAATTTTCAGTCATGCGGATTAAATTAAGTAAATAAATAAGTTAAAATAAAAGTAGGTAGCTTATTCAGCTACCACCTTTACTTTCTTACTCACTTTAGCCTTGGTAGGCACTTCAACCGTCACACTCATTTTTGGACGACCTAATTTAAATGTACCTGAGGCCTTTTTAGCTGCCAACTCAGCCATTCGTTGTTGACGCTTTGAATTATTATTTACTGGGCGTCCTTTACGTAACGTTTCACCATTCATAATTTTCTCTAAACGTGCTGCCTTAACTGCTGCATTCTTAGAACCTTCAACTACTGGGCGACCTCGTTTTACTAACCCTAAAGCTCTACGTTCTGCAATCTCTGCTAAACGTTTCTGACGATTTGACTCCATGTTAACTGGACGACCTAATTTTACTGTTGTTTGTGTGTTTGTGTTTGACATAATGTTGTTTGTTTAAATTAGTTATTATTATTTATTACAAGTTAAATATAATTAAGAAATACGTGTCATTATTCTTTCAAATTAATGAAACCGAACATTGCTACTATGAATCCGAATACTAACACTACGACGTAGTCAATGTTGTTTGTAAACATCATTCCATAACATGCAATCATTACTAAGATAATTCCTGCCGCTGTGATTAATACTGCACCATCTTGTTTACGTTGAGCTTGTTTACGAGCAATTTCCTGGATTTGTTTTTGTGATAACATACGTTTGTTTGTTTTAGTTAATTAATTATTTACGAGTTAAATATAATTAAGAAATAACGAGCACCTATCTTATAATGATAGGCACTAATTTCTTAGCTCGTGGCTTCCTAATTTTCTTACCTTCGTAATACTTAACACCACCAATCATGATATAGTTATCTAATGGTTCGGGACAGTAATCAAAGCGATAATATGTACGACCATTTAATTTACGGACTGGCACTACTGATGGAATGTTGTTTTTGATTGCTGCGTTTCTGATTGTTGCGCTCATGTTATTGTTTATTTGTTAGTTAATTTATAATTAAATATAATTGAGAAATTTAATTAATCTAACCATATATAGGTTT
>JACCEB011971099.1_pt1 | contig 19505 bp, 14 predicted proteins | sample 7454761 | NCBI WGS metagenome assembly JACCEB01 (sample SAMN15323454, study PRJNA562643) | freshwater metagenome | isolation source: river surface water | place: USA:Blue River Watershed | collected 2017-08-18 | reverse complement strand
GTTGAGGCAAGTGATGCTTCAAAAAATTTTTTTCATTTAATTTCATCAACTCCTGGTATTAATCATAGTTCTTATCCTGATTTAAAGTTTAACAGTTATTCATTTCCAGATTCACAATTACCGCAATTTCGATAGATATTAGAATACTTCAAATGAGGTATTATTATGATTAAAAGGTTTATATTTGACATCTTCTAAGTAATATATTTTTTTTTCTAATGATGCATATTTTTTTATGGTATTAATCATGTCATTTGAGTATGAGATGAAATCTATGATTGTTTTTTTAAGTTCTTCAAATGGATTTACGTTATAGATATGAATGAATTTTTGAGGTAATATGATGAAACACGAGTATAATTCCTTTATAATTGTTTTTCTTAAATCAATGAAAGAAGAAAAATGGGTACTGATATCATAACGATTGCTTAACATGTAAATGTAAATCTTTATAAATTTTTCGATGTAGATGATGATATTGGTATATCTGGCATTATCAAAAACCTTAATGAAACGTATGTTAAGGATGAGAGAAAGAAGGTATTTATCGTTACGTATATATGTAAGTTTAGAATGGAAAATATTTAAAATAAAATTAGAATTATCATTGGTATAAATTCTATTCTTTAAATCATCATTTATAATTTTAATTTTATTTTCGAAATCGTCATTTATTTTATTATTATGAATATTAATTTTATCGTAATAGAAATAACCAATAATGATAATAATAATAATAGAAATAAGGAACGAAGGTTTTTTATTAGAAATTAGAAAAAAAATAACTGCGATAACAATAATAGCAAAATAATAATTATAAATATTAATCATCTATAAAATAAATAACAAAAGATAAAATAATTAAAATTATACCTATATAAAACATTCTATATTCTTTAAAAAATACCATAATAATATTCGTAAAATAATTCGAAGAAGAGTTATCAATAATCACCATAGTTTCATTAATGATATCTATTATTGTTTGTATCGTGTTTTTATAAATGTCTATAATAGTAAAATTAGTAAAATCCCTATTCGTATTCGCATTCGTATTCCTATTAGCATTCGCATTCGTATTCGTATTTAAACTAAGGGAACTTACGAGGTCATTGAATTTATTTTCGATGGTAGTTTCAATAATCTTATTAATATTAGCATCATTCATTTTTGTTTCTATTTTTATTTATGAATAAAAAATAAAAATAAAGAAATTTAGATAATATCCATCATATCACTTGTGGATAATAGCATTCTTCTGCAACAATAGCGAGTTAAACCGAGATTATCGAGAATTTCTTTTGTATGAATGGAACTGAAATATTTATATTCAGGGTCTTTTTCTTTTTTCTTATCTTTTTCTAATTTGGATAATTCTTCCATATAATAGTCATATTTATCAGCAATTACCTTAGCACACGTAAAACAACGAATAGGAACAATCATTTTATTTTTCGTTTTATTTATATATATGAATATAATTAAATCATTTTTTTTTATATTCTTAAATTAAGATAATGGAATTAAACCCCTTATATCGCTTATATGTGGAATTAAATGAAAAGGTTGAGGCATTAAAATCAACTGGGGTTGGAGGAGCTGGTGTTAGTGGTGAAAATAATGATTTAACTGATATCATATTAAGACTTCGAAACTTAGAAGCACGTCCTACCTATGAAACTGATATCTTTGAATTAAAATCAAAGGTTGCGGTATTAGAAAATGAGAATGGAGATTTAAAACAAAAGTTATCTTTTGTAACTTCTAAATTAGAACAATTAGAAACTCGTATATATACTCTTGAAGCTGAACCACGATTAGATTTAGAACCCTTAAATCAACGTGTAAGTTCTCTTGAAACTCTTGAAGTAGCAGATAAGATAACAAAAGTAGAAACGCGAATGTCTAATGTAGAACAATTATCAAATACTATAACTGATGTCTCTTATCGTTTAGGTGAGGTAGAACGACGACCTGAATTAGGAGAACGTTTATATGCAATTGAACTTGCATTAGCAACTATGGTTACAAAACCACCTTCTAATTCCTCTTCTTTTTAATGTTTAATTTAAGGATTATTTATTTTTATAAATATAAATATGAAGGATAAGATAGATATTTATATAATTACAACTGATTATTTAAAGTTGAGATTTGGCCATTTAAAGGAACAAATAGCAAAATTAAAGATGGTATTGGATATGTGTAATTATGATTATTCTTTTCATCAAATTAATAGTCCCAGTCATACTAATATAGAAGCTGAGATTGATAAATATAAGGAAATGGTTGATTTAAACCGCGAATGTATAAGTGATGTTGAATTTAGGAATTTAATAGAACCTTTAAATTCAAATCAAATATCAAATTTAATGAAACATGTGAAGGCATTGGAGTTAATTAAAAAAAGCAATACTAAATATAATTTTATTATAGAGGATGATATACTAATAGTAAATGATTTTACAAATAACTTAAAAAATTTAATGAATGATATAAAGAAAATTAATTATGACCTTGTTTTTACTTGTTTGGGTATGAATGAAGATAACATGGAAAATAGATTTATAAAATCATTTCAAACATTTAAAATTCTTATGTCAAAGAGTTCATATTTAATTTCGCCGAAATGTGCAGAAAAGTTATTAAGTTTCTTACAAAAAATAAGATTTATTTATAAGATTAATCTTTCTTATTTTATTTGGGAAAATCGTTATACTATTGAAAGTTATGTTTATAATAAAAATACGATACTTGAAGGTTCTAAGATTGGTTTATATACATCTTCGGTAAATAACAATAATTTCTTATATCAAAACAATGAATATATAAAACTTACACAGTTAATGGGAAATAGGGATTATATTGATGATAATGACGTTAAAATTGCTGAGCATATTTATAATAACACTGGAAGGAACAATCCTGATTTTCAGCATACATTAGGACTTATTTATTATAAAAATAAGAATTATAAGAAGGCAAAGGAGATATTAATAGAAGGGGTTATTAATATGAAAAAAACGGATGGTTTAATATCTCGTAATAGTGAGATGTTAAATAATTGTATTAATATGCATCAATTTGAGCAATCAGATATAGAAGAAGCATTAAAGATGAAAGGCATATATTCATAATTATTTTTGTATTGATTTTTAGGAAAACTAATAAGAAAATGAATGTTGTTTTATAATAGAACTTTAAGGAAATTGAACGAAGAGGATGAAGACTTACGTGACCATGATTGAAGAACATCTCATGTATATGAATATGGTTTATGATATAAAGAAACTCATCCTCTACAAGAATAAGAATGAGAAGTTCAATTCGGGTGTTTAAAAAGCGCCTGGGAGGATGGGGTACAACAACTTAGGTTTTTGTACCTTTTTTTATTTATTTCTGTTCATAAAAATAAAAATTGAATGTTTTTGTAATTATTGTAATTATTATAATTATAATCATGAAACCTGAAATTGAGATATTAATTGCCATTATTTTAAATAGAGCAATCGAACGTGTAAATGATATGCGTTTGAAACGTAAGGAAAAATAAAAAATGAATTTTTTTATTTGAAATAAAAATAAAATAAATGGATGGACGTTAAAAAAGATTTTAATAAACACTTAGGACAAATGATTGATATTCTCATTTATGATTTTCAAAATAAATATTTGATATTAAAGGAGAATGGAATTCCATTGGAACATATGAATTCATTTATGAATGAATATGAAAAAACCCGTATAGATACATTCAAAAATGATATAAAGATATTAAAAAATATTTATAAGAATACATGGACGTAATTATTTTTATAATCTTCATTCTTTTTTTTCTTATCACCGTTTATCCCTTATCCTTTGGTATAATACTAACATCTTTGTATTACTATAATTATAATAATAATCATAGGTATTTAAATATTCCTATACTTTGTTAGGAGGTGTTTTGTATATAAATCTCCCATTTCGTATGCCATTTTCTCATATGGATGTTCATTTGCGGAGTTAGTTAAGATGATATCATTAATACTATTAGGATATTCATTTTTATAATAGGCTACCATTTCAACGCCGTTTTTATCGGTATAAATAAAATCATTTAAGTCAGGATTTGCTCGTACGAGTGAATTTTTTTCTTTTTTTCTTAAAATGGAATAGCCATTTTTATTGAGATAGTCATGAACGGCAGAATAATTATAACGTTGGTATATATGGATACTTTCATGTATTAATATCTTTGTAAGTTCTGTATCATTATAACTGATAATAATAGGAGAAATAAAAATGATATTAGAGCGAGTATGCGGATATCCTTCTTCATAGGTATTATTAACACAAGCGAATATCCATTTACTTTTATTGTCGAAGAATTCTTTTGCTTTTATGGAACATTTTTTTAATTTCTCTTTTTGTTCTTCATTGAAATCTAAACAACCGTTATTTATGATATTCGAAATATATTCATTTGTTGATTTTACTTTTCTTGCTCTTAAATCATAAATAGACATGTTTTTAATGTAATTATCTTCGTCTTTGGATATAAACTTTTGTGTTTCTTCTTTTGAAAAAAAATAGATGTCATCAGCGGAAGCAGAAGAGGTATTATTGGTGAATTTCTCAGAGAATGAGAATAAAAAAACGATTAATAAAATAAATATAATTATGAAAAAAATATATTTCATTTGTTATTATAAATAAATAGAAAGATTATTTAGATTTTCTTTTTTTTGTATTATATATTTATCAATATTTTGTTTTGTTAAGTGATAAGGAAAAGTAATTATTGTTTTGCCATCAGGTTCAATGGGCATATATCTATTCATATTAATATAAGAATAAATGTTATTGATATTCCTTTGAAGATTTCTAACGCCATCTTCTTGAACGGTATTATCAATTATATAATAAATGAGGTCATCTGTAATAATAACATCATTTTCAGTGAAGTTATAAGACGTATAAATATTACGTAAAAGACTATGTTTCACGAGTTTTAACTTGTCTTCTCTTGTATATTTGTCAATTTTAATGGTAATCATTCTATCACGTAAAATAGGATTAACGTTATTGATATCATTGAAGGTAAAAAAGATAATAGACTTAGATAAGTCTAAATCAATTTCTTCGAGATATTTATCTGTAAATTTTTCGTTTTGAGTGTTATCAGTAATATGAATTAAGGTATTTATGATATCTTCGCCATAACGACTTTTTGAGACTTTGTCTAATTCGTCAAAAAAGAAAATGGGGTTCATTATTTTTGTTTTTATAAGTTGTTCTACTATTTTACCATAAGTAGAACCTTCGTATGTATAAGAATGGCCTTTAAGATAACTTGAATCGGAAATTCCACCTAATGCAATAAAGGCAACAGGAAACCCGATTACTTTTGCAATACCATCTTTAATAAACTTCGTTTTACCTACACCCATAGAACCTTGAATACCAATAACATAACCATTAGAATTAGGATTAGAAATATACTGAGCAAATATTCTTATCAATTGTTCTTTTGTTTCTGTATGTCCATAAATATTCGCATCAAGACCTTTGCGGATATTAGAAAGAAAATCACAAATATTCATATCATCGTATTTTAAACTTTTATAATTACCAAAGGGAATTTGAGATACGGTATTTATCCATTTGTTTAGTTTCCCATATTCAGATGAATAATGATTAAGCTTATTAAATTCTTCATATTTACGTAAAATTGCAATCTTATTTGTAATACTCGTATTTAAAGAAAGTAATTTAAATCTTAATGGTTCTTTTAAAGATTTATAATCGTCCAATTGTTTTTCAATCTTATAAATATTATCTTTTTCTTGAATTGGCATTCTTTGAAAAAAGTCTATCTCATTTCTATTATATTTATTAAACAATTCTTCGTATTTATTATACTCTAATTTCCTCTTCGTTCTCATTTGTTCAAATTTGACAATAATAATAATATTTGTGATAATTCCTTATATTAAAATTAACGGGAAGAAGAAGGAGTTGGATTACGAAGAGGTGAAGAACGAGAAGAGGTGTTAGCAGAAGAGGAAGAAGAACGGGAAGCATTTCTTGACCTGGAAGAAGGCAAGTTATAAGAAGTGGTTTTAGCAGAAGAGGAAGAAGAAAGAGAAGAGGTATTAGCAGAAGAGGAAGAAGAACCAGAAGAGGTATTAGCAGAAGAAGATGAGTTATAAGGTTCTGTTTGTGAAGAAGAGGAAGAAGAACGAGAAGAGGTATTAGCAGAAGAAGATGAGTTATAAGGTTCTGTTTGTGAAGAAGAGGAAGAAGAACGAGAAGCATTTCTTGACCTGGAAGGAGGTGAGTTATAAGGTTCTGTATTTGAAGAAGAGGAACTGGAAGGAGGATTTGTTAGAATATTTTGTCTTTTTATGTGGGTTTGGTGATTGGTATCAGGACTGTTTTCTCTTTTTACCATTTATTTATAATTCTATTTTAAAGAAAATAAATAAAAAATTATAAATAAATAGATAATATTAATGTCTGTTTCTCCAAAAATTGATATACAAAAACATATAGACATATATAAGCAAAATGCTTATGAAATTAAAAAGAAATTATTTTCATATTTGGAGGAATATTCTATAACACAAGAAGGAACGGAAAAAGGAACTTCTATTAATGATTATATCACCCGTAAGTTTTTAGATTTGGAGAATGCGGATGAGGAGAATAATCAATTTTTTAAGAAGGATGATGAGAAAATAAGAACATATACTTATTGGACAAATGGAGGGTCATCATGGTATTATTGGTATAATAAAAATCTTAAAAAAGTTGCGACTGATGAAGAAATAGTAAGTATGACGATATCTAATTTAAAATTTAATTATATTTTTAATGATTTAGCTAAATGGTATTCTAAAACAGAAGCTTTATATTATTTTGTTTTAGAAGTACAAAAAGAATTAGCAGAAAAAGGTATATATACCGATTTTGAAACAACTAATATAGATGTAAATGAAGCAGCAGTTACTGGTAAATTTGAAATTTTATATGAAAAAAAAATAACAAAAGAACCTTATTGTAATATTAAACTTATTTTAAATACAAATAAAGGTGGTGGTAAGAAACAATCTAAAACATTAGGAATTCTAAGAAGAGAACGAACAAAAATGATAAGACGAAAAGAAAGAAAAGAAAGAGAAGAACAAAAAGAACAAAAAGAAACAAAGAAATTTAAAAAGGGTATAAAGGATGTTATAGAAAATTTTGATGAAAAAGATTTAAAGATGTTAAATGGAAAAATATTGCTTGAATTTCAATTGGAATATTTACATCCTTTTGATGAAAATAACCAGTTAATTAATGACCCTTTTAATATGGTCAAATTTGAAAAATATTACATTGATAAAGAATTTGGAAAAAGTACAACTACTATGAGTAATGAAAATATTAGATTATTTTTAAACAGATTAAATTTAAATGGATTAATAACATATAGTTATTTATCAAGTTCAAAAACGGAAGTTGAAACAGGTTTAAATGTAGAAAAGATAAGACAAGATTTACTATTGAAGAAAATATCAAATAAGAAAAAAATAGTTGAAGTTCTAACAAAGGTTAAAAACAATTACGAACATTTCTTTAAGAAATATAACAGTTATAATTCTTATTTTATTGAGAAAATTAATGATGTTATTTTAGAACATAAGGTTTATAAATATTCTTATTTTATTGATATGGTCGATAGGTATCTCATGTCTTTATTTAGAAAATCTTTAAATTCTTTTATGAAAGAATTAAACGAAGAATTAGAAAGAAAATTTAATGTGAAGTTATTTATTTCAGGTGGTGATGCCATGAGACGTTATGATTATGACATATCATTTACAAGTGATATTGATACCAAATTGCATATAGAAGGTATTACAGATGAAAATAAGAGAGATATTATGGATATCATAATGTCCCATATAGTAAAATTAAGAAATTATTTAGAAGATAATAAAAGAAAAGTTTTGGAAGAATTAAAAATATCTGAAAATGATGGTATAGATGTATTTAGATATAAATTAAATCCTAATAGTTTTGTTAGAATTAACATCTTATTAGAACCAGAAGAAAGAGATAAAAATCAACAATTTAGAACAAGACAAATAAAGAAAAATGAAACCTTTCCTGTTGATTTATATTCCTTAGATTTTAGATATGATATAACTTTTGAAGAAGATGGCAAAAAATCCAAATATAAACATCAGTTATCTATATTAGATGTCGTTATCATTGATTCTAAGAAGTATAATAAAAAGGATTTTGAAGAAACTAACGGTATCGCTTATGCCAGTAAAAATTTCTTATTAAAAGATATTAAAGAAACTTATAATAATGAAAGTTTAACACTTGCAAGATTATCTAATGGAAAAACCAATAAAGATATTAAGAGATATCAAGAATTGTCACGTGTTAAATCAGAATCTTCTCCTTCTAAATATTCCTATCTAAATCATTTAGAAGAATTACGAATTCCAAATGAATTAAAAGAAATTTTAAATAAAATCAAAAATGGAGAACAAATAAGTATTTTTGATTATACCAAATTAAATAATATTACTGATAAAGAATTAAAACCTCTTCAAGAAACTAATCCAAAAATCTTTAAATTAATATATGATATCATTGACCATAAAATTAATATACCAAATGAAAATTTAAATGAATTAGATAATGATTATAATAGTTATGTTCCAGATGATACAAATATGATTTCTAAAAATTATAATATGGCTTTTAAAAATCTTACTGATTTAAATGATGGTCTTTTTAAACATGTAATGTCGTATAGTAATAAATCTATCCAATTTATATATGATAAAGATTTTTCTGCGTTTGAATATTACGAAAGAAAATTTAGAGAACGTAAAATGAAAAAAGATAAAATGAAACAAAAAGAAATCCAAGGCGAACCTCTCCCACCTGTTGCTTCTGCTCCTCCTGCATCTGCTCCTATTGCTCCTTATAATCCTTCTACTCCTTTTGTTTCTCGTCGTATTGCATCTGCACCCTTACCAGTTTCTTCTCCTTCTTCAACCTCTTCTCGTTCTCGTTCAACCTCTTCTCGTTCTACTCCTTATTCAGCACGAACTCCATCACCTGTACTTCTTTCACCTTCTCCTCGTTATTTACCACGTACTCCAACACCTCCTCCTCGTAGATATCCACAATCACAAAAAAGAAGTATAACAAGACAAACATCTTCAACACCTGAAAAATAACAAAAAAATAAATCTTAATAAATAGAAATGATAAATATACAATCACTGAATGATAATAGTAAAATTATTGGTTCTATTATCATATTTATAGTATTTATAATTGGAATTATTATTATTATAGATGAAGTTATAAATGTTTCTAAGTTTTGTTATAAATATACATATTTATATTATTATGGTAATGCAAATGAAAAGATATGTAAGAGTGAAATAATTGAATATGAGACATCCAGATATCGTATTTATAACGAATTGAACAAATATAAGTTACATAAAGATTTGTTTAATAAAAATTGGGTGAATTATCTTGTTTATCTTAGTGTTTTTATATTAACAATTCTTGTTTGTGTTTCATTTGGATATCTTTTTTATCATTTTTTTATTGATGGTAATTATAGTTGTAGTCCTGATAACGAAAACTTATCATTTATAAAATCAATTCTTAAATGTTTTTGTGATGATTGTCATAAAATTATTCCGAATTGTAGTCTTAATTATATGATGTTAATTGCCATTATTCTTATTTACCCGTTTTTTAACATATTCAAATTTGTTTTTAACGTTGATTTAAATAATCGTATTTTTATTATTGTATTTTATGTTCTTTTGTTTTATTATATTTATGTTCTTTTCAATGAGACCAAAGATTATGAAACAAAAGAACGTATATTTATAATTGTCATTTATATTACTTTTATTTCTATCTTTTTCATTTCTCAACAAATATTTAAAGAAATTTCCTCCAATTATAACAATCTTACTCTTGCAAGTAATTTATATAAGGATAACGAAAATAACGATGAGACCTTTTTTGATATATATAGTCAAGAAGAACCACAAAAACCAGCAGAAGTTCCAATACCTACTGATGAGGAAAATCCAAAAAAGAAGTTATTACCTAATTTTACTTATTGCAATCAAAGTGATTTTAATGACCCCAGTAATAACTATTGTTATGGAAAGGATAAAGAAGTTACTTATAACAAAAATAAAGAAAAAATAGATAAATATTATAATGACTTAAATGAATATAAAAATGATATGAAGAAATATACAAATAAATATAACATTTATAAAAATAATAAAATTGAATTCCCAAGTGTCATTTATATCATCACAACTATGCTTTATAAACTCTTAGGATTAGATAATAATAATATCAGATTGTTATTTATATTACTTTTAATAATTCTTGTCATTTATTTCGTATTAAAATTTTATGAAAATAAATATGCTAATTATTTTTATTATACCGCTTTTGTTTATGTCATTAGTATTCTTGTGTTATTAATATTATCGAATGCTATCTTTACTTATAATACTTATCTAAATAAATTTCTCATTTACGAACCAATATCCAATTATAAATATAACATGAATAATATGAATATGCTTTTTAATATTCATCTTAACGAAGATTACAAAAAACTCAAAGACTTTTATTTTAATAACAAACAAAAAGTAAGCCAAAATGACCCAAATTTAAAACCAACCATTCAAGAATTATTATCATTACCAAACAACGGAGAAGTTTATTCAAAGGTAACTTCTTTAACTCGTATTGATGCTAATACGAATACTAATGAAATCAAAATACCCAAAGATTTATATTATTATAAATATTCGTTACCATCACAAAAAGATGATTATATTACATTCAGTTCTGTTTTTGATATTAGAACAAAAGCGAATACAAAAATTGACATAAATAAACCATTAGAACTAACATTAGAATTTAATAAATATGCAGAAATTTATAAAAATCAAAATCGTTTAGATAATAAAACAATTAAAATAAGTAAAAAAGATTTATCTATTTATGTCGATGGTAAGAATTATAAATTTAGTTTTAATAGTGATATTTATAAATATCATAAAAAAAGTATTATTTTACCAATATCCATTAAAGACCAATATAACAGAGAATATGATTATGTTATAATAAATACAGATTTTAAAGAAAAAACAGGTTTTACACCAGAAAAAACAGAAATAATATTTGATAAAAGTATCATTAAATATTACAAGGAAAACACCCTAAAAGATTTCAATACTAAATATACAATTTCAGATAGAAATATTGATGATGATTATAAGATAATTAAAAAAGGTAACTTTAATGATGATTTAAGTTTAACACCTAAACCTCCTGCTTCTTCTACTCAAAGTAGTAAAACAATATTAATACAAATACTAAATTTAGTATTATTAGCGAATATTAATGATGGAATTCCAAGTATTAATAAAATTGATAATACTATTGCAAATTATAAAGAAGAAGGAGTTAAGAGTTTTAAATTATTTAATATTGATGAAATTATAAAAGAAGGTAAATATAATATAATTATATTTAATGGTGCTACTAATATCAAAAATATTTATAATATAGACATAAATAAATTAAGAAATCAATTGAAATATCATGTTTATAAAGATACAACTACTACTACGGATATTACTGAATTTAAAATAAGAGAGCTTGAAGAAGATTATGACTTAAATAAGAAAAGTGAATTAATAACTTTATATAAGAATAATATTTTTGTCATTGATAAGATATTTGAGGTTTATATGGAATTCATAGAAAAATTAAAATTAATTATAAGTAAAATTTTAAATTCCATTAATACTGATACTTGTGATACCATAAATAAAAATAACATTGATATAAAAATAAATTCTTATATTAGTTATTTTAATTCAAATGATAATACAGATGAACAAAAGAATGCAAAAATAACTTTCTTAAAAGAAGAATTGACATCTTTAAATAATATTTTTAATAAACATTTTAATATTATTACTTATATAATTAAAACGGAACTTGATAGTATTAAAACAATTGATAATGAAAGAGATGATATAGTTAAAACCATTATTAATAATTATAACATTTATAATATTGATAATAAACATATAGACCCTGATTTAATTTTGAAAAAAGATATTCCTTTGAATTTAAATGAGTATAATAAATATATGGATATGAAGACGACACAAATACAAGAATTAAATAAATCTACGAATAGCGTTGCATGGTCTTATGTAATTTTAAATATAATTTTTGCTATGGTTTTATTAGAACCACAGTTATTATAAATAAGAATGACGACGAAAGTTAATGTTGATTTATATTTCCTCGGTAATGAATATGATATCAATAACTACAATAATAAATTTCCTTTAAATAACATTCCTATTTCTTATTATCCAATTGATTTAATTAACTTTGAGAAAAAAACGGATGACCAATTGAAAAACGAATTAGAAAAACAAAAAAAGAAGTTAAATGACGAAAATAATAATTATAATAATTATAGCATATTACCAATAACTGTTATTATTGTTATTACATGGATTTTTATTTTTATTTTCATCTTGAAATATTTACATTACTTTTATAATATTTATTATATTTATGTTATTGTTGGTATAATTACATTGATGCTTATTGTAAGTAGCATATGGTATTTATATGTCAATAATGACTTATATTAATAAAACCATTTTTTATTTTTAAATTCAATTTATAAAATAGAAATAATATAAATGAGTCAATTATTATTCGGATTTAAAAACCTCGTGAATACATCTCCTAATGCTTCCATTTTTGATTATGGTTCTTTTTTATTTGATGATACTTATCTTAAACAGATTAATCCCCGTAGATATAGGTATTACATTAAATTTGTAAATGGTCTTGCTGACCCTATTGTTTTAGAAAAATTCTTGTATAAAACAAAAGAAGCAAAAGAATACAAAGAAGATTTAAATGAGAAAATAATAAAACTAACAACTCTTATTAAACGTGCCAATACAAATATGACCACCAACGATTATTCCAAACTTAAAAATAATATCAAAACAGTTATAGAAGAAAAATATAACGCAGATACAGCAGAACTACTCACAAATAATTTATTTAAAGGAGGTACAGCAGATGGGGATAGTAAAATAGAAGATACTATTCAATATTCTCAGTTAAATAAAGGAACGCAACCTATTAAAACCTTTTTAACACAAGTAAATCAAATTGCACCTCAATTAGGACAACCGATGCCCATGAATAACCCATTGGATTTAATCAAAGATAAAGATAAAAATAAAGATAAATCAAATGTTTTATTTAAATATGATGATGATACGAAGAAAAATTTAAGAAGTTTATATGAAAACTACAAAGAAAATCTTTCTCCTAAACAACTTGAAATTAAATTCATTGACCGATTTATATTCATGATAACTACTTTTATTATTCGTTATATAACACTTATGATTATCAATTGGGGTTTAAATACAGGTATGATAAATTCATTTCAATATGCTTTTTTCTATTATTGTATTATTTACCTTTTATTTTTCATATTTGTAATTACCATTGTAAATGTCGTTGTTTATTATCCCGTATTAGAATTATTTTCATCTTCTAATATCATAAATATTCCTAATTTGTTTTATTACTTTTATATTTATACAAATGGAGCTATGCGATTATTAATTCACATATTTGTCATTATAATGGTTATGATATTACCTTATGTTATTAATATGGAAAAAATTGAATTGAACAATAAAAAAGCAAATCAAAATAACATAAGTCATAATTATGATAAAAAACAAAAGATTTATGATACCATTTCCTTTTTTTCTCTTATTGTATGGGTATTAACAAGTATTATTGCTATAAAATTTTAAATAATTAATTTAAATAGATTTATTAAATATAATAATGGATTTTAATATAGGTAGGCAAAAACTACTGTTAGAATTAATTCGAGACAATACTCAAAATACCTATCCTGTTTTAAATGATGATAATATTAAAGAACGTATTTACAAATATTTGTTATTATCAACTAAATATAAAGATAAAAAAAAAGAAGGTCTTGAATTATCAGAAAATGAATTTCGTAATTTAAATAAGTTACATCAGTATTTTTATGGTACTGATTTTGATGAAGAAACATCTGTAAATGTTAGTTATTCTAATCTTTATGATAACTTTAAATTAACTTTTGCAGAAATTGAAAAATTAATGTCTGAAATAGATACCTATAATAGCGATATTATTAAAACCGTTCTTCAAATCTTATCTGTTCATTTTGAAACTGGCGATAAAACCAAGAAAAACGAAATTATTAATACTTATCTAAAACAAGTTATTTTACCTTCATTACTTCAATATAACATTTCTTATGAAAAAGGGGATGGAACCATTACTGAAATCGAGAATACAAAAAATAAACAACTTCTTTCTCAAATTAAAAGCGAGTATAAATCACAGAAACAAGAAGAAGAAAGAAAAGAAAAAGAAAGACTTAAATTAGAAGAAGATAAACAAAAGGATTTAATAGAAAAAAGAAAACAAAGAGAAGAACAAGAAAGAAAAGATAAACAAAAACAATTTGAAGATTTAAAACAACTCAAAACAAAACAAGAGGTTGATTTGAAAAACCAATGGAGAGAAACATTAAAAAACCTTGTTATTTTTATCAATAAAAATAAGATTTTGCCTCCAATTACGCATCCCCTTGGTAAATGGTTAAATGAACAATCTTATGATTATAAAAATAACAGAAATTTAATGAAAGAACAAGATATTCGGAATGAATGGGAAAAATTCATATCTGAATATTATCCCTATTTTAAAAAACAAGAAGATGAACAAGCAGCCGCAGCAGCAAAAGCAGCAAAAGAAGCAGCAGAAGAAGCAGCAAAAGTAGCAGCAAAACAAGGAACGACAGAAGAGACAGCAGAAAAAAAAGAAGAAGAAGAACAAAAAGGAAAACAAGAAGAACAAAAGGATAAATACTTATTTTTAATTTTATATGATTTATTATATGAATATTCCAAATATGATTATGATAATAATCAGTTGATTAAAACAAACATTGATTATATAATTGAATTATTGAATTTTAAAGGTTTTGAAATGAATAACATGGAAATAAAAAAAGAAACAGAATTTAAAGTTAAATTTTTATCAAAATTAATTAAATCAAATACAAAAAGATTAAAAGAATTTCAATTATTTGAGAGATATAAAGACCTTAAATATAAACTTAAATTAGAATTATGCAGAAAAATAAATGATATCTTTTTAGATGATGATGATGACAAAAAAGCAGAAAAGGTTAATAGATATTTATCAATATTAGGTTTATTTACTTCTATTCTAGGAAGAAAAAATATATTTGAAGAAAAACAAGAAGAAAACCAACAACTACAACCAAAATCAACATTTGGAAAAATGAAAAGTGCAATGAGTAGCACAATTACTGGTATAAAAAAAACTTCAATGAAACTTAAAAAATCAGACAAAGATGAAATTAAAAAAGAACTTATTAAAATTTTGAATAAAATAAAATTAAAAGCGTTTGATATTCGTTTTAAACAAGACATAGAAGAATTTATTGATATAATGGGAAAATCAAAAGAAGAACAAAAACAAATAAAAGAAACTGTTGATAAATTAAAACCTATTGCAGACACCTTAAAAATAAATCAAAATTTATTAATATTAGTTGCATTTAAACTTAAAGATTTTGATTTTACACAAGATAGCAATGAAATTAAAACTAAAATAGAAAAAATAATTGATGATATTAAAAATAAAAATAAAGGAGGAAAAAAACCACTTAAAAATAAGAAAAGAAAAGGAGGAGCAGGAGAAGATGAAGAAACAAGAGAAGCAACAGGAGCAACAACAACAGGAGCAACATCAGGAGTAATAGAAACAGCAACAGGAGAAGCAGCATCAGGAACAGGAGAAGCAGCATCAGCAGCAACGGGAGTAGTAACAACAGTAGCAAAGGGAGAAGGAACACCAGCAACAGAAGCAACAGTAGAAGGAACAGAAAAAGAAAAAAATAATTGTGAAGAAGTTAAAGATGAAGATGAACATGATATTCAAAAAATAATTAAATATATAAAATGTAAATTAAATAATACGAAAGATAAGTTAAGTGGTAATTCATATTATATTTTTATACATTTCTTTTATAAAAACTTAACAGATTTCCATAAGTATTATAAAGAAGAAGAATTTTTTAATAAAGATAAAAAAATTTTTTTAGAAAATTTTAAAACATTTATTAATAGTCAAACATCTGAAATAAATGAAAATAGTGAAACTTATACATATGCAAAAGATTTTATTGAAAAAATATTACAATCTCAAAAAACAGATAAAATCATATATTTTTATATAGATTTGTTAGAAAATATAAGTTATGATAGAGATAAATTCTTGAAAGAACATATATATGATAATATTTTTAAGGATTGTATAAAAGAAATAAAAGAAATAAAATTAGGAAACTTAAATCAAGAAGGTGAATTGATATCAAAAGAAACTTTAAATAAAAATAAACAAGAGAAATATAAGTTTTTTTTATATAAATATATATTGTTTTGTCATAAAAATTATGAAGAATTAAAAGATATTTATCTTAAAATTCTTAAATATCTTTATGATAAAAAAGAAAAGTTTGATGAAAAAGAAAAATTCTTAGATAAATATAATCAGTTAAGTAAAAGTAACTATCAAAGATTTATATTTGAATTGTATTTATTTTTATTAAAATTAGAGAAAGTAGAAGAAGATAAATATAAAAATTTAAGTGAAGGTCAGTTTAAAAAGATAAATAAATTTTTAAGAGACCAAAAAAAAATTAAAAAAGAAGAATTAGAAACTAAAATAGATGAAATTAAAGCAGAAAAACCAGAAGATTTGAGTGAAGAAGATAAACAAATACAAGAGTTTTTATCAGGATTAGATATAAAGAAAGATGAAAAAGATATGGAATATGTAAATCTTAATAGAAGTATAGATGATAAAGGAATTAAACAAGGAAATAGAAAAGATTTAAAACAAAACTTAGAATTATTTAAAAAGTTATTACAAACAAATGGAATAAATGAAAAGTATAAAGTTCCTTATTATTTATTTACCGTAAATTATTATACTTATAAAGATAAAAATGACGAAGATATTGCATTCTTATCAATAATTGATTATATTCAATTAAACGAACAATATAAAACTTATCAAAAAATTGAAGATTTATTCGGAACAAGTATTAAAGATATTAAAGAACAAGAAATTAAAATAGAAGAAGATGATAATCAAAGCACCCGTATTGAGGATAAAAAAACAAATATAGAAATTATGAAATATAAACATGAAAAGAAAAAATTAGATATAAGTATTATAAAAAATTTAAATGAATATTTGAAAAAAGAAAATAATCAAATAGATATAAAAGTTATAAAATTATTTTTAGAATATTTATTATCAGATAAACAAGAAAACGCATCGGATGTAGTCACATCAACCAAAACAGAAGGAGGAAATGGAGATAAACAAGCACCACCAGAAGCATCAGCAGCATCACAAGAACAAGCGCCAGAAAAAGGGGCACCAGCACCAGAAGCACCAGAAGCAGCACAAGAAGGACAACCACCAGCAGCACAAGAAGCACCAGCAGCACCAGAAGCATCACAAAAAACAACAGCAGTATCACAAGAACAAGCAGCACCAGAAGAAATAATCAAAGAAATGAAAAATTTTAGAGAAGAATTACTTAAATATAGAGAAAAAAATAAAGATAAGGACGAAAAAATAGATTTTCATTTTGAAGATGATGATGATAAAAATAAGGATAACTATCAATTAAATCAAATTATATATGATTGTGTTATGTTATATAATAGTAATAAATATTTAATAAAACAATTAAATAAACAAAATCAAAATGAACATAAAAAGGAAACACTTAGAGAACAAATATTATCTATTTTTAATACTTATAATCTTTCAAGATATACAACAAAAGAAAAATTTTTAATTTACTATTTATACAAATATATAGATTTGTTTAAATCAGAAGGAAAAGAAGAAGAAATAAAAGAAGAAAATTTAATAAAATATTTTAAGGATGTTTATTATAATTCTTATTTGAAATTTTATATAGATGAAGATAAAATTTCAAATAAGAATATTAAAAAATTAGTCAGAGCATTATATTTAGATAAAAATTTATTACAAACTTATGTAGAAAGAGAAAACTTAGAAAAAGAAAAAGGAAAAATAGATATATATATAAAAGCTTTAGATAAACTAAGTGATGAAGAAACAACAAGTTTTTCAATTCCGTTTAAAAATTCAAATGAACAATTTAAAAAAGATTTAAACAAACTTAAAGAAAAAGAAAAACTTGAAAAAGAATTAACTAATTATGATGAAATAAAAAAAGTTGAAAAAGAAATAAAAGAACTTGAAAAAGGAATAAAAGAAGTTGAAAAAAAAATAAAAGAACTTGAAAAAGGAATAAAAGAAGAACAGTCTTCATTAGTTCAAAATGGAATTAAAAAATTAACAACACTTTTTACAAAAAAACAAGAAGGAGGAGGAGAAGACAAACGAAAACAATTACAAGAAAAACAAAAAAAATTAGAAGAATTATATGAGGGTAAAAATAGCATAAGCGAGTTAGATAAAAAATACAAAGATAAAATAAATAATAGTAGAGAATATATAATTAAAGAATTACAAAATAAAACAAAACTAATTCCATTCGAATTTAAATTTTTATTACAATATCTATTTTTACTAAAATTATTAGAAAACAAAAAACAAAAATATTCAAGTCTTTTTATTAATGTACAAGATATTATTATATATTATTTTACAGGAGAAGAAAAAGAAAAAGGAAAGGAAATACAAAAAGAAATACAAGAAGAAATACAAGAAGAAATACAAAAAGAAATACAAAAAGAAATAGAAAAAGAAGAATTACAAAAAGAAAATAAAAAATATATAAATATCATTAATAAATTAAAAGAAGAAATAGATGAAAATACATTTAAAACAATAAAAGAGGGAAAGTATGATGATAATAAACATAAAGACGAAAAATTTTATTTATTAGATTACGAAAAAGTTAATTTTAAATTTGAAACAGCATCATCAATACCACCAACTGTATCAGCATCACTAGTACTACCAGCAGCATCATCAGCAGCATCAGCAGCATCACCAACAGCATCACCAGGACAACCAGCAGCAGAATTAGATAAGATAAAAAATAAAGTTTTAGATATGAAAAAATCAGATGAAAAATCAGATGAAAAATTTATAAATATTATAAATATAATATTTAATGATTACTTTAAAATAATTTATAAATATGATAATTTTAATAATTTAAAAAAATTATTAGAATATATTCAAACTGAAACAGATGTTGAAAAGACATACTGTAAAAT
>JACCEB010250540.1_pt1 | contig 19527 bp, 13 predicted proteins | sample 7454761 | NCBI WGS metagenome assembly JACCEB01 (sample SAMN15323454, study PRJNA562643) | freshwater metagenome | isolation source: river surface water | place: USA:Blue River Watershed | collected 2017-08-18 | reverse complement strand
CTTTTGTATCCCGGTGTAGCACATCGGGATATTTTTTATGGCGAAAGCACCCAAGTCAATAGAATTAAACAATAGGCAAGCCTATTTCAACTACCAGATAGAAGATAAATATGTGGCAGGCATTGTATTGATGGGAACCGAAGTTAAATCGATTCGTGCTGGCAAAGTGAGTTTCAATGATTCCTTCTGCTTTTTTGATAAAGGAGAATTATGGGTAAGGTCTTTGTTCATTAATGCTTATTCTCATGGCAATAAGAATAACCACATAGAAGTACATGATCGTAAATTGTTATTGACAGCAAGAGAATTAAAAAAGATAGAAGCGAAAACCAAAGAAAAAGGGTTTACCATTGTGCCATTGCGCATTTTTTTTAACGATAAGCATTTTGCTAAAATGGACATTGGCATTGGCCGCGGTAAGAAAGAATACGACAAACGCGAAACCATCAAGAACCGCGACATCGACAAAGACATCAAGCGCATCCTCGCTAAATAAACATTTATATTATTAAATTAGAATAAATACCTATCCCTAGGCTCTCGATCGCTAGAGAATTTTCGGGCTTCCATCAGACGCTTGTTCGCGTCTTCTCGTTCGCTACGGAATAGTATTGATTCTAATTACTCAAATATACTTTCCTGTATCTTCTTTCTTGAATGCTATCTGTTCTTTCAAGGATGCAGCATCTGGACGATGGGTTGTTGCATAAGCTGCAATAAGTAGCACGATTAAAATGCATAAAGCACCGAGTACTTCTTTTGGCTCCAACCAATACCCTATTATTTGATTGATTTTTGCATGTTGAGGCGCACTTAATTCATACCTGATTTCAATTCTAGAACCGATTTTTGATTGATAAATAGATGGATCTAATACGACTTGATATTGCTTCCCTGCTTCTTTAAATACCGCTTGCACCTTTCCATATTTTGTTTCAATTAAGGCAGGTGTCGTCACACTATCAAAATAGTCTGGTGTTCTGCTAAATGGCAAGTAGCACATAAAGCATGCAATGAATAATATAAGGACTGATTTGATCAAGTGTGGTTAATTTAAATACTTTGGTTCATTAAAATTAAAAAAGCGCCCCCGAAATTGCTAACGAGAACGCTTAAAGCTATATCATTTGCATTGCTGCAACATTAAATTATGCTGATAAGCTCCTGAAATCCACAGGAACTAATTTACTTACTCCAGGCTCTTGCATGGTCACACCATAGATCACATCCACTGCACTCATTGTTTGCTTATTATGCGTTACAATAATGAACTGTGATTTATCAGAAAACTTCTGAATCATTTGTGTGAATTTACCAACATTGGCATCATCCAATGGTGCATCCACCTCATCCAAAATACAGAATGGTGCTGGCTTAATTAAGTAAATCGCAAACAACATCGCCGTTGCAGTCAATGTACGCTCTCCTCCACTCAACTGTGTGATAGAGGATGGACGCTTACCTTTAGGTTTCGCCACAATCTCTACTGCAGTTTCTGAGAGGTTCGTTGGATCTACTAATATTAAGTCACATGAATCTTCCTCGGTAAACAAGGCTTTGAAAACTCTTTGGAAATTCTCTCTAGCTGTATTGTAAGTTTCTAAGAAGGCTTGATTGGCTGTCGCTTCTACTTCTTGTATGGTCAATAACAAACTTTCCTTCGCGGTAACTAAGTCATTCTTTTGTTCTAAGATAAAATCATAACGTTTTTTCATTTCGGTGTAAGCTTCAATCGCTGTTGGATTCACTTCACCCATATTCTCTAAACGCTTCTTCATTTTTTCAACATCTTGCTGAAGTTCTTCCAATGTTGCTTCAGTTTGTCTTCCAAGATCTAAAATCTCTTCTAATTCCACTTTAAACTCCACGCTTAATCTTTCCTTCGTTCCAGCCAATTGAAGTTTTAAGTTGTTTAATTTGTCCTTGATCTCATTGATCAACTGATCCATTATTTCCTTAGACTTCACTTGAAGTCTTAAACTACTTTCTTTTTCTTGCAGGGCAGTTCTTAAAGTATAGTATGCTTGATCTGCCTCGTTTAATTTAAGTTCTTCTGCTTCCTTGTTTCTTAATAATTCAACCAACGCGGTCTCAATTGTTGCTAATTCATTGTTACTCTCCACAATTGCTGTAGAAGCTTCTGTCAACTGAACAGTATTGGATTGTATTTGTGCATGCAAGTCATTCAATTGATTGTCCTTGAAAATCACTTCCTGTTGTAAAGCCTCGATTTTGCTTTGTTGCTTTGTCAACTGTAAATTCATTTCATTGAATTCTCCAGATGCTAAATGGTATGCTTGCTCTGCTGCTTGGTAAGCTAATTCGATATCTCCTAATTGCGCCTGAGTTGTTTGCAATGCAACATTCAATTCTGTCAATTGTGTTCTTGTGTCACCAATTAAAGCATGTTCTTGCTCAATTTTTTCTGCTAATTCTGCCAACTTAGCCACTGCAGCCACTTGTGCAGATTGTAAGTTTTCTAATCTATTCTTATTTGCAAAGACATCGTTGATTAAACGATTGACATTTTGTTCTGTCGTTCTTATTTCTTGTTCTTTCAATAATTCATTGTACTGTAAAACCGAATCGTGCTTCACTTGAATTTGAGATTTTAATTCATTCACCACAGTTTCTTGTGATTGAATGTCCTCCAATAATTTTTCTAAGTTCTTTGCACGTCCTATTTTTTTTCCTTCAAATAATCCAACACTTCCACCTGTTAATGTATACTTCCCTCTTACAAATTTTCCTGTTTTCTCTAAAATCATGCCTGATGTACTTGCTTCTAATGCAGCATCGTTTTCGGCAATAAATACATTCCCTAATAAATGATTGGCTAAAGCAGCATATTTTGGATCAATCTCAATCACAGATAATGCAGCAATCGTATTGGAAGGTGCAGCTTCAGCCTTCGCGCCATTTAATTGATCTAATAAAAAGAAGTTGGCCTTGCCTTTTTTGTTTTCATCTAATAACTGCACCGCTTGCATCCCTTCCTTTAAATCATTCACAACGTAATAATTTAAATAAGGTTCTAATACATTTTCAACAGCAGTTCGGTACGCTTCTTGCACATATAAAATATCTGAAAGGATTGGGGCATTGTGATTCCAGCCAGTATTCTTATGCAAAAATTTAACACTCTCTGGATAACCTTCCATAGAGTCCACTAAACTTTTTAATAAATCGTATTCGTTTTTCTTAGCATCTAAAATCCTTGCTTGTTCTGCTAATTTGGTTCTTAATGCTTCTAAAGCTTCTTGTGTTTCAAAAATACTTGCTTTCGCTGTTTCATTTTGAGCAAGTAATTCAGCTAAATGCGCTTTACTTGCAGCCAATTCGGCTTCTTTAGTGGCCAATTGGGTGGTGAGTTCAGCTACTTGCTCAGCTCTATGCAATTGCTCCTCATCTAATTGATGTTGGCTTCTTTGAATATTTTGAATCGAAGTATCTGATACCGCAACTTTCTTCTCTGCCTCAAATTGGTTTCTTTGAATTTGACCAAACTGTTGACGTAATCCATCCAACACGCCACGTTGATCATCAAATTGTGCGCGCTTATTGGTTAATTCAATATGAGATTGGTCTACCCTATTTTTGAAATCATTGTAGATTTTTTCTTCTTCAATCACTTGCAATTTGGTATACTCAATTGAATCTCCAATTGTTTTTAATTGTCCTTCGGCACGCTCTAAAAATTCTTGTAAACCTTTTTCTTTATCGTTTAAATAATTTAAACGTTGCGCTGCCAAGCTTTTATCATTCTCTTTTGTTCTTAAATGCTGCAACATTTCGTTGAACTCATGTTGCATGCTTTGTAAGCCTTTTTCTTTTTCGATGAATACAACACGCTCTTGTTCAAGTGCAGCTTCTTCTAAAGCAATCGTAGCTTCTAATTGAAACTTCTTGTCTGTTTCAGTTTCTTGTTGTTCTGTTAATTCCTTATAAGTTAAATTAAACCCTTCCAAAGAAGCAATCGCTAATTCGATGGCAGTTTCCTTGTAATCTTTCTTGATCTCAAAATACTTCTCTGCTTTCTTCGCTTGATTCTCTAAGGTTTTTAATTGGTTGTTGATCTCAAACAACAAATCCTCGATACGAGATAAATCTTGCTCTGTGGCATCTAATTTATTCTTCGCTTCTTTTTTTCTTGTTTTGTAGATGGTGATCCCAGCGGCTTGCTCTAACATCTTACGACGACTATTATCCTTATCCTTAATAATATCATCCACCATTCCTAATTCAATAATCGCATAGCTGTCTGTACTCACACCCGTGTCCATGAATAAATTATGGATGTCTTTTAAACGACAAGACACATCATTTAAACGGTATTCACTTTCCCCATTTTTGTAGTAACGACGTGTTACTGTAATGGTGCTAAATTCTGTTGGTAATAAATTCTTTGTATTCTCGAAAGTCAAACTCACTTCGGCCATGCTACTTGCATTTCTGGTCTTAGAACCATTGAAAACCAATGAGTCTAAATTCTCAGATCTTAATGCTGAAATCTTAGATTCCCCTATCACCCATCTTATACTATCAATAATATTACTTTTACCACAACCATTGGGTCCGATGATACCAGTTATACCCTCGTCAAAACTGACAACAGTTTTATCAGCAAAACTCTTGAACCCCTTGATTTCTAATGACTTTAATCTCACTTTTGTAACGCTTTAAATTGTCTGCGAACATAAGAAAAATCAGTCAAAAAGACAAGTGAAATGGGTGTATTTAGATTGAAATGTGGACAAAATCTACCCCTTTTCAACAAGGCGGCCTCCCTCTGTCGTCAGGGTACGTGCTGGGAACTTATTTACGACCATATAATCATGGGTCGCCATGATAATGGCAGTGCCATCCTCTTTAGCAATTTGGAACAATAAATGCATGATTTCATCGGATGTTTCAGGGTCTAAACTACCTGTTGGCTCATCCGCAAGGATCATTTTGGGTGAGTTTAACATCGCTCGAGCAATATCGACCCTTTGTTGCTCCCCACCACTCATTTCATAGGTCATTTTGAATCCTTTATTCTGAAGACCTACTTTATTCAATACATCATCTATTTTTTGTTGAATCAATTGTTCATCCTGCCAGCCTGTTGCTTTAAGTACGAAGCTTAGGTTCTCGTTTACATTTCGGTCAGACAATAATTGAAAATCTTGGAATACGACCCCTAAATTTCTTCTCAAAAAGGGCAATTTTTTCCAATCCATCTCCTTTAAATTAAAACCTACCACATGACCAACACCTTCCGTTAAAGTCAATTCACCATACAAGGTTTTCAATAAGCTACTTTTGCCAGTGCCTGTTTTACCAACAAGGTAAACAAATTCGCCTTTTTGAACATTCAAGTTAACATCCTGCAAAATAAGGCTGCCACTTTGATAAATATTTGCATGTTCAATTTGTACAACAATTTCACTCATATAGTTCTTGTTAATAGATTAAAATTAATAGCTAAATACTTCCTTTCCAAAACTTCCTTCTAAAATCAATTCCTTCTTTTCAGAGGCTTCTACATGGCCTACAACTTGCGCTTCGATACCTAAACCATTTGCAATCGCAATTAAATGATCGGCGGCTGTAGCATCTGTAAAAATTTCTAACCGATGCCCCATATTAAATACCTGGTACATCTCTTTTGTATTTGCTCCAGAATTGGCTTGAATCAATTTAAAAATTGGAGGCGCATCAAATAAATTATTTTTTACAATACGCATGTTGCCTGGCAAGTATTTCATGCATTTTGTTTGACCACCACCACTACAATGGATCATTCCTTTAACCGCATCAAAATGTTGGGTTAAAATTGCTTTTACAAGTGGTGCATAAGTACGAGTAGGACTTAGTAATAATTTACCTACACTAATCTCACCAAAACCTTCTATAGAAAGCATATCCGTCATCCTGTTTTTTCCTAAATAAACCACTTCGTCTTTTAAAGTTGGTTCAAATGATTCAGGAAAGGCAGCGGCATAATGATGTGATAAAACATCATGTCTTGCACTGGTTAAACCATTGCTTCCTAATCCACTATTGTATTCCGTTTCATAATTGGCTTTTCCAAAACTTGAGAAGCCTACAATCACTTGCCCTGGAGCAATTAAATCGTTGGTAATTAATTTTGATTTTGGCCATCTAGCAGTCATCGTTCCATTGACTGCAATGGTTCTTACCACATCTCCGACATCTGCAGTTTCCCCTCCTAAAAAGGCAATCTGAACCCCAAATTCTTTTAAAGTATTAAAAAAAGATTGTGTCCCATTAATTACTTGACTAATCACTTCTCCGGTGATTAATAATTTATTGCGGTCAATCGTAGATGAAAATAAAATTTGATCATAAATACCAACGCATAACAAATCATCTAGGTTCATTGCAATTGCATCCTGCGCAATGCCTTTCCAAACGGACGCGTCTCCAGTTTCTTTCCAATATAAATAAGCTAAAATACTTTTTGTGCCTGCGCCATCTGCATGCATGATATTGATATGGTCCTGACTGCCCCCTAAAAAATCGGCATATAATTTACAAAAAGCATTTGGATACAAGCCTTGGTCTAAATCCTGAATGGCGGCATGAACTTCTTCTTTTTGAGCGGATACGCCGCGCTGAGCATACAATGACATGGCTGTAAATTGATTTTACAACAAAGGTACAATTGTTTTACATTTGTACCTTATTTACAAGATAAAGATGAAGGTTCACTACGATTTAAGTGCTTTGCCCCAATTTAATGACGCCATTGTAACAATGGGCGCTTTTGATGGCGTTCATAAAGGGCACCAGCAAATCATTCAAAGAATGAAGCAATTGGCCCAAAAAGTGCAGGGAGAAACCATCATCATTACATTTCATCCACATCCAAGAAAAGTCATTTCCTCTGTTCCTGGAGAAATCAAGCAATTGAGCAATATCAAAGAAAGAATCCAATTGTTAGAAGCAGCAGGGATTGACCACCTTGTGATCATCAATTTTGATTATCAATTCTCAAATATGACTGCAGCGCAGTATGTGGAAGATTTTTTATACCGAAATTTCAAGCCTAATACAGTGATTGTAGGCTATGACCACCATTTTGGTAAAGGCAGAAATGGGAATATTGAATTATTGAAAACAATGGGTGCTAAATTACATTTTCAGGTAGAAGAAATCCATGAACAATTGGTTCAAAATGAAATTATAAGTTCAACTTTAATCAGAAATTATATTGCTGAACATGAAATTAAAAAAGCCAATGATTTACTAGGCTATGAATACCAATTTGAAGGATTTGTAGTGAGAGGAAATCAATTGGGAAGAACAATAGGTTACCCTACCGCTAATTTACATATCAATGACGAGGAGAAGTTGATCCCCGCCAACGGGGTCTACGCCGTGAAAGTGAAGGGTGCGTGCACCAACCATGCAATTTTAGATGGGATGATGAATATCGGGATTCGTCCAACGGTGGATGGTCAAAAGAAAGTGATCGAGGTCAATATTTTTAATTTCGACCAAGACATTTACGAACAATATATAACAGTGATGGTTTATGAATTTATTAGAGGTGAAGTGAAGTTTGATGGATTAGATGCATTGAAAAATCAACTGGGTCAAGATAAAATAACCGCTTCAGCAATCTTAGCTAAGCAATAAGGGAAATTGGATTAAGACATTATTTTAACGACCAACTCCTTTAATAAGTCTGCGTCTGAATTACTTGCATCATTGATGCCTAAAACGCGCAAATTGTACTCATGAATCAACAAAAGTATTTGTTCTACTTTGGCATAATTATAGTGTCTAGTAGCCGCCATGGTTGTTTTAATTGAAAAGAAATTCAACCCAACTTCCGCCATGATTCTTTTTTCGTCATTGGTGCCTAAACCATACACAGCATATAGTTTACTGAAAAAACTATAAAGGGTTGGAAGGATCAATTGAATGGGTGCAGCTTTTTGATTAGATTCAAAATATTGAATCATTTGAATGGCCCTACTGAATTTTTTATGTGCAATGGCATCCTGAAATTCAAAGGCATTGAATTCTTTACTGATGCCTATATATTTTTCAATATCGTCCTCGGTGATTTTTTTACGATCCCCCAAGTTCACCATTAATTTTTCTAACTCATTTTTAATCCTGCTTAAATCATTGCCAATATGATCCACAATAATTTGGACTGCTTTTGGGTTGATTTGGTAGCCGTTTTCCACCACCCATTGATTGACCCATTCAGGCAATTTATTGTCATACATTTTCTTTGTACTAACAACTACTGCTTTTGTTTTGAGTAATTTGGCCAAAGCCGATCGTCCGTCAACATTTTTGTCCTTATGGGCCACCACAAGTATGGTTGAGGACAATGGATTTTCAATATATGAGCTTATTTTCTCTAGTGAATTCATGTGTTGTGCCTCTTTGATAATCACTACCTGCTTTTCTGCAAAGACTGGATAACGTTTACAGGCATTGATCACTTCTGCCCAATCGGCATCTTTGCCATAAAAAACGGTTAAATTAAAGGCTTGTTCCGCTTCTGGCAATAACTTATGTTCTGCATATTGAACCAGCTGATCGATGTAAAAAGACTCTTCCCCCTCCAGCCAATAGACGGCATCGAAGACATTATTTTTCCAATTCGATAAAATTTTGGAAATAGGCATCCCCAAAGATATACAGGAATGGTGTTTTTTTTATATCTTGTGCAAAATAAATAAACAAATTTTATTATGAGTAACGAAAATTCAGGTAACGGAGGCAAAATTTTAATTGCTGTATTAGCTGTTGCCCTTATCGGTTCATGGATCTACTTCAGTACTTCTAAGACTGAAATTATCACAAATTACACAGCGCAAGTGAATAACTTAGATAGTGCTAAGAATGCAATTCAAGCTGACTTCATCGCTGTTTCTGCAAAAGCAGATTCTTTGACACAACAAAACACACAATTACAAGGTGATTTATTGTCTAAGTCAAACGATATTCAACAATTAAAATCTAATATCAGCAACATCTTACGTAAAAAAGAAGCGACTGATAAAGAATTAGCTGAAGCGAAGTCTATGATTGCAGAATTGAACGGAAAAGTAGCTGGCTTATTCACAGATTTAGCAAAAGCACAAGAAGAAAATAAAGCTTTAACTGTTAAGAACGAAGTGTTAACGACAGAAAATACAAACTTAAATACAAATCTAGCTTCTACTACAAAAGAGAAGGAAAGATTACAAGACATTGGTTCAACTTTACATGCTTCTTCTTTTAGTATTCAAGCTGTAAGAGTAAAAGAGGACGGATCTGAAAAAGTGACTAAATCTGCAAAGCGTGCGAACACGATTCGTTTGTCTTTCCAAATTGACAAAAATAAAATCACCCCATCTGGTAACCAAGATTTATACGTTTGTATCACTGCACCAAATGGTGTAAGCTTTTCAGAAGGCGGCAAAATCAATACTAGAGAAGATGGTACTAAAGCATATTCTAATAAAATTACAGTTCAGTATGTTCAAAATGCTGTATTACCAATTAGCTACGACGTAAAACAAAGCGCTAAGTTTGTTGAAGGTGAGTACTTAGTAGAAGTGTATAACAACGGATTCAAAATTGGAGAAGGAAAAACAACTTTGAAAAAAGGTGGTTTATTCTAACCCATTACCTACTTATAAAAAAAGACCACTCAAATTGAGTGGTCTTTTTTTTTGATTATAACCCATCTAATTAAAATGCTAATTCAATATTATTGTCTTGTAATTCACTTCCTAAATTCAATAAGGAAAAATTATTGTAAGACAAAGCGTAAAACCATAATTGGATTGCTGCTGGAGAAATATTTTCAACGAAAAAATTTACCTTATTAAGATAACAAAATAGTTTTTCTTTACAAACAAGGTTATTTTCATCTACTACCCATTGATTTAATACATTCTTGAAATTTGCCAACTCGGCATCTAATAAATGATCAAATGCGTGTAATTGAATCATTTCAGAAACAGCGTCATGCAATAAAGCTTTGTTATTTGTTTTCATAACATAGGGTTTGATTATGAAACAAAGTTCAAATCCTAATTTAAACTAATTGTTAACTAAAGCCCAGATTTCCACAATGTGCAAAACTTACAAAAAAATGTGATTTATTTAAAAACAATTGCTGCTAAAGGCGGTAAATCTAAATACAATACCTGCCATTCATTTGTGCCATCCACAGATACGCCTTTAACATGATTGTTGTTTACATTACCAGTTCCCCAAAAGGCTTGCGCATCCGAGTTAAATATTTCTTTCCAATTGGTTTTCCCATATACATGAATCGGCACTTGATGCCTAGGAACAGGTGTCATATTAAAAACCACCAAAATTGATTCTTTGGTATCCTTCCCATTTCTTTTAAATGCAATAATCCCCTCTTGGCGTTGATTCATTTCTACCCATTCAAATCCACCTGTTTCATATTGTAGTTCATATAAAGCAGGATTTGATTTATATAAAGCGTTTAATGTTTGTACACAATATTTCATGCCGCCATGACTTGGATATTGCAATAAGTCCCATTGTAATTCCGATTGGAAGTCCCACTCTTTTGTTGCTGCAAATTCATTCCCCATGAACAATAGCTTTGCTCCTGGGTGTAAAAACATATAGGCATATAATAACCTAAGGTTGGCAAATTTTTGCCATTCATCGCCTGGCATTTTGTACAACATTGGACTTTTCCCATGCACTACTTCGTCGTGACTTAAAGGCAACATAAAATGTTCATCATAATAATACATCATGGAAAAACTAAATTTATCCTGCGCGCCAGAACGCATAATCGGATCTAATTTAAAATAATCCAAAGTATCGTGCATCCAACCCATCATCCATTTCATGCCAAAACCCAATCCATCCATAAACACTGGCTGACTAATACCTGGCCAATCCGACGCTTCTTCGGCAATGGTTTGTATTGCTGGAAAATCTCGATATAAAGTAATATTTAAATCTTTGATGAACTCAATCGCTTCTAAATTCCCGTTCCCTCCAAATTCATTAGGCTCCCATTGTCCTTCTGCTCTACTATAATCCAATCTTAACATTGAACTAACTGCATCAACCCTTAAGGCGTCAATATGAAATTGATCACACCAGAACTTAGCACTGCTGATTAAGAAAGACTTTACTTCACCTCTTTTATAATTAAAAATATAAGAATTCCAGTCGGGATGATACCCTTTTCTCATGTCTGCATATTCATAGGTATTGGCGCCATCAAACATAAATAAACCATGACTATCATAAGGAAAATGAGATGGTACCCAGTCCAAAATCACCCCAATACCTGCTTGATGAAAAGCATCCACCAAAGCAGCAAATTCCTGTGGATTCCCAAATCTAGAAGTGGGTGCAAAAAAACCTGCCCCTTGATACCCCCAACTGCCATCAAAAGGATGTTCCATCACAGGCATGAATTCGACATGCGTGAAACCCATTTCTTTCACATAAGGAACCAGTAAGTCAATTAATTGAGTATAACTATTGTACCGGTCGGGGTTGTTTTTATCTGGTCGCATCCAACTTGCTAAATGCACTTCATAGACAGAATATGGTTGGTCTATTCGATTCTTGATCTTTCTATCTTCCAACCATTGATGATCCTTCCATTCATATGCAGTCTGCCAAGTAATAGATGCTGTTTCTGGCCTTAATTCCCAATAATGTGCATAAGGATCCCCTTTATCTAATTTCACACCCTTATAACCATGAATATGGTATTTGTAGACTTCTCCTTGTCCTACATGCGGAATAAATCCTTCCCAAATGCCAGAAGATTCTAATCGCACTTTTAAAAGATGCGCCTCATTGTTCCAATGGTTAAAATTACCAGTAACAAATACTGCTGTCGCATTGGGAGCCCAAACACTAAAATAAGTGCCTTGCACACCCAATACCTCAATCTGCTTGTTGCCAAATAATTGGTATAAAGTTGAATGTGTTCCATGTTGAAAAGCATGTACATCTTCGTCTGTAAAAAGCGAATAATTCCATACTGCTTGTGCAGTATCTACAAAATGTAATGCTTCGTATTTTGTCATGCTTATTTGGTTAATTCAATTACTTGCATACTCATTGCAGGAATTGAAAATGCTTGGCCTATTTGATTTCCAGAAATAATATCTTTTCCACCAATAAACGTATTTGTTCTTTCAGCATATTTTGACAAGTTAACATTTCTTGCTTTATTATCAGTATTCATTACACACATGATGGTTTGATTCTTGTCATATCTAAAATAGACATACAAACCGTCTTCTGGAATATATTGCATCATATCCCCAGTTTTAAGTGCCGAAGATTTAGTACGATACGAACCAAGTGCTTGTACATAGTGTAAAAAATCCGCTTCATCAGGCGTTAAACCTGCTTCAGTAAATGCATTCTTTTTATCTCCATCCCATCCTCCCGGAAAATCAAGTCTTACCCATCCATCTGGATTAGAAATACCTTTCATTAAGATCTCAGACCCATAATATAATTGAGGAATACCTCTACAAGTATACAACCAAGTATAGGCCATTTTAGTTTTAGGAATACTTTCACCCAAAGAAGAATGGATTCTTGTCATATCATGATTGTCCAAGAATGTGACATTATTATTGGCTTTTTTATACAAAAAATCAGACGCCAAAGTATTGTATAATTTAATCACCCCGTTTGACCAACCGTTGGTCTCGTTCAAAGCTGGCAGGATACCACCAAATAATAAACTAAAATCTGAAGTGGCTTTTAAATTACTTTTAAAAGGAAGGTTATAATTATTCTCTACATAATAAGCTTGAGACGCAACCCCATCTACCCAGCATTCTCCGAATGTAAATATTTTAGGATACTCGTCTAATAAAGCTTTGTTTAAGCGATTCATCACATCCACATTGCAATATTTATAGGTATCCACTCTGAATGCATCCACACCAAAAGTTTCTACCGACCAAATGGCATTTTGAGTTAAGTATTTTTCGACCATCGGATTTTCGTGGTTGATATCTGGCATCTCCGTTGTAAACCATCCATCTATCATACGTTTAGCATCAGCAGCTGCATGGTATGGATCAAAAACTGCTTGTTCTCTATAGTGTGTTTGCGTATAAGTTGGCCATTGATGTAACCAGTTTTTATCTGGTGCGTCTTGTACTAAAAAATGAAATCTACCAAAATGATTGTACACAATATCTTGAATTAATTTCATCCCTCGCTTATGCAAACTGTCACTTAATGCTAAATAAGCTTTGTCACCGCCAAATCTGGTTTCTATTTTATAGTTATTGGTTGCAGCATAGCCATGTTCGGTTCTGTCAGGCATATCATTTTCTACAACAGGTGTCATCCATAAAGAAGTTACACCTAGTTTTTGCATATAATCCAAATGATTAGCCACACCTTGCAAATCTCCTCCATGTCTAAGAAAAATTTCTGATCTGTTTAATGATTGGTCTTTTAAGCCTGGAATTTTATCATTCGTTGGATCCCCGTTACTAAAACGATCAGGCATTAAAAAATAAATCAAATCGGCTGAATTTAATCCTTGCGCAAAATCAATCCCTCTATTTTTTCTTCTAGAAAGCAAGGGCCAATTAAAATTAGTTGACTTGCCATTATTTGTTATTTTAATTTGAACATTCCCTGGTTTTGCAGCAGCACCAATTTCTAGATCCACTGCGATATAATGTCCATTTTCAAAATGATGTATTTTTTGAACCTTCACTCCAGGATAGTTAATTACAATGCTTGCTTTACTAAAATCTGCATCTGCTGATCTTAATAAAACTTGTACTTGATTGTACTTCATATTGACAAACCAGTTACTAGGATAGGCTTCCATAGCATTTAATTGAACTGTCAATAATAAAAATCCGATAATACTTAAAATAGGCACATACAATGCTCTTTTCATAATGTAGGTTGATTAAAAAATGAATACGACAAAATCAAATCCAATTAGGATAACTCTTTCTTTTCTTCTTTAATTATCATTGCACAAACCAATCCTGCTAAAATTAACAAGCATCCGCCTATCAATACAGCGATTAAACGGTCATTGTTTAAATAGGTGGACATAATTTTCCCAAAAAATAAGGATGCTATGATTTCAGGTAACACAATGAAGAAATTAAAGATGCCCATGTAAATCCCCATTTTATGTTCGGGAATGAACCCTGCTAACATAGAATATGGCATGGATAAAATAGATGCCCAAGCAATACCAACTAGTCCCATACTCACATATAACATATTAGGTTGATCTACAAAATAAACCGACACCAAGCCCAGTCCACCAATGATTAAACAAAGGGTATGGGTAAATTTTTTCCCGATACGACTTACCCAAAATGGAAGTGTAAACGAAAACCCAAAAGTCACTAAATTTAAAATTGCAGATGTTGTATTGGCGTGTTCTAAGCCCAATGTAAATACTTCACTATTGGTTGCTGGGTCGCCATGGAATATCTGCGTTGCAACCCCTGTACTATAATAAAACCACATTAAAAACAAACCAGGCCAAGTGATGAAATTCACCAAGGCCAACCTTTTCATCTGTATAGGCATATGTTTGATAGAATGCATTATTTCTTGTACAATACCTAATTGAGGTGTTGAAGTATCAGTTGTTTTAGAAGGATTAGAAGGTGGATATTCTTTACTTGTAATAATAGTATATAAAACAGATACAAAAAACACTGCCCCACCAATATAAAAAGACATTAAAATATTCTGTGGAATAGATCCATTGATTTTATCTCTTGACACATCAAACCAATTGGCTAATAATTGAGGTAAATACCCTGCAATAAAAGAAGCCAACCCAATAAACATACTCTGCATGGCAAAACCAAATGAACGTTGTTTTTCATTTAAATTATCTGCCACAAAAGCCCTGAATGGCTCCATTGTAATATTAATACTTGAATCTAAAATCCACAATACCCCTGCTGCCATCCATACTGTTGGTGAATTGGGCATTACAAATAATAATGCTGAACTTAAAATAGCCCCAATCAGAAAAAACGGACGACGTCTTCCAAGTTTTGGATGCCAGGTTCTATCACTCAAATAACCAACAATTGGTTGTACAATTAACCCCGTCATTGGAGCTGCCAACCACAATCCTGGAATTTCATCCGGTGCTGCACCTAGGAATTCATAAATCGCACTCATATTACCCATCTGCAAGCTCCAGCCAAATTGGATGCCGAAAAATCCAAAACACATATTCCAAATTTGCCAAAAACTCATCTTTACTTTTTCGCCTGTATACGCTGTACTCATTGTTGATATTTAAATTTGTTCGAATTTATGTTTAAATTTTAAACCCATTAGGGATAATCGCACCTTTTTTGATGACAATGATATGATCCTTTATGGTATATAAAGGATGGTCCACTTTTTCTAAATGAGCACCCCCCTTAATATGTACATCATTTCCAATAGAACAATTTTTATCTACAATGGCGTCTTCGATGGTACATCGTTCGCCAATACCTAATATGGGTTTCCCAGAAAGGGTTTTTTGATGGATCTGTTCAATTGTTTCGTAATAATCACAGCCCATGATATAAGCGTTTTTTACGACTGTACCTGCTCCAATTCTAGATCGTATTCCAATCACGGATTGCATAATTTCTTTTGCATGTATAATAGACCCTTCAGCAATAATTGCTTTATTAATAATGGTACCGCTGATTTTTGCAGGTGGCAACATCCTAGATCTTGTATAAATAGTTTTTGCACTGTCAAATAAATTAAATGGTGGGATATCTGCTGTCAATGCAATATTTGCTTCAAAGAAAGAATAAATATTTCCAATGTCCGTCCAATAACCATCGTATTGATAACTAATTACTTTATAATGTGCAATAGAATCTGGGATAATTTCTTTTCCAAAATCTGTTGCTTTAGCATGTACCTCATTTAAAAGTGTATATAAAATGTCTTTATTAAAAACATAAATACCCATAGAAGCTAAATAATTTCTGCCTTGAGATTGCATTTGTTCCCCAGTATCACTTGTCCATTCAGGTAAAACATCTTTACTTGGTTTTTCAATGAATGAAGTGATTACATTGTCATCATTTGATTTTAGTATTCCAAACTCTGGCGCTTCTCTTTCTCCAACAGGAATGGTCGCAATAGATAAAGCTGCACCGCTTTTTTTGTGCGCATCAATCATTTTGCTGAAATCCATTTGATACAATTGATCCCCACTTAAAATGAGCACATATTCAAAATCCATTTTATCTAAATGTCTTAAGGATTGTCTAACTGCATCTGCTGTACCCTGAAACCATCCCGGATTATCAGGCGTTTGCTCTGCTGCAAGGATATCCACAAAGCCCGAACTGAATGCACTAAAATGATACGTGTTTTTAATGTGTTGATTTAAGGAAGCCGAATTAAATTGAGTTAAAACAAAAATGCGATTCAAATTGCTATTGATACAATTGCTAATAGGTATGTCGACTAAACGATACTTTCCAGCGATAGGCACAGCAGGCTTTGAACGACTTGCTGTTAAAGGCGATAATCTTGATCCTGCACCTCCACCTAATATGATGGAAACCGTTTCTTTCGCATAATTTGACATATCCTAATATTTAATTTTAAACAATAGATTCATAAACAGTTTGATAGGTTTTTACAACAGATTCCCAACTATGATCAATCGACATGGCGTCTGTAATCATTTGTTGCATCTTTGGCTTATTCTTATACACTTCGATCGCTCTATCAATTGCATGCACTATATCTGCTTCATTGGCATGCAAGAATTTGATACCAAATCCCCCTTCATCACCCATATCAATGACTGTATCATGCAATCCTCCGGTATCTCTAACCATAGGAATTGTTCCATACCTAAGTGCATACATTTGATTCAAACCACAGGGTTCAATCCTACTTGGCATCAATAAAAAATCTGCTGCAGCATAAGCTTCATGTCCAATTCTTTCGTCGTAACCTATATAGGTATTATATACCCCAGGATACAATTGCACTAAATAGTTTAAAGCCGATTCTACGGGCGTTTCTCCTGCACCAATCATTAAAAAATTTGCGCCGCAATTGGTTTTGTCTAATGCATGTTGGATTGCACCAGGTAAAATATCAGCCGCTTTCTCATATACTAATCTGCCAATGAAAACAATCAAAGGTTTGTTATAATCCAAATGAAATTGCGAACATATTTCTAATTTGTTTTTTTGTTTTTCCTGCTCAAAATTTTGAAGATTGTAATGATAGTTGATCATTGGATCTGTATCAGGATTCCAAACCTCATTGTCTATCCCATTTAATATGCCTATGCATTTCCCTTTTTCATATTCAAATAAAGCTTCCAGTCCATTGGATTGGTATTTTAGTTGTTGCATGTAGGTTGGACTCACTGTCGTTACTTTGTCAACACATTTAATTGCGCTAGCCAAAGGATGAATGCATCCATCCCATTCAAGCATGCCTCTTTTCCAATTATCCCATTTTGGAATTAAATTGGATCTATCCCATCCCATTGAACCATGGTATTGTGCATTGTGAATGGTTAAAATTGTTTTTATGGATGCTAGTTCTTGATAAGCATAACAATACTTCATCATAAAAGGAACTAAGCCCGCTTGATGGTCATGGCAATGCACGATAGCTGGTGCTTCCTTCCAACTTTTAAGCCAATCCACTACTGCTATTTGGAATCCAATAAAACGATCTGTATCATCTTTATACCCATAAATTTTTGGACGATCTAATAATCCATGAATGTCTACTAGATACAAAGGATAACCAAGTTGACCAGATTGTTCTTGTATAATGGTATAATTAAAATGCCAATCCCCTAAATATGCATGGCCTTGATGCACCACATCCCAATTCGTTTTTTCTAGAAAAGCGGTCCTGTACATAGGCATCACCACCATTGCTTGCTGCCCAATTTTTTGTTGGTATTTTGGCAAAGCACCCACCACATCCCCCAAACCACCCGCTTTCGCCATGGGGTAACATTCCGCACTAACATGTACTATACGCATTAAAAAATCAATTTGCTTTCAATTTACAAAATACTAGCTATAAATATTCATTTTAAGTAGCCAAGGATTAAATAAAATTGAGTATTTTGGGGATTGATTAAACAAACGATTGCTATGAACCAAACAAAACAGCCTACTAATACCGGCGCATTAACCACCCTTATTGTGGTTTTCTTTTTCTGGGGATTTATCGCTGCTGGAAACAGTGTCTTTATTCCATTTTGTAAAAATTATTTTGCATTAGACCAATTTCAAAGTCAATTGATTGATTTTGCATTTTACCTGGCCTATTATATAGGTGCGCTAGGTCTTTTTGCATATGGTGCTTTAGGGGGAAAAGACCTTGTGAGTAAATGGGGCTACAAAAAAAGTATTGTATATGGTTTACTATTTTCAGCCATTGGAGCTGCTGCAATGATCATTGCCGTGAATGCTAATACTTTCACAGGTATGTTGGTTGGTCTATTTATCGTAGCACTTGGATTCTCATTACAACAAACCGCAGCACAACCTTTTGCCATTGCATTAGGTGATCCATCTACAGGAACAAGTCGTGTTAGCTTAGGTGGTGGTATCAATTCATTTGGCACTTCTATTGGGCCAATTGTGGTTGCACTTGCTTTATTTGGATCAGCTGCAGCTATTACAGACGAACAAATCAAACAACTTAGCTTAGACAAAGTCATTGTTTTATATACTGCAGTAGGTGGCTTATTTATTGCAGCTGCAGCCCTATTTCATTTTTCTAAAAAAGTGCCTGCAGGTATTTCAAATGAAATAATGGAGCCAGCTGGAAAAGCATTGTCTTTATTGGTGGTGATGACCGGTGTTTTAATTGCGATGTTTGTGCCCATTTTTGATAGTTATAAAATTGACCCAGCAAGTTTAACAGATATGGGTCGTCATGATTTAGAAACCTACAGATTAAAATGGCTATTGGGCGCTTTAGCTGCCGTTGTGGTTGGTTTATTGGCAGCAAATTTCACTGCACAGAAAAATGAAAAAGGTTGGGGCGCTATGAAGTATCCTCAATTGGTTTTGGGCATGTTGGCCATCTTTGTATATGTGGGTGTCGAAGTAGCTATTGGTTCCAACTTAGGTGAATTATTAAGACAAGCAGATTTTGGCAGTGTATCCTCTTCAGAAATTGCACCCTATGTATCGATGTATTGGGGCAGTATGATGATTGGTCGTTGGGCAGGTGCCATCAGTGCATTTGATTTTAAAAAGAAAACACAACAATATTTAACTTTCATTGTGCCAATCATTGCATTTGGTATTGTGATTGCATTAAACAGTATTGCACAATATGATATGAGTCCTCTGTATTGGTACATCATTTGTGTATTCATTCAAATCATTGCATTTTACTTAAGTCAAAACAAACCTGCGAAAACATTATTGATTTTTAGTTTAGTGGGTGTGATAGCGATGGTACTAGGAATTTTTACCAAAGGCACTGTCGCAACTTATGCATTCTTAACGGGTG
>JACCEB010074788.1_pt1 | contig 19561 bp, 12 predicted proteins | sample 7454761 | NCBI WGS metagenome assembly JACCEB01 (sample SAMN15323454, study PRJNA562643) | freshwater metagenome | isolation source: river surface water | place: USA:Blue River Watershed | collected 2017-08-18 | reverse complement strand
ACAGAGGTTTATAATTCTCGAACTTTTTCAGCTAACCCGCATCCAGATGCTATTGAATGGCTTAGCGAGAATAGGCAAAACATAGATTGGAACTATCTTTCAATGAACATTAATCCAGATGCAATAGGCTTGCTTTTGACAAATATGGATAAGATTAATTGGGATAATCTATCATTGAACTCATCAGAGGCGGCCATAAATTTACTTAAAAAAAATAGATCCCAAATACGGTATCACAAGTTAGCCCTGAATCCAAATATGAAAATGTTAGATTTGATAGACATCCAACTACATTGGTACACAATGCTTTCAAATCCCAATAGAGATATAAGAAAGATTGCGATACATTTTGCTTGGACATACAGCCTTAACCCTCCTGGTACTGAAATCGATGATATAGAATGGGGACACCCAATGTATCCATATTCTCTAAATCATTTACTTTCACTTGAGCATAGAAGTATAAAGATTAGTTTGAAGAAGCTTATAAGAGTAACTAAGAACTATATCCCAGAGATGATGTTAAATATTTACAAAGATGACCCACTATTGGTCGATCATGTAGAGAAGCATTTAGACAATTTTAGTAAAAATGACGAGGTAGAATGGGATAAGTTAAAGATGCTATGGTGTAATCCTGGTATATTCAAACGCAGCGTAGATGTATCAATACTTACTGAGGATAGTTTATTAAACAAGTCAGACAGTGATGTAGATCTGCTACGCAATGAGTTGTATAGCATGAGGACTCAATTGAATGATTTCAAATCATATCTTTCCAAAAAAGAAATCAACCGTCATAGACAATCATCTATATCAACAGATGGAAGACCTTCGGTAACAATTGATTCGTTAGATGATGAGAACATATTATCAAGACAAAGCTCCATTGATGAAACCGAAGGTATAGTTGAGCAGATAAGGGAAGAAACTAGTGAAGGTACAGTTGAGCAGATACGGGAAGATACTAGTGAAGGTACCAGTGAAGATACACTCACGCGGACCAATCTTAATGATGCGCAAGATGAAGAAATTACGAAACTAAAAATACTCAGAGATGCACAATCATCTGAGATATCTGCCTTAAAGAATATTATTGATTCACAAGCTACTAAGATAGCAGCATTATCTAGCACCATTGACGAACAAGCTCGCCATAGTAATACATTATCCAATACAGTAATTGGTCAAGCTAATAAGATAGAAACATTAACAAGATCTAATGTTGAACAAGCAAATATGCTCGCGACATTGTCAAGTACAGTGAATGAACAGTCCGATATGATAAAGTCTTTGACCAGTAGCAACGATAGCCAACATATTCAGATATTATCAATGAAGGATAAGATAGATACGCAAGATGCTAGTATAACTGCATTGAATAGTATTCATAACAAGCAGATAGAAGACTTGAGGAGATATAACGATGTTATGAATGAGCACGTGATTGAGATAGAATTATTAAGATCTGAAAAAGAGTTTCAATTGAATGAGATTTCTACGCTGCGAAGAACCATAATTTATCAAGAGCAACGATTCAATGAAACCGTTGATAGCATCAATAGTATCGCTTCAAATTTGGATGATGAAGATATGCCTTTGTTTAGCTGCTGGTAGCCACATACGTATCTTTTTTTATGACAAAAAAAGAGTAAGCTAATCATGTAAATATGTTTAAGCATCTGTGGAAGCAGTGAAGAATCTTGATTGAGATGTTTCGCCTGTTTCTGCATTAATACTCGTAACTGGTACTTCGAGTGCGTTAGTAGGGATACCTTCCGCATCAGTAGTAACTGCCTTACCTGTATCCAAGTCAATGGTAGTTTCTTTAACAATCTTGATACCTTCATCGACCTCAGTCATGGTGATACCATATTTCGTTTCAAGTTCATTTGGATTCATCTGACGATACTTCGCGAATTCAGGTGAGTCTTTTCCAAAGATACGTTCTGCGCGGACCTTCTTTGTACGAATGCGTTTCTTCATAAGTTCTTCTCCTAATGCTGCATCCTTTTCTTGTTGATCAAGCATGGACTTAATGATAGCATTGTTTTTGTTGTAGAAATCTACACGCTCTCTATTCTCTTTGAAGGATCCTTGTAGAGTCCAGCAGTTCAGAGGAAATGATACAACATCATAAGTAGCACTAGCCCCATACTTAGCCATCCAAGCATCAACATCCTTTTGCGAATCGAGCACATCATACACAATGATAGCATGTTCCAAGTCTGGTTTAACATTATAAATATCTAGAGTAGCTCTACGAATCTTCTCATAGTTGATGGTCATGTACGAATTGAACTGGCAATGTGTATCATTTGGTGGGATATGTTCATACTCATCTACGCTACCCCGCTCAACATCTCCATGAACGTTTGGTTGAAGACCCTCTTGTACATGTAGAGCTGGGTCATAGTGGAACAGTTTGTTGAGAAATTTCTTAATAATCTTTTGCTCCTCACGGGTTTGTTCCATACAAGCGCGCTCAAGTGCCTCACAATACTTGCTTTGATTGATTGCCTTCCTTGGTGCTAAAATCTCATTGATTGCGTTAGTAGCATTGGTTGCAATATCAATTAGTTCCGATTCAGTGAGCTGCGCTTCGATATCTTGAGCTAGCAATTTCGAATCATCTTCATTTGGGTTCTTTTCTTTGAAGAATTTACGCAGCTCATCGTTGTAGAACTTATTATAGTTGAGCTCAACTTGTTCAACTGGGCTTTCTTCCATGAAGTCATCTTGATTTGGTGGATCAATGAGCTCATCATCAGTAACAGTGTATTCACGTTCCATTTGATACAAGTATGATACCATCCCTGTAGTGATAAACTTCTTTAGGTAGCGTTCTCGTAAGTTACTCACAGATGCGAGTACTTGACGATCATTAGATGCTGTGCCCAACGACTTATATGGTTGGGTGTGTTGGAGGAGCAGTTCTAGTTCTTCTGGGGATAGCGATTGGATTTGATCAACGATAGCATCGGTGTTTCCTTGATTGATTTCATTGATTAGCTGCTCATAGATTGATTTAGAATTCTTTCCAAATTCTTCCAAAGCCTTAGCTTTGGCTGCCTTTTGTGCTGCTTCCGACGAACTCATAGGTTTGTATATACCATAAACCGGAACTGAATCAGATTAATTATGTCTAGCAATATTTCGTTTGAACACCTTGTGTGTAACATAAACGACCGTGTCGATATTATCATTCAACTATACGACCTCCTCAAACCATTACAAAAGGATAAGATATTTCAAGCTTCATTAGCTGGGATCTATATGGGGCATATCACTGAGAATTATAAAAGTTTCTTGAGAGTGGTTGATGACCTGAAGCTTGATATGATCTCATTAGTTTCCGAATATTATGCCATTATGGATGAATATACAGATCAGTTCCACCCAAAGTATCTGTCTATCTACACCGCACACCGCAATCATTATAATACTTTTTTCCACCAATACAAGTCTAGCGATGCCTCTAAGTCCATTGATAAGTTTAACCCTAAAGAGCTTATAGATATCTTCAACCAGCATTGTTATGAATTTAAGAAGTTTAAGATGCACACTGATATGGGTCATCTTCGTCGTTCAAGGATTCAAAGTAGGCGTATCTATGATCAGTTATCATCATTGATCGCATCTAAAAGCATCTATGAAATGTCCGATATCTTGGTCCGTGATATCACTTCTATCATAAACAAGTTCCGCAACAATCCAGATTATTCTTGGTTGGAACCTGGAGTTGCCCTGTTAAATAAGTTTGCTAATATGAAACTAGAATTGAATGTAAAAGAAGAGGTCTTTGATTACTGCGAGTGTGGAAACGTGATGGAAGTGCTACCAACATCAAGTGAAATGGTGTGCGACCATTGTGGTTTCATTACCAAACTCATTGGGACGGTGTTTGAGGACAATCAGTTTTATAACCAAGAAGGTGGGAGATATAAGCATGCGGGGTATGAACCATCTAAACACTGCAAATGTTGGCTAGAAAGAATCCAAGCTAAGGAAACAAATACTATCACTAAAGCGCAAATAGAGAAGTTAGAGGCATGTATCAAACGAGATAGGATCACTAATAAACGCAAGATTACTATCAGCCAATTAAGGTCTTACCTGAAAGATTCAGGTTTGACTGAACTCAATGAGCATGTCGCCCTCATCAAAAAAATAATCACAGGAATCACTCCACCACAACTGACCTTCAGTGAAACCCAAGATATTACAAATTCATTTTCCAAGGCAGTCAAGGCTTATAACCTTGTGCGTCCATCGCATAAAAGCAACAATATATATTACCCATATATCTTGCGCAAACTCATCGAACTGCATGTGGCTGATTATAACAAACAAAAAGAGTTGCTATCATTCATACATCTACAAGGAACTCAGACGCTCATACAAAATGATCAAATCTGGAAAGATATTTGTAAGAATATTCCTAGCTTCAAATACCAACCTACAGACAGATATGCTTATGCTGACTAATCATTCATAAGATTGAGTCACTGATTGAGTAGCTTCTTCATTCGCATCATCTTGCGTATTATTGTTATTTTTTTGTATTGTTTTAGGTTTGGTCTTTGTCTTTTCTATTTGCTTCAAAGCATTCAATCTTATTTGTTCCATATCGCGTTTTATTTCTTGTAATTCTGCTTCTGAGAGCAATATCTTAGGCTCTGGGAACTCTTCTATTTTTTGTTTTTGTAGTTCAATGATTGAGTAGCCTACTGGTTTATAAAAATCAGAATCAACTGATTGGTTAGACTCATAGCTACTATCAGACGAAACTACCGATTCGGATGATGAGTCTGAAGCCGAATCTGATTCATAATCTTCATAGTCACTACAATCCTTATCCGGCTTGGCTATCATTATTGATTGGTTATTCATAAGTTTGGTTAGTTGTGATTGCATTTCAGTTAACATTGTTTCTAAATGTTCGACTCGTTGTACGATATTCATAATTATAGTTTCATCCATTGCGGCTATGTTAGCGATTATTCGAATTATACTGTAGAGTATTGATTAAAAAGTCATTCAATACGCAAAAGTTATTAGCAACTTTATGTACTAAACCTCATAGAAACGCTTCCTTTGTTAAGATACAAGAAGTTAATTACTTTAGCACTAATAGTCAAAGTAACTTGATGGGATGGGTCAATGTATGAGCTTGAATAAGTTAAATAGTTTTCCTTTGAATTAGATAAGTTAATGTACCCTGAATGCTGGTCCTTATGTGGGTATAAGCCAAACGTCATGAGATAGCTTCCTTGTGTATGCGGGGTGATCACTGTGTTCTTGCCGAATCGATATGGCAAGTAACTATCATAGAATTTGGTTGAAGAAGATTCGTACAAGGTAGAACCATTGGCCACAAGACCAACCATATCTACAACAGGGCTTTCCTTATAGTAGTACAAAGGCGTATACGCCAAAGTCTTAACCCCGCTAATAAGAACAATACTTGGATGGTCGATTTGTGAGAATGTTATTACATTATTATTGTTCCAAGTCTCTGGAGAATTTTCATTAGATCCGTTACTAAAGGGTCTAAAGTTGAACATAATGTATTCAACCGCAAATCTTAACTTATCCAAGATAACCGCATCGTATGCCTTATTAAGAATGTTTGTATGACTCCTATGAACCCTAACCAAGTTGAAGCTATTTCTATAAGAGACAAGTTCAACTACTTCTGGAATGGTGTAGATATGATTGGTATATAACGCAAAGTCGATAATAGTTGGAGGATCAAATTGCCCACCATCAGGAGCATAATCAGTAATGAATACAATGTCTCCCACTGGGGCAAGATCTATTTCAATGTAAGTCTTTTGAAACGCAAGATTGAAGTTACTCATAGCAAACTTAGGATCGCAAAACCAAAACTGCAGTGGTAAGAATATTTCTAACTCATCTTGTGTACGTTTGAGCGTTTGATAACCGTTTAGAATATATCTTTGTTCTCTCACTTCTTGGTTCTTTGGGTCTTGTAGGAATGTAGCTAACTTTGGGATCTCCTGCCCAACGCAACGCTTCCATCCATTCTTTTGCGATTCGCCAACTGAAAAATCGTAAAAGAAATTGATATCTTCAGTGTTGTATCTATCCAATACATTCCCATCCATAACAAACCTAACTTCCCTGATAAGTCGATGACCTGGAAAGTTGCAATATCTAACCTTATTCTTGGAGTCAGTTGCGCTAAAGGAACTAATTTTAAAATACAAGATCATATCACAAAAGAAGTCCCCATTAACTGGAACTTGTACTTTACAAGTCGTCCCAAATGTAGGTAGAGTGGGTATTCTTGTCTGCGAATACCCATATGCGACTGATACCATTGGTTTGAATACCGTACTGAAGAAGACTGCATGCGTTTCTCTAATATCCTCAAAGGTTGCTGAAGTAGATTGTACTTGTAATTTCTCTATTTGCATTCTCAACTGCGCAACCATCTCTTGGTATTGAGACAGAGTTGCATCTGGGAGTTTTTGTGTTTGAATCATATCGGTAATCTTCTTGATATGCTCCTCTCTGGTAGCAATAGCTTCATCTCTTTCCATTATCTTTTTGGCTTGAGAATTCTTGATTTGCCTAACAAGATAGTCATTGGAGAGCAAATACTTATCGATATCGGAATCATTAGCCATCAAAATGGCATAACCATTTTGCATGATAGATTGAGACATTTGGCTTGCGTTTATATTGATATAGCACATACATTGCAAGTTATTGTAGTTCGTAAAATTGATTTTCTTTTATAAACATATAAGCGGAAATATCCATCAAAGTCTTAGAATGTCTTTCTCTGGTGCCATCAATGTCTTGAATCGTTCAGGAGAAAGCGTTCCTATGAAATTGGAAACCATCTCTAATCGTCTCAATTTATTAGTATCCATGGACCCAAAGCTTTCGATTAAGACTGACTACGTGGTTAGCAAGACTATTGCATCACTTGTGGATCGGATCAAAACTTCTGAGATTGATGCTATTTCGGCAAGTATCTGTGCATCTCTAATAGTAGAAGATTATGAATATGACGCATTAGCTTCTCGTATCATGGTAAGCAGCCTTCATAAGACTACTCATGATGATCTACGCGTATACGCCAGAGATCTCACCTCATATCATTACTTGAATTATGACATAAAAATCTTGCATCCAAAGACTATCAAATTCATATTTGAGAACCATAAAGAGATGCAGGCAATCATTGACTATAATAAGGACTTTTCTTATAACTACTTTGGTATTGTTACCCTAATGAATTCGTACTTGCTATCATACAAACATGAGAATGGTGGGAAGACTATCAAGGAACGTCCACAGCAAATGCTTTTGAGAACTGCTATTGGAATCCATTTGTCTGATATTAATGATGATGGAACGTGTAGCGATGGGGTCATTCATTCTATATCTGAAACCTATAAGCTTCTCTCCGATAAATACTACACTCACGCTACTCCGACATTGTTTAACTCTGGGACTATCAATCATACACTATCTTCTTGTTATCTGCTCGCAGTAGATGATAGTTTAGAGAATATTTATCAACGTCTCACGGATATCTCCAAGATAAGTAAGTTCTCTGGTGGCGTTGGTATTCATGTATCACAAATTCGCGCGCAAGGTTCTGTTATTTCATCTACAATTGGGCGATCCGAAGGGTTAGTTCCCATGCTACGAGTATATAATGAATCTACCAAATATGTTTCGCAAGGAGGAGGCAAACGGAAGGGCTCCACCGCTGTATATATCGAGCCATGGCATTCGGATATTGAGTCTTGTATTATGTCCCAAAAGCAACAAGGTATTCCAGAGAAACTCTGTCGTGATTTGTTCTTAGCTATCTGGATGCCTGATCTGTTCATGCAACGATTAAAAGATTCGCTCAAGACAGGTGAGACTGTAATGTGGTCGCTCATGTGTCCAAATGAATGTAAAGGATTAGCAGATGCTTATGGTGAAGAGTTCAAAGCTTTATATGAGTCATATGAGAAACAAAAAAAGTATCGGAAACAAGTACCAATCGTTACTCTTTGGAACCTGATAGTTTCAACTCAAATCGAAACAGGTAAGCCATACTTAATGTATAAGGACCACGTCAATCGCAAATGCAATCAGAATAACTTAGGTACTATCAAGTCTTCTAATTTATGTGTTCATGGTGATACGCTTATCCTTACTGAAAACGGTTACGAAAATATCAAAAACCTCGATGGACAAATCGTAAAGGTATGGAATGGTATAGAGTGGTCACCATCACCAGTTGCAAAAACTGGTGAACAGCAGGAACTATTACAAGTAGCCACGAGCGATGGTTGCGTTCTCCAATGCACTCCTTACCATAAGTTCTATCTTAAGGATGGTACGATTGTAGCAGCTTCTGAGTTGAAGGAAGGCATGTCTCTAATGACTTGCGCCTCATGGCCAACTACGGATGGTGACTATATTTATCGAGATGAAAGTCAAGTGCCTATTGGTGCATCCAAACATACTAAACGCCAATGGCTGACAGAATACATTCACATGAACTTTTGTAAACTTCCAAATACGTGTCGTATGTCTCCACTCAAGCGCTTCGCTATGTGGGCTGAGACGTATAAGAAAGCTTATGAAATCAAACTTATGTGTAACACTTTAGGGTTCTCTCCAATGATTGAGACTATTGGTGACGATCATTATATTTTATTCAGCAATAAGGATATCTTCTACATGGTTGAAGTAATGAGATTGAGTATCCAATTGTTCTCACACACAGAGGCTTCAGATGCTTGGCAACAAGATATCCGTATCGTGAATGTATCTAAGATGGATGGTCTTCATGATACATATTGTTTCAACGAACCACTCAGACATATGGGTGTGTTCAATGGTTTATTAACCTCTCAATGTTCAGAAATTACCATCTACAGTGATACCAATCAAGTGGGCGTTTGCAATCTTGCATCTATTTGCTTGCCAAAGTTCGTTGTTAAGAATGCAGATGGTAACGTTTCATTTGATTACGGAAAGCTAAATAAGGTTACGCAGCGTGTGGTTATTAATATGAATAAGGTATTGGATAATAATCGTCCCCAGCTAGAACAAGCTAGATATAGCGATGAACAACATCGCCCTATTGGTATCGGCGTCCAAGGATTGGCTGATGTATTCATGCTTATGAGTGAGCCATTTGATAGCGAACGAAGCAAGAAGGTCAATGCTCAGATCTTCGAAACTATCTACTACGCAGCGCTTATTGCTTCTAATAGGTTGGCACAAGTTGATGGCCCCTATGCTAGTTTCCGTACTTCTATGGCAGCTAAAGGTATCCTTCAGTTTGATTTATGGGAGAACAATTCAACATCCAAAGAATTGGCCTATAATTGGGAAGATCTTAAGCAGCGTATCCGTACTAGTGGTCTACGTAACTCTTTACTGACATGCCTCATGCCTACCGCATCTACTGCTATCATACAAGAAAATTGTGAATCTATGGAAGTACCATTATCAAATTTATTTACACGTTCCACTCTTAGTGGGAATCGTTTCCAAATAGTTAATAAACATCTTATGCGAGATCTCAAAAAAATTGGTCTCTGGAACAGCCATATTAGAGATCAATTAATCCAAAATGAAGGTTCTATCCAATCTATCACAGAGATCCCCTTACATATTCGGAATGTATATAAGACAGTATTTGAGTACAACCTTTCATCATTGATTGACATGTGCGCTGATAGAGAAAGATTTATTTGCCAAAGTGCTTCTAATAATCGTTACATCATTAACCCAAGTGTATCTAAGATCACCAAGATGCACTTGTATTCGTGGAAGAAGGGTCTCAAAACATCCAGCTACTACGTGAGATGTAAGCAATTAGTAACTGGCAAGAAGATCAAAACTTCTATACCAAGCGTATCATTCAAAGATACTGAATCGTCTTACAAGGATACAGAATCTGAATTAGAAGAATGTATGAGCTGCATGGCATAAACTTAAAATTGGTTATATTTAGTAAAAACTTAGAGTAATAGATATATCTTCATATGAGGGAGCGATTGGGTCTCCATCACCATCGGCCAAAACAAATACCATTGAGCAGCCGCTCTTGTACAAATGTGTATGTTTTTTTGTTTCATTGTAGCAGCGCATCGAATACAATCCCGACTCGAATCTAATATTGTTAGTCCATAACTCTCCCGACTCATCAGTTATATATGCGAGTCCATACAGATCCGCATTTGAGCCTATAAAGTTGATTGAATTGAGTTCAACATGTTGCCCTTCATATGGAAGATATCCATTCCATATGATTGTTCCTGTCTGTGGAAACCACTGAATGGAACCATTTTTATTAGTTAAAATTAATTGATGCATTAGAGTTGAACTCTTGTTATGTTATTAGTATTTATTCGAATAAGTCACACAGCATATACACAATGGACTCAAAATATATCTGCATCAAAGAAACATCATATGATTCGCTATTACAAAGAGTGTACTCCACACTAATGTATCTATTAGAGAATATCTCTATACTTGGATACACTATTGGCGGTACTCATGAGTATAATACATTTGAATGCGATAGAGCGGTAATTGAACTAGAGCAGGGTTACTACAAAAAAAATAACTAGTACTACTACCTATTGTATCTCTTATTCCTTAGATTCTTCCTCTTCGGCTTGCTTGACGATCGCGCCTAATGTCTCAAACAGAGCAGCAATTGGTTTATAGTTTTGTAACTCAATAGGGGCGCGTTGGGCACAAACATTCATAGATTGGATCACGTATAGGATATCTTGTTTAGGTACATCAACTGAATCAGTTTCCTTAGCATCTTCTACCTTAGATGCGATAGACTTATACACATTTCCAACATCCACATATTCTTCGATGTTGAACGCTGCCTTCTTACTGTAAAGCAAGAGAACATCTCGCGCGCGAGTAAGATCTTCAACCTTCACTGAGACGGACATGTTAAGTTTTATATTTCAAACATGAGATGTATCAGAATCATTTTTTAATGGTAATCTACAAACAACTTAGCCAAGACGGGCCAAATGATATGCATATAAAAATGATACGATCAGTCAATACAAATCACATTTCTAGCTAATAGCTATTAGCCATTGAGTAGTAGAGCTGATTATGTTCATTGAAGAATCTGATATGATGGTTACTCATCAGTTATCTTTTTTTATATATAAGTATGGCAACAACGATGATATCATTAGATGTAGATGATGTGATGCGCGCAATCTCAATGATTGATATAGGTGCGCGTTTGTGTTTGTATCCAATAAGTATGTACATGGAAGTAGCATCTATCCGTGACCGTGTAATCAGTAACGAGATGTACCTATACGATTTGATATCACTGCAACGACTGGTCGATGCATTATTGGATCATGACGAGATCAGTATTGACTTGAAGATGGACATCGCTAAGTTTGGGTTGTTTTTAGATATATTGATATCGCATCATGGTATGATAAAAAAAAGTTGCGGTATGCAGTTTTCTTTATTTAGTTAGGGACATGAGTTTATGAGTCATAGAGTCTATATCCGATTCAGACGCCCGCACCGTCCAAGCTACTGTTATGATTGTGAATTCATCTGAGAACTTAAGCTTGACATCGTATCCTTTCCTTTCAAGTTCCACGACAATATTGTAATATATGGATGTTTGTAGTTCTTTATTGGTGACATTGTTATCAATTTGTCTGAAATTAACTGGTAGCTTATAGGTCATCTTGGATAGTCCTGCATCATGCGCATTTAGAATAGAAGTATTAATTCGTTGAAGTAGCTCTCTTGTGGAGTCTGCAATAGTGACCTTATAAAGACTATTTTTTTTGAGTCTGTTGGCGTTACCAATGATATCCTTATAGTCCATGCTGATCAAGCCGAGTATATAATTGGTCTAATTTATTTCGCAATTCTTCGTTCTGGTTGTATAAGTCTTTGATGGTTTGCATGAGAATTGGAATAACTTCTATGTATGCTACATTGAAGACAGCGTCTTGTGGTGATGAAACACCCATGCATCTTTCGGCTGGGACGTCTGCTTGAGGAACCAATTGGACAAGTTCTTTGAAATCACTTTGAATAATCTCTTGAGCAATCAGTCCCAAGTGGGTCTTCTCGCGGTCTTGCTTGTAAGCAAATGAAACTGGTCTAGTATTCTTAATAAAGTTCTTACACCTATCAATATCTAACTCTTCTACTTTCTCCTTTAATCGCAAATCAGATGTGACGCATACTGTACCATTAACAATGATAGAACTAGCTGTTCTGATAGAGTAAGTACTTGGAGCTGTATTGAATATACCAGTTGCGCCACTAGAGTTTAAGAACCCAACAGATCCACTCAATGTAAATGTTGCAGAGCCAACTTCTAATGGCATAGTAGTACCAGATGCATTTCCTATCTGAACACTGTTAGCTGAAATATTAAGAACACCTGCAGTGTTTGTTATAGACGCTTGGTTAGTCTTACCCAATAGTAGATTAGAAAGTAAAGAAGTGGTAGTACCAGTTGGGGCAATTACATAGTTACCCGATGAGTCGCATCCTAAATCAACGTAATTGGTTTCGGCCCCTGAAGCATTATTATTAACTAATCGGATAGCATATGAAGCTCCTTCTGCATTGATACTTAATGCGCGATTTGGTGTGTTTGTTTGGATGCCAACAAAACCAGTTGATTTGATAATAAACTTTCTCGACGAGGTGCTGGTAGTTGCCCCATAGTTACCAATAAATAGATCGGCAGATGAATCTGTTGTAGTCGATGTACTACTACTCACAAATGCAGTGCTACCTGAAGTACTCATTCGTAGAAGCGTGGATGAACCAATAACAACATCACTACTGGTTGAAAGAGTAGAAGCAAGAGTACCCAAACTTGTAATGAAAGGTTGGGCTGCTGTTCCAATAGTTCCAAATAAATTTGTAGCTGTGAATGAATTCACTCCTGAAATAGAACTATTTATATCTAAACTCAAAACCTTACTTGCCGATGCCGTCCCAGGGGTAATACCAGCAAGTCTATTGATCTCATTTGCAGATGCCAATACTAATGTGCCTGATAGCATTAACCCTTTCGTGCCATTATGAGTGGCTACATTAAATGAATGATTAGTAGCTGTATTGATAAGTGTCGATTGCGTACTCAAGTATAAATTACCAATATTATCTATGTTCATTCCTCCTGATTGAACACTTGTCAATCCGCTTTGAGAGCTAAAGACTAACATAGAGTCTGCCGCAACTGATGGTAGAGGAACCTTAACGAAAGAGTTATCCCAAGCCATACTATTGACTGGTATCAAACTCTTGGTTAAGGTCACGGAACTCCATTTGACAATCAATGATGATGTATCGATAATATTTTGATATTGAATGTAGATAGGAATCCATTGATTTGCAGTGAGAGATATTGGTATGGATGTATACTCCAACCCGCTATTAGAGTCCCATATGTTGAGTACAAGGACATTATTAATGAAGATACGAACTCTATCATTGGCAGTTGCATAGAATGTATAAGCTTCTGTGTAGATTGGTTTGATATATCCAATGATATCCAATGAATAGTTATTGATAAGCCCGCGTGGGTCATAGTTAAACAGTTGCAAGTCAGAAACTAAATCTACAGAAACAATTCTCCCAGAGACATCTGGTCCGCTAAATTGCCGAACCAATAATGAACCAGTATTGTAATTATTCAAAGGACCGGATAACGCCAGGTTACTAATAGTGAAGGCAGAAGCTACAAGATTAGTACAAGTAATCGAAGTTGCTGAAAATGAATTTATACCAACAAGAGACTTGCTTGCATCCACTACAAGAGCTTTACTCGCAGTAGTACTTCCTGGGTTAACTTTTAAATAGTTAATCTCATATGCAGTTGGTTGTACAAGCGTACCTCCTAGGTAAAGACCAGATGAAACACCATCATGCGATTGGATATTAAAGTTGTCATTTGTACCTAACTTAATATCATTACCCGAAGCATCAATAGTAAGATCACCACTAGTATCTACTGTTATAGATGCATAATTAGAAGCGGCGGTTGAAGTATTGTAAATAGAAATTGAGTTTTGAGATGAATGATTGGATGTGTTTGATGGTTGATTGCTATCCCATGCGAGCGCGTTTGTTGGGATATTTGCTCTTAAAGTATTAGCAGATGACCATTGAATATTCATGAATGGAGTAGAGATAGCATCTACTTGAAACTGTATGTAGATCTTTGTCCATTGGTTGCTATTGAGGAAGATAGTATTAGATGACTGATAATCGGCGACTAATGTCCATGAATGTAAAATCAGCACATCATTTACCCACATACGTACACGATCACTGCATGATACAAAGAAAGTGTAAAGCTCTGAGTAGCTTGGCCGGACATACCCATAGATCTCACAAGAATATAGATTGGTTAGACCGCCAGGTTGGAAGTTTATGAATGTTAATGATGATAGTAGTTGGATATCAATTACTCTGCCAGTAAGATTAGTAGATGAATAAGATTTGATGATGACACCGCCCGTATTAAAGTTAGACAAGACACCAGTAAGCGCGAGCTGAGTAGCAGTAATACGATTAGCACTGATTTGATTTATCCCTGAGATAGAGTTAGAATCATTTGTCACCAATGATCTTCCAGATGTAGCAGTCCCAGGGACAACAACGTTATAGTTAAGTTGATTAGCTGTAGCTGATACAAGAATACCGCCCAAGCGTAATCCTTGGGAGCCATCATGGTTACTAATATTTAGCACATTGACTGATGATATGTATGGCTGCGCTTGGGTTATCAATGTCCCCGAGATATCAGTAGCTCCAAACACATTAACCCCGACGAAGTTCCCTGTAGAATCAAGTATCATAGCTTTACCTGCAACACCAGTTCCTGGTGTAGTAGCTAACTGGTTGATCTGATTTGCAGTTGCGATGACAAGAGTACCACCTAAGGATAACCCAACTGAACTTCCATTATGTGATGACACGTTGAGAGTATTTACCATTGAAATATTAGGTTGAGCAGCAGTGAGTAGTGTTCCCGTTAATGTACTTGCTGATAAGGAATTGATACCGCTAATTGATGAAGCCGAATCTAAGACCAACACTTTTGAAGCGGATGCTGTACCTCCAACCACATTCAACTTGTTTAACTGCGCAGATGATACTGTAATCAATGTTCCTCCCAAGGACAACCCCTGTGTAACGCCATCATGGGCACTGATATCAAGCAGAGATACTGATGTAATAAATGGTTGAATAGCAGTTCTAATAATCCCATATACATTAGTTGCATTGATTAATGCAATGTTAGTAATCTCTCTAGCTGAGTTTAAGATAAGAGCTTTGGATGCTTGGGCAACTCCAGGGTTAATAGTCAAAGTATTAATCTGATCAGCAGTTGCTTGGATCAATGTTCCTCCCAATGATAAGCCAAGTGTTAGTCCATCATGATCCTCAATGTCGATCGACCGAAGTATGCGAATATTTATTTGAGCAGCGGTTGATATGATGCCACTTAGCGTAGAGGCACTTAACTGATTGATACCGCTGATATTTTTATTGGAGTCCAAAACAAGTGCTTTGAGAAAGTCTGAAGTACCTGGAGTAACATTAACTCTATTAAGTTGTGAAGCTGTCGATGTGACTAATATCCCATTAAGCGATAAGCCGGTGGTTGATCCATTGTGATTGATTATATTGAGAGTATTTACAGAAGAGATGTTTGGTTGTGCTCCACTTGCTAGTGTACCCACAAGGGTGGTAGCTGATAAGGATGTAATACCAGAAACAGATTTATTCGTATCCAAAACAATTGTTTTCAATGCAGTTGCAATACCAGGGATAACAACATTGTAGTTTAGTTGGTCAGCAGTACTAAGAACTAATGTGGAGCCTAATGTAAGACCGAGCGATGAACCATTATGGCTCGTCACTCTTAGCGTATCTACTTGATTGATATTAGGCTGATATGTAGTAGCAATGGTGGCAACCACTGACGTAGCTGTGATCGTATTAATGTTAGCAATATTTCTACTAGCATCTACAACCAAGCTTTTATTGGCTTGGGCGGATCCTATTGTCGTATCATTATAGTTGAGTTCTTGAGCAGTAGCTGTGATAAGTATCCCTGCGAGTGCAAGACCTTGCGATGATCCATTATGATTACTAATATTGAGCACATTTACTTCTGCAATATTAGGTTGGATACCATTAGTTAATGTTCCTGCTAAGCTAGTAGCACTCAATAAGTTAATCCCAGTTATATTTTTAGAACTATCCAAAACAAGAGTTTTTAAGGCACTTGCGGTTCCTGGAGTTACCGAATTGTAGTTGAGTTGAGCACCCGTAGCCAACACTAATTGATTACCAAGAATGAGCCCAGATGCCACCCCATTATGAGACGATACTCTGAAGTTACTGGTATTCTGTACAGATACCATGCCTCCTGTTGAATTCAGTTGAAGGATACCAGATGCATTCGCATTGATGTCGCCATAATTAGATACATCATAAGCAACTCTTAAATTGTTTCCAGATGCGTTAGTGATGGTGAGCATATCCCCAAATGTTGATGTTCCATTCACATTTAAATTCGCTAAGGCACTTAAGGAAGTAATGTTTGGCTGAGCCCCTGGTGTGAGTATTCCAGTGATAGTACTAGCAGTTAGTTGGTTAATATTTATGATGTTACGAAAAGAATCTACTACCAAGGCTTTATTAGGGGAAGCAACACCTGTAGTTAATATATCTAAATAACTCATGGCTGTGGGTGTTAAGTTGAATGCAACTCCATTCAAGCTCAGTTGGGTACGAATATTTACAGTATCTAATTCAGTGATATTATGCTGCGGACCCGCGGTCAGAGTGCCCGATAATGTAGTTGCGCTCAAAGAATTAATACCTGTGATGTTCTTGCTAATATCCAATACCATCGCTTTCGTAGCTGTGGCTGATCCTGGCGTCACATCGACATAGTTAAGCTCAGAGGCAGTAGCGGTTACCAATGATCCATTCAACTTCAAACCTCTGGTTGAACCATTATGGTTAATGATGTTAAAGTTCTTCTTGAAGCCAACCTCCAAATCTGGATCTAAGGTAAGATTATCACAATGAGGGTCAAATGTTATGTTACCATTGGTGCTGATTGACCCATCTAAGAAGAAGGCATCTTGGTAAGACAATCGCAATAATGGTTGAGTAGTAGTAGTGCTATTGATTGTAAATTTGGATTCGATCAATTCGGTCCCAACACTTATCGATTGATCTGGGTTAACAATCATAGCAATCTCATTTTGAGTCTTCATGACGATGTGCCCATCCAAACCAGCATCATTTACAGACACAGATGTATCATCATTCTGAAGGATGTTTCCTGCAACCACTGCGGGAATCGATATCGTACCGGGCCGAGGTGGGAACACCATTCTTAATGTATATTTGGTTGGGGAATTTTAGTAATACTATTCTATTCCATCGCAAAAAAAAGATCTAACTCATAACCATAATATTACTTGAAAGATACCATCATAGTAGCCTTGTATGAGTCAAGGTTGGGGCTACCATCATAGTAGCCTTGTATGAGTCAAGGTAGTTGCACAATCATAGTAGCCTTGTATGAATCAAGGTTGAGGCTACCATCATAGTAGCCTTGTATGAGTCAAAGTAGTCGCGCTGTCATAGTGTTCTTGTATGAGTCAAGGTTGGGCTACCATCGTAGTAGCCTTGTATTTGCATGTACATCTCATCCATATATATGGTCTCTATTTTTTTTTGAAAAAAAGTGTCGCATACATGTCTCACTGCCATAGTGAAGCATTTTTGGAATTGCATTGAAGATATCTATTTGGGAAATAGTTGTATGTTTTGGATGTTTTTTCTTGTTTCATTAAGATGACAATACTGTAGAGCCACTGCATATGAATATATAAATGATACCATTCTATGTATATAAAATTGACAGATCCGATATATTTATATACAATGGTTCTCACTGAATATTCATTGAGGGGCCTCATCTATGTTGGATTGAAGGAAATACTAAAGGTGCGACCATACGCCAAAGGCATTCGGACAATGGATGATTTGATTACGATCAAGGGCTACTCGGATGTAATTACTGGTAAGGTAATCAAAGGACAGCTCATCCAAGTAGAGGATAACAATACTGGACGCCAACCAAAGTTCGTTAATAAGAATGAGATACTATCTTTGTTTGATACCGATAGCGACGATGTAAAGATACTTGAACAAGCGCCGCCTATTCTATGTGCAGATGATTTGGTCTTCTTCAAAGATGACGATGGTGTAGAGCATCATGTGTTGATGAGAGGGGAACGCGAAAAGGATAAGATCTTCTTCAAACTTAAAGATGTTGAGAAGGTGTTTCAAATGGAACAATTGGACAATATTGTCCAACATAAAACGTCTATCTATACTGAACATATTCACTATAAATGGTTTGAAGTTGATGCTAATGAAACGATTGTTGAAGCAATAACAATTGGAAAAAGAAGACGACCAAAAGAACTTTATTTGACTTATGTAGGACTAAAGCATCTTATTGAATGCGCGCGTTCTGGTATTGTTTATAAATTCAAATCATGGTTTGATGATATATCATTTGTATATGCATATGGTTCTATTAATCAGAAAATTGAATCATTTGCTAATAGCGTTGATATTGATTCGAAATCTTTGAAAGCAATCTTGAGTAAGACTGATTCTAAACTCAATTCAGTTTATTTGATTAATATCAAAAAAGTTGATAATAATGGTAAGAGTATTTACAAGTATGGATTTACGAAGCATTTATATAAACGACTAAGCCAGCATAAGACATCATATGGCCATGATATTGAACTTGTTTATTGGACACTGATCGCAGAAGCCCATTTGAAAAAAGCTGAGGATAAGATCAAAGATTATTCAAAAGATTATGCTTATAAAGAATGGGCAGGTAAGCAAGAGTTAATAGCGCTTTCAAGTGAAGAATTAGATATTATCATTTCATATTATAAAACAGTTGGAAACATTTTTCAAAGTAAAATGGATGAGCTTGCTAATCATTATGAGAAAGAAATAAAAGATGCTAAACATGAAACTGAATTAATGCGAAAAGATTTACAAGCGAAAGACAAAGAACTAGAAGCGAAAGACAAAGAACTAGAAGCGAAAGACAAAGAACTAGAAGCGAAAGGCAAAGAACTACTTGATAAAGATCAACAAATCAAATGGATGCAGCAAATTATTGATAATCTTAGTTCGAAATAACTATATTTTTTTTAAATTGATATCACCACTATGGATATACAATTCCAGATATGATGTCGAATCCGTGGTCAGATGATGTGTTATTTGCATTTTCATTTGGAACAGTTGAACAGAAATTAAAAGTATTGGTAGAATCGCTTGACATGGAAGTAGATCACTTGAAAGCAATCATATCAAAGACAAGCAATGATATCAGTTGTATCTACTTGATAGATGTGAAGCTAACCAATGATACCAATAAGAAACCTATCTACAAGTATGGCTT
>JACCEB010139649.1_pt1 | contig 19565 bp, 18 predicted proteins | sample 7454761 | NCBI WGS metagenome assembly JACCEB01 (sample SAMN15323454, study PRJNA562643) | freshwater metagenome | isolation source: river surface water | place: USA:Blue River Watershed | collected 2017-08-18 | reverse complement strand
CACAAGCATGGACGACAAAACAAATTTACTTTGATAAAACTTTTCTGAAGGGAAATGACATGAAAGCATTAGTAATGATCGGATTGGTCGCTATGAGCTCAATGGCTATGGCGACGGTAGGTGGTGGTGGTGGCGGTCCAACGTCCCAAACCTCAGTCATTGTGAATACTTCCGTAATCAATACCAGCGATGGAATGGGTAGCGCATCCGAGCAAAACCTGGCATCCAATGCAGGTACGTTTACCAGCTCGAATACGCAAGACCAAATGGTTAGTGCGTCAGGTTCATTGATTTCTAATGACAGCAGTCATGGTGGTCGTGCGACGCAAAATATCGCGTCAAATGCAGGTAGCGCAGGCTTATATACAACGACACATCAACTCGCTTCTATTACTAGTTCAAACGTGGTTAATAGAGCTACTTGGGGTTCTCAGGCAGTTCAAAACATCTCGTCGAATACCAATTGCATTACCTGCCTGAATTCGACTTCGGGTTCTGGTCATGGTCATGGAAATTAATTTCTTTTAAAGTTTTATGGCGGGGTTGCTGCGTTAGTCGTAGCGACTTCGTCATCTACAGAAAGGACAAAAATGCGATTAATTCATTTGTCAGCGAAATTATCCTTTCTTTTGCTATTCCCGATATTTGCTAACGCGCAGTTAGCTCCAGGTGAAGATCCGGTGTTTTTAAAAGAAAAAGTCGTTGTTAACATGCTTCCAATAAATAATGCGATGCGATCAACGCCATTACAAAATTCAGCAGGTGTTCCCGCATGGATGGATGCACGAATCGCAAAATTTCAAGCCAAGGCCTATTCAATTGATACCGCGGGTATATATACAGATAGCGATGTGAAAATTACCACGATTACGGATGGCTTTAGAAAGACGTGTATCCAAGATGTGGGCAGTACGGTTACGGCTGCATCGAACTCAGCCGGCAAATTTGGAGTGATGCCACAAGATCAAATTGTGGTGTTGAAAGGCGATCTGGTAAATATTTGCCGCTAGATTATTCAACAATAATAATTGGAAGCTATACGCATGAATAAAGTAAAACAACAACCATCGGTAGCCAACCCAAAATATTTTCTTCAACGTTTTTTTACAATTACCTCAGTTTTATTGCTGATTTCATGCAGTACGCCTATGGATGCGCGTAAAGATGCGTCGTTCCAAAGCTATGCCAATGTGAATGGTCGCCCCTCAGTAAGGCCCGTACGATCGATGTCGAGCTTTTCAGATTCGCTTGATTGCATGGACAAAATGCTACGCGATGCGGAAGTGCCGTCGACCTTAATTACCAGCAAAATCATTCCTGACTTTTCGACTCGCGCGCCGGTTGCTACCAAAGACATGATCATTACTGCGTTGCTGCAAATGTCGCGAACTAGTAATACGTTTCGCTATGTTGACTATGAAGTCGAACTTATTCGGCAAGACACAGTTCAAAATTTAACCAATATTCTTCTCAATAACAATCAAATTCAATTACAGCGGCCGTCACTGTACATCTCTGGAGCAATTGCCTTTTTAGATCAAAACGTTCTGATTAATCGTAATCAGGCCGGTATCTCCGACTCCAATTTTGATGCAGGTTACAGCCAAAATAGAAATGCATCGATCATAGGTTTGGAATTACATCTTGGCGATTTTCGTACGCGTACCTTAATCCCCGGATTGGATTCAGCTAATGAAGTCATCATGGGTACGGGTGGGCAGGGTTTAGATTTGGCGGGCCGAATTAGAGACTATGGTTTGCAATTTAATGTGGGCCGCGATTACGCTCAAGGTTCAGGTGCGGCGGTGAGAACATTGGTGGAATTAGCTGTCATTGAATTAGCCGGTAAGTGGGCGCGGGTGCCTTACTGGCAGTGTTTAACGCTGGAACAAAATCACCCTAGCTTTCAACGACAATTACGTGATTGGTATGACGAAGGCGATGCTGCGATTCATCGTAATTTGATACAAACCTCGTTAATATCTAAAGGCTATTTAGATAAAAAATCAGGTGATGGTGACATCAGCGATATGAGTTTTCGTCGAGCTTTAGGTAAATTTCAAGCGGACCATGGCATGGTAGTGACGGGCACCGTTGATTTCACTACCTATGAGCGCGTACTGCGGGACTATGTGTCCTTGGATAGAAAAGGTAATTTGGTGAGTTATGGTTGGGCGCCGAGCAAAGCAAAAGCCAAATCAGTGAACGTGGTAGCGCAGTCGTCAAGCTCAGGAAAATCCTTTGGTCAAGGTGAAGAAAAACGCACCATTGATCTTCAAATAGAAAATATTTTAATGGGGCGTAGTAAGTTCGAAGTAGGAGAGCAAATTTTTCTCTCTGCTACCGTCTCTCGCTCGTCTTACTTGTACTGCTACCTTAGTAATTCGTCAGGTTCAGTCATTCGACTACTACCGAATGCGATCTCTCCACGAGCCGTGCTATCAGCAGGGCAGACACTACGCATGCCGGATTGGATGAGTCCCAACCCAGGCTACGCGATTGATGCAGCGGCACCGGGCAAAGAGGGCTTGCTATGTATTGCGACGGATGAGGATGTGTATCCTAAGTTAGGCGAAGATTTACAAGTGGCAGGACTAACGCCACTGCCAAATGTAGCGGGCTTACCAGATTTGTTACAGCGATATACCAATAAATTAAATGACCAATTTAGTTATTCGGCGATTTATTGGGATGTGATACCTAAGAAAACGACTAAGCCTGCCAAATGAAATGGCAGTTCACGCTAAATCCTTCATCGCTCACCATGCGTTTAGTTGATGAGAAAAGTTTTTTTCGTGAAGTTGTAATCACCGTTTTTTTCTTCGTATGCTCGATATCGAGTGCCACTGCAAATACACCGTTATCGACTACATCCTATGCTTGCACCGATCTGAATATCAATGACGCGCATTGGGAAAGCACTAAAGAGTGTTCTGAACTCGCCTTCAATGTACCTTTGCTAGATGCGCCGGTACGGTCATCAGGTCCTGAAGTTGCTGATGTGGATAGCGGCGCGATCTCAATAGCGCAAAAAATGGAATTAGATAAATTGTCGGTGTTGGCAGCACAAGCTGAAAATGCCTATAAAACCTCGAAATCATCCAAGCCCGAGCAGGCCAATGCAGCCTGGATTATGGGTTTACTCACTTTACATGGTCGAGGTTTACCGGCAGATGTGAAGCGCGCTAAGTCATGGTTTCAAATTGCGTGGCAGCAGGGTGAAAAAATCGCGAGTGCGGGTCTGGCGTGGTGCGAATTGGTGGGGTGCGGTATGCCGCCGGATTTGGCTAAGGCACGCTATTGGCGAACCCAACTGTCTAAAGTTAATCGCGGACGAGCGCTGTACTTTGAATGGTTGGCACGAGCGAAATCAGCGCCGCTAGACCTGCCGAACGATGTTGATGCTAAGTCCACGATCGACAACATTCCGCATCACAAATTACTCTTTGAGGCGGCCAATGCCGGCGACATCCATGCCCACATAGAGCTGGGGATAGAGAGTGCTGCAAAAAATCAGCTAAATGAAGCGCTGCAGCATTTTGTCTTTGCTGAGCAAAACTCAAGCATCGTATCGACTAATGCTAGCCTCATTAGGACAGAAATCGATGACGCAAAATCTATTGCTGCGCGGCCGCAATCTGGTCTAGACCGCAATGGATTGGCTGAATCAAGTTGGTTACAAGCTCGCCGTTATCACCGCGGTGAAGGCATACCGATTAACTATGTTGAAGCGATTCGTCTTTACAGAAAAGCGGCTGATTTAGGTCATCTAAACGCTAAAAAAATGCTGGATTTGATTTTCTCGCAATCGGTTGAAACGGGTGCGATTAATATTTTTTGGATGCAGAGACTGAGTCGTGTGGATGTCTCTGGATTATCCCCTCAATTACCCATTATTGATGGACCGGTTTTACTTGCGCGCGAAGAAACAGGATTAACTGATTTTATTCCTCGCGTTTGGACGAAGGGATACCGCGTAATCAATCAAAATCTGGCACCTTGCCAACCTCAAATAGCGCCTTGTTAAACAGCGGCCCCGCCTTGTAAAACGTCGTTCTGATCGGTCTAAACCTCGTGTGCTTGATCGCAAAAAATTGAGCGCGTGTCAGCCGGATTATTTCCAGTCAGGATAAATAAAGACTTACGAGTAATTTACATTTTTAGGGCGATTTTAGTCCTTGAATTTGCGTGAAACTTACTCGGAAATTACACGATTTAATTTTTACTATTGATCCTGAATTTTTTGCAGATTTATTTTGTGAATAGCTGAATTTTTTGGATATGTATTTGTTGATTTTTTCATGATTACTTGTATTATCCGCTGGCCTGATAAGTGCTTTTTGATAAATCGGTGGTTGTTTCTAAAAAAGCACTTAAGTAAGGGGTATGTAAGAGATAGCAATGACCTTGCTAAATTTAAAATGTCGATTCGTTTTAAAGAACGAACTGGATGGAGACAAAATGAAACTATCAAAAAAACTCATGACAGCAGCAGTCATGCTGGCTTCGGCTCAGCTGGCTAATGCAAGTGAAGGATGGGGCGTCTACGGTGGTGACACTGGCAATACGCGTTACAGCGAGGCCAAGCAAGTTACTGCAGCTAACGTTAACAACCTGCAAGTCAAGTGGGCACTTCAACTCGGTACTAACCGCTCGCAAGAATCGACACCGATTCTGGTTGGCGACACGATGTATGTCACATCATCGTTCGGTCCTAAGAACGTGTTCGCAGTGAATGCAAAAACGGGTGAAGTTAAATGGCGTCATTCGCCAGAGATGCCTAAGAACGTTGATCAGTTCGCTTGCTGCGACGTTAACAGCCGCGGTGTAGCTCATGCTAACGGCAAGATCTTCTTTGGTCGCCTGGACGCTAAGCTGACAGCTCTGGATGCAAAAACTGGTAAAGAACTGTGGACATCGACAGTGGTCGATTACACCCAAGGTACTGTTATCACTTCGCCTCCTACTATCGCCAAAAACTTGGTGATCACTGGTTTCGGTGGTGGTGAGTACGGCGTAGTTGGTGCTCTGGTTGCTTATGATCAGAACACAGGTAAAGAAGTTTGGCGTACTAACACCGTGCCGCAAGCCGGTGAAAAGAATGCCGACACATGGAAGGGTGACTCCGCTAAGCATGGCGGCGGTGCAGCTTGGTTCATCGGTTCTTACGATCCTAAGCTGAACCTCGTTTACTACGGTACATCGAACCCAGCTCCTTGGTCAGCTGTTATTCGTGGTAACGACAGCTCCGATGTGGGCAAGTTCTCCAACCTGTATACCGCTTCTGTAGTGGCTCTGAATCCTGACACTGGCAACATCCAGTGGCACTATCAGTTCACACCACATGATGCATGGGACTACGACGGTGTAAATGAGCTGGTGTTTGCTGATCTGCCTATCGATGGCAAGACAACTCCAGTGATCATGCAAGCTAACCGTAATGGTTTCTTCTACGTTATCGACCGTGCTAACGGCAAATTGCTGTCAGCTAAGCAGTTCGTTGACGGTGTTAACTGGGCGACTGGCATTGACCTGAAAACAGGTTCGCCTATCGAAGCTCCAGGCAACGCTAAGCGTCCTGGTTTGAAGCGTAAAGCATCGAATGTTTGCCCGAATCTGATCGGTGGCAAAAACTGGATGCCTATGAGCTACAACAAGCAAACTGGCCTTGTATATATTCCAACGATCAACCTTTGCATGGACATGGAAGGCATTCAGGAAGACTACAAGCGCGGTCAGTTCTATCTCTCCGTGAACTTTGATCTCGGCAAGATGGGCCCTGGCGGTCACGGTGGTGGTCTGAAAGCTTGGGATCCAGTGAAGCAAAAAGAAGTCTGGTTCCAGAAAAACTCCCTGCCATTTAATGGCGGCACGATGACTACTGCATCGGGTCTGGTATTTGCTGGTGACATCCAAGGCATGTTCCGTGCATTTGATGCAAAAACTGGCAAGGTCCTTTGGCAGTTCAATACCGGTTCCGGTATCACTGCTGCTCCGATGACCTATGTAATCGATGGCAAACAGTACGTGGCTGTTGTTTCAGGCCGTACCCAATCGATCCCAGCTTTCTTCGGCGAGCTTGGCGAGAAGATGGTTAACGCTAGCCCAGAAGGCGGCACGATGTTTGTTTTTGCTCTTAACTAATACGGAGTTGATGTAATGCCCAAGTCGCTTATCACGCCATGCAGATCTGCGTTGAAGACTGCGTTGATTGTTGCCGGTATGTTGTCGATGTCACTGGCCTGTGCTGACCCCTTAAAGGTTTGTTCAGACCCTGACAACATGCCGTTCAGTAAGTCCGAAGGATCCGATAAAGGTCTCTATATCGAACTGGCTGAAATGGTGGGTAAGCGCTTGGGTACCTCCGTTGAATACGTTTGGTGGTTGTCACACAACCAGCGTCGCGCTGTCCGTAATACGATGGACAGCTGCGATGCTTACTTTGCATTGCCAGCAACCGCTGACTATAAGGTCAGAGGTGCAGAAAGAACTCACGCATTTTTAGATGTTGGTTACGCTATTGTTGGACCAGCGTCATTCAAATTGGGAGCATTGGAAGATCTTAAGGGCAAGCGCGTAGGCGTTTTGCACGGGTCACCTCCCCATGTACTGCTGTCGTCAGAAACGGGCTATGAGCCACGTAATTACCGCACTCAAGAAGATATCTTTGCTGCGCTCGCTGCAGGCGAAGTAGAGCTTGCAATCTTGTGGGGCCCAAGTGCTGGATTTGAAAATAAGACGACACAAAATAACCGTTGGAAGATTACGCCGGTAGCAGGTCAAGGCTTAAATGGTCAGATCGCTGTGGCGGTATCCAAAAACAAACCTGAGTTAAAAGAAAAGATTGATCAAGCGCTGACTGAGTTACAGCCTGAGATTAAAAAGCTTCAGCAGAAATACGGTTTCCCTCAAGCCGTTCCCGTTGTGCTGGATGCGAAAGCCTCATGGTTGTCGACTACGCACCAAGTGGCGGGCGGTCATGCTCCTGCAGGCGCCATCAAATTTGCGGATAAACATGCGCAGCCAACACTGACACGCGCTCGCGCTGACGTGGTTGATCTTCGTCTGAACATGGTCAAGGTTAGCGATACAAATATGGATGAGACTAAATCCATGTTTAACAGCCGCTGCTCGCACTGCCATGGACAAAACGGTGCTAGCCCGCAGCAAGAACGTGATTTGCGTAAGCTGAAAATTCGCTACGCAGACAAATGGCAAGAAGTGGCCCACACCACGATTACCAAAGGTCGTCCTGATATGGGTATGCCTACCTGGGGTGGAACGATCTCGGATGACGACATCAAGCGCATCATCGGTTTCTTAGAAACGATACAGAAGTAATCGATTTAATCGTTTAAATAAAAACCCGCTAAGTCGAAAGACTTAGCGGGTTTTTTATTTCTATCAGCTTTACACGTTTAGACACTTACTTAAAAGCTTGAATTAAAAGCTTGGAAATTTTTGATAGTTAATCGCGACGATCACGCGCTTATCAAAATTTTCAGGTACGTGATGTTCCAAAATTCCGGGGAAAATAACTAGTGTTCCAGGCACTGGTTTAACCATGATCGAATTGGCGAACACGATAGGCGCGCAGTTTTCATTTGCTTCCAGATAAACCACAGCGACTAAATCGGAGGGAAAGTGATGATGCAACAGCGTTTGGTCAGAATGCTCATAGATCACACCCCAACAGTCGGTCGCTTTTAAATCCATGTTGAGTGCTGGTAGATCGGCACGTAAAAATTCACGTGACACGCGCTTGGAAATGGCCGCCACGGTATCAATCAAGGGGTTGAATTTTGGGCTAATCAGATGGCTTTTCCATGGGCTCATGTACACCGCTTGTACATTCGACGGAGTGCTGTCGGGATGGACAGCGCGCACATCATCAATCGCTTCTCTGGCAAGACGTAATTCTTCTGGGAAGTGGTTCAGGCTGCACCAGAACACAGGCATCTTGGCAGGCACGTCCAGTTGATGGAGTTCGACGGCGGGAATGGGGTCGGCAACAGTATTCATCAGCATTTCTCACGTAATAGAGTCAATCGGGCGAGTGATGCGGCGCGCTTAAATGGCAGCACCGATCAACGCATGCCGTACTTTTATCATTTGCCCTGCAGAAAAAGATTGACCTGAGTCAATTCTGGCCGACTCGCTTAGGGAAAGTGAGGTTCTTTACACGAGGACAATATTTTTTAGGAATGACTGAGCAGGTCGATGAAACCCACCACCGCGCCGCAGGAGAGCGTGGCCAGAGTTCCTGAGAGTAGGGTCTTGGGTGCGAGTTCGAGAATATCTTGCCGACGGCTGGGGATCATGGTGGTTAGCCCGCCGATCATGATGCCTAGGCTGCCGATATTGGCAAAACCGCATAAGGCGTAGGTCATGATTAGGCGACTACGTTGAGACAAACTTTCATCAGGCAGTCTGGCCAGATCAATATAAGCTACTAATTCATTCAAAATCGTTTTAGTGCCTAGTAGGGCACCGGCAGTGCCAGCCTCAGCCCATGGAATGCCTGCTAACCACGCAATCGGCATTAATACGACCCCTAAAATGCGTTGCAATGACCAAGCTGTACCTTCATGCGGTAGCCAAGCTAACAGTTGATTCATGATGGATAGCAGTGCCACCGCGACAATCAAGCAGGCAATGATATTTAAAAGTAGCTGCAGGCCTTCGGCAGTGCCTCGGTAGACAGCCGACATGGCGCTATAGTCGGCTTCAATATCGATCTGCTCGCTGCCGGTGGCATGGCCCTGATGAGGAATCATCAAGCTAGCGAACATGATGGCCGCAGGTGCACTAATGAACGAGGCCGCCAGTATGTGACCCAGTGCATTCGGCACCAGAGGGCCAAGGATGGCGGCGTACAGCCCCATCACGCTGCCTGCTACGCCAGCCATACCGGCGGTCAGGATCACGAACATTTCGCCGCGTGAGACTTTCTCAAGGTAGGGCTTGACCACCAGCGGCGCCTCTACCATGCCCAGAAAAACATTCGCAGCGGTCGATAAGCTAACAGCGCCGCCTACGCCCAGCACGCGTTCAAGGAGTGTGCTCATGTGCGACACCAGCCAAGGCAGCACTCGCCAATAAAACAGCAAAGCGGATAGAGCGCTCATAACAAGCACGATGGGTAACGCCTGAAAGGCAAGTATGAATGTTGAGCTGCCAGCGTTCACGGTGAAAGGCGGAGCGGCACCCCCCAGATAGCCGAATACGAGTGAGGTACCTTCACGGGTCGCTTGCTCAATCGAGAGCATGAGCTGATTAAATGAAGCGAACAGCGTTTGTGCAGCAGGAAGTTTAAGAATTAGGAGCGCTAACACCCACTGCAGTAGTGCACCACAAATCACGGTGCGCCATTGAATGTGTGACTTGTCTTTGCAGATCAGCCAAGCGATGCCTAGCAAGCCGACATAACCGACGACAGCCTGGACGATTAGATTCATTGCCCGCCAGTTCTCATAGTGCTCGGCTAGTCCTTGTCAGGTACCACGGTGATTTCAATGGTCTTACGATACTTCTCGCCCAGGGAACGATGAGCGCCATCGCCTAATTGCAGCGTTAACTTGAATTTGCCCGGTGGAAGAAAGACCAAGGTCTCAGACTGACCTTTATCGTAGTGTTTGTATTGGTCGTTTCTCGGTATGGTGTGATTCTCGGGTACGTCATTGGCATTGATTAGCAAATGAAAATGCCCGGTGCCGGGAGTTTCAGTGTTGGACTTTGCGAGTGTTTTTCCATCGACTGAAAATTTAGCAGTGAAGGTCGAGGTCACCGTATCACCGTCTTTGGGTTGAATGAAATCGACCCCTTCAGCCTGTGCGGCGCAATTCAAGAGTAATGCAAACACGGCAACGACTAATTGTATTGTTTTCATCTCGTCTCCTTTCAATGCAAAAAACACAAGCCCTAATCACCCATTCCTATTCTAAATGAAGTGAAAGACTCATCAGGTATTCATCAGCCAGCCCCGATTCGCTGTCAATGGATTAGTTCGCCATCCATTGCTTCCAGCTGGTATCAGCCAATGCTTCATAGTCAGTTCTAACAGACGATGGAATCAATTTTGGGATGATGGGCACATAGGTATAGTTTTTACCTTGAATTCGATATCCCTCAGCCCATGCGCCACACAAAACAACTTCTTCTTTGAGTGTGTCTGGTCGGCTGTTGTAGGTTGCTTTAAATTCTAGTAATACTAATTTTCGACGTTCAATTCCATCATCACGAGTAGCATTACCTGTGCGTTCTTTTTTTTCTGTGACATACAGATTTTCAAATACGTTCACAAAATGCTGAAAATCTACGGCAGATGCTTCATTATTTTTTTGCGTTTCACTCAACATAAAAAAAATTGCAGAGCAGCGTCCGGATTGCATTTCAACGCGTGATTCTTGAGCGATGACCTGATGACAAAAGCAGGACAACGTAATTAGAGAGGATAGCGAAAGGAATTTGGTCATTGGGTTCATAACAAAAAATCTCCACTCACATCATAGAACTTAGCGTACCGTTGCGGTGGCAGTCTAAAAATTAGCTACGGCATAGTATAGTCCTGATAATTAAGCGTAACAGATCGGCGCTATTGTTGAGGTAGATTGAAAGCATTGGCAAACTCAGAGTCGTTCTGAATTTCACAAATAACATTCTTTAGACATGACTATGCCCAGCTGGCAAGCACGATTAGCAAGTTTCATTATTCGTCGACGTATCAAGCCGCGTTTGAGTGATATGTCTAACCTTCACTACGTGCGAAAGATATTCGGACAACCATTACCGGCGCCTCCGGGTGGTCAGTTCACACCGGCGACTGTGGCGGGTGTTGCTGGTGAGTGGGTGACGGCTGACAGTAAAAATACGCCACTCGGAGTTTTACTGTATTTGCATGGCGGTGGTTTTATTGGTTGCTCGCCTGTTACGCATCGTGCGCTTACCGTAGCGTTGGCATTAAAAGGCTGGCGTGTGTTCGTTCCTGATTATCGTCTCGCTCCCGAGCATCCCTTTCCGGCGGCAATAGAAGATGCCGTTGCTGTATGGCGTGAACTGTCGCAAACAGTGGGTGATCAACGACTCGTAGTGGCGGGAGATAGTGCCGGCGGTAATTTATCCTTGGCCTTAATGCTGCATGAAAAAACAGCGGGTCGTCGGTTACCTGATGCGGCTGCACTTTTTTCACCGGGTACTGACATGACCGGCCAAAGTCCTTCGTTGCAATCGAATACTGATAGAGATGCGATGTTTCATGGGCCGGCGTTGCAGCAATTAGTGATGGCTTATTTGCAGGGGCATGATCCTGCGGATGCATTGGCTTCTCCCTTGATGGGGGATCTGTCTGGTTTACCGCCGTTTATTGTGCATGTGGGTGCGGATGAAGTCTTACGTGATGATAGTTTGCGCTTGGCAGAAAAAGCGATTGCACAGGGTGTAAATGTCAGAGCCCAGGTTTGGCCCGGAGTGTCACACGTATGGCAATTACTTTGGCAGCTACCCGAGACAAAACAATCAGTTCAGCAATCATCTGATTTTTTGCGAGATGCGCGAGTACTTTCAGATCAACAGCCCGAAGATATTGATGTCGTGATTGTTGGTGCCGGCTTGTCAGGTATTGGCGCGGCCTCCATGGTGCAGCAACAGTGCCCACAGCAATCCTTAGCGATACTAGAGAGTCGAAGCGTGTTGGGTGGAACCTGGGATTTATTTCGTTATCCCGGCATACGCTCTGATTCGGATATGCACACCATGGGTTATCGATTTCGTCCGTGGGGCGATACAGCAGCGATCGCTGAAGGTTCAGCCATACTGGATTACGTGAACGATACAGCGGCTGAGCGTGGCTTAAATTATTTAATTCGTTATCAGCATCGGGTGATACAAGCTAACTGGTCAACGCCTGATGCACGTTGGATATTGACGCTAGAAGTAGGCGAAAAACGCGAACGTAAAATTATTCGCTGCAAACTACTTCACATGTGCTGCGGCTACTATCGTTACGATAGAGCGTATCGACCTGAGTTCAATGATGAATCAGCGTTTACAGGCACCGTGGTTCACCCCCAGTTTTGGCCGGCTGATTTAGATGTCACCAACAAACACATCGTGGTGATAGGTAGCGGTGCTACAGCGGTTACGCTGGTACCTGAGCTTGCTCGCACTGCGGCGCATGTCACCATGCTGCAGCGCTCGCCCACTTATGTGATTTCATTACCATCGCACGACAACGTAGGGCGGTGGTTGAAATCATGGTTACCAGCTATGTTGGCTTATCGATTAGTGCGATGTAAAAATATCGCAACCAATATGTTTTTCTTTAAGTTATCTAAGCGCTGGCCAGAGACCATCAAAGCGCATTTAGTTGGATTGGCAGCACGACAGCTAGGCTCAGAAAAATTAGCAAAACATTTTTCGCCCAGCTATCGCCCGTGGGATCAGCGCCTTTGTGTCATACCGGATGGCGATTTATTTAAGGCAGTAAGAAATGGAAGCGCATCCGTTATCACCGATACTATTGATCGCTTCATATCGGGTGGCGTTCGTCTTTCTTCGGGTCAGGAGCTGAATGCAGACATCATTGTCACTGCGACGGGACTTGAGCTCAGTTTGATGGGAGGCATCGCAATTTACGTTGATGGAAAATTAATCGATGCATCAGAAACCATGGCTTATAAAGGCATGATGTTTAGCGGCGTACCCAATCTAATTTATACCTTCGGTTATACCAATGCTTCATGGACTCTGAAAGCGGATCTGACGGCGGAATATCTTTGTCGATTAATTCGGTATATGCAAAAGCATTGCCTAGATACAGCAATTCCCGCGCCAGATTCCTCGGTTATGCCCCGTGCTTTTTTAGATTTCACTTCTGGCTACGTGCAGCGCGCGGCCAAGCAATTACCAAAACAAGGTAATAAAAAACCGTGGAGGTTGTATCAAAACTATCTACTGGATTTACTAACCATACGTTATTCACGCATTGACGATGGCGCTTTGCGGCTGAGTCGTCAGCGGCTTGTTGATTGATAACGTGATTGATAACTTGATTGACAGCACCTAGTCATGATCATGATAATCTGCGCTGGAATTACAGCTGCGTTGGCAGTGTGATCTAGCAGCGCCCACAACAACAACTAAGAGGCACCTACCATGGCATTTTTTTCGGGTTTTACAAAGCATCGTATTCGCACCAGTGGGGCTACCATCAATGCTGTCAGCGCAGGTAGCGGTGAGCCTGTCTTGCTTTTGCACGGCTATCCACAAACTATGGCGTGTTGGCATGAGTTAGCACCTGAGCTGGCAAAAAAATACAACGTGGTGTGCGCTGATTTGCGTGGCTATGGCGGCTCATCTAAGCCCAAGGGATTACCTGATCACAGCAATTACTCTAAACGTGCCATGGCACTTGATATGGTGGAGTTGATGAGTTCACTGGGTCATGAGAAATTTCATTTAGTAGGGCATGACCGCGGCGGTCGTGTAGCTCATCGATTAGCGCGTGATCATGGCAAGCGCGTACAGACACTGACCGTGCTCGATATTTCACCGACGCTGAAAATGTTTGAGAATACAAACTTAGCTTTTGCCACAGCTTACTATCACTGGTTCCAAATGCTGCAACCAGCCCCCTTACCCGAGAAAATGTTGCAAGGCATTGTGCCCTTTAATATCTTGGGTCGCGTGGGTCGTTCCGAATTAGATTTGTCGGCATTTAACAAGGCAGCTATTCGCGAATACGTAAATGCATTTAAAGATCCCAAAGCCATACATGCTAGCTGCGAAGATTATCGTGCCGCTGGTACGATTGATCTGGTGCATGATCGTCGTGATTTGCATAAAAAATTACGCATGCCCGTTATGGCGCTGTGGGGCAAGCGCGGCGTGATTCATAAAATGTTTAATTGCTTAGAAGATTGGCGCGAGGTGGCTGAGAATGTGACTGGTCGCGCAATCGATTGTGGACATTTCATACCCGAAGAAGCGCCTGCAAAAACTCTGGCTGAGATTCGACGTTTTCTCCGCAGCCACCCGATGTAATTCACATGGCAACGACGAACGATACCATTCAATAATTTGCACTCAGAGTGATTATGAATACCAATCAAGGTTCTCAGTTTTTGTGGCGTATCACTCTGTGGGGAGTGATGTTAAGTGCTTTTGCAATCACCCCAGCGCAATCTGCAGCTGCTCCGATCGTTATTAAATTTAGTCATGTCGCTGCCATAGGTACGCCGAAAAGTCGTGCGGTTGAGCGCTTCAAGCAATTAGTGGAGGCCAGCACCGAGGGCGCGGTGAGGGTCGATGTGTACCCCAATAGCACGCTCTACAAAGATAAAGAAGAACTCGAAGCTTTACAGATGGGTGCAGTACAGATGCTGGCGCCAACCTTGTCAAAATTTGGTTCACTGGGCATCAAAGAATTTGAGCTATTTGATTTGCCGTTTCTGTTTGCTGACCACGCCTCGGTCGATCATGTGCTCGAAGGCCCCATAGGCAAACAATTATTTGCCGGTCTAGAAAGCAAAGGTATTAAAGGACTCGCTTACTGGGACAATGGTTTCAAAATGATGTCGGCGAATAAGCCTATTCATGTGCCGTCTGATATGCGCGGTTTGAAGATACGTATTCAAGGCTCGAAAGTGATTGATGAGCAGATGCGTACTTTGGGAGCCAACCCCCAGGTTATGTCATTTTCTGAAATGACTCAGGCATTGCAATCAGGTGTGGTGGATGGTGCCGAGAATCCACCACTGAATTTTTATTCGCAAAAAGTCTACGAGGTACAAAAGCATCTCACCCTAACCAATCACGGCTACATGGGATTTGCTGTGATAGTGAATAAAAAATTCTGGGATGGACTGCCGCTAGATCTTCGTAAAAAACTCGATACGGCATTGGCGGAGGCGACACGGTTTAATAATTCAAACTCTCAGCGTGAGAGTGCCGAGGCTATGGAAGCGATTCGCAAGACCGGCATGACAACGATTTATAAGCCGACTAACCAGGAAATGGATCAGTGGCGACAGGTGCTGCTACCGGTGCATAAGAAGATGGAAGACCGCATCGGCAAAAGCTTGCTGGATGCGGTCTACAAAGATCTGGGGCAGAAGCGTTAAGGCTTCTGCGCCGCTATCAAATTGAAAACGGTCTCAATTTGACGAGTGATCTGAGCCATGTGGTGGGGTGTGGTCGGAAGAGTGATCCGATGAATGATCCGATGAGTGATCGTCAGAGTGGTCAGCCTTAGCTTTCTCGATCTCTTTGATCTTGGCTTCCAGTTCATGTTGATCCGATGTAAAGGACTGAATCAGGTTCTGGTAGGCCGCTCGGGTTTCCATTTCAGCGGCGACTGTCTCACCAACTGGCGTGGGTTTCTGTTCACGTTTCGCTTTTTTTGACATAAGCAACCTCAATTATCATTGAAATAATTATCGGGAATCTGTTTAGCACTACAGCCTTAACCTTACCATGACGCTAGCTGCAGACTTGAGATGATCGCCGCGCACCGTAATCCTAAAATTTTCGGTGTTGGCTAACCATCGAATGAGATGATATCAGGCTTCAGTAAAATCCATGCTTTGATTGCGGAGCGGCTTAATCCTCGAGACAATCAGTTTGTTTTTCCATCGTTTTTTTATCGCACACACTATGTCAAATGATTCACTGTCCGAGTTTAAGCAACAGCAGCGTGAAATGTGGTCATCCTTTGCGCCTTCGGCGATTTTCACTACCCCCGTTGCAGCGAATCTGGTGGCCTTTGCAGGTATTCGCGCCGGCCATCGCGTGCTTGATGTCGGAACCGGGACGGGTGTTGCAGCCATTACGGCCGCACGAGCGGGTGCAGAAGTCAGTGCGCTTGATTTAACGCCTGAATTACTAGAGCAAGCCAAACAAGATGCAGCTATCGCTGATCAAGCGGGAATTCACTGGATAGAGGGTGATGCAGAAAACCTTCCTTATCCGGACCATAGCTTTGATATCGTTATCAGTCAGTTCGGTCATATGTTTGCCCCCCGCGCTGATGTGGTTGTGCGTGAAGTTCATCGAGTACTCAAGCCGGGTGGTTTATTTGCTTTTGCCAGCTGGCCTCCTGAACATCTGATGGGACGGGTATTTGCCTTGGTAGATACCTTTGTAGCCACGCCCACTGCGCCTGATTCTGCACCTCAACTTTGGGGTGACACTCATGTGATTACTCAACGATTAGCGAATTTTTTTGAGTCACCATTTTTTGAGCGCGGCGTGATGCTCACACCGGCGCTGAGCAAATCGCACCGTCGTTTAGCGTTTGAGCGTTCCTTTGGTCCTATGCGTCAGGCGCTGCAAGACTTAGCAGCGACGCCAGAAAAAATTCAGGCACTGCGTACGCAGCTGGACGATTTGATAGAACCTTACTGCCTGAATAATCAATGTCATCAAAGTTTTTTGATGACCCGCTGCCGCGTCATCAAGTAATGAGTCAAAATTAATTAAAAAGAGTAAGAGGTTAATTATGCAGAATGAATCTATGCATAACCCAGAGCATCACCCTACAAAAGAGGGGGATGATTCAGTGGCTACGACATCACAACCATCGAATCAGATTGAAAACCCTGAAAAAGTTTTACTCGAGCGCTTTCGCGAATCGCGGCAGAGCATTCTGATTCAGGTGTATTTTTATGGAGGTATTACAGTGTTCGCATTGTGTGCTGCGATTTTCTTGATGATGTATCTCGCTTGAAGTAGCCGTGCAGCGGGCGGGCGCCATGGCCTGCCCGAACTGATGCGGTTATTAGCGCTTTGAGTGCCAGTTATCTGTTTGGCGTAGCGTGTTTTTTAATACGAGAATTAAGCCAACAAAAATTAATGTAAATATTCCATACACCATGGCGATTAACCTTTCATTAATAATTCACTCGTTAATAAAAAATTGCGCACAGATGATATTCGACCAATACATCAATCTGCGCGGGCCCAACTTACTTAGACTCGTACTCAGGACAAACACTGTCTAGTACAGCTTCGTTGATTTTACCGGGTTCTATTTTTACCCATTCGCCGACGGTTTTGAATTCACGTACTAGTGTACCTTTGCCATCGATTTCGCCATAACTGGTCATAGAACGGGTTCGCATACGCTCAGCGCGGCAATCATACTCATCAACGGCAATAACAGATGCCACACCATCATCAGTTCGTTGTCGCATATTGACGAGTACTCGTACCGTCATACGATCGCGTTTCTGAGCAATCGATTCTGAATCAACAAACACCACAAACGGATCAGGCGCACTGCTGTTGGGCTCAACTAGTAACCATTCTGCATGGGTTTCGGCAACCGGTAGCAGGCAAAATAGGAATACCGCAAAGCACAGCGACGACAATTCTCTTGCTTGAATAATCAGCGGATTGGGATGTGACGATTCCATGGCATCACCTCGAATTCTATAACTAAAGAGTACGCGGATTTTGCTTGCAATTGGAGCAATTTATCGGTGTCTTTTACGTAGCTAGCGTAGCCTGAGCTGTCACTAGTCAGTGCATTCAACTTGACTGGTGCACATCCAAAATCCACAGTCAGTGACGATGTGCTTGGCCTGCTTATTTCGTGCTGCGCAGTAGCTTTTTACTTTCTCCCAACCCGCGCCAGAGAAATTGAAGGTGCTGTAGGAGTAAGACAAAGCATTCGGACTCGAGCTCGTTTTCAAACTTGAGCAAGCCGCGATCGAGGCCAGCATAGCCATCCAAAATAAGCCGCTTAGAATTCGAGTTTGAGTGATCGTCTTTCTGGAGATCATAATTCGTCTGGAAGGCGACAGCTTGAATGTTACGGTGTAGTTTGCACTGTATACAGCTTGGCCATGAAATTGCCTACATCAAGGACGCATAGTCCCCATAGCGTTGATTGTGTCGTTGTGCGATCACATCCAACACGATTTCACTGAGCGACAAGTTGTCTGGACTATCGCTCATGCACTGTTCTACGGCATTTCTGAAGTCTTGCATGAATTGAAATTTATCTTTTGTTTTTAGATACATTTCGTAGATTGAATATTCCGATGGTTCATCGAGGCCGTGAAAGTTCAATCCCTCGGCATAGATAGCTTGGAGGATGAGTTCTATCAACTCGAGTTTGGACGCATCCATAAAGCGGAAATGCACCAAATCCTCGATGAGTGATTTCATGCGATTAAAGTCTTCTTCCGTCTCAGTCCATTGTTGGGTGCTTTTGCCCATAGTCCTCCTCCGTTTGAGGAGTTAATTAATAGTTATGTGTTTTTCGACAAAACAGCGCTCCCAACACAGACCATAGTCGAGTTCCGTTAGAAAAGACAGTAATTCATACTTTGGGACTAAAAAATGACTCGTGAGTCCCATCAAGGAATATGTTGGGCTGCACAAAATTATCTTGACTTGTGGTTTCACGCCTCTAAAATGACCACTGTTGCGTCGCACCATGTTTTGCAACATAGCTGCAGTACCCACTATCTAATATCAAATAAGTAAGCAAGGAGAATTGCCGTGAATCCTGCAGTCAACCAGCTTTCCCAAGCAACCAAGACATCCATGGAAGTTCAACTTCACGCTATGACAGAGCTGGCTGAAAAAGCCCTGCAAGGCGTCTCTGAGCTTGTCGAACTGAACATGGCTACCGCTAAAGCCTCATTCGAAGAGACATCTGCTGTTGTTCAACAGATTCTCAGCGCTGCTGATGCGCAAGAAGCTTTTCATTTGGTGCAAGCACAAGCGCAACCTAGCGCAGAAAAAGCAGCATCGTATGGCCGTCATTTGGCATCGATAGCTACTCGTACTCAGGGTGAAATCGCTAAATCAACACAAGAGCGCGTCGCTGATACAGCGCGTCACGTGAATGGTTTGATCGACGATTTGACCCAAAAAGCACCTGCTGGATCAGAAGCATTTGTGAGCATGATGAAAGCCGGTATCGCTAACTCGAACGCCGCATACGAGCAGTTCGCGAAAGTCAGCCAAACTGCTTTTGATAATTTTCAAGAGCAGTTGCATTCAGCTAGCAATCAGTTTGCAACCAGCGCAACGAAGGCTGCAAAGTCGAAAAAATCCGCTGCCTGATAGCTTTCAGTGCAACGTAAAAGAGCTGCTTCGGCAGCTCTTTTTTTATGCTTTAAAAGTGAATAACCAGGCTAGTTGCGTGTTCAATTCACTTGGCATCAGCAAAAAATAACGCAGTAGTCTATGCACACATAATTGACGCTCGTTTTTTATGGCGCTCTTTACTAAACGCGTTCAGCGTTTAACAAGGTCATCAGCTCTCCCGACTCGGCTAGGACTTTCAAATCCTGAAAACCGCCGATGAGCATGCCATCGACAAATATCATTGGAAAGGTGGGCCAACCGGTCCACATTTTTAACGCATTACGCCGGCGCCATTGCGAGAGATAGTTGCCGTATTCCAGATAACGATAACTCACACTACGTTTATCCAACAGCTTGCGCGCACCCGAGCACATGGGGTTGGTCGCCATACCTATGATCACCACGCGATTATCCGCAACGCAGGCTTGAACCTCTTCGACGATATCTCTATGACTGCCAGCAATCGT
>JACCEB011481692.1_pt1 | contig 19590 bp, 21 predicted proteins | sample 7454761 | NCBI WGS metagenome assembly JACCEB01 (sample SAMN15323454, study PRJNA562643) | freshwater metagenome | isolation source: river surface water | place: USA:Blue River Watershed | collected 2017-08-18 | reverse complement strand
TTGGTGCTGACAGCGATGAAGTTCGTGCTACCAAAGCATTCATTGAATCAACAACCTATCCAATGCGTTTGCCATTGGGCAATATGAACTTTGATGCATTTACCAACTACTTCTGTGAACTGTTGCAACCTATGGCTTTGGTCATGGGCAAAATGCTAGACGGCAACGCACACGAAGCCGAACGCGAGTTCTTGGGCAGTCAAGGCTTCAGCACCTGCCGTATTACCTTTGGTGGCGGCAAAACAGAAGGGCTGACTGATTCTACGCTGACCAATCCAGCAGGTCAAAGCATTGGCGTCAGTAGCAAGGCCAAGGCTGGTGCCAAAGCATCTGCAAGAAACTTAGATGACAAAATCACAGAACTGCGCGGCACCGACGAAGGTCGTGCTTTGATTGCTGAATACCCTGAAGAGGTGCGTATTCTAAAAGCCATTGTTGACGGCGGCTATGACGGTGGTCCACTGAACCTTGGTGTAGACTTTGGTATCATCACCAGCGAAGAGCGTGATCAAATTCGTAGCCTAAGAAAACTTGGCCCACAGCAGATCGTTGGCCAAGGTTTGATTTCTCCAAGACTGGAACAAATGTATGGCGGCCGTAACGTAAAAGATCCCAGTCGTGTGGTGCCTTTCTTTCACTTGTTGGCCACAGTGGCCTATGCTGTTGCTGACCATGTCAATGACAAGACCAACTTTTCTAAAGTGGCATCAACTATTCTCAACCACGGTGCATTCATTCAAGTCTATACTCATGCACGACGTCAAGGTGAAGAAATTGTTTTAAGCAAGTTTGAAGGCAAGTATCCTTCTGAAGCAGTCACTGATGTTGTATTGAGTGCAGAAAAATCATATTTCAGCACCGGCAACAAAGGAAACTTTACTTTCCAGATTCTCAAGAACGGTGCAACAATGACCGACATTGAGGCTGCTACTCCAGCGGCACCAGTGGCACCACCAGCGCCTGAAAAGCCACCTGTCAAGGTTGGCAGTCTCAGAGACGTCAAGTAATATACCCTGTTATTTTATAAACAACAATTAAACCTGTTGTTATAAAAACCCCGTCTCCATTTTAAATAAAGCCAAACTAGTAAGGCCACTTACTGGATGTTTGGAGACATAAAATCAAATGAAAGTGAAGCAATTTATTGGTGCCGCAGTAATCACTGTAGCCGCCACAAGTTCATTTGCTGCCGAGATCGTTCATCAATTCAATAGTCCATCATTCTCAGGTATGGGCTATTCGAGCCATACGTTGACTATCTACAACATGGAATTGACTAGAAAATTGGCCATTGCGGCCGAGAAAAAAGCAGCCGAACTCAAGGCCGAGCAGGATGCCAAGAACACCACCATGGCAAAATTTATTTCTAACCTCGAGTCTAGAGTTTACAATGAGTTGGCCAGACAAATTACAGAGAAACTGTTTGAAGGCACAGGCACACAGGTGTCTGGCACATTTGCCTTCAACGGTGGCACGATCGCCTACACTAAAACAGGTAATTTGATTACAATTACCATTACCGATGCCAATGGAACAGTTACAACAATGACTGTGCCTATCGGGGACTTTGGATGGCTAACACCATGAAGAAAACACTAATAACAATCGCATGTTCATTGGCCTTGACTGGTTGTGGAACCATGGGCAATAACCTACGTGACTGGATCGATGCTGGAGTGCAGGATCCCAACGTAGTTCAAGTTGAATTCAGAAACAAAATTGAAGTTCCTCGTCCAGCCTCTGGTGCCATCACTGTAGCCGTTTACAATTTCCGCGACATGACTGGTCAGCGCAAAGCAGTTCAAAACGTGGCCAGCCTAAGTTCAGCAGTTACACAAGGTGCAGATGCTTACTTGATTCGCAGTCTACAAACTGTAGGTGGGGGTCAATGGTTTAAAGTTGTAGAACGTGGCGGTCTAGACAACATTGTCAAAGAGCGTCAATTAATTCGTCAGATGCGCGAACTCTATGAAGGCAAGGATGCTAAACCATTGCCTCCAATGGTGTTTGCTGGTATGATCTTTGAAGGCGGTATCATTGGCTACGATTCCAATACCATGAGCGGTGGCTCAGGTGCAAGAATCCTGGGCATTGGTGCTCAAACAGAGTATCGTCAAGATGAGGTTGTAATCAGCCTTCGCGCAGTAAGCGTGGCCACTGGTGAAGTATTGGCTTCTGTTACTATGTCTAAAACAGTAATCAGTTTCCAAGACAAGATGGGTGTGCTACGTTTCAACGAACTTGGAACACGAGCAGTTGAAGCCGAAACTGGTAGTGCAACCAATGAATCAATGAACAAAGCAGTTCAGTTGGCTATCCATGGTGCAGTAGTTGAATTAATCATGGAAGGCGAACGCAAAGGCCATTGGCAATTTAGAAAAGAGGTAGTGGCCGCTCCTAAGGAGGAAAAACAAAATGTCGTGGTTCAAGAGGCGTCCGCATCTAAAGCCGACAATGAAACTAAAACCCCACCACAGCCCAACGCCAATGACGGAGCGGCTAATGGAGGAGACAAAGCAAAAAGTGGTCCAGCCGGGACCAAATAAACACGGCATTAACCCAAGGGAATAGGATCCTAGATCATGAAATTTACACACAGACAATTACTGGTTTCTGCATTGGTTGGACTTGCAGTTACATCAGTGATGCCTTCACGTGCTGCCTTGGCTCAAAATAGAGTTTTCATTGAGCAGGTTGGCAGTTCCAACACAGTAAACGTAACTCAAGTTGGTGGCGGCAACCAAGTGGGTTCTTCTACCACTTCGTCAAAAATCACCGGCAGCAACAACACCTTGACATCAAGTCAAACAGGTGAATCCAATACCACCAACTATACAGTAGTAGGTAGTGGCAACACCATTAGTAAAACTGTAGCAGGCGATACCAACCAAATTACATTCACCTGCGGCGATGGAACCACAGCATGTTCATCAGTGACCAGCACCATGAACATCACAGGCGATTTGAACACAGTGACCAGCACAATCAAAGGTAGCAACATTGCCAACCTGCTGAACATCACTGGCGACTCAAACACAGTGACACAGACAATTACTACCAATAACAGTTCAAGCAATATTACTATACTTGGTGACTCAAATACATTTATTTCATCAATGACTGGTTCAAGTGCTGGCGGTGGACATACTTTAGTAGCCGCCATCACTGGCACCAGTAATACACACACAGTCACACAGTATGGCATTGTTGACACAGTGGTTAACATCATCACTAACGGCAACTCAAATGCTGTGACAGTGAACACTGGCAAATAATGGATGAAAAGTCTTATTGTATCAATGTTGATACTGTTTCCAATAGCGGTTCAAGCCGCTATTGGAACTGTGTCTGAGCAAAACGGAACTGCCGTAGAAATCAAACGCGGCAAAGAATCTATTGCAGGTCGCAAAGACGTTGGTATTGAAAGCATGGATACTGTCAATGTTGGTTCCAGGGCAGAAACCAACATTGTTTTTAGAGACAACACTCGAGTAAAAATCAAAGAAAATTCTAGACTGGTCATTGACGACTTTGTGTTTGATCCCAAAAAATCAGACGCAGGGAAAATGGCCATTAAAGTGGCCTTGGGCACAGTCCAATATACCAGCGGTCAAATTGCCAAGGCCAATCAACAAAATATGAACATCAAAACACCCACTGCTACCATTGCAGTTCGCGGCACAGACTTTGCCATGACTGTGGACGAAGTAGGTAAAAGTGTTATTGTGTTGTTGCCAAGTTGTCAAGATCCAAGACAAGTCAACAACTACGAAATTGCAGGAAACTGCACCGTTGGTGTCATTGATGTGGAAACAGCCGCTGGAATGGTCACACTCAATCAGCCCTTTACTGCTACCTATGTCACTGATGCTAATCAAGCACCTTTGAACCCTGTAAAAATTGAAGCCAATCTAATACAAATTAACAATGATCAAAACCTAAAACTAGCACAGACAATCAAGGATGCTGTGGCCGCACGTGAAGAAAAGAAAGTTGTAGAAAAAGACAAATCAAGAACCACTGAAGAAGAAAGAAAAGTGGCCAAAGATTCCAGCGAACGTGCCAACGGCAGTTCAAGATTTGGCGAAACTGAATTGATTTCCAATGCTTCAACAGCCGGCGGTGGTGCCGGCGCTGCCGCCAATCCCTGTCACCCTTTCAATGATTGCGGCAACGAAAAAGGTCTTAACTGGTATCACAGAATTGATGATGATCGCGGCAACATAATCATGATCAGATCAGGTGAGAAGATGGACAACACTACCTATTCAATTTCAATCAACAGCAATGATCTCAGCACCAAAATAGTTGGTGACGGGTCAAACAAAGTCACTGTGAGGATTTGGAATCGATGAAGAAACTGCTCACTTGGTTGTTGTTTTGTTTTACTGTTTCCACAGCAACAGCACAGGCAACAAGTTTTACAGATCTACAATTTGGTCGCTATCAAATTGCTGATAGCCAATGGAACGTTGGTGCTTGTATGTATAGTGCAACCTGTCAGATCTACAGCACCAACCCAGGAACCATGTATAAGATTCCCTGGACTTCGGGACAATGGGCGTGGCAGTCAGGTCAATATCTAAAATTTGTAGCATCAGGCAACAGCAGTTATCCCTACACTGGTAATATCTACAACAGCAATGGCACCCTGGCAGGAACCATTGGGTCTGGTAAAGTCATCAACATGGGAACTGATGCCAATGGCAAATCGTTTTTCTTCTTCATGGGCAGTGACAACAACACTGGTCAATTGTTCAGCACCAACACTGGTATGTCAGGCTCCAGCGGCTATACCTGGACAGGCACACTGAATCCTACCACTGCTCAATTGGATACCTTTGCCGCGCAAACTGGTTCTACTGCGCCATTGGCATCAGGACAGACCTATACTGCCGCACCCACTGCACCGTCACCTGTTCCTACAGCAATTTACAATCAAGGTGTCAGCACTGGTGTTTACATTACCAACCACTATCCAACCAGTAACAACAGTCCACCAGGCGAAACTGCCAACTATGCCTTTGACAATAACCCCTACACCAAGTATCTAAACTTTGACAAATACAACGCTGGTGTCACTGTAAAACTCAATACAGGTCGTGTGGTCACAGGATTTACCCTGACCACTGCCAATGACTTTCCGGGTAGAGATCCCACCAGTTATAAACTCTATGGAAGCAACGATGGTGTAAACTGGACACTGATCCAGCAAGGAAGTTTGAATCTCAGCAACAGTAGATACACTACCAGTTCAATGATTGCTGTCACCAACTCAACATCCTATGTCTACTACTACATCTTCTTCCCTACAACCAAAGCCGGTGAAGGCTGTGGATTAGACTGTAACTCAATGCAGATTGGTGAAATTACTTTTTACTATGATGCCAACAATACAACAACCAGTGCAGATACAGGAAGTGGTAGTGTGGCCAACCCCAGTGGTCTTTGTTGCGGTGGTGTGGCCACTGCTTTTAGTGCCAATACTGCCTTCAGCAGTCGTGCCAGTGCTTTTGCAGCCACAGGTGATAACAAGGTGGTCATTGAACAGATTGGCAACAACAACACAGCCAACGTAACACAGTCAGGAGCAAAAAACTACTTGGAGTATCATGCCACTGGTTCAAACAATAGTCTTACTGTGAATCAAAGTTCAACTACCAACACCACAGTCAACTATGTTGAAACTGCCATAGCAGGATCCAGCAACGTTACTTCTATAACACAAACCAGCACTGGTGGTGCCAAGGGTGTGTTGGCCACAGTAAACAACAACTCAAACTCTATCACAGTAAGTCAACAGAATTCAGGTGGTCACTATGCTGAAATCACACTCAGCGGTGGCAACAAGTCAGTGAACCTAACTCAGTCGGGTAATGCCAATCACATGGCCCGCATTGAACTTTCGGGTGGTGCTACTGCTATCACTGCCACACAAACTGGTTCAACACAACAGTTCTACTCAATTACACACAATTGCGCGACCAGCAGTTGTTCTGCTATTACTGTGACTCAGGGGCAGTAAATAGCATTCTACAAGGAGCCACTGAGATGTTAAAAAATATCACCGTGGCGTTCCTATTCTGCTTGACCAGCACCATAGCCAACGCCCAAAACGACAGTTCGTATTCAAGCCAAAAACCAGTATTGTGTGACAACTCGAGAAAGGTCATTTCAGCACTGATGGAAAAATGGGGTGAGATTCCTGTTTGGACTGCCAAGGACGGGCAAGACGACAGTAGATATCTACTGTTGGTAAATCCCAAAACACGTTCTTGGACTATGTTGCAATACACACCAGAAAATGCTTGTATATTGGGTCTAGGTGAAGCGTCTACTTTTGCCAACACTGACAAAAGTAGTATCTAAACTCAAGTAGTGCTTTCGGTAAATAAAGCACTATGAAGATTCATGATTTTGTTGATGAAACTAGTCTGGCCACCATGCGAGCCTATTACGCTGGTGACAAAGATGCCAGCGACAAACTAGAAATTACCAAACAGCGCGAGTATTTTGCCAGCCAAGAGCAAGAAGAAGTCGCCAACAAAATTAGGCTGACCTTGGGCATCAAAGGTGGCAATCCTGCTGAAGTCATGCAGAGAGCCATTGACCTGTTGGTAGATCGCCCAGAAACAGCCACATCAAGAAGCATCAAAGCACAACTGCTGTCTATCATTGATAGACTAAAAATCTCAGTGGGCAAGCATCACTACCAAAAGTTAAATCGTGCTGTGGAATCCGCCGAACAATCTAAACCCAGTCTAAACGAAGTGGACATGAGCCCCAGTGCTTTGGCACAATTTGCCAAAGGTGCTGATCAGTTTGGTATTCGTGCAGGCTTTGAAGCAGAAATGTTATTCACTGACATAAGTCCTCGCGGCGAGGGTGGCGAAAGCGAACCCGACTATGAAGGAGCAGACGAGCGCATCAGTTCCAATGCATCTCTAGACGATCTTCAAGAATTTTTCTCAGAAACTATGAGCCGCAACAACAGAGTCTGGGCTCGCATGGAAGAAGAATACTTGGATGCGGTCTACGAAAAAGCACAAGAGTTTGTGGATGAAAACATTGACGAGCGTGTGCGTGAACGTGTGCTGGATGAAGTGTCTGAAGATGATCGCCTATACAACTATCTATCGTCTAATGGTCACAGCGACGAAGACATTGACAAAATTATTGCTGCCGGCAATGATGCTCCTGCGTTTACTAGGTCTGCAGACGAGCGAGCCTATGCTGAAGAAAACCCACTCTACAAGTTTTGGTCAGAAGCGCAAAGTGCAGTAGAAGAAGAAATAGAGTCTGAAATAGATCGCATGCGCGACGAAGTAGAAGAAGAGTTGCGTGACGAGTTCATGTCAGACAATGACTACTACATGGGCGAATGGTTGCGCGACAACAATATTGATTACATGAGCGAACTGTCCAGAGAATATGAATTAGATTGGCCACACTGGACTGAAAACACCGAATATGAAGCATTTGACGACTACGAAATGCGCCGTGCTGTTGATGATCTCGAAGAAGCACTGGGCATGGGTGTGGAAGTGTCAGACGGCTATCACAATGCCGAAAGAACCGATGACAAATACATTGTTGAACCCGACGGCAGTCTAGAACCCGACGATCCCAGTGAGCATGGCTCAGCAGAAATTATCAGTCCACCTATGCCGTTGGATCAAATGATTGATCATTTGAAAAAGGTCATTGCCTGGGCCAAAACTCATGGCGGCTACACCAATCATACCACTGGCTTGCATGTGGGTGTGAGTTTGCCTGACATGAGCAAGGTTGACTATATTAAATTGGCATTGCTGGTTGGTGACCAACATGTGCTCAAAGTGTTTGGTCGAGAGTTTAACACCTATTGTCGCGGTGTGTTCAAACAAATTGCCGCCAATAGAAACGAGCAGACCATTGCACAGTCTGTGGATGCTCTTAAATCGGGTATGATTGGAGTGGCTTCCACAGCATTGAAATATACTGTGTTCAATGCGTCCGGCACCACTGAAAAGAAAGTGACCCTTAACTGGAAGAACCGATACATTGAATTCCGCAGTATGGGCGGCGACTACATTGATGAGGTTGACAAAATTGTCAATACCGTGTATCGTTATGTTCGTGCTATTGTTTCATCTGCTGATCCAGAAATGGATCGTAAAGAATACCTATCAAAACTCTATAAACTTGTGCAAAAGGCCAACGAAGACCTCAATGCTCCTGACGCAGTTGAACCAGTCAATATGATCATTACCAAGTATCTTGCTGGCCAAGTAAACAAGGACACAATTGTCAAATACAAAGAATATTTCCAAAAGGCAGCATTGTCTAGAAAAGACCCAGCGGCAGGAAAACCCACACACCCTGATGGCGAACTACAGCGTTGGAAAGTGAGTCGTTACGGAATTCAAATTATGGTCAAGGCAAGAAACGCCAATGATGCGATTGCCAAGGCAAAATCTCAAAACTCTACAATTGCCAATGCCAGTGATGATGAGTTTACAGTGACGTCATTGGGACCAGTGATTCAACCAACTGCACAGCCAACTACACAGCCAACTACACAGCCAACTGGCTCACAACAACAGACCTTTACCGGCTGGTGGAAGATTGTGGATGGCAACGGACAGGAACTGCATCGCTTTAATGGTATTGGTAACAGCCAAGCCGATGCCAATCGCATTGCTAGACAATGGCTGGAACAAAACAGAACCCTGCAGGCCCGCAGTCAACAGGGCGAACAATTTGATGTGTTACCTGTAATGGCATAAAATGAAAATTTCTGATTTAGAAGAAAACTTCCATGACGGCCGAAAGCCTGGACGTAAAGGTCTGGCCAAACGTTCAGGTGTTGATTGCAGTAAAAGTGTCACGGATCTCAGACGCATTGCCAGCAATTCATCAGGAGAACGTCAACGCATGGCACATTGGTGTGCAAATATGAAATCGGGTCGCAAATGAAAATCACTGAATTAGAAAATTCCACTCCTCATCTTTATCTAGACATGGACGGTGTGCAGGCTGACTTTTTTACAGCCTGGGCACAATGGCACAACCGTAAATTTGGTATGAGTCACGTGGAACGCTACAAAGACATTGGTAGCAAAGAACAGCGTGAGCAAAGCATCAGCGAATTGAACAAAGAAGGTCCTGAGTTCATTGAGAACTTCTTTGCTACATTACCGGTGTTGCCAAGTTTCCCTAAGTTGCTGGAATTTCTACACACAAACCAAATTGAATTCACCATATTGTCTGCACCATTACGCAACAATCATGAAGCCAGCATTGCTGGCAAACGTGCTTGGCTGGATCGTCACAATCCTGGATCAAGCGGCACAGCCATTTTCACTGGCATGAAAGAAAAGTATGCTGTCGTCAAGGGCCAGGCCAATGTGCTGGTAGATGACCATAAGAAATACATTGCTGCCTGGTCCGAGCGTGGTGGCATTGGTGTGCTACACAGAGACAACAACCTTCAAGCCACATTGGATCAACTTAAAACGATCTACAAGATCCAGTGAAGACTTGACAGGACCATAGCATAGGTGCTACAATGTTCAGTATGAATCCTTACAAAACCGCATTATTACATGCTTGGACCACTTTGAGAAAACTTGGTCCCTGGAGTGTAGCCTGGGTGTCTATTACGGCACTACTGTTGATTGCACTTAAAATTCACAACCCTGCGCCTGTAGAAAGCCTGAGACTCAAAGGCTTTGACATGTTGTTGGCTTCAGATCCCGAAGTTCTCAGTGAGCAAGTGGTTGTATTAGACCTCGGCGAAAAATCAATGGAACGCATTGGTCAATGGCCTTGGGATCGCAGAGAACTAGCACACATTGTGGCCAGACTTAGAGAACTCAAAGCCGCAGTGGTAGTGATGCCAATCCTTATGACAGAAAAGGATAGACTGGGCGGTGATGATGCTTTGTCCAAAGAGTTGGCCAAAACGCCGTCAGTGATTGCACAAGCACCTACCAATCAAAACAAAAAACCCGATGCTGTGCGCCGCGGTGTAGCGGTGATTGGTGGCGACCCTTATACCTATTTGTTTACATGGCCTGGAGCACTGGCTCCTAGACCCGAACTGGCACAAAATGCCAGCGGTGTTGGAACAGCGGCTGTGGCACCCGAACTAGACGGTGTAGTTAGACGCATGCCATTGATTGTAAATGTTGCCAAAGAATATTATCCCAACATTACACTAGAAACACTTAGAGTTTTTACCGGTGAAAAAAGTTATCAGGTAAAAATGAATGACACTGGTATTGAAAAGGTTCGTGTAGCAGGTCAGCCAATCATTGACACAGATGCCAATGCCAGAATTTGGCTACGTTGGTCCAAGACATTTCAACGCATTGAAGCATCGGACCTAGGTAAGAAAGATGTAGACCTCAAAGACAAAATTGTTGTTGTTGGTTTGACTGCTGAAGGCCTAGGCGGCATTATTGCTACGCCACGCGGAGAAATGTGGGCACACGATCTACAGGCCATTAGTCTGCAGACCATGCTGGATGGCAACAGTCCCAGCAGACCCTGGTGGAGTGATCTAGCAGAAATTGCAGTGATTGTCTTGGTCACTGCATTGGTCATTGTGTTGATGCCTCGCTTGCCAATTTGGGCCATGGCAGTATTGCTTATTGCCACTGTGGGTGCAGTTGTTCAAGCAGGTCTACAGATGTGGATGCACTGGAGTTTCTTGTTAGATATCTACTTTGTTGCCGCGGCCACCGTTGTCATCTACGGACATGGCCTGTTTGTTAGGTTTGCTCGAGAGTTCCTGCAGAAGCAACAGATCAAGAAACAGTTTGGCACTTATCTAAGCCCAGCCTTGGTGGCCAAATTGCAAAAGAATCCTGAGATGCTACAGTTGGGTGGCGATGAGCGTGAACTGTCAATCATGTTCACCGACGTTCGTGGATTTACTACAATCAGCGAACACTATGGAAAAGATGTTCAAGGACTTACCAAGATCATGAACCGCTACATGACTGCCATGACTGCCAAAATCATTGAAAACAACGGCACACTAGACAAATACATTGGTGATGCACAAATGGCATTCTGGAACGCACCAGTGGACGAGCCACGACATGCACACCAGGCTGTGAAAACAGCCCTGTCCATGATGGAAAGTTTAGATGAGTTTAACAAAGAAATTTCAGCAGAAGGCATACCACCATTTGGTATGGGTCTTGGCATTAATACTGCCGCCGTTGTTGTGGGTAATATGGGTAGCAGTCAGCGTTTTGATTACACTTGTCTTGGCGACGGTGTTAATTTGGCGTCAAGACTTGAGGGCCAGTCTAAGCCGTATGGTGTCAAAATTATTTTAGGACAGCGCACAGCCGAATTGGTCAAGGATGAGTATTCGGTTATCGAGTTGGACTGTATTGCGGTAAAAGGTAAGAATATTGGTGTGAAAATCTACACCTTAGGTGAAACTGTCAAATACAAGCACAATAACTACCTAGAAGCCTACTACAGAGGAGACTGGAAGCGGGCTCGCAAGATCGCCGAAGAATTGTCAGAAGATTCCAAGGTCACGATCCAAGACTATTATAAGAAAATGATAGAACGTTTTGATGAAGGCCTCCCAGCCGAATGGGATGGAACTTATCGAGCAACTAGCAAATAAGGAAAGCACAATAACATGGACGACATAGAATCAAAGGTCTTAAAAATTGTTGAAGAATATCTTCAACTCAGCGAAGGAAGTTTTACCACACATGACAAATTTGTAGACCTTGGTGCTGACAGTCTTGACGCCGTTGAACTTATTATGGCAGTTGAAGACAAGTTTGGAGTCGAAGTAACCGACGAAGAAGCACAGTCATTGACTACTACTAACGCAGTGGTTGAATTGCTACGTTCCAAACTAACTAAGTGATATGGGGGCAAAGAATCTAACATATCCAGAACCAACGTCTTGTGCCGAAAGGCACGATGACTACTTTATACCTCTGGAATTAAAGTTGGATCCTGAAGAACGAAAACAGTTCTTTGAATTCTTTAAGACAGAACTTTTACCCACCATCAATCTCAATAAAGCATTGTATAGTCCAATGGGGAATGCCGCAAGGTATTTCCCAAAGACTGTTAAACAGACCAAACACTTTTTAAGTGCCATTGGTCTCACAATGAGAAACTTTACAGTATTTGTATCACCGCCTACCAGCGATATCAATGATGCTAGAAATATACACGTTGATGGAGTCAAACTTCCAGATGGCACTGATGTTATTTTAGAAGCCAGACTCAGTTACTACGAAATGGCTGACATGCCAGGAGTGGTAAGGTGGTTCCCCAAAGAAGAAAATTACATAAATTGGCAAGAACATGTGCCCGGTAAGTTGGAAGCCAATATTTGGACCTTGCCTTGGATTCAGGACTTAAAGCAAAAAAAGATCAATTGGGAAGATGCACCAGACTGGAACTTTGCCACTTCAACAAATGTTCCTTCTGGTATTATTAGAACCAACATACCGCATCATGTTATACAGGGCGGTGGCAATAGGCTTACAATCAGTGCCCAGATTGTTTGGCCTGAAACTGGAAGTCCAGTTGGAGTATGGGCACACATTTACAATAATCGACACTTACTAGGAGTATGACACACACAATGAAGCACTATTTGTTTACCTACGGCATGTTAACTAACCGAGACATCATGTCTCCCAAAGCCAAATTGGTTGGTGCAGGATCGCTAAAAGGTTGGAGTTTTGAAATGCTGACCTTTGCCAATGTATTTCAAAAATTTAATTCCATTGCACACGGAGTTCTATGGCAAATTGACGACTCTACGCTGGAAGAATGTGACTGGCGCGAAGGTTACCCAAACACCTATGACAGAAAACTTGTCACAGTCAATTGCAAAGGAAGAAACTATCCTGCCTGGGTCTATACCTTGACAGAGCGCGGACGCCGGCGCTATCAACAAAATCCTACTTCTTCGGGATATTATCAAAGTGTTGCCGAAGGCTACGAGCAACACGGAGTGGATCTAGAGCAGATTATCCGCGCAGGGCGACTAAGCCCAGTCGCTTAAAGATCTGTATCCACATCCAGCCCACGTCAAATTCAAACCAACGTCGGCTGAGTTTAGGACTGCCAGGATCTAGGTGGTGATTGGCATGCAATTCTTCGCCGCCAATGATGATGCCCAAGGGCACAATGTTGCGGCTTCGGTCAGTGCCACCATTTTTATAACCCCACCAGTGTCCAACACCGTTGATGACACCAGCCGCCCAAAATGGTATCCACAGCATCTGAACGAGCCATACTAGGGCACCAGTCCAACCAAAGACGGCGAGGTTGAGCAAAAGGAGAATGCCAATGCCAAGTCGGGAGTGAGGAGTGTATATGTTGCGCTCCACCCAATCAGTAGGAGTGCCACTACCATGTGCGTCAACCATACTTTTATCTTTCGATGCTTCATGATATAATAATGCTCCTTGAAATACCACCCGCCAAAGCCCAAACACCGCAGGACTGTGCGGGTCGCCTTCACGATCACTGAATCTATGATGTTTACGATGTATGGCTACCCATTGCTTGGTGACCATTCCGGTCGTGAGCCATAACCAAAAACGCATGGCATGACTCAGTATAGGATGGAAAGTCAATGCCAAATGCGATTGTCCGCGGTGCAGGTAAAGTGTTACGCAAACAATGGTCATGTGCGTCATGACCAGGGTTGCTATTAGTTCTAACATTAACTACTTATGCTTTGCCCTTGGAGGCTTTCTTTTCGGCTTCTTCTTCTAGTTTTTCTTCGTGACGCACACGTTCGGCTTCAATGACCTTGCCGCGAAGCATCAGCACAATGTTGATCTTTTGATTCAAACGGATCAAGTCATTGTCTAGCATGCGAATGCGATCAATCAGGCCAATCAAAACTTTATTGGCTTCTGACAGCACTGGTTTGATTTCCTGTGTTGCCCATTTCCAAACATAGAAGATAAGGTATCCCATGCCGCCGGCGGCGACAATCGGGAAACCATATTTGTTGATCATTTCTACTACGTCCATTATTTCAAATCCTTCCAAATGCCCCAAGGGTCCCAGATCTTTTTAGTTTTTACCTTGGGTTCTCTACAATACCAAACAGCAACACTAATCAAAACCAAACATTCTATTGTGTAGAATACCATGTAGGCTTCAAATAGATCACTTACATCCACAGCATCAGGCCTTGACTGCTCAACAATATTCCCAATGCTGCCACACCAAAACTGGCATAGAACAATGGCATGCTTACAGCAAGAATACTGGCAGACAACAACACAATACTAAGTTGATAGGCTGTGTTGGCATAACCAATCCATGGACTGCGTAGTTTTGCTTCATCGCGTTCTTTTTCTAGTTTGGCGGCCTTTTCAGCAATTTCTTTCTTGTCGGCTTCCATGCGATCGCGCTCGGCCAAAAACTTGGCCTTGTTTTCAGGAACTTGTGCTTCCAATGCAGAAGTTTCATAAAGCACACTACGCACGTTCTTGGCTTGATACCACGACCATTGATTGTTGGCCGCAATAGTGTTGTTTAAAACTGTGCTGGAAAGTTTTCCGCCATACCAAGTGTTTACTGCCAACAACAAAGCAAAAATGTTAATGACAAGACCTGCTTTGTCTTTGATTCGTGCTTCGCGCTCACTGCGACTGCCTGGTGCGGGCTTGGGAGCATCAGGATCCTTGGCTTCCTTGGTAAACATTTTTAAAATTGTATCAACTGCTGACATTTATTTTCTCCTTGGTGCTGTTTTTATGTCATAGCCTCCACTGGCAGAGGCAGATTTATCTCCAAATAATCGAACTGCATAATAGCAATACCATGCACGAAACCAGCCCATGCCATCTTCCTGGCACATCCATCGCATGGTTCTATCTGCAATTTCTCTGTAGATGTTTTTGTTTAAATCATGTTCACGCATGAGTTGGTAAAGTGCATCATGCACCAATGCTCCACGCATGAAGTCATGTGTATCAATGGTTGGGCCACTGGGTCCATCCCAGGCATAGCCCTTTTTAATTGTCAAGAATCCGTTTTTAGAAAGAACAATGTAAGGAGTGTCAATCTGCTGATTTCTAATTGGCACTTCAACAGTATAATCTTCCGCAAGTTGATATTTGTAGCCTTCTTTGTAAGCAATCATTGTCTGTGTGGAGGACGGTATCCAGATTTCATCATTACCTTTTCCATCCCCGCTATCCTTTGTTCTAATTCAGTGTTTCTCTGAACCAATGCATTGATACGACTCTTGTCGGATTTTATTTCTAACAATTCTGTCCAAACCCAAATTCCCAATAACAGCGCAACACAACCCACTATCCATAATGCCAACATGACGTTTAAAAAAAATGGGTCCATACTAGCCCACCAAGGGTCTGAAACAGTTGACAACCGGGCGCCAAGCCCATTCAAAACCAACTAAAACTCCCACAACAAATCCCATAACGGCAGCAATGACTGAAAACTTTAAAAGGTCTCGATCAGACCAAATGTATTCTGTTCTGCTGTAGGGGTTAACCGTATTTTTCATCAACATTGATTTTAACTTTTTTAACAGCATCTTCTGCTCCTGATCTAACAAATGCTATCAAAGGATCTACCTTTACCAGCATGGCACGACCATTGACATTTTTAAGTTCAAAGTAATCGCCTGATTGCCAACCCAATTTGTCAATGTCCAACTCTTCGTCTAACACAATGCGGTTAGAACTTAGATCCCATTGATAGTCGACATAGAGCATGATTAATCCCGTCGAGCATCATTCTTGCCGTCGGCTCTGGCAAGTCTATCCAAATCAGGTTTAACACCCAATGCTGATGATACCAATGTGTCAATGCGAACCACGTCGTGGTTCATGGTTTTAACACGGTTATCTAAAGCAGTAATGATGCCCGACAAGCCCTGCACTGAACCCATGACCCCTGCAAGAATAAACTTCAAGGTCAAGAATACAAAATAGCCTGCTGACATTGCGGCTGCAATTGGAAAGCCTACTTCGGCTACCAGTTTAAAAAAATCCATTTCAGTGCTCCTGGTGTGAAAACGTTATATGCCCATATTTAGGTAAACCATGACAAATCTTTAACGGCTTGTTTTTTACTAAATAGAGTCAGAGACCAAAACCGCATTAACGGTAAATAGACCTATGAAATTACGCGATTTACTCAGAGAAGAAGGCGATTCTGCAGGCACCGTAACCAGTGACATTGCAGGCGTTATCTATCCTCTTTTTGTTCGCGGCCGCACCAGAAAAGAAAAGCGTAAAAACGCTCGTGCCGCTGTGGGACAATCAATGGATTCTGGTCGCCACTTGGGCATAATTGGTCGCGGAGTATATGAAGCAAATGAAATGGGCGAAGCACACGTTGTAGATCACGACAATGTAATCTATCGTTTAGACAATGCTAACCCCATGGACGACACTGAAGTTCTTGTGCTGGGTGGTGCTGGCAGATACACGTTAAAGGGCCTAAGAAACAAAGCCCGCAAAGAAGCACAGCAAATAGCCAAAGAACTAGATTCCGAACACGGTGATGCTTTCCGACGCAATTCAGAAAACATCCGACAACTGACCAACACTTTGAATACCATTGTAGCGGCATACAATCAACTTGAACGTATCCGTCGCCGAGGTGGTGCGAGAAGTCGAGGCATACGCAGAGAACAGGTTGAAGTTGTCAAAGAAGGTATTGCCGTGCTTGAACGTGCATGTCAAGCCCAAATGCAGGAAAAGGCTCCTCCGGGCTTTGACAAGAAGTTATACAAAGAATTAATTGATCGTTACGGACAGACTAGCCGTGCCTATGCCACAATGTGGACGATACATAACAATATGAAAAAAGGAAAAAGTAAATGATCCTCGTAAAGTTGATCAATGAAGGACGAGTTGTTAAACAGATCTCAAGTAGAGTCCACGAAGCAGTGGTGTTGGAACAACTTAAAAAATACAATGGTCCTGTAGATGAAATCATCTACGAAGGCGAACTGTCCGAAGGCGCCAAGGAAATACTACAGCGAGTAGCCAAGCGGGTAATTCCTGCCGCAATGGCTGCTGGACTTGCGCTGGGCAACGCTAATTCAGCCCAGGCGCAGAATCATTTTCCTGGAACAAATCAAAGCATTGGTCAACACATTGCTGATATCTTTTCACCAAACTACAGAGAAATTCAACGTCAGCGTCGAGCAGAAAGAGATACACGTCGAGCAGAGCAGGATGCTTATCACAAAGAAATTCGCAAGGCTCGTGTAGGCCAGGCAAGACAACAAGGTCGTCAAGACAGTCGTGCTTACTCGGGTTCAGAAATGCCCAATGGCACCAAAGTCTATGACCAAGCAAGACTCAGCGGCGACGGTCGTAGCATTATTCTTTATGACTTGGATCATCGCGTCACAAGAATTGATCGTGCAGGCTCAGAATTTATTCCTGCAGATAGTCAACGCCTGGCACACTACATCACACGCAACGGTCAGGTCTATTATGTTAGACACGCGGCCAACATGATGTCACGTGAAGGTGTTGAAGGTATTGTTGAAGATCCCACAGTGGGCACTATTCCTGCCAATGGCGGTGGTGTAAGTGGCAGCACCATCAAGCCCACTGGCACCAAGGGTCCTACACCAAATACACCCAACAAGACAACCACACAGCCCGCCGACGATGAACAGGCTGGCCTAGAGTTGGACAAGGATCATGGTCTAGACAAGCAAACACTTGATGCTATTAAGAAGGCAGGCATTGCTGTTGACATTAAGGAAAAAAATTCCAGCAGATTAGAACAGCGTATAGTTGGCAAGTTATCAGAGAGCGATGACCCCGATGTTGGCTATTTTACTAAAATTGATGATCTGCGTAGAGTTCAACAAATGCTAATCGATGATGGCAGAGAATCTGATGTCCGTCGTTTTATTAATTGGGCCATTGACTCTGGTGCCACAAATATGGAACAAGCAATTGATCTTGGAACAAAAGTTGACTGGGATCAATCATCAATCCACCGAGCATATCCCAGAGCATACGAAGGCTGGGAAAGAGCAATCTATATCACTGGATATGATCCCTATGAAAAACCAGGAAACCGTATTGTTCCTGAGTCAGGAGTTTCAGAATCAACTACATCTAATTTAGATGCAGTTTTCAATGAGCATGACTTTTATCGTCTAGAGCATATCTGGCCTGCATTGGAAGCAGGAGATAAACAAGAAGCACTAAGACAAATCAATCACTATCTAAGAAAAGGTAAGAATCGTGCATGGTGGGGTGATCTACAAGCCCTTGATATTGAAATTGACGCCAACGACGTTGAAAATTCTCAAGTAACTTGGAGCAAGCCATTGAAGCAGGGTGTCGCAGAAGGCTTTACAGATCCAAAACTACAGGCCATTCTTGACAAACACGAAAGCAGTTGGCAAGCATTTAAGTCGGGTGGCGACATCACTGACAACGAAGAATTCTATGACGAATTGATGGGCTATTTTATGGACAGCGGCGAAATGCCTTATGGTGTTGCCAAAGCAAGAGATGGTGATCCAGTAAATTGGATTACTAATGCACTAGACCGCATTGCGGGAAATGGAGAGATTGGTGAAATGAACAACAAATTAAGTGAGGCCTATATCAAGTCTCCCAAAGACGCAATTGATGTATTGGCAAATCTACGACAAATTGGCAAGAGCATTGAGCGCGGCCAAGGACAGTATCAAGGCAACTTGGCCAATGAATATGCCAATGACGTTTGGTCTGTCTACAGTTGGTTAGAAAATCGTGCCAACGTCAATGACTCAAAACTCAAGGCCATCTTGGATCCAATTTTTGATCTTCGCAAGAAGGCCAAGAGCATGGAAATGAAACCCGGTAGTGGTGCCGATGCACAGTTTGGCAACGAAATTGTCAACAGACTTTATCCATTGATGCAGTGGATTGAAATGAATGTAAAAGTATCAGAGTCAAGCGATGATGCAGATCCCGATGCGGCATCTCCGGCAGATCAAGCCAGTGCTGACAAAAACATCATCATGCAGATCCGCAAGGCTGCAGATTATGAAAAGCCAACAAAACTAAACTTAGATGACGGCACACAGTTTGTCATTGACTCTCCTGCGGCAACTAAGATTCTTGGCATGTTTGATAAACTCAAACCAGATTCTAAATTGCTGATGCAACAGGTGTTGAACAAACAAGATGGTATCAGACAAATCCTTGGACACCTAGGTGAAAGCCTTGAGGAAGATGTCACATTGGTTGAAGCAGAGCAATACAATTCATTGAATGATGTTTACCCAAGCGGTAGCACTGAAATTTGGTATTGGAAGGAAGATTTTGCTCGTGACGCAATGATGGGTGCGGCCTTTATGAAGAAGCAAGGTGTAATGCCTACTCCTGAAACTGTGCCTGACAACTATGTGTTGATTGGTAAAGTTGCAGAAACCAATCCCGACAAGATTTTCCACATGATGCAGGGTGAAATTTGGAGCCCAGAAGGCCAGGCCAACAAAATGATTCGTGCATCGGGCACTGGTCACACTTCAATGAGTGTTGGTGATATTGTTCGAGTTGGCGGCAAGTGGCTGATGGTTGATCGTTATGG
>JACCEB010200170.1_pt1 | contig 19604 bp, 15 predicted proteins | sample 7454761 | NCBI WGS metagenome assembly JACCEB01 (sample SAMN15323454, study PRJNA562643) | freshwater metagenome | isolation source: river surface water | place: USA:Blue River Watershed | collected 2017-08-18 | reverse complement strand
TCGCCGAGTTCCTGCGCGAGTACCAAGCGGGCCGCACGCCCAACCCGGACGTCTTGTGCAACGCCGAAATCAAGTTCAAGGCCTTTTTGGACCACGCGATGCGGCTGGGCGCAGAAAAGATTGCCACTGGCCACTACGCCCGGGTGCGCGATGGCGGCGCCGGGGTACAGCTGCTCAAGGGGCTGGACCCGGCCAAGGACCAGAGCTACTTCCTGCACCGCCTGAACCAGGCGCAACTGGCCAAGACGCTGTTTCCAGTGGGCGAATTGCGCAAGACCGAGGTGCGGCGCATCGCCGAGGAGATCGGCCTGCCCAACGCCAAAAAGAAAGACTCAACCGGCATCTGCTTCATTGGCGAGCGGCCCTTCCGCGAGTTTCTCGGGCGCTACTTGAACAAGGCGCCGGGGCCGATCAAGGCGCCCGGTGGCCGCACATTGGGCCAGCACCAGGGCCTGTCCTTCTACACCCTGGGCCAGCGCCAGGGCCTGGGCATCGGAGGGGTAAAAGCCCGCGGCGCGCAAAAAGGCGGCGGTGAGCACGCGCCTTGGTTCGTGGCGCGCAAGGACATCGAAAAGAACACGCTGTGGGTGGTGCAAGGCCATGACCACCCCTGGCTCCTCTCGCCCGCGCTGCGGGCCGAGGACCTGAGCTGGGCCGCCGGCCACCCGCCGGCGCCGGGACGTTATGCGGCCAAGACCCGTTACCGCCAATCCGACGCGACCTGCACGCTTGAAATCTTGCCTGGTGGCCACCTGCGGCTGGGCTTCGACACACCGCAATGGGCGGTGACGCCGGGCCAGTCAGCGGTGGTCTATGACGGCGAGGTCTGCCTGGGCGGGGGGGTGATCAGCTCACCTGAGGGCCCGCCCGAGGGCGGACCACCGAACGCTTAGAACGGGATGTCGTCGTCCATGTCGTCGAAGCCGGAGCCGCCGGCGGGCTTGGCGGCAGCCGGTGCGCGCTGGGGTGCAGCGGCAGGGCGCTGAGGCGGGGCGGCGCGACGCGGGGCACCGCCGGCATCCTCGTCACCGCCACCGCCACCACCGCCACCCATGCCCTCACGGCCGCCCAGTAGCTGCAATTCGGTGGCGATGATGTCGACGGTATTCTTTTCGACACCGGTGGTCTTGTCGGTGTAGGTGCCGTACTTCAGGCGCCCCTCGACATAGATCGGACGCCCCTTCTTCACGTACTCGCCGGCAATCTCGGCGAGGCGGTCGTAAAAGGTGACGCGGTGCCACTGGGTGTCTTCCACCGTCTCGCCGGTGTTGCGGTCCTTGCGGCGGCTGGAGGTGGCAATGCTCACATTGGCCACGGCCTGGCCCGAGGGCAGGTAGCGGATTTCGGGGTCGCGGCCACAGTTGCCGACGAGGATGACTTTGTTGACGGATGCCATGGTGAAGGTTCCTCCGGGAATGGCGTGATTATGTGGTCTCGGGCCGGGTGGCGTGGGCAGGGGCCGCCTGGGCCTCCATTGGCCAGGCCACCAGCAGCCAGGCCAGGACCGCAGCGCCGCAAGCCAGGAAGAGGCCGACTGAACCACTGGCCTTGAGCAGGGCCCCGCCAGCCGCCCCACCGGCGAAAAAGCCCAGCGACTGCAGCGTGTTGTAAAAGCCCAGGGCCGCACCGCGCGCCTCCGGAGGGGCCGCGCGCGAAGCGATGCTGGGCTGACAGGCCTCGAGGATGTTGGAGCCACAGAAGAAGAGGAAAAGAAGCGCACCCATCACGCCCAGGCCCACCACCCCGGGATCGCGCACCTGCAGCGCCGCCACGCCGGCCAGGGCCAGCTGCACCCCGGCAATCAAGGCAACCGCCGCCAGGAAAACTGCCCGCAGGTAGCCCCGCCGCTCCAGCGGGAACAAGGTGGCCGACATGACGAAGAAGGAAGCCCCAATGGTGGGCAGGTAGATCCACCAGTGGTCGGCCTGGGCCAAGCCGACGTCCACCAGCATGCGCGGCACCGCCACCCACATGGCCAGCAGCACGGCATGCAGGATGAAAACGCCGAAGTTCAGCCGCAGCGTGGGGACATGCGCCAACACCGCGCGCAGGCTGCCGCGGGCCGGCGCGGGCTTGCGGGTCGGCTCCGGTGGCACCACCCACACAACCATGGCGATGGCCGCCAGTGCCAGTGCGGCGGTGAGCGCGAACAGGCCGCCAAGCCCAAAGCGGGCGGCCAGACCCGGAGCCATCACCAAGGAGAGCGCGAACATCAGACCGATGCTGGCGCCCACCAGGGCCATGGACTTGGTGCGCACGTGGTCGCGGGTCAGGTCGGCCAGCAAGGCTGTAACGACCGCCGAAACCGCGCCCGCGCCCTGGAGGCAGCGGCCGACGAGCAGACCGGCCAGGGTGTCGGCCGAGGCCGCCAAGGCGCTGCCGGCGGCGAAGACCAGCAGGCCAAAGACGATGACCCGCTTGCGTCCCAGGCGATCAGAGGCCATGCCGAAAGGCAGCTGCAACAGGCCTTGGGTGAGGCCGTAGATGCCCATGGCCAAGCCGACCAGGGCGGGGTCGTCACCGCCCGGGTAGCGCGGGGCCTCGAGGGCGAACACGGGCAACACCAGGAACAGCCCCAGCATGCGCATCGCATAGATGAAGGCAAGGGAGAGGCTGGCGCGCCGCTCCGGGCCGGTCATGGCCAGGTCGGAGGCAGGGCTGGGAGCGGATGGGGCGGAGGTGGACAACGGGAGCGGCTGCGGGAGGGAAACTTGACCCCTGATTGTCGGCGATCCCCAGCCGGCCTCAGACGAAGGGCGCGTTCAGGCGCACCACCACGGCATTGACTGCGGTGGCAAAGCTGACCCAGACGAGGTAGGGCAACAGGTACCAGCGCACGCGCGGCGCGAAGCGTCCGCAGACCGCGATCAGGACGACGATCGACAACCAGAGCAGGCCGACCTCGTAGAGCGCCCAATCAGGGCGGCGCATGCGAAAGAACAGCAGGCTCCAGCCGATATTGAGCGCGGCGTTGAGCGCGAACAAGGCCACCACCAGTGTTCGCGCCTGCAGGCTGGGAGCGCGCATCCAGGCCTCGGCACCAGCCAGCACGCACAGCGCGAAGATCAGCGTCCAGGCCGGGCCAAAGGCCCAATCGGGGGGTTGGAAAGCAGGCTTGGCCAGGCCCTGGTACCAGGGACCAATGTCCGTGAGCGCTCCGCCGAGCGAGGCGACCAACAAGGCGCAGGCTGCGCCGCACAGCAAGGGCAACGTGCGCCGGCCGCCATGCCCGGACGTAGATGAATCGCTCACGCGGCCCCCGCGCCCGGCGCGGCGCTCATACCCGAGCCAGGCCCAGCAGGTGGGCCAGGTCCTTGAAGAAAATACGCACGTGCGCCATGGGCTTACGCCGCACGAGTTCCTTGTTCATGTAGCTCTCGAAGGTCAGACGCTGGACGTCCACATCCTCGCAGATCTTAACGAAGCGCTCGCGCAGGCGGTCGTTGCGATACCAGAACCACTGCATGATGCCCAGCACGCGGAATACGGTGCCGTGGGCTTTCATGAAGCGCTTGCGCGCCTGGGCCAGCACCTTGCCGTCGCCCGTACGCAGCAACTCGACGGCGGCCTCGCCGGCCAGTTGACCACCGAGCATGGCGTAGTAGATGCCCTCGCCCGAGGCCGGGGCCACCACGCCAGCGGCGTCGCCGGCGAGCACCACGTCTCGGCCGTTGTCCCACTTGCGCAAGGGCCGCATCGGCAGCGGCGCGCCTTCACGGCGTACGGTCTCTGCGTCGGCCATGCCGCTGTCTGCCCGCAGGCGGGCGGTGGCGGCGCGCAGGGAAAAGCCCTTGTCGGCGCTGCCGGTGCCGATGCTCAGCGTGTCTCCGTGGGGGAACACCCAGCCATAAAAGTCCGGCGAACAGCGCGCGTCATACACCACGTCACAGCGCGCTGGGTCGTAGCCCTCAGGGGGCGCCGCCGGGCGGCGCACGATCTCGTGATACGCAAAAACGCAGGGGGCGGGCTCATCACCGCGCACCGCCTGGGTGGCCACGCGGGAACGCGCGCCGTCGGCGCCGATGACGGCACGGGTACGCACCCGAGCCTGGACTTCCGCGCCGTCGATCCGGTGGGTGAAGTGCACCACGCTGACGCCATCTGGGTCACGTGAAAGACGATCGAAGGTCCCGTCGTGGCGCTGGGCGCCACGGGCCACCGCGCGCTCGCGCAGCCACTCGTCAAAGACCTCGCGATCGACCATGCCGACGAAGCCGTTGTCGATCGGGATGTCGACCCGGTGGCCCGAGGGCGCCACCATGCGCGCCGAGCGGGCCTTGGCTACCAGCAGCTCGTCGGGAATATCGAAGTCACGGATCGCCCGCGGAGGGATGGCGCCGCCGCAAGGCTTGATACGGCCCGCCCGATCGAGCATCAGTACATGGTAGCCACGCTCGGCCAAGGTTTGTGCCGCAGTTGCGCCAGCCGGACCACCGCCGACCACAACAGCATCGAAAGTGGAATTCATAGCGAGGTTCTCCAAAAGGGTGGCAAGGGTCAGGGTGTCTTCATTGGGTCTTCAGCGCGCTGGCCGTGAGCGGCAAGCCACTCCCGGCAGCACCTGAGCCATCGGACGAGGTGGGTACGAATGCGCCAGGGTTGTCAGCGCTGGCCACCGCCACACGCTCAGACGCGGGCGTCGGCGTGGCGATGCGGGCGCCCAAAAAGGCGGCAACCAGGAACAAGACACCTTCAGCCGCAAACACGCTGGCGTAGGCGCTGCCCGAGGCGACGATCAGGAAGTGGGCCAGGTCACTGGCGACGGTGCCGGCCAGGCCGCCCAGACCGAAGGCGATGCCCTGCGCGGCACCCCACAGGCCCACGCGCAGACCCTCGCGGGATTCACGTCCTTGGGCGGCCAGTTGCATCATCGATCCGATGGCGCCGATGGAGAAGGCGCCGTTGGCAACACCGAGAAGGAAGACGTTCTCGCGCAGCGGCCAGTCCTGAGCCCCGGTCCAACCGGCCAGGGCCAGACTGGCCAATGCCAAGGCCGATGTCAGGCAACCGCCCAGGGTCCAACCGCGCAGGGAGGCCAGAGCAGGCTGGCCGATGCGCCGGGCCACGGCGCCAGCCAGGGCCACCATCAGCATGCCGACCAGCACGCCGCCGTGCTGGACGCCAGCCAGGCGGGTCGACTCGCCCGGGCTGAAGCCAAACACCGCGCCAGCGAATGGCTCGAGGATCAGATCCTGGGCGCTGTAGGCCAGCATGGAAATGAAGACAAAGACGGTGAAGCGGCGCGCTGTGTCCTCGCCCCAGACTTCGCGCAGGGCCTCGAAAAAGGGGACTGGCGCAGCCGGCTGCTCCGTTGGCGCTGCCGCGCCCGACGCCTGCGACTCCAGACCGCGCACCGCCAGCAACGTGATCAGAAATGCAAGGACCGACACACCGCTGGTCACCGCCAAGAGGCGGGCCGGCGAGAAGGGGTCGAGCAGGCTGCCGGCGCCGCCCGCAGTGAGCGCGAAGCCAGCAATCATCATGATCCAGACGCAGGTCGCGGCCGCCGCGCGGCGTGGGGCCGCGACCCGCTTGGCGAGCAGCACCAGCAGAGAAGTACCGCTGGCGCTCACGCCCAAGCCGATCAGGACAAAGGCCAAGGCAGCCAGCGCCAGCCCAGCCCAGTAGTCCTGCGCCTCCGCCCGTGCCTGCGCCATCCAACCGACAGCGAGCGCAGCCAGCACGCCTCCCGCAGCCAGCACAGCCATACCGCCGACGATCCAGGGCGTTCGCCGCCCGCCGCGGTCCGAGCCCCAGCCCATCCGCGGCCGGGTCGCCTGCACCGCGTAGTGAATACCCACTAGCAGGCCAGGCAGCATGGCCGGCAGAGCAAGCTCGACCACCATGACCCGATTGAGGGTAGAAGTGGTGAGGACCACGATCGCGCCCAGGCAGGCCTGAACCAGCCCGAGTCGCACAATGCCCGACCAGCCCAGCGGCGTCATGAAGCGCCTCCTGTGCTCACCCGCAGGGCGAACGCCGCCACCATCATGCCGGCGACGAAGAGGGGCACGCCAAAGCCGCTGTACCAGAGAGCGCGGCCGCGCACATCGGCCAGGAAGCGTTTCATCATCAAGAGTTGGCACCCCAACAGCGCGAGGATCGCCAGCGCATGCAAGGGCAGGTGCCACACCATCAGCAAGGCGATCACACCCACCTGAGCGAGGGCCATCGTCCAACAAGCCGCCAGGCCTGCACGCTGCTCGCCCAGTTGTACCGGTAGCGAGCGAATGCCCATGCGGCGGTCTCCCTCGACCGACTTGAAGTCGTTGAGGGTCATGATGCCGTGGGTGCCAATGCTGTAGAGAACCGCGAATGTCAGGGAGCGGGCCTCGGGCAGGCTGCCACCTGCCATCACTGCCGCACCGGTGGCCCAGGCGATGCCCTCGTAGCTGAAGCCGCAGGCGGCATTGCCCCACCAGCCGTTCTGTTTCAGGCGCAGGGGTGGCGCGCTGTAGGCCCAGGCCAGCAGCAGGCCCAGGGCCGCTGCGCCGAAGCCCCAGGGCCCTAACAGGAGGGCCACCGCCAGAGACACCGCCGTCCACAGTACCGCGATATAGAGCCCCCATCGCCCCGGCATGCGGCCTGAGGGAATCGGTCGGTGGGGCTCATTGATCGCGTCCACATGGCGGTCGAACCAGTCATTCACCGCCTGACTGGTAGCGCAGACGAAGGGGCCGGCGAGGGCGATCCCCACTGCCGCCAACAGCCAGCGGCCGTCGAGCGACACCCCCGAAGCGACCACGCCGCAGGCAAACGCCCACATGGGCGGGAACCAAGTGACGGGCTTGAAGAGCTCAGTAATGGCCGAAAGCGCAGGAAGCGACATTCGCCTATTTTTTTATTTACTAATGTCTATGTCAATCCAAATTTACACGCGTAGAATGATAAACATTAAGAAATAATTTTTCGGGGGTTCAAATGACCGGTTTAAAAAAAAGGGATGATTTTTCCCTTGCTGGCCATACGCCAGCGGTGAGGGTCGATGCCAGAGTGCCGGCCGAGTCCAGTCCCCCCACGCCAGCCTGGACCCTGGGCTGGAGCCAGGCGGAGCCGATGGCGCAGGCCTTCGCCACCCTCGCCGGCGACTTGGCCCTGGTCATGGACGACAAAGGCTTGGTGCTGGCTGCCGCGCAGGGTGAGGCGCCCGCAGGAGGAGGCTGGGCCCAGGCGTGGGTAGGTCAAATTTGGATGGCCATGGTCTCGCCCTGCAGCCGGTCCAAGGCTGAGCGCCTGCTGGCGCGAAGCTTGGGTGAGGGGCCCGGACGCGCCAGCGAGATCAACGTCCTGATCCAGGACGGTCACCAGATCGCGATGCGGTTTAGCGGTTTGCGCCTTGGCCCCACGGGCCCACTGCTCATCATCGGAAGAGATCTGGCTGCGCAGAGTGCGCTGCAGGGCCGGCTGCTGGCATTGCAGCGGGAGTTAGAGGGCTTCTATTGGGATGCAACTTCAGGGGCCGGTAGTACCCACTGAATGCGAGGCCACCCACCCGCTCACTCCTCGACGCCGCCCTCGCCCATGCCGAAACGGCGAAGCTTGACGTAGAGACTCTGCCGGGAAAGCCCCAGCATCTCGGCCGCAGATGCGCGGTTGCCATTGGTGAGCTTGAGGGCCGACTCGATGCACAACTGCTCGATCAGGTCGGTGGTGTCGCGCACGATGTCCTTGAGCGGCATGCGCCCAACCAACTCGGTCATCTGGTCGGCCGAATGGGGAAGCTCGCGATGAGTGCCGCCGTCGGCCAATAGCCGGCGACTGACATCGCGGATGGTAAAGCCCAGGCACGGTGGCTTCAGGGTGAGCGCAGCCACTGCCGAGATTTCCACCTCGGTCACGCTGCCCAGCTCACCGCGCAACTGGGTCGCAAACAGACGCAGGCTGCCATGCTGGCGCAGGTTGGACAACAGGACGTTGAGGTCTACGCTGCTGCGCCCCAGCCAGCGGTCCAGCATCTCGCCACGCACGGCCTCTTCGCTGGCACTCTGGCTCAGCTCGAGAAAGGCCCGGTTGGAGCGCTGCACCCGGCCTTCCAGGTCAGTGATCACGAAAGCGTCGGGCGCCTGCTGAAGCAGCTCCACCAGATGGGGCACGCTGTCAGCCGGGCCAGCCGCCGCCTCGTTGAGCGGCGAGAGACGAATCAAGAAGTGGGTGCTGTCCTCCTGCCGCAGCAAGGAGGCGACCAGGCGGTAATCATGGCCGCTGCCCGTGAGCTGTACGACGAGGGGGTCTGTGCGACCGTTGGCCCGCAAGCGGGTCAGGGTGTCGCGAAGCGCTGCCGCGCTGGCCGGAACCAGGCCATCGGCCAGTGTCCAGGCGGCCTTGCGGATTGGCTCGCCAAAAAGGGTCTGGGCGGCCGGGTTGGCTTCGTCGAGCCGGCCAGTTCCGGCATCGAGGATGACCACGGGCTCGGCGGCTTGCTGAAACAGAAGGCGATAGCGGGTCTCGACATGGCGCAAGCGCCAATAGTCCCGCTCCATGGATACCTGGGCAGACACCAGCCGCTGCTGGAGCTGCATTTCACCGCGCAGGTCGCGTCCGAACGCCACCAACATGCTGGGCTGGCGCTGGCCGGCCGGTTGTACCGGGACCAGCCGGTAGATCATGGGTAAAGGCAGCCCGGCGGCAAGACCTGCGTGGTTGACCTGACGCGGCGCCGGTCGCCCCCCCGCCAGGGCTTCGCTGAGCATGCTGTCAATCTTGGTCCGGCTGTCGGCGCTGACCAGCCCCTGCCAAGAACGGCCAATCCAATCGCGATACCCCAGGTTCACCAGCTCGTCGGAATTGAGACTGAGATCACGGATGACGCCCTGGGGATCGAGCACCAACACCACATCCGCTGGCGCAGTGATCAGCTGGCCGACCGTTTCCGGGTCAAGCCCCGACAGAAGCGAACCGGCCGCCTGCAACTGGCCGAGTTCAAATTTCTGTGTGGCAGGGGGCATGGGCGTTCTCGTTTAGCGCCAACGGACGCCATGTGACATTGTGCCTGTTCAGCAGCTCTTCGCGCGGGTTTCTATGAGTTTGTCGGCGATCGAGGGCGCCAGACTCCCATCAATGGCCAACGCATCAGCGCCGACTTCGCGCGCCAGGCCGGGGTTCAGCAGAAACTGCGGCCCCCCCACAAGAATCCCGACGCGGGGGTTGAGCGAGGCCTTCCGTACAGCGGCAATTTCTGCCGTCAACGACGCCAGATGGTCCTCGCCGGCAAGGGTAAACCCGACAACATCCATCCAATCCCTGCGCACCATGGCGACGGGGTCGAGCTGGGGGTGGGGCCCACCCGTCACCTCCCAGCCGGCCTCCCGGAAAAACTCCGACACCATGACCAGGCCGAAGGTGTGCTGCTCGCCAGGGGCAGGCACCAGCAACACGCGACGCACCGATTCGCCGTCGGCCGGGCGGAAGGACTGCCTCGCGCTGATGTCGCGTAAGGCCTGTTGCAGCCGGCCCACAGCCACGGTCACATCCACAAAGGTACAAATGTCCTGTTCCCACAGATCGCCCAGGAGACGGGCTGCCGGGACCAGCAGATCGGTGCAGAGAAGGGCGCGGGGTACGCCGCGCAGCCGAAAGGCTTGGACCGCATCCCGGGCGGGCATATCGTCCGACAGCAGGACCAGGCGAACCAGCTCGCGGACATCGTCATGGGAGATAGGACGGCCGGTCACATCGGCCATATCAGGCGGCTCGCCGCCGCCCTCTGCGTGGCCGTGGGCCTGGAGCAGGCGCGGGATCACGGAATGCTCGAGCGCATCGGCGAGCAGCGCCCGATGGCCTTCCGGCCCCTGACTGGCGCTCGAGTCGGAGCTCTCCTGTGGCCCGCCTGAGGGCGAACGGCCGGGAGTGGGCCCCGAACTTCGGTGCGTCGTCATTTTTGGCTCCTCGCCAGGGATCTGCCACGGCTGACACGCGGCAGGTCCGGATCTCCCGCCTCTCGGCAGGAGCAATCCCTCTTGTTTTCTGATTCCTGTCTGACTGGGCGGCTGCTCTTCGGCAAATCGATCCCATGCGCCGACCCCCACATTCTGAGGGGTTTTTCTCCAGATGCCCATCAATATCTCCTCCAGGCGGGATTTCTGGCAGCGCTGACTAGATCCCGCCGCGCCTAAAAGTGTCATATTTTATTGATGTCAACCTTAATTGACAACTTGCGGGAGGCCGGGCTAAATAGGCCTCATGGTGACTTTTCAGGAATCGCAGGCTAACGCCCGCGCTCTGCCGCACGGCCAGAGTGGGCCCGTCATCGGCCTTTACACGCCGGAAGAACGGGCGCGCCGGGACGCGAGCGGCTGGACGCTGGTCCAGGGGGTGCTCGCACCGGTGCAATTCCTGGTGTTCCTGGCCAGCTTGGGTCTGGTGCTGCGCTATCTCGCCACCGGCGAGGGCTTGGCCTGGGCCCATGCCTCCATCGTTCTGAAGACTGTGGTGCTCTACACCATCATGGTGACCGGCTGTATCTGGGAAAAGGTGGTCTTCGGCCGCTACCTGTTCGCGCCGGCATTTTTCTGGGAGGACGTGGTGAGCATGGGTGTGATCGCCCTGCACACGGCCTACCTGGTAGCGCTGGCCACCGGCACACTGGGGGATGAGGCGCTGATGGGCCTGGCCCTGGCGGCCTACGCCACCTATGTCATCAACGCGGCCCAGTTTCTGCTGAAGCTGCGCGCCGCCCGACTTCAGGAGGCCGCCGCATGAGCCCCGTCATTCCGCTGCGACTGCAGCCTCAGGACGGCGGTTGCGCCGATGCGCCGGTACTGCGTGAACGCGGCCAGCGCGAAGTGTTCTGCGGCCTGACCGGCATCATCTGGCTGCACCGCAAGATTCAGGACGCGTTCTTCCTGGTCGTGGGCTCGCGCACCTGCGCCCACCTGATCCAGTCAGCCGCCGGCGTGATGATCTTTGCCGAGCCGCGGTTTGCCACGGCCATCATTGACGAACGCGACCTGGCCGGGCTGGCCGACGCCAACGAAGAGCTCGACCGGGTGGTCACGCGGCTTCTGGAACGCCGCCCAGACATCAAGATGCTTTTCCTAGTGGGCTCTTGCCCCTCGGAAGTCATCAAACTCGACCTCTCACGCGCCGCGTCGCGCCTGTCGCAGCGCTTCAACCCCAGCGTGCGGGTGCTCAATTACTCTGGCAGCGGGATCGAGACGACATTCACCCAGGGCGAAGACGCCTGTCTGGCTTCTCTGGTGCCGGAGCTACCGCCCGCACCCGCGTCAAGCGCGCCAGAGCTCATGGTGGTGGGCACCCTGGCGGATGTGGTGGAAGACCAATTCGCGCGGGTCTTCAATCAGCTGGGCATTCCCGTCCGCTTTTTCCCGCCCCGCCAGGCCAACGCCTTGCCCCCGGTGGGCGCCCACACGCGCTACCTGCTGGCCCAACCCTTCCTGGCAGATACCGCACGGGCCCTGGAGGGGCGCGGAGCGCAGCGCCTGCCAGCCCCCTTCCCGCTCGGCGTGGAAGGCACGATGGCCTGGCTGGCCGCAGCCTGTGACGCGTTTGGCGTCTCACGCGCACAGCTGGAAGCGGTAACAGCCGCGGCACGCGAGCGTGCAGGCGCTGCGCTCGCACGCCAGCGCGCGCAGCTCGAAAACAAGCGCATCTTCTTCTTCCCGGACTCACAGCTGGAAGTGCCCCTGGCGCGTTTTCTCTCGCGTGAGATGGGCATGCAACTGGTCGAGGTGGGCACGCCGTATCTGCACCGCCAGCACCTGGCCGAAGAGCTCACGATGTTGCCCGCAGGAACCCGGCTGTCCGAAGGCCAGCACGTGGAGAACCAGCTGGATCGCTGCCAAGCCGAGCAGCCAGACATCGTGGTCTGCGGCCTGGGCCTGGCCAATCCGCTGGAGGCCCAGGGCCTGACCACCAAGTGGGCCATCGAGCTGGTGTTCACCCCCATTCAGGGCTTCGACCAGGCGGCAGACCTCGCCGAGCTGTTCTCGCGCCCGCTGACACGCCGCCTGAAGCTGGCGGCCTGAGTAAAGACGCACGCCATGCAACTGACCCTCTGGACCTACGAAGGACCGCCTCATGTGGGTGCGATGCGCGTGGCCACTGCGATGAAGGACGTGCATTACGTGCTGCACGCGCCGCAGGGTGACACCTACGCCGATCTGCTGTTCACGATGATCGAGCGCTTGCCCCGACGTCCGCCCGTGACCTACACCACCTTCCAGGCGCGCGACCTGGGCGGCGATACCGCGGAATTGTTCAAGACCGCGGCGAAGGAAGCTTTCGCAAGGTTCCAGCCGGCCGCGATGATGGTGGGTGCGTCGTGCACCGCCGAATTGATTCAGGACGACCCGGGCGGCCTGGCGCGCGCGCTGGAGCTACCAATACCGGTGGTTCCGCTGGAACTGCCGTCCTACCAGCGCAAGGAAAACTGGGGCGCGGCCGAGACCTTCTACCAAATGGTGCGCGCGCTGGCAGGCGCCAAGCGCGAACGCGCTGCAGGGCAAGGACGCCCGCGCTGCAACGTGCTGGGCCCCACTGCGCTGGGCTATCGCCACCGCGATGACCTGCGCGAGATCTGCCGCCTGCTCGAGGAGATCGGGGTCGAGGTCAACGTCGTGGCACCGCTGGATGCCACACCCGCTGATCTGGGGCGCCTGCAAGACGCTGAGTTCAACGTGGTGATGTACCCCGAGATCGCTTCGGTGGCTGCCAATTGGCTGCAACGCAACTTCGGCCAACCCTTCACGCGCACCGTACCGATCGGCGTCAACGCGACCCATGACTTCATCCGCGAAGTGGCGCAACTGGCCGGCCTGGACGCCGAGCCGCTGCTGGCACGCACCGCCTCGCGCGCGCGCTGGTATGCCCGCTCGGTCGACTCGACCTACCTCACCGGCAAACGCGTATTCATCTTCGGTGACGCGACGCATGCAGTTGCAGCTGCGCGCGTGGCCACACAGGAAATGGGCTTCACCGTGGTGGGCCTGGGCACCTACAGCCGCGAGTTCGCGCGCGAGATCCGCGAAGCCGCCAAGCTCTATGACGTCGAGCCGCTGATCACCGACGACTACCTGGAAGTGGAAGAACACATCCTGGCGGCCCAACCCGAGCTGGTGTTGGGCACGCAAATGGAGCGCCATATCGCCAAGCGCGCCGGCATCCCCTGCGCCGTGATCTCGGCGCCAGTGCACGTGCAAGATTTTCCGGCGCGCTACTCGCCGCAAATGGGATTCGAAGGCGCCTGCGTGCTGTTCGACACCTGGGTGCACCCCCTGATGATGGGGCTGGAGGAACACCTGATTGGCATGTTCCGTGGGGACAGCGAGTTCCATGAAGACGCTGCGCCTTCACATCTGGGCGGCGTGCGCCGCGAGGTGCGGGCGGCACCAACACCCCCAACAGAGACGCCTCCCACGCAAGCAGCAGCGCCAACACCCGACACACCGAGCGACCCCACCGCCGCCGCTTGGGTCGCTACCTGGCAGGCCGATGCCGAGAGGGAGCTGAAAAAGATTCCCTTCTTCGTGCGCGGCAAGGCACGACGCAATACGGAACGCTACGCCGCTGAAAAGCAGCTGGCGATGATCACCGTGGACACCCTGTATGACGCCAAAGCTCATTTCAGCCGCTGACGTCAGCGCGGCTCAGGCTGCGGGTACGCCCATACGCGTGTGCATCGTGACGATGGACACGCACCTGGCCAGCGCCACCGACCGCGCTGCCCCAACCCTGGCGCGCGAGTTCCCCGGGCTGTCCATCAGCCTGCATGCCGCCAGCGAGTACGCCGGCAACGACCGCCTGATCGCCCGCGCCAAGGCCGACATCGCGCAGGCCGACATCGTCGTGGCCGGCATGCTGTTCCTGGAAGACCACTTCCTGCCCATCCTCGAAGACCTGCGCGCCCGCCGCGACCACTGCGACGCGATGATCTGCATGGCCTCGGCCGCTGAGGTGGTGAAGCTGACGAAGCTCGGCGGCTTCGACATGGACAAGCCGGCCAGCGGACCGATGGCGCTACTGAAAAAGCTGCGTGGCAAGAAGGATCCGAAGGCCACCGGCGGCGCAGCGCAGATGAAGATGCTGCGCCGGCTGCCGCAGATTCTTCGCTTCATCCCGGGCGCGGCGCAGGACGTCCGCGCCTACTTCTTGACGCTGCAGTATTGGCTGGGTGGCTCCGACGAGAACATGCTCAACCTCCTGCGCCACGTGATCGATCGCGGCGCCAGCGGCCCGCGCCGCGCGCTGCGTGGGCGAGTCAAGGTGCAGCCGCCGGTGGATTACCCGGAAGTGGGCCTGTACCACCCGCGCATGGGCAGCAGCGTGGCGGCGCGAATGACCGAAGACATCAGCGCCCTGCCGAAGCCGCCCAGGGGCGCGCCGGCGGGGGGCACAGTGGGTGTTCTGCTACTGCGCTCTTACCTGCTGGCGAACAATGCCGGTCACTATGACGGCGTGATCGCGGCGCTGGAAGCGCGGGGCCTGCGGGTGGTGCCAGCCTTTGCCGCCGGCCTGGACTCACGTCCGGCGATCGAGCAGTTCTTCATGAAAAACGGGCAGCCCGTGGTCGACGCCGTGGTCTCGCTGACCGGCTTCTCGCTCGTCGGTGGTCCGGCCTACAACGACGCGCACGCGGCCGAGGAAATCCTGGCGAAACTCGACGTGCCCTACGTGGCCGCCCACCCGGTCGAATTCCAGACCCTGGACGCCTGGGGTGGCAACGACCGCGGCTTGATGCCGGTGGAGAGCACCATCATGGTCGCCATTCCCGAGCTTGACGGCTCGACCGGCCCCATGGTCTTTGGCGGCCGCGCGGGTGCCGATGGCGTCACCTGCACCGGCTGCCACCACGCCTGCACCTTCAAGTCCGGCGACACCGCCCAGGACATGCACAGCTGCCCGGAACGCGCGCTGATGCTCGCGGCCCGTGTTGCCAAACTGGTCGCCCTCAAGCGCAGCGATCGCGCACAGCGCAAGGTGGCGGTCGTCATCTTCAATTTCCCGCCGAACGCCGGCAACATCGGCACCGCAGCCTTCCTTTCGGTGTTCGAGTCGATGTTCCACACCCTGGCCGCGATGAAGGCCCAGGGCTACACGGTGGAAATGCCCGAGAGCATTGATGCCCTGCGGGACTCGGTTCTGATTGGCAATGCCGCCCAGCATGGGGCGGACGCCAACGTGCATACGCTCATCAGGGCCGACGACCACGTCAAGCGCGAGCGCTGGCTCAAAGAGATCGAAGCCCAATGGGGCCCGGCGCCGGGCCGCCAGTTGAGCAATGGCCAGTCGATCTTCGTGCTCGGCCGGCAATTCGGCAACGTGCTGATCGCGGTGCAGCCATCGTTTGGCTACGAAGGCGACCCCATGCGTCTGCTGTTCGAGAAGGGCCTGACGCCCACGCACGCCTTCTCGGCTTTCTACCGCTACCTGCGCGAAGACTTCCAAGCCAGCGCGGTGCTGCACTTCGGCACCCACGGCGCGCTGGAGTTCATGCCCGGCAAGCAAAGCGGCCTGTCAGGCAACTGCTGGCCCGACCGGCTGATCAGCGACCTGCCCAACATCTACCTGTACGCATCCAATAACCCGTCGGAGGGCGCGATCGCCAAGCGCCGTTCAGGCGCAACGCTGATCAGCTACCTCACGCCACCCATTGCCCAGGCCGGCCTGTACAAGGGTCTCAATGAGCTCAAGAGCTCGATCGACCGCTGGCGCCAAATGGAGCCACAGGCGGCAGAGCGCAGCGAACTCGCCGTGCTGATGCAGTCGCAGGCCGCTGAAATGGACCTGGCGCCCTCAGAGCCCCCGTGGAGCATTGCCGACGCAGACCGCCTCGTGATGCGGCTTGCCGAGCAGATGCTTGAGCTGGAGTACACGCTGATCCCGTACGGCCTGCACGTCGCCGGCCGGGTACCCAGCCGCACTGAGCGCGTCGACATGCTGCTGTCGATGGTCGACGCGACACACAACCAGCAGCTCGAACGCACGCTCGTCGAGGCCATCGTCGACGGCCAGTCGGCCGCTCGCGTGCTGAAGCAGTCGGGGCTGGCACGCAACGACGAGACGATGGCCATGTTCACCGAGATCGCCGACGCGTCCGCCAAGCTGGCCGAGGACACCGAAGTCAGCGGGATACTGGCCGCGCTGGACGGGCGCTACATTCGCCCGGCACCTGGGGGCGACATCCTGCGCACGCCAGCCGTGTTGCCCACCGGCCGCAACATCCACGGCTTTGACCCTTTCCGCATCCCCAGCGCCTTCGCGGTGAAGGACGGCGCCAAGCAGGCGCAGCGTCTGCTCGACCAGTACATCGCCGACGGCCACGCCCTGCCCGAGTCCATCGCCATGGTGTTGTGGGGCAGTGACAACCTGAAGAACGAGGGCTCACCGATCGCCCAGGCCCTGGCGCTGATGGGCGCGCTGCCGCGTTTCGACAGCTACGGACGCATTGCCGGTGCGCAGCTGATCCCGCTGGCCGAGTTGGGACGCCCACGGATCGATGTGGTGATCACGCTCTCGGGCATCTTCCGCGACCTGATGCCGCTGCAAATCAAGTTACTGGCCGAAGCCGCCTGGCTGGCCGCCTCGGCCGATGACGAGCCGCCGGAAATGAACTGGGTCCGCAAGCACGCCCTGGCCTACCAGCAGGAACACGGCTGCACGCTAGAGATCGCCGCGCTGCGCGTCTACGGCAATGCCGAAGGCGCCTATGGCAGCAACGTCAACAACCTGGTCGAAAGCAGCAAGTGGGGCGACGAAGGCGAGCTGGCCGAGACCTACAGCCGCCGCAAGGGCTTTGCCTACGGCCGCAGCGGCCGGGCCGTACAGCAGAGCGCTCTGCTGCAAAGCGTGCTGGCCGACGTGCAGCTGACCTACCAGAACCTCGACTCGGTGGAACTGGGCGTGACGACGGTGGACAACTACTTCGACACACTGGGCGGCATCACGCAGGCCGTGAAGGTGGCCAAGGGCGGCAAGACACCGCCCGTGTACATCGGCGACCAGACCAAGGGCGATGGCGCCGTGCGCTCCCTGCAGGATCAGGTCGCGCTCGAGACGCGCACCCGCATGCTCAATCCGAAGTGGTTCGAGAACATGCTGGAACATGGCTACGAGGGCGTGCGCCAGATCGAGCAGCACATGACCAACACGATGGGCTGGTCGGCGACCACGGGGCAGGTTCAGCCCTGGGTCTACAAGCAGCTCACCGAGACTTTCATGCTTGACCCAGCGATGCGCGAGCGCCTGGCCAAGCTCAATCCCACCGCGTCGGCCCGCATGGCCAACCGGCTGATCGAAGCTTCCGACCGCAACTACTGGCATCCGGATGCCGAGATGCTGGAAGCCCTGCGCCGGGCAGGCGAGGAACTGGAAGATCGCCTTGAAGGCGTCGTTGAAGGAGCACCCGTATGAGCGAGACCACCACCATTTCCCCCTCGGCCATCCGCCGCGGGCCTGCGCCCCAGCGGGGCCTTGACGGTGAGGGCAGCGTGCAGGTGCAGCTCGACCCGAACCTGAAGATCGGCAACGCCAAGGTCTTCGCCATCTACGGCAAGGGCGGGATCGGCAAGAGCACGACCTCGTCCAACCTCTCGGCGGCCTTTTCCCACATGGGCAAGCGGGTACTGCAAATTGGATGCGATCCCAAACACGACTCGACCTTCACCCTGACCAAGAAGATGCTGCCCACCGTGATCGACATCCTCGAGACGGTGGATTTCCATGCAGAGGAACTGCGCCCCGAAGACTTCGTCTTCCCGGGCTACAACGGCGTGATGTGCGTTGAGGCGGGCGGGCCGCCCGCGGGCACAGGCTGCGGTGGCTATGTGGTGGGTCAGACGGTCAAGCTCCTGAAGGAGCACCACCTGCTGGAAGACACCGACGTCGTCATCTTCGACGTGCTCGGCGATGTGGTCTGCGGCGGCTTTGCCGCACCCCTGCAACATGCCGACCGGGCGCTGATCGTGACCGCGAACGACTTCGACTCCATCTTCGCGATGAACCGGATCGTGCAAGCCATCGGCGCCAAGTCCAAGAACTACAACGTGCGTCTGGGCGGCGTGATCGCCAACCGCAGCGCAGGCACCGACCAGATCGACAAATTCAACGACCGCACCGGCCTGAAACTGGCAGCGCACTTCCCCGATCTGGACGCCATCCGCCGCAGCCGTCTCAAAAAATCCACCCTCTTCGAGATGGAGGACTCGCCCGGCCTGCAGGCGGTCAAGGACGAATACATGCGCCTGGCCGCCAAGCTGTGGTTGGGAGCGGACCCGCTGCCCGCGGTGCCAATGAAAGACCGCGACATCTTCGATCTGCTGGGATACGACTGAGATGCAGCCCGACACACGCTACATCGAGCGTCGCGGTCAGATCGAACACTATTTCGATCGCACTGCGGTCCAGGCCTGGGAGCGACTGACCTCCACTGCGCCCGTGGGTCGCATCCGCGCCACGGTGCGCGCAGGCCGTGACCGCATGCGCGAGAACCTGCTGTCCTGGTTGCCTGCGCGCATGGACGGCCTGCGCCTGCTGGATGCGGGCTGCGGCACCGGAGCCCTGGCTCAGATCGCGGCCGAACGCGGCGCACATGTGATCGCCATCGACCTTTCGCCCACGCTGGTGAACCTGGCACAAGAGCGCCATCGCCTGGCGGCGCGCGCGATGATGGGACGGATCGACTTTCGCTCGGGCGACATGCTCGATGAGGCTCTGGGCGAGTTCGACCACGTGGTCGGGATGGACTCCCTCATTCACTACGACACGCCCGACATCGTTCAAGCCCTGGCGCGGCTGTCGCAGCGCACCCGCAGCTCCATGCTGTTCACCTTCGCGCCGCGCACGCCGTTGACGGCGGTGGCGCACCGTCTGGGCCGGCTCTTTCCGCGTTCGGACCGCTCCCCTTCGCTCGAGCCGCAGTCCGAGTCGGTACTGCGCGAGGCACTGGTGGCGCGCCTGGGACCTCAGGGTTGGCAAGAAGGCCGGACCGAGCGCGTGGTCAGCGGCTTCTACACCTCCCAGGCGTGGGAGTGGAAGCGGGGATGAAGATGGCCTTTCGCCTGCCGCCTGCGCTGATCGGCGTTTTCAGTCGCTACGTCCCGTTCGCGGACGCAGCCTCGCCCGACCTGCCGCTGGCGCGCTTGCTGCGTCTGTCTTTGTTCCAGGTGGCGGTGGGCATCACCACCGCCTTGCTCGTGGGCACGCTCAATCGCGTGATGATCGTGGAGCTGGGCGTGCCGGCCTGGTGGGTAGCGCTGTCCGTCGCCCTGCCCCTGGTATTTGCGCCCTTGCGCGCCTTGATCGGTTACCGCAGCGACACGCACCCTTCGGTGCTGGGTCTGCGCCGACTGCCCTATCTCTGGATAGGCACGCTCCTGATGTTCGGCGGGCTGGCGATCATGCCGTTTGCCTTGATGCTGCTGTCCGAAGCCGACACCACCGGGGCGCTCTGGCTGGGACGCACGGGCGCGGCACTGGCCTTCATCGTGGTGGGCGCGGGCCTGCAGATTTCGCAAACAGCCGGCATCGCCCTGGCCAATGACGTGGCGCCCGAAGACAAGCGTCCGCGCGTGGTGGCCCTCTTGTACGCCATGCTGCTGGTGGGTCTGATCGCGGGCAGCGCGATGCTCGGCGGCCTGCTCGCGAAATTC
>JACCEB011758887.1_pt1 | contig 19607 bp, 19 predicted proteins | sample 7454761 | NCBI WGS metagenome assembly JACCEB01 (sample SAMN15323454, study PRJNA562643) | freshwater metagenome | isolation source: river surface water | place: USA:Blue River Watershed | collected 2017-08-18 | reverse complement strand
GGCTCACTCTTCGATTCCGTTGGAGTAAGCAGTGGTGCTTGCATCATCTTGACTCGAAGAGTGGGGTTTGAGAATGTAAATCCTTGTGCAAAGAGGTGAATCCAACCATTCTTCTCTTCAACCGATGTTGTTGATACCTGTTCAACTCCTTCGGCGCTGAGAACGCTAATTGAGGCTTGAACTGGTGCGTTACTAAAGCCATAGAGGCAACGTGCAACTTGCGAATCGATGAGTAGATCATAGGTGCCCTTAAAGACTGCACCGTTTGGTAAGAAGTGAGGGGCAGCAACTTTGTAATCAAGAGTTTGTGTTGACGTATTAAAAATTGGTGGACCGCTTATGTAATTAGTGGCGTTTGTCATCACGATGCCGCTGACCGATTTATTATTTTGGTAGCAGGCGCGGTCTAGATCGCCACCATCATTAATGGTTCGGATACTCCATTGAGTTGGCGCGGCGATTGCTTTCTCTTTCATCATGGCTAACCAAAGTAAAAACTCCTTCATTCCCTCGGTGCCAAAACTTGTTTGTTGCCGTAAGCACTGTGGCGTATCTGTAAAGTCTCTGCAGACACCCGTGCCACCCATAGGTTTAGGAATATTTGTGTAGTAAGTGGTGAGCTCTGGAGTGAGTTCGCTCTTCTTCGAGAAGAGCCCAACCATCGGTACTACAACAGGCTTTGCGGTCACCTGAAATTGGGTAGAACCATCAGAATTTGTAGCGAGAGTAGCGCTGGCGTTACTGACCCGCCCATGTAGCCAACCATTAATTTGTGCAGAGAGCTTTATTGAAAGTGAGAAGTTCACATCCAGTGGGAGTGGGTGGGGGATTGCGCATTGAGTTCTACTCTGTTGAATGCATTGCTCTAAGTGCGGGTGATTTCGTCCGATTGCTAAGAAAGCCGGTTCACCATTAGGGCCTCTTCCCGAAGGCGTTAAATCGGATGGGGTGGTGTTGGGATTAAAAGATCCGTTGATAAACGAAACTGCAAATATGCCTAATTGAAGATTTGGCTCTGCAAATTTAGCTTTACTTACCTCTTTCCGACCATCTAATTGCGCCACAACTAGATACTTTGTGCCGCCTGCATGTGGCAATTCTGGGATGTCGTAGACAAAGGAGCTACCGCTAGTTGGCAGATTTACCGAGGGATCACCAGTAAATCCTTGCGGGTTGTAGCTAGTAAATTCATTGGAAACTTTTCCTGATATCGAAGTTCCATCGCTTTTAGTGACAGTTAGCGAGGTGATGCAGTCAACTGAAACCTTGGCAGAGCATGGCCCAAGTAACGCGTTGTACATTCCTGTTAATTTGTTCTGACTCATCTGTTCACTTGGGACACATTTTGATTCAGGTTTACCACATTCATAAATAGCATCGATTGCACGTAACTGTTCAGCATTTGGTACATCTTTAAATTTCACTTGAATATATGAAGAGTTTGACATTCGTAATTCGAATGAGTTTGACGATGCGTAGCCGATGTATTCAGGTCCGGGAGGATTAATCTTGAAGTAAAACTGCTCATCCGGCGCTGTATTGGCAAATGAGGGAGCTGCTATCAAGAGCGAGGTTAAAATCATGGCTAGAGGCGCTTTTAATTTCATGGATACCCTCTTATCTTGAAGAAGAGGCCGGTATCGCTCTCGCAATACCGGCCTCTGTACTAACCGATGGTCTTTCTAGTGATTACTTCTTTTTGAAGCCAGCTGGGCAAGCCTTGGTGGTGACCTTCTTGGTGATTTTGCCCTTCACACAAGTGATCGTCTTCTTGGCATTCGACTTCACCATCGCTGATGCTGCCGGCTTGTAGCCCTTCTTCATCTTCACCGAGAGTTTTGGCTGTGAATATTGGAAGCCTTCATACTCGATGCTGATGATGCCGTTCTTCGCTGCAATATTCGCATTTTCAACGATCTGTTCGCCTGTCGCTGCGTCAGTTGTGACTGAGAGCTCTAGGGCTTTTGCAGCATCATTTGGATTCTCTAGACCCCATAGAACTTTTGCATCGTTAAATGGAATGTAGGCGCGGTAGAAACCACGAACAACAGTTGTGCCATCTACATCAAAGTGTGGGGCAGCTGCAGTGAAAACAAAAGATTTCTCTGCGGCATTCCAAACTGGGCTAGATAGTTTGCAGAGTCCATCAGAGAGAACGATGATGTCGTTTGAAACTCCATCAATACCAAACTCTGTGAACGAGATAGCTTGGAGGGTGGCATATCGAGATGTTGCCTTGCCCGTTTCGCCCTGGCATTGCTTTGAATCTGCAGCGAATGCAACGTTGACTGCCTTGCCGGTTAGCGTTAATACGCGGAAGCCGCTGCCGTCAGTTGCCTTCATCGTCATGCCCGCACCAGCACCAAGAGTGATGTTTGGTTGATAAGAAGACTTCACACGGATCTTTACTGTGAAGATTGTGTCAGCATCGAGGCTGGCATTCTTTCCAGATGCTTTGTTGTTAGCAACGAAAGTCTTGTTATCTGCAGCGTTAACAAAAATAGGTTCGATTGTCGTCCAAAGATTTGATGAACTAGCGAATGTTGGACGAGCATTAATGAAGATTCCGTCATAACCCTTGACGCCAAATCGCGCTGAGTTCCAGTTGGTTGATGTCCAACGGCCAGCACGTGTGACGGTGCTGGCAACAGTCTCAACTTCTGGTGCAACTACTGCTGGAGCAGGAGCAGGTGCGGCAGGTGATGCTGCTGGGCTTGCAGCAGGAGATGCAGCAGGTGATGCTGCTGGGCTTGCAGCAGGAGCGGGAGCTGCAGCCTCTACTGGATTAGCAGTACCGCTAGCTACCCATTGGAGATTTGCAACGGTGCCACGTCCGTTATCAACGGAGACGCTTTCAATACAGAAAAAATCAGTTGCTGATGCGCAAGCAGGCCACGGTCCACCAGGGAGTGGATCGTTTGCCGCATTTGCTGTGCTTGCTGTGAGTAGTCCGCCAAGAAGCGAGACTCCCGCGAGCAGAGCGAGAATTTTTTTCTTCACAATTTCCTCCATCGGTCAGACTTCGGGCGGGAGGACCCGACCCGCAAAGTCTACTCTCAGGGGTTATTAATCGAGAATGCCCGTAAGGTTTTCGGTACCTGCGGCGTTAAATCGGTATCCGACGTGGCGTACAGTGCTAATCATCGCCTCGAATTCTGGGCCCAATTTGGCACGAAGGCGACGAATATGGACATCAACCGTCCGGGTGCCACCGAAGTAGTCATAACCCCACACTTCTTGGAGAAGTTGCGCGCGTGTGAAGACTCGACCCGGATGTTGCGCGAGGTATTTGAGAAGTTCGAACTCTTTATACGTTAAATCGAGAGCGCGACCTTTGACGCGTGCGGTGTACGAGTGCTCATCGATCGCTACTTCACCCGAGCGAATTTCATTTCCGTTTCCGGAGCTATTACGCGCATCAACTGTCTCTTTATAACGAGAGATAGCAAGACGTACTCGCGCTTCCACCTCGGCTGGGCCAGCAGAATCAAGGATGCACTCATCAACTCCCCATTCAGAGGTGAGCGCTGGCAATCCACCTTCAGTCACAACGACCATTACTGGCGCACCAACTCCGGTGGAGGTAAGTAGACGAGTCAGATTCTTCATCGCCCCAAGATCGCGGCGCGCATCAATCAGGAGTAAATCGATAGAGGGAGCATCAACCAGCACAGATACTTCAGCGGGAAGGATACGGACTTGGTGTTGCAAGAGCGCAAGAGAGGGCAGAACCTCTGCGCTGGAGTGGCGAGAGTTGGTAAGTAACAAGAGCTTCGCCATAGTGGAAGAATACCCTCGTGGAGAATTTGGTGATACTCGGGATCGTCCTAGCCATTGCTACTGGCTATGGCTACTGGTATCGCCATCGCGATGGCCGGGTCCGCGATCGAGCAGGGCGAGAGCATCGCCTCCAGTTAACAGCCAACGAAATTGGCGCCCTCGGCGAGCGCGCGACTCTTCTGCAGTTCTCTTCTGCCTTCTGCACCCCCTGCCGAGCAACGCGTGTGATTTTGGGCGAGGTTGCTGCCACATCTGCCGGAGTTATACATATAGATATAGATGCCGAGGAGAAGTTGGATTTGGTCCGGAAAGTAGGAATCCTCTCCACGCCAACCACCCTCATCCTTGATAGCAAAGGTTTTGAAATCGCTCGGGCAGTGGGCGCCCCGCGGAAAGCCCAAGTACTCGATTCCCTAAAAGCGCTCAGATAGCGGACGCCTCCCGGCACTAATCGCAAATCACTTGCAATTCGCACTCTCGCATAAGGGCTAATACCCTTCTCTCATGTTCGCAAAGAAGGAAGTGTCGTTAATCAAACGACGGACGATCGATTACGGTCGCGCAACTTCTTCGCGCTGTCTTGCTTAATCACTAACAATCTTCTGATTGTCGAATTGCCCGCGTAGTGGCCATCTAAGAAAAAGTTACCCCTTTTTCATTTATTAAAAATAGTTTTAGGAGAGAGATATGTTGAAGCAGATTGATGTACGCGGCGCACGTTTTGGCGCGCTGCTCACTACTTTTGTGTTGGCCCTCACGCTAGCGACCGAATCGTGGATTCTTGCCTTATGGCAAACTGCGGTATTTGCGATCGGAGCAGCTTTTGGTCCAGCACGAACACCTTATTCATCAATCTTTCGCGCAGTTGTGAAACCGCGTTTGAAGTCATCTCCCACCTTCGAGGATGAGCGTCCACCACGGTTCGCTCAAGCAGTTGGTTTCCTCTTTGGTGCGGTGGCCCTTGTTGGTGTAGCAAGCGGCATCTCTCTCCTATTTACCCTTTCCATCGCCTTTGCTCTCGTTGCTGCGTTCTTAAATGCGGCCTTTAATTTCTGCCTCGGTTGCAAGGTTTACTTACTGCTCGTGCGCGCATTCAACCTAAATCAGCGCTCAGTAGGAAAAAGCCCCGCCAGCGTGCAGTAGTAAGAGCGTTTACGCTCTACGCTTATCCCATGATGTCAGGCGATCTAATGAGGTCCTATGAGAGATGAGCTACGCGAACGAGGCCTTCGATTAACGCCGCAACGTGAATTGGTTCTTACTGCAGTACGAGCGCTTGGCCATGCAACGCCTGAAGATATCGCTGAATATATTCATCGAACTCACCCGAGCATTAACCTCTCCACCGTCTATCGAAATCTAGAGACTTTGGAAAATGTGGGCCTTGTACTCCACACCCATCTAGGGCACGGCGGAGCCACCTATCATGCAGCTGAAGAGGTTAATCATCTCCATTTAGTGTGTGGCAAATGTGGCAGCGTGGGTGAGGCGCCGATTGAAACCGCAGCGACTTTCGTCAATGCTCTAGCTGATGATTACGGCTTCAAAACTGACGTTACACATTTCGCTGTATATGGAAAATGCTCCAAGTGTTCTGATGAGTCATGAGCGCTGTATTTGTCGATGCTGGTCCCGACATCGGAGCTGTTTGGCACTTTGGTGAGCCGGTAAAAGAACAACGCGCACTTGCAGAGGGAAAAGCTTTCGCGAATCTAGGGCATCTACCTGCATTAGCGATTGAAGGAGCGGATCGTCTTACCTGGATTCATTCACTCTCCACGCAAGATGTTGAGAATTTGCAACCAGGTCTCTGGAAAAGTGGTTACATCTTAGATCCGCAAGGCCATCTTGAGTTTCCACTTTTACTTGTTGATGATGGAGCAACGCTTTTCATTTTTACTGAGATTTCTACGCACCAGGGACTACTCAATTTCTTAGACCGAATGCGCTTTACCTTGCGCGTTGAAGTACGCGATGCCAGCACCGAAGTCGCCCTTTTTAAAGCACCCGGTAAAACAGATGAAATTGGTGGTCCTTATGCGCTCGTCCCACGAAATGAAATTGAGAGCATGAAGAAAAATTTTGCGCTCTCTGCGATAGAGGTTGGCACATGGGCGCTAGATGCCCATCGCGTCGAACTAGGCCAACCAAGATTTGGTTTTGAAAGTGATGCGAAAACGATTCCCAATGAGCTGGGAGTTCTGAATATTGCGGTCCATATGAATAAAGGCTGTTATCGCGGACAGGAGACTGTTGCGAAAGTTTTTAATCTGGGTAAACCGCCGCGGAGATTAACCCTGCTCCATCTCGATGGTTCCGGGGTCGATCTGCCCACATCGGGCGCACCAGTAACTCTCGACGGGAAATCCATCGGCTTTGTCGGCACGGTTGCCCGCCACCACGAACTAGGTCCGATTGCGCTGGCCCTTCTCAAGCGCTCAATCCCACTTGATGCCACTGTTCATGTAGGAAATATTCCTGCTACCCAAGTTGAGATTGTTGCGCCATAAGTGGCTCGGATTGTTACCGTCTATTCCAGGCGCGGTTGCCATCTCTGTGAAGTGGCTATGGAAAAAATAGTTGAGTTACAGAGTGAATTTACTTACGAGATTGAAGAAATATTTATCGATGGTAATTCAGAACTCATTGAAAAATATGGAGAGCAAGTTCCTGTTATTCATATCGATGGAAAACCGCACGATTTCTTCAGAGTAGATGAAACAAGATTTCGTAAGGCGCTTGATTAAATTACTAGAGTTCAACATCTCCGATGAGAATGTCATCGGCATCAACTATGCGATAGGAATAACCCTGTTCGGTGAGAAAGCGTTGTCGGTTCTGCGCAAAATCCTGATCGACGGTATCTCGGGCCACGAGAGTGTAAAAACGAGCGGTACGACCATCTGATTTTGGCCTAAGAATTCGGCCGAGGCGTTGCGCCTCTTCTTGCCGAGAACCAAAAGCACCTGAGACTTGAATTGCGATGGTGGCCTCTGGGAGATCAATCGAGAAGTTTGCAACTTTCGATACTACGAGCGCGTTGATTTCTCCCTCGCGGAAACCTTGGAAAAGCTCTTCTCGTTCTTTAAGAGGGGTATCACCAGTGATGACTGGAATTCCTAATTCAGTTGAGAGAGTGTCGAGCTGATCGAGGTACTGTCCAATAACAAGTATCTGCTCTCCTTTATGTTTTTCTACTAATAGCTTTGCAATGGCGCCTTTTGTGCGAGTGGTTGCACAGGTGCGATATTTATGTTCGGGCTCGGCAGTTGCATAGGCAAGTCGTTCGGCATCGGTGAGATTTACTCGCACCTCGATACATTCGGCAGGTGCGATATACCCTTGTGCTTCGATCTCTTTCCAGGGCACGTCATATCTTTTTGGCCCAATGAGTGAGAAAACTTCACCCTCCAAGCCATCTTCACGGACCAAAGTGGCGGTTAAACCAAGGCGACGGCGCGATTGAATATCTGCAGTAAATCGGAAGATGGGCGCAGGAAGTAGATGAACTTCGTCGTAAATAATTAAGCCCCAATCATGTTGATCGACAAGATCCAGATGGGCATAGACGCCGCCGCGTTTTGTTGTTAAGACTTGATAAGTAGCAATCGTCACCGCACGAATTTCTTTTCGTGAGCCTGAGTATTCACCAATTTGATCTTCAGTTAATGAAGTTCGTTTTAACAATTCATTGCGCCACTGGCGAGCAGCAACAGTATTCGTCACCAAAATTAGCGTCGTTGCTTGCGCGAGTGACATCGCAGCAGCGCCAACGAGGGTTTTGCCGGCGCCACAGGGGAGTACCACTACGCCGGACCCACCATGCCAAAATCCTTCAGCTGCAAGTCGTTGGTATGGGCGTAGCTTCCAATCCTTTTCAAATAATTCAATCGGATGGGCCTGGCCATCAACGTAGCCAGCCATATCTTCTGCTGGCCAACCAAGTTTGAGGAGTGATTGCTTTAAGCGACCACGTTCGCTTGGGAAAATCTGAATAGTTTCGCTATCAATGCGCTTGCCAAGCATTGGTTGTACTTTCTTCGCGCGAATGACCTCTTCGAGAACTGCAGAATCTGTTGTAGAGAGAATTAAGCCATGCACGGGATGTGTTTCTAGACGAAGGCGACCATAGCGCGCCATCGTTTCAGCAATATCAATAAGAATGGCGTGTGGTACCGCGTACCGCGAATAGCGTAATAAAACATCGATCACGCTCTCAGCATCCAACCCAGCAGCTCGGGCATTCCATAGCCCTAAGGAAGTTAAGCGATAAGTGTGAATATGTTCGGGTGATCGCTCGAGTTCAGCGAATGCTGCAATAGCGCGACGGCAATCATCGGCCGCGCCATGGTCGATCTCAAGTAGGAGAGTTTTATCGCTCTGGACGATGAGCGGGCCGTCAGCCATTGGGGTTTTCCACTAGATCTTTGATAAATGCGTGGAGGAATTCAATTTGGGATGCGACGCCTTTAGCGCTAATCCACTCTCCCTCTGCATGCGCATTACCTCCAATTGCACCTAACCCATCAAGAGTAGGAACGCCCGTTGCTGCTGCAAAATTCCCATCACTCGCGCCACCGACGGCTACACCAAGTAATTCACCGCGACCGAGCTCTGTGTTCACTCTTTTTGCCCGCTCAAAAAGGGATTGCGTCGAGCTAGGTTGAAGTGGTGGCCGATTGATTCCACCAGTGATTTCGATACGCGCATCTGGATGTTGTGGTTTCAATTGGTGGAGCGCTCTTTCAATCCGCTCAAGTTCGCTCATCGCAAAAGAGCGGCAATCAACGACCAACCGCGCTAGCGCTGGAACAGTGTTGGTGGTTGTTCCCGAGGTAAGCAAAGTTGGCACTGCGGTAGTAGCAAATTCGCTATTTGCTAATTTTTCGAGTTGCACAATGATGTGCGCAATCTCAGTTGTTGCATTGATTCCTTTTTCAGGTTCGAGACCAGCATGTGCCGCTCGACCGTGAACATCAATAATAAAATCGGCAGTACCTTTGCGACCAGTCTTCACTGCGCCGTTAACTGATGCTTCGAGAACGAGAACTGCGCGGGCGTTTTGTGCAGACTTTTCAATTAGCGCACGTGATGCCTTTGAACCTATCTCTTCGTCGGTAGTACAGAGCATTGCCACAGAACCTGTGATTCCTTGCAGCGCATAGACTGCTTGCACAAACCCAGCTTTCATATCAAAAGATCCGGGCGCAGTGATTCGATCGCCATCAACTTTCCAGAGTGGCAGGAAGGAACCTTTTGGCCAGACCGTATCGAGGTGGATAAGAAGGAGAATTTCTGCGCGCTCTGGCCCCCACCAAAGAATTGGCGATCCATTAACTTCCAAAATTTGACCTGCGCTGCCGAGTACTTCGGTACAAATGGCATTTGCCTCACGTATTACTAAATCGAGCGCCTGGCGATCATCGCTTGGCGACTCGATTCGAACGAGTCGTTCGATATCTGCCAAGTAATTGGTGGAGCGCGTCATGGTGTAAGTCTGCCCTATTCCACTATCGCTACGCCCGAGATACGGCTTACCGCAAAGCGGAGCACCTCGTCGCTGCCATGGTCGTAGGCCATCAAAATGCCACCAAGCAGGTGAATAGGCTCGATGATTCGTTCACTTAACCCGCCATCAGTATCGGCATAGCCAATGGTCACTGTTGCCTTTGATTTGATTGCCAACGTCAGAGTGCTCATTGTTTCACTCGGAGTACCTGTTGCAACTGGCGCGCTTTTTCGATGGCTAGCAGCTTTATCACCAGCGCGAAGAGCGCGTAGCGCAGCTCCAATCAAATCATCTGTCGGAGTGGCATAGTCAACAGAAATTCGTGGGGGTCGAGCCTTAGATTTAGCACGCGCGCGATCTTGTTTTCGTGCGACGAGCGCGCCATCACGATCTTCTAGCGCAGGAAAATATCCTGAATCAACGAGCGCATCGATGGCTTCATGGGTATCTCCCTCAGTCATGAGTACGCCCTTACTCAGTTGGCGGAATTGTAAGTGAGCGAGTTTTTTATCTGCGAGTATTTGTGCGAGAAGTGATTCATCTTCACATCGAATGTATGAACTAAAACTAATTCCCACTCGAAGTTTTCCATAGCGCTTTCCAACATCTGCAATCATGTATTCGAGCGGCTGCGGTAACGGTGTCTTTGAAATTTTGCCTAAGAATTTCTTAATATCATCGCTACTGCGCCCATTATCTAGCGCGCGCCGAATCGAATGCTCAGTAAGGCGGTAAACGGTGGCGCCACCCTTACTCTCAATATTTGCGATAAGCGACATTTCACGAGCTAACTCAAGTTGGAGCGGACCTGGCGCAATTGCGGTGTTATCTCCTTGAATCAATATGTAATCAATCTCTTTTGGCAGCAACTTCTGCATACCAAGATTTTCGTCACCTATTAATAGCGCTGCTCCGAAAGATGTGAGCGCATTTCGCCCGGAGATGCCAAGCCATTGCGCTTCGCGGGCAATCCAATGGACATAATCGTGGTGGTTTCCAAATGCTCTTCGTGGTCGCTCCCACTTCACTCGCTCAGCAAGCGCGGCAATGTCAACGGCGCTAGGAGAAATTTCCGCGTAAAGCTGGAGAGTTAATCGTTTGATATGTGCGATTGTGCTCCGATCAATTTCAGGTCCAAGTGGCGCAATGTAGCCACGTTCACTCTTGCCAACCAGGCCAGCAACACGAGAGGTGCTCAACCAATTATTTGTAATTTCTACCCAACGTTCTTCTAAAGTTTTATTACGCCAGAGATCAAATGCAGGTGTGGGTAAGAACTCCTCATCGTTGTGGAGCGCGACAAATCCAGAGATGTATGCAAGTTCTGCAATAAAGACGAGATACTTTTCCTCAAGATCAAGTTCATCGCTAGCACGTTTAATTTCGCGCACTCCGATACCGCCAGAGCGCAAGGCAGCTGCAGGTTCGCCAGCCCAAAAATGAAGTAGCTCTTCGATATGGTGCACAATCTCAAGAACTGCCCCAATTGCAGCGCTATCGACATCTGCTCTCTCCATTGGCTTTCCAGTAAATTCTGGTGGAGTATCAAAACGTTCTTTATGCACCTTGTTCCCGCGGAGATAAATTCCTACCTCTCGCGGCAGCGCGACGGTATGGCCATCAATAGGAACCAGTAATTGATTCTCCATTAACCATGAAATTGTCGAACTTGGTTTTTTAGTATCGCTCACCGTGCCGCGCGGTGGACCCCATGTGAGTTTGTCGAGCATTGCCTGTGCGGCAGGTGGAGCGGTATCGACCTTCTTTAACCACCGTTCTTTGGTGCCAAAACCAACCGGTCCAAGTCCCGCAGGTTCTGGTCCGAGGCTGTCGCGCACGCTAGTGAGGATGCGAATATGTTCTTCATCCATATATATAAGTGCGAGGGTGCGGAACTTCTCGACTGGCGCCAGTGCATTGCTCCCGCTTATCTCAAGTAACGCCTCCATACTTATCGGCTCAGGTAGGACGGCAAGCGTCTCTAATACTTGAATCTCCCATGTCGTTAATCCATCAAGCACTCTGGCGATACTGGGAGCGGCGCTTGCGCGAGCGGCTAATGCGCTCATGTCAGTCGGGAGTGGAGAGAGTAAATCGGGACGGAGGAGAAAAAGTTCCCGGAGATTTTCATCACTACGCGCGCGCAACTCATCGGCTAATGAGCGGGCAGGGCGAAGGGCGGCAGACATAACCTGCCTACGCTACCTGAAGGTGCGCAGGTTATGCTCATCGCATGAAAACTCTCGTCCATGTAGTACGCCATGGCGAGGTTGAGAATCCAGAGGGCATTCTTTATGGCCGTCAATCTGACTGGCACCTCTCAGTCCGCGGTCGAGAGATGGCAGAGACGGTAGCTCGCTGGACACATGGCCGCGATATCGCAGCGATAATCGCTTCACCATTAGAACGTGCACAAGAGACTGCGCAGCCCATCGCAGCGCTACATAAATTAAGTATCCAGACTGATCCACGTCTTATTGATGCGGCGAATGTATTTGAGGGTAAGAAATTTGGCGTAGGTGCGAGCACGGGCGCTTTATGGAAACCCTCTGCGTGGCGACATTTATGGAATCCATGGCGTCCATCTTGGGGAGAGCCATATGAAGATCAAGTTTCCCGAATGATGGGTGCGATCCATCATGCGTACGAGCAAGCGCGTGAGCGCGAAGCAATCTGTGTTTCACACCAACTTCCGATCTGGATTCTCCGCTCTGCAATTGAGAATCGGCCATTCCTGCACGACCCCCGAAAACGAATTTGTTCACTTGCTTCGGTAACAACAGTTGTTTTTTCATCGGATGGGGTGATTGAAGGAATCGAGTATGCAGAACCGGCTGCACACTTACTCCGCGAAAAAAAGTGAAAAAGTTCTTTATATTGATTCTCACAGTAATTTTGACTTCATGTAGCGCCGGCGGAACGTCAGTTAATGAAAATTCTTATGTTGCTGGCGACGGCGTAGTAACGGAGATCAAAAGTGGTGATCGAAAGCTTGGACCAAGAATAAGTGGACGGAGCATCACTGGATCTAACGTAAGCATGAAGCCAGGGCGAGTGACCCTTGTTAACGTCTGGGCCTCTTGGTGCTCACCATGTCGAGCCGAGGCACCGGTCCTCGAGGATTTATCGAAAGAGTTCCCAACAGTTCAATTTGTCGGATTGTTGACGCGTGATTCGATAGAAAGTGCCCAAGCCTTCAAGAAACGATTTGCAATCACGTATCCAACAATTTCTGATGATCAAATTCTTCTTGGCTTTAGACAGAGCCTTGCAGTAGCGGCAATTCCCACAACTTTTCTCATTGATAAAGAGGGAAAAGTTGCGGCACGAATCTCCGGAGAGATTACCTACTCGTCAATAAAAAAATTACTTGAAGAATTGGTTAACGAATGAATCTTCTCTCGTTAACTGATCAAGTTTTGCAAGGATCTGTGATCCTTGCGTTTCCGATTTCAATCTTCGCAGGAGTCGTTGCCTTTCTCTCGCCGTGCGTGCTGCCACTCGTGCCTGCGTATCTTGCATATGTCACAGGTCTAACTGGAGCGGAATTAGAGAATCCGTCGAAACGGAAACGAATCATTGCTGGCACTTCCCTTTTTATCATCGGCTTTAGCTCGGTATTCATCTCATACGGAGCGCTCTTTGGTGGCGCGGGCAACCAATTGCTCACTCGAGAACGTGGCATCAGTCAGGTACTGGGAGTCTTCACCATCATTATGGGCTTGCTATTTCTCGGCGTAATAAAAAATACTCGGGAATTCCGACCGCGATTAAAAACTGATGGCGGCCTTCTCTTCGCTCCATTTCTTGGCGTGCTATTTGCCATCGGCTGGACGCCATGTATAGGTCCCACACTTGCCGCCGTACAAGCGCTTGCATTTAACGAAGAGAGTGCGCTGCGTGGTGCATTCCTCTCCCTTGGGTACTGCATAGGACTCGGTTTGCCATTTCTTCTCGTCGCGTTTGGCATCTCTCGAGCAGTGCGCACTTTGAAGCGTTTACCAATTCGGGCGCTTTCGATTATTGGTGGCGTTTCGTTAATTCTGCTCGGCATTGCACAGCTCACTGGTTTTTGGAGTGGAATTGAGAATTGGTTACAGGGCTGGGCATCAAGTTTCGTGGTGGCGCTATGAGCATCTCATTCGACACCCAACCCCCACAATTGACCGGTATTGGATTTCTTCGCTGGATTTGGCGCCAACTAACGAGTATGCGCACTGCGTTAGTGCTCCTATTACTCCTTGCTGTTGCTTCGATTCCCGGATCGATATTTCCGCAGCGCTCCCAAAATCCGCTAAAGGTCAATGAGTATTACGGTACTAATCCAGAGCTTGCTAGGCGCCTTGATTCCCTCTCGCTATTTAACGTTTACTCATCTGCGTGGTTTAGCGCAATTTATATTCTCCTTTTTATTTCACTAATTGGATGTGTGTTACCGCGCACTTGGGAACATTTCAAAATGGCTCGAGCGCTACCACCGCTAACTCCTAAGAATTTGGAACGGCTAGAAGAATTTACTGAAGTTAAAACCCCGTTAACCAGTCAAGCCGCTTTAGATTGGGCAGAAGCAGAGCTTCGCCGCCGCCATTATCGAATCAGAAGACTGCCAGATTCCATTGGCGCAGAAAAAGGCTTTATTCGCGAGAGTGGAAATTTACTTTTTCATCTCTCACTTATATTGCTATTGATTGGCGTAGCTTATGGAGCTCTTGGTGGAATGCGAGCTGATGTGATTGTCAGTGAGGGCGAAACTTTTACCAATGTCGCAACAAGTTATGATTCTTTGAGCACTGGTTCACTTTTTTCAGTTGATGACCTGCCACCATTCTCAATCAAAGTTGAAAAGTTCACTGCTAAATATGACATCGTGACCAGCGCACCTCTTGATTATCAATTAGATGTGAAAGTTGTGGACTCGCCAGGGACAGCCCCTCGAGATGTGGTCGTCAAAGTTAATGCGCCACTTACTTTCGGAAATACCCGCGTTTACCTGCAGGCAAATGGATATTCACCGATAGTCACGGTGCGCAACAACGAAGGTGCAGTGACGCTGCGCGGTGCTATTCCATTCCTTCCGCAAGATGGCAATCTCACTTCAATCGGTGCAATTAAAGTGCCTGATATGGAGCCCCAGATTGGTTTTGTCGCAAAGTTCTTACCAACTGCGGAGCGAACAAAAGATCGTGGTGGGTTCTCCAGTTTCCCCGAACCACTTAAACCGATTTTGGATCTTGCGGCATGGAGCGGAGATCTTGGATTGGATTCAGGAATCCCACAATCGGTCTATCGAATCGATACTGAAAAACTGACGCAGATAGGGCTAGCTGCGCTGAGCCCCGGTGAGCGCTGGGAATTACCTGGGGGAGTTGGCTCGATAACTTTCGAGGGGATTTCACCATGGGTCAACCTTCAAGTTGTGCGTGATCCAGGGAAGAAATTCTCGCTGGTTGGCGCGATATTGATTTTACTTGGGTTACTTGTATCACTATTTGGTCGACGGCACCGGATTTGGGTTCGCGTCAGTGAGAATAGTGGAGATACCATCGCTCATATTGCAGGATTAACTCGTTCGCCTGGTCTAGATAATGAAATCAAGACGTTAGCAATGAGTTTTGAAAAAGGGAGCCAATGATGTCTAAGAGCGACTTGGCGTATCTCTCTAATGATCTTATTTATGCAAGCATGGCGGTTTGTGCAGTTGCATTCGTCATCTTCGCTTATGAATTAGCTTGGTCTATCCGACTTGGTGAAGGTGCCGAAAAGACCACTATAAGTAGGCGCTCAAAAGTACTTCGAATAGCGCACGCCCTAACAATTTTATATTTCTTGATTCTCGCTGCTGCTGTTCTGGCTCGTGCACTCTCAGCAGGTCGAGTGCCGTGGGGAAATATGTATGAGTTTTCAATTACCGGCGCACTCGCATTTACTTTCGCATACCTTGTTGCCTCAATTAAGTTTGAAGTTCAATGGCTCGGTATTTTGGTTACCTTTGCTTCGCTACTTACCTTGGGAACAGCAATCACACTTTTATATGTACCGAGCGCTCCATTAGTACCCGCTCTTAAATCAACGTGGTTAGTTATTCACGTATCGGCTGCGATCTTTTCTGGCGGGGTTTTCTTATTAGCTAACTGCATTGCCGGCGCATACTTAATCTTGGAGCGAATCGAACTCAAGCGCGATGGCGTGCGTCCGGTATGGGCAGCGCGTTTGCCTAAACTCGAGTCGCTCGATCAACTCTCATATCGCCTAGTTGCGCTGGTATTCCCACTCTGGACTTTCTCAATCATTGCCGGAGCCATCTGGGCAGAAGCCGCCTGGGGGAGATACTGGGGCTGGGATCCAAAAGAGACTTGGGCATTTATTACCTGGGTTGGCTATGCCGCTTATCTTCACGCCCGAGTAACGGCAGGATGGAAAGGTCGGCGAGCAGCGTGGCTCTGCTTAATTGCCGGTTCAACATTCCTCTTTAATTATGTGTACGTAAATATCTGGGGCGCCGGGCGCCACACCTACTCTGGTTTATAGAAAAGAGTTAGAGGTTACGTAAGAAATCTGGATTATCGTCGGGTGGAATTATTTTTTTTGGTGGACGCTTCCAGCCACCGTTACCACGACCACGCTCTCTGCCAAGTACTAACCACGCAATACTCACAATCGGCGATGGACTGAAAAGGACAATAAGCAAAAGCCACGCCCACTTGGGAAGCTTCTGTACTTCTTCTTGCGGAGTTCGCGCACAATCAACAAAAGCATAGACAGTGATTGCGATAGAGATTAAGAGAAGTATGCGAAGCATGTGGAAAGTATATAAGAATTTCTGATTAGGCGCTGAGGATGAATCCGACAGCGTAGAGCGCAGCAAAAAGAAGTTGAAAGAGGGCTGTTCGTTGTAGCAAGGAGATCAGATCTCGGCCGCCAGCACCTTTGATCACAGTTGCCGCTAGGTAAAGTGCGATTGGTAGCAGAAGCGCAGTGAGAGCACACCACACGCGATCAAAAGCGGTAAGAATTCCCACAGTGTTACTGCCCAGCACTAACACTGCAAAGAAAATGCGCGTCCCTTTTTCACCCATGAGGACAGCGAGGGTGCGTTTACCTGATTCTGAATCTTTATTTCGATCGCGAAGGTTATTAAGGACCAAGATTGCACATGCCTGTGCACCGACAGGAATTGATGCCACGATTGAAAGTGCCGTGATTTCTCCACTTTGGACGTAAAAGGTGCCAAGCACAGCAACGACGCCAAAGAATAAGAAGACTGAGATTTCACCGAGAGCTCGATAGCCATAAGGGCGCTTACCGCCGGTATAGCCCCATGCGGCAAGTATCGAGAGCGCACCAACGAGAATGAGCCAGAGCGAAGTGCGAAGTGCAAGTATCAGACCAACTAGCCCAGCAAGAGCAAAGAAAATTAACGCCGCAGTAAGCACGTGCTCTGGTTTTGCCACACCGCTTCCAACTAGGCGCATTGGACCGACGCGATCAGTATCAGTCCCTCGAATTCCATCGGAATAGTCGTTGGAGAAATTAACGCCGATTTGTAATGAAAGTGCGACCAGTAGCGCTAAAAGCGCATTACTCCATATTGGATTAGGTGCAACAAGTGATGTGCCGACAATTACTGGAGCGATGGCAGCAGGAAGTGTGCGCAAACGAGCGCCGCTGATCCACTCCTTAGTTGTTGCCATTGCTGGGAATCCTCTCGGGAGAGCTTAAATTTTCTCGGTTGGGTGAGCAGTAACAAGCGTTTCGAAGTCTGCCTTGCCATTGGATTTCAGGGGCATCTCAGAGAGTAGTAGCAATGAGCGCGGCGCCGCTACTTTACTTAGCGCTGCACCAACGATATTCCTTATCTCTTGTAGAGAAATTTTCTGAGTATTCGCGTTAATTCGCTCAAATTCTCGATTAACCATCACAACTCGCAGCGCTACGCCCCACTCTGAGTCAGGTATCCCTATGACATGAATTTCGCACTTAGGGAATTGTTCTTGCAAGATTCGACAAACTTCACCAGTTGAGATTTTCTCTCCACCGGAGATGATTACATCGTCTGCTCTTCCCTGTATGTGAAGTTCTCCCGCCTCATTGATTGATCCGTAATCGCTCGTGATAAACCATTCATTAACGAACGATTCGCGATTTGCTTCGTAATTATTTAGATAACCGAGCGCACGCATTGGTCCCTTTAATGAAATCCTGCTGGAACTATCGATTTTTATTTCTACACCCGGAAGCGCTTTTCCATTGTAGATACACCCACCGGACATCTCAGTCATGCCATAGCTTGTGACGAGTTCTATTCCAGATTCTTGACCTTGCTTGATGAGGTTTTCTGGAACTGCTGCGCCACCAATGAGAACTTTCTTTGCATTTCTGAGTTGATCTAGAAATCCGTTAGGTCGTTCAAGCGCGCGATGAAGTTGCGTTGGAACAATCGAAATAAATTGCGCATTGGTTTCGACGGGATCTGTTCCTAATTCAATTGAACGGAGCAACTGATTAATTCCAGCTATGTGGTTAAGTGGAAGCGAAAGCGACCAGCGATCACCAATCTCAGCGCCAAGTGCTTGGTTGCTGCGCGATGCACTTATCTTTAGTGCGTTGGCGCTAAGCGCGACAATCTTGGGTACACCGGTCGAGCCACCGGTTTCTATCAGAAGCGCAGCGCTCTCTGGCAGCCTTTCGAAGTCCTCTATCTGCTCTGAGGTGATCTCTGTGAGCGCAACGGTCGGACCGCCGTCGATTGCTCGGGCAAGCGCATCGCGCAACCGCAGGGGTGCGACTGATAACGGGTCGATTCGCTCAACATTTCTCACGCCTCTAGGCTATCGCCTGTGAGCAAACCGATTAAAAGAGAGCCTGGTAGCCGTGAAATCCCACAATGGGAATCGATCGGGCAGTACAGCGATATCCGCTACGAACGCGCCGAAGGCATAGCAAAAATTACAATTAATCGTCCAGAAGTGCGTAACGCATTTCGCCCCGAGACGCTCGCACAATTACAGGAAGCTTTTAATATCGCGCGCGATGATGACAGTGTTGGTGTGATTATCTTTACTGGAGAAGGCACCGAGGCATTCTGCTCGGGTGGCGATGTGATGGTGCGCGGTGATGATGGATATATCGGAAGCGATTCACTTGGCAAGAAAGGCATCGGACGTCTCAACGTTTTAGATTTACAAATTCAAATTCGTAGAACTCCAAAACCTGTGATTGCAATGGTCGCTGGCTGGGCAATCGGTGGAGGACATGTACTACATGTGGTCTGCGACATCACTGTTGCTGCGGACAATGCAAAATTTGGGCAGACCGGCCCAATGGTTGGTTCCTTTGATGGCGGATACGGCGCAGGTTTGCTTGCGGCGCATATCGGCCAGAAAAAAGCGCGCGAGATTTGGTTTATGTGTCGTCAATACGATGCGCAAGAAGCTCTTGAAATGGGCTTAGTTAATACTGTCGTGCCAGTCTCTGAATTAGAAGCTGAGACAGTTTCTTGGGCGCGTGAAATGTTGCGCCACTCTCCTCTAGCGCTCCGACTTTTGAAAGCCGGCCTCAATGCTGCCGATGATGGTCTTGCTGGCGTGCAACAACTTGCTGGCGATGCAACGCTCCTCTTTTATTTAACCGAAGAGGGACAAGAGGGAAGGAATGCCTTCCAGGAGAAACGCCCACCTAATTTTGGTCGTTTTCCTAAGCGCCCCTAGCGATGCTCACCAGCGAATTACTCTCTCGCGTAGAAGTTATTGGAATTCCCACTCGCACCAACTTTCGCGGCGTGCAATTGAGAGAGATCGCGCTGATTCGAGGCGAGAAACGGTGGGGTGAATTCTCACCATTCAAAGATTATTCAATAGAACGAGATGCGCTTTGGCTGCAAGCTGCACTTGAAGCCGTTGATGAGAAATTTCCTGCACCAATGCGCACGCGCGTACTGGTCAACGCCACTTTGCCTGAAGTGCCCGTAGCCCAAGTGGGGGAGGTGCTCTCGTGGTTTCCTGGCTCACAGACTGTAAAAGTCAAAGTAGGTACTGCAAACGATGAGGAGCGCATCGAAGAGGTTTTTCAAATAATTCCGGATGCACAGTTGAGGTTAGATGCAAATGGAATGTTTTCTATTGCGCAGGCTCAAGATTTCTTTAGCACGCTTTACAACAAATATGGGCATCGTATTGAATATGTTGAACAACCTTGCGCATCTCTTGCTGAAAATAGCGCTTTGAATTTACCCATTCCAATTGCCATTGATGAAAACCTAAGGCTCGGTGATGACTTAGGTGAAATTAACAGAGTTGCTGATGTTGTTATCGTCAAAGTT
>JACCEB010081535.1_pt1 | contig 19608 bp, 20 predicted proteins | sample 7454761 | NCBI WGS metagenome assembly JACCEB01 (sample SAMN15323454, study PRJNA562643) | freshwater metagenome | isolation source: river surface water | place: USA:Blue River Watershed | collected 2017-08-18 | reverse complement strand
CCCATTGCCCCGCGCACATCGCTCACAATCAACTGTGGAATATCAATGGCTAATGCATGGTCGACGACAATTGCCGATGCACCTGCTTCAACAGCTGCTCGAGCAAATTCATGGCCATCAAATGTTGCTCCGCGAATGCAACAGAACAATGCACCAGGTATTACTTGTTTTGAATCATGTGTGACGTCGCAAATTTGCGCATCTCCACCAGAAAATTCAAACGTAATTCCGTGCTCGGCGATACGGGAATTCGTCACCAAATGGCTCAACGCCATTTGACCGGTCGCGGCCGGCGAGGCACCCATGGTTAGTGCTTTGGCCCGAGCTCTGCTGGACGCTCTTTTGGACAGCCAAGATCGGCTGCGTCTGGTCGAATATCAAGTTCGTTAATCAACACTTGAGCGATGTTTGCAAACACAGGTGCCGCTGCAGTTCCACCGAAGCGATCCATTGAATCTGCATTTGGCTCGTCAATTGAAACCAAAACGGTAAAACGTGGTTGCTGTGCAGGAATGAACCCTACGAAGCTTGCAAAGTACGAACGCGAACCGTCATCTGCAATATAGGTTCCATTTTCCTGACGCTTGTAGGCGGTGCCAGTTTTTCCTGCAACAGTCATGCCAGGAACTTTTCCAAGTGTTGCCGTGCCGAAGCACACCACATCTGACATCAGCGATCGCATGATTGCGGCAGTCTCTGGTGTGATTACCGCATGTTGTTCAGTTGGCGCAATAGCTTCGTTCAAGCCATCTTTGGTCACTGTCGCTGTCACTAAACGTGGCGCAACATAGTTTCCGTTGTTTGCAACCACATTCACGCCTGCAATTAGCTGCAGCGCAGTAGTTGAGTAGCCGTATCCATACGAAGTCGTGAACTTCTTTGCACCAGCCCATTTATCTGCTGACTGCAAAATCCCTTTTGTTTCTCCCGGAAAATCAATCGGTGTCTTTGCACCAAATCCAAACGATTTCAGGTAGTCGTGCAATTTGTCGGGACCAATGGTCTGCCCCACCATCAACGTTCCCACGTTCGATGAATCAACGATGATCTTGCGAACCGTCATGTCTTCTATGCCGTGTGGATATGCATCCTTAATTGGCTGCTGCCATTTGGTGCCTTCGTTAGCGATGAACACTGGTGGAACTTTGAAGGAAGTAGATGCATCTACCTTCCCTTCATTGATGGCAGCAGCAATGCTGAACACCTTTGCCACCGAACCTGGTTCGTTTGCTTCTACCGCAGCGATATTTCCAGAGTCTGCGGTGTATGTGCCATCTTCGTTTAGACGCAGGGTTGACATGGCAAAAATCTCACCAGTCGCGCTGTCCATCACGATTGCTGTGCCGCTACGTGCCTGCAGACGAGCAATTTGTTGCGCCAAGATTCCATCAACTTGAAACTGGATATTGCGATCGATGGTCGTCACCAAAGTTTTGCCAGGTACCGCAGGAACACTGTTGTCTTGAGTTGCTGGAATGGACTGACCCTTAGCGCTTACTTCGCGAACTAGTCGACCATTGGTTCCTGCAAGCAACATGTCAAACTGCATTTCAAGTCCGGCAGTTCCTGCACCATCTGGATCGGTACGACCAACTAATGCTCGCAATCCGTCACTAGTTAACTCACGACCTGCTTCGTTGTAGGCAGAAACGCCAGGCAATTCCAATGCAAGAAGCGAATCTGCAATTTCTTGAGTTGTTTGGCGTGCAATATATAAAAAGCTTCGTGTCTTATCTTGCAGCTTTTCAGCAAGTGCAACTTCGTCTTCTGGAGACAAGGCAAGAGTTGCAGCAATTGCACGTGCAGTCCCGATTGCATCTTCTACTTCACGCGGATCCGCGAACACGGTGCGCAGTGGAACCGGAATTGCAAGTTCAAGACCATTGCGGTCAAGAATTGAACCTCGCTCTGCAATGATCGTTCGCACTCGTGTGCGCTGTGCAACGCTGGCTTCGCGATACTGACCCGATCCAACCGTTTGCAGGTATCCAGTGCGTAGCAACATTGCAGCGAGCAATAGTGACACCACCATGCGAATGTAAAACAATCGATGGCCGATTTTTCCTGGCTTTAAGTCTTCTGTAAACGTGCGCACCGTCTGGCGAGCTGCTGCGCGCGCAACATCTGTTGCTCGAACCGGCTCTTGGCGTCGCCCACGCGAACCTGCGGCAATACTCACGGCAGCACCTCCTCACCTGCGTTAGTTCCAAGATTTGCAATCGGATTTAGTGATGCAATTTGTGAAGGGTTTGCAAATTCAGGATTCATTTTTCCTGTTGAGATCACCACAGAGGCAACTACGTCTTGAGGGATCTCTGCAAACTTCGAACCAAGACCTGGTGTCATCATCATCGCCTTGGCTTGCTCGCGCAAGTATTCCGGTGCAAGCAATGCAGCACGCTGCTGACGAAGCTCGTCGTGATAATGACGAGCCAGTGAAATCTCACTCGTCAAGCGGTCCAGTTTCAATTGCTGACCAGCAATGTAAGCCTGCAAACCAATCACCGATGAGACCACCACGAACAACCCGAGCACCATTGCGCTGAAAAACACAATCGTTCGCTTGGATGTGCCTGGTATGACTGTGAGATGGCGTTCAGGGGGTATCGATTGACTACCGCGTGGCTGCCGCTGTGGCACCCTCTCGGTGTTGATCGCTAACGCCATCTCAGCAGCCGACCTTTTCAATTACCCGTAGACGCGCAGATGATGCGCGAGGGTTTCTTGCGATTTCTTCAGCCGAAGCATGTTCGGCAACTCGAACCTTTTTCACCAACTTGCCTGCCGATGAATGGTGTTGAAATGGCGACGCAATAGTGGCAATTGACGGGTTGGTTTCCGCATCGCGGAATGCTTGCTTAACAATGCGATCTTCACCTGAGTGATACGACAGCACGGCAATGCGACCACCAATTTCGGTTGCGGCAATCGCTTCAGAAATTGCTTTAGGCAAAATCTCGAGTTCCTTGTTCACTTCAATTCGAATCGCTTGAAATGTTCGCTTTGCTGGATGCCCACCAGTCCTGCGCGCAGGCGCCGGAATTGCACCTGCCACAATTTCAGCCAATTCAACTGTTGACTTCACAGGACGAGCAGCAACGATTGCTTTTGCAATACGAAACGCAAAACGTTCATCAGCATTGTTTCGCAGTACGTCGGCTAGTTGTTGAACCTCATAACCGTTCACTACATCGACAGCGCTAAAGCTTTGCGTAGTATCCATTCGCATATCGAGTGGTCCGTCATTGCGGTATGAAAATCCACGATCTGCTTCATCAAACTGAGGTGAAGAAACTCCCAGATCAAACAGGGCACCTGAAATCTTTGCAACATCATGAATTCGCAAATACTCAGCAACACCATCAAAGCGACCCTGCTGAACCATGAGTCGACCCGAAAACTTTGGCGCCACGCTGCGTGCATGTTCAATTGCCATCGGATCCTGGTCAATACCAAGAACGCTCATCCACGGGTACGTTTCAAGCAGTCGCATGGTGTGCCCTGCTCCACCCAAAGTTGCATCAACCACTACTCCGTGAGGAACAGCGCCGAACAGTTCAACAATTTCGTTGGCCATTACTGGATCGTGATTAAACGTTGAGTCTGTTGTTGCGAGATTCATATGAAGTCTTCGAACCGACTTCGCAATGTCAACTTGTGTATCTACTTCGCTGTACTGCAGCCCCCCGGCCGGCATTGTCGTCGGGATGTCTCCCCGATTCGACGAAATGGAAGCGGGCGGAGTTGGGGCTGTCCATCTTGCTAACCGAGGGACTGCAGTACAGCGAAGCGTTTGATATCAAGCGCCTGCGAAAAGTGTGTGTTCGATGTTCTCCTTTCTCGCTACTCGCCTGATCCGGCGATTTGCTCGATGCCCTGCAACACCACGCGCTCGTGGCGTGCTGGATCCCAGATTTCAACGCGATCAAAGGAACCACTCACAACAACGCGTGAGTTCAGTGTGAGCCCGGCGTATTCACGGAGCTTCTCTTCGATGTTGATGCGACCCTGGGCGTCGATGGAGACCTCAAAGGTGTTGCTCGCCTGAGCGCGTTGTTGGTTCAGCGACATTTCGCCTTTACGCACCTTTTCCATCGACTCGCGTGCTGCGGCCTCAAATGCCTCAGAAGTCAAAATGTCGACGCACTTGTCACGTCCAATGGACAAGAAACAGCGGGGTTCTAAACGAGGGCGAAACGATGCAGGCAAAGCCAAGCGACCCTTTGGGTCCAGCTGCCGATCGTGCACTCCTACAAACAATGTGTCCTCCGCTACCCCTGCAAACCCTTGTGGGGCTTGCATTCCCATGTATTGCTGCCGTTGAAGGGAGTCCGCACTCCGGATCAACGATTTCTACTTTATCCCCACTTTCCCCCACTTGAGTGTCATTTTGCACCACTTTTCCCCACTTTTTTCCAATTAGCAAAATACCCAAATACGCCTGTTTTCATTGACGAATTGCGCCAAAAAGAGCCAGATGGGCCGAATGGCAAGAAAAAAAGTTGAACTACAGCGGCAGATGAGACACGAATGTGTCAATTACATGCTGGGGCGTGGCTACTACCGCAGATGCGCGGGACACCACTTCATCGAGCGATCCAGGAGTTGTTTGCAGGTATTGACCAACAATGTGTGGATTCCACTCCATATATAACGTGCATTGAAATCGCGCATAGTCGCGTGATCGCCGCTGGCTGATTCCTACAACTTTGCTCACAGCATCACCACTCTGAACAACTACTTCGCCCGGACCAATTCCGGCAAAGCACAACAAATCACCCCACGCGTCTGATTGCAATGACTCATGATGAACAGAAATGTTCTCTATTCCCAATTCACTTAATGTGTTGATCCACACTTCACCCAACCACCAGGATGCTTTTGCGACATCGTCACTCCACAACTCGTCGTCGCGGGGAATCACTACGTCTAGCCACACATGCTTATTGGGTTCAAGGTAAACAATTCCGCCGCCGCTTCGTCGCTGCACAATTTCAATACGGTCTCGCTTGCACATTTCAACATTGAGTAACGATTCGTGCTGACGCGAACCAAGAACAATTGCGGTTTGCGTTACGCGAACATCCCAAATTGATCGCTCAAACGGAAGATCTCTTCCATGGTGTTGCAGGGCGGAAACATGTTCGGTGTGCAGCTTCCACGTTGCTTCATGATGCGAAGGCAAGATATTGCTTCCATGCTTCGGGCACTCGCCCGACAGAAACTGAAATCCACGCAAGTTCACGCGGTGCATGTGGCTGAGTTGCCAATCGCATGCCGGCTTCTTCAGGTGTTCGATCGCGCTTACGCAAATTGCATGGTCTACACGCAGCAGTTACGTTCTCCCACACGTTCATTCCGCCACGCGATCGTGGCATTACATGGTCAATCGAGTCAGCGACACCGCCGCAATACTGACAACGATGATCATCACGTGCAAACACCGCTCGTCGCGACAATGCGGTTCGGCGGTGATAAGGAACCTTCACGACATAGCGCAAGCGAATGACAAGTGGCCCAGGCATTGAAAAATTTTCAGCATTCACCTTGGTGCCATCATCTTCAACAATGTCAGCTTTGTCGGAGAGCACGAGACACACTGCTCGTCTTGCAGACACGACACTCAGCGGCTCGTACGTTGCATTGAGGACGAGCGCACTACGCATGGTTAGCCTCGCCGTCCTCGGCGACTCAACCTCGTTGTACTGTGCCAATCACGTGACCACTCGAGATAGTCAATGATGTCGACGATGTCTGGCTCGCGCTTTGCGCCACCATATTGAGTTGTTGTTCGAAACTCAACATAAGCGGCAGTGGGAAGTGGCAAAAATGGCGGCCTCTTCCACCATCCACGGGGCGCCAACCTACTCGCCTGACGAATTGCTGTAGCCCACAACCACGGACGAACGAGTAACGCAACCACAAGTTTTGCGAAGGTTGACGCGTTCATCATGGTGCTGTCGTCACATTAATTGGGCTTGGGTTCTTTTGGAAGACCAAGCACCATTTCGCCAATGATGTTGCGCTGCACTTGGGATGATCCTGCATAAATCGTGCCAGCACGTGCATTCAAGAAAGTCATAGCCCAACTCATTGAGTCGTTTGGTGCGCCAGCATCGTCTGTTTGAAATGCACTCGATGGCCTGCGCCCAGATGGAACAAGTGCGTCCATGCCCATGATGTCAACACCGAGCTCGGTAACCACCTTGTGGTATTCACTCCAATACAACTTGAAGATCGCACCATCAGGACCAGGGTGATGTCCCGCGAGGAATTGGGTCAGCGTGCGCATTCCGAGATAGCGCATTACTTGCACTACCGAGTAGCACTTAGCCAAACGTTGGCGAATGCGCGGATCATCTGCGACACCTTTTTCACGAGCCAATTCAATGAGTCGATCAATTTCAGCTTGGAATCGAATCGGGGCCGTTGCTGCTGCTTCGCCTCGTTCAAATCCAAGAAGGCCCATGGCCACCGCCCAGCCGTTGTTTATGCCACCAACCACGTTTTCTTTTGGAACACGAACGTCGGTGTAGAACACCTCATTAAATTCGCTTTCTCCTGAGATCATCTTGATCGGACGAACTTCGACACCTGGCTGACGCATGTCAACGAGCAAGAACGAAATGCCCTTGTGCTTCGGTGCATCTGCATCGGTGCGCGCAAGTGTGAAGATGTGGTCTGCAAGATGGCCAGCCGAAGTCCAAATCTTTTGACCGTTCAAGATCCATTCGTCGCCATCCAGCACAGCTTTCAAGCCGACATTGCTGAGGTCGCTTCCTGCGTTTGGTTCGCTGTATCCCTGACACCACACATCATCACCCGAAATGATTCGCGGAAGATAATGCTGTTTTTGTTCTTCGGTTCCAAATAGCAACAACGTGTTTCCAAGCATTTGAATGCTGAACACATCATTTGGACCACCAGTTGGAACACCTGCACGCTCAAACTCTTCTGCAGCAATTACTTGTTCAAGTGCAGACAATCCTCCACCGCCGTATTGCTTTGGCCAACCCATTGCAAGAAAGCCACCCTTGGCCAACACTTGGCGCCACTGCGTGACAAATTCTTCAAGCGGCTTACCTTCAAGGGTTCCGATGCCCTTCCAATCATTAGGCAAGTTCTCTTTGAGAAAGGCTTGTACTTTGCTGCGATATGCCTCGGCTTCTGGCGTATACGAAGGTTTCATGTTTTAGACGCTAGTCGGCACGTTGAAAAGACAAATAACCGAAGACTGGGTTGCTAGTCGCGGAATATTGATCGCGACCGAAATCCACCCACTTTGGCGGCCGAACGCAGACTGTCTGCAACATCTTTCATTCCCACTTTGCTCATCGCCCGCAGTTGGTGCTCGATAACCAATACACAGGCAAGCATCCCAAGAAAGCCCAAAAAGGCAACCAAGAAATGCACTTGCAAAGTAGCCACAGTGAAAGCAAGAGATGCAATGACGCCTAAAGCCGCCCAGCGCACCTTGCGAATCGCATGACTATATAAACCTGAGGATGAAACTGCTTGAGCAAACTTCTTATCGGTATGCAGCTGCTCTTCTAATTGGCGCAGGATTTTTTGTTCGTCGTCAGAAAGTGGCACACCCACATTGTTCCACGATTTCAGCAAATTCTCAATGCAGACTCGCTCATTCGTCGTTCATCCCGTCATTTGGACCCCACTTTGAAGCCCCAGGCCTTCGCCCCGAGCGCAACGTGCTGGCCGGACGAATCGCTTTATCCCCAAACCGACTTCGAATGTCGTCGATTGCCCTCGTCGCTGGAGCCCACACCTCATCAAGTGCAGCAACATCCGTGGCATGCACTCCTTCGTCAAACAGGCTCAATTGAGGCTCATGCTCATCAAAATTTCGGGTGCTGATGCCAATCAGACGTACGCCGCGCGACAAATCAAGTGACTTCAACAACGGATCAATCGCATGCAACATCGCCTGGGCCGAAAGAACTGGCGTTGGCTCTGTGTGCGAGCGCGTGATGGTGTGAAAGTCTGAAAATTTCACTTTCAGCGTCACCGTTCGTGGAGCCATTTGATCGTCTCGGCAACGCTTCGCCACCGCGTCTGCCAAGCGAACTAAATGCGTACGCAACTCAGCCACTTCGTGAATATCGCGCGAAAATGTCTCTTCATGACCAATTGATTTTGTTTCACGCATTGACACAACAGGTGATGGATCAATTCCGTTTGCTAATTGCACGAGATGCTCTGCGTGTGCTTCACCAATTGAGTGCTTTAACGCATTGATTTCCGCCACGGCAAGGTCTGAAACTTTCCGAATTCCAATGCGTTCCAATTTTTCTAATGTTGCTGGTCCAACTCCCCACAATGCTTTCACTGGAAGCGGATGAATAAATTCCAACTCTGCACCAGGCTTTACTTCTACAACTCCAAACCCTGGTCGAACTCCGTGCTCATCAGCGATCGGTTTGGCACGCTTTGACGCAAGCTTGGCGATGAACTTGCTCGACCCAATTCCAACGCTGCACACCAGACCAATTTCTTCTTGCACGCGAGATCGAATGGACTGTGCAACTGATTTTGCTTCCCCAAAAAGGCGGAGCGCTCCTGTGAGATCAAGAAATGCTTCATCAAGTGAAATGCCCTCAACATGAGGCGTGTAATCACGAAAGATGTCAAACACCTGAGCGCTGATTTCGACATAGTTATCCATATCTCCCGGCAAAAAGATTGCATTAGGGCATAAACGCTTTGCACGCGCTGAAGGCATTGCCGAAAACACTCCGAACCGACGAGCCTCATAGGAAGCGGCAGCGACTACGCCCCTACTTCCGTCTCCGCCTACCACGACGGGTTTACCAATCAGCTCCGGGTGACGCAACAGTTCAACAGCCACAAAGAACATGTCCATGTCCACATGAGCAATTGTTCGCGAAGTTTTGTTTGGCTGACTCTCCACTATGCCCCCAACAGTACGACAACTACGCTGTGCATGTGCCTAACTCGACCTCAGAACCCAGACCACTGTCTGCACTTCCCTCAGTGCGCGCTCGTGCAATTGCATTCGCAGGAATTTTGCTGGCAGGTATTGCTGGTGCCGCAATGGGCTACCTGATGATTGATGTGCAGTGTTCAGGATCATGCGCTGTTCCAAATGGAATAGGCATGTTTGTTGGTTCGCTCATCGGTGCTGCAGGTATGAGCGTTGTTGCAATTCTTGCACTTCGCGCGATTGGTGAGTGGCGCGAACTTGCAGACAAGGAAACCCGTACTTCGTGACTCTTGCAAATGAATTGCTGGTAGTTGCAAGTGAACTTGCTCGAGCCGCAGGCGACATGGCGCTTGCAGGACGCAAGGCAGGTCTTCAGAATGTGCAGACGAAATCTACGGCCACCGACATGGTTACCGAATTTGATCGCGCGTCAGAAAAACTCATTGTTGAAGGAATGCGCGAGCGCCGTCCACTTGATGCAATAGTCGGCGAAGAAGGCGCATCAATTGCAGGAACTAGCGGCATCACCTGGTACATCGACCCAATCGACGGCACCACCAATTTCCTATATGACCTTCCCGCTTGGGCGGTGTCAATTGGTGCACAAGACAGCGACGGACCACTCGCAGGAGTTGTCTATATACCCGCGCTCGGCGAAATGTTTTCCGCAACTCGCGGTGGTGGCGCATTTCTCAATGGTTTACCAATTCAATGCAACAGCATCTCTGAGGTATCCCAGGCCTTGGTGTGCACAGGATTTAGCTACTCAGCAGATCAACGCACCATTCAGGCAAAACGTGTTGCCCAATTCATTCACAAGATTCGCGATATCCGCCGAGCGGGCGCCGCTGCAATTGACCTGTGCTTTGTTGCGTGTGGTCGGATTGATGCGTACTTTGAAGAAAATCTTCATCAGTGGGATATCTCGGCAGGGATATTGATCGCTCACGAGGCCGGCTGCCGAAGCGGTGATTTCAGTGGCAAACCAGCACGGCCTGCCGAAATCTTGACCTCTGCCCCAGCGATATTTGACCAGCTCTCGCAGTTAATCATGGCTGCAAGCTCGGCGAAAGAGTAAACATTGTGACTGTGGGTATTCGCGTACTAGCGGTAGAAGACGACGAGCGCATTCGAGCCTCCGTCAAGCTCGCGCTAGAAGACGAAGGCTGGATCGTTGACGAAGCAGCAAGTGGTGAAGAAGCGATCACTATTTTTGGCAAGCACGCAGCAGACGTCGTGCTAATCGACATTATGTTGCCAGGTATTGATGGATTCGAATTATGCCGAAGCATCCGTAAATCTAGTGACGTGCCAATTGTGATGGTCACTGCTCGCGCCGACACTCACGATGTTGTTGCCGGACTTGAGGCTGGCGCAGACGACTATCTCACAAAACCATTTGCGCCAAAAGAACTTGCCGCCCGCATTCGCGCACTACTCCGTCGAGTTCGTCCTTCCAAACCTGGTCATTCCAAGCTGGTCTTTGGAAATTTGGAAATAATTCCAGATGAAGGAAAGGTTCTGCTCGACAGCAACGAAGTCGAACTCACAAAAACCGAGTTTCGGTTGCTGTGCGAACTTGCCAATGATCCTGGTGGCGTATTCAGCCGCGAGTTATTGCTTGACAAGGTGTGGGGTTACGGTTATTTCGGTGACGGTCGCTTGGTAGACGTGCACATTCGTCGCTTGCGAATGAAGGTCGAATCCGACCCCGCAAACCCAACTCACGTGGTGACGGTTCGTGGGCTTGGTTATCGCCTGCAGTCGTGACCAAACTCTTCAATCCACGCAGAATTGGTTTACGCAATCGTATTTTGCTCATCTTCGTAGCAGGGGCACTCCTCCTTTCGATTGTCCTTGCTTCAATCACCTATTCGTTCACGAGATCAAATCTTGTCGACCAGCGTATTGCCTTTGAAACCAACCAAGCAATCGCCAATGCTCGGCGAACGCAAAATGATCTTTTGAGGTCCCCCGATGAAGTGCTTGTCGCATTGGATCAGGGAGGTATCGCCCACAAATTAATTTCCATCAACAACGCGTGGACAAGCAGCAGCCCACTGTTCTCTCGTCAAATGATTCCTCCTGCGCTATTGCAGCGTGTTCAGGTTGATAAACGAGCTTCGTCCATGATTGTTGATAGCGCAAAAGGTCAGGCACTCGTTGTAGGCATACCGTTGCCACGAATTAATGCGATGTATTTCGAATACGACAATCTTCGCGAAGTACGTGATGCCCTACAGAGCGTGCGTCTTGCACTGATCATCGCCACTTTCATCACAACTTTTGTTGGAATCGCACTTGGAGTCTTTGCTTCTCGACGCGCAGTTCGCCCGCTTGCAAACGCAGCGCAAGCCGCGCGCGCAATTGCAGACGGCCGCCTCGAAACTCGACTTGAGCCAACCGATGACCCAGATATGCAAGCGCTCACTTCTGCTTTTAATGACATGGTGGCAACATTGCAGGAACGAGTTGAGCGAGATGCGCGATTCACGTCTGATGTGAGTCACGAATTACGTAGCCCGCTCATGACACTTGCAGCTTCTGTGCAGGTTTTGGAATCACGGCGCGATGAACTTCCCGAACGCTCGCAGGCTGCACTCGATCTACTGTCAAGCGACGTATCGCGTTTTCAAGGCTTAGTTGAAGACCTATTAGAGATATCTCGCTTTGATGCTGGAGCAATTCGACTCGTTCTTGAACCACTCTTTCTTTTTGAGTTCATCAAACAAGCAGTATCGGTAAGTAGTTTGCCGCGCACCGAAATTCGCTGTGACGATATTGCCGCACTAGTTGCTATCCGAGGAGACAAACGAAGGCTTGCCCGCGTAATTGCCAATCTCATTGACAATGCACGCATCCATAGCGGTGGAAAACCAAAAGTTGTTATTCAGCTTGCAGAAAATGAGTCACCACCAACGCATGTGTGGATCATTGTGGAAGACGATGGCGACGGACTCATAGAGGGTGAATCCAGCAAAATCTTTGAACGCTTCTCTCGAGGAGGGGCCGCGGGACGCCGAGCAGGCACCGAAGGAGCAGGCCTTGGCCTTGCGCTTGCTCGCGAACACGTCACCTTGCATAAAGGCAGAATCTGGGCAGAAAACCGAACCGATGGAATTCGTGGTGCACGATTTATTGTGGAACTACCTATTGATCAATCACCAACCCCTGACGAGCACCACGAATGAGACTTAGACATTCACCACTGTCACTGATTGCGGCTGTGATCGTTGTTGCCTTGCTCAGCTCTTGTGGGATTCCTACCGATACTCAACCTCGAGATATTGATCCAGAGCAACAAATAAATTTGAATAAGCCATGAGCAACTCTGCAGTAGTCATTGCCATCGACGCCGGCACAACGGGCATTCGTTCCCGTGCGGTTTTTACTGATGGACGGCCATCAATTTCGGCATACAAAGAATTCACTCAGTACTTTCCAAAACCAGGTTGGGTCGAACATGATGCTCTGGAAATTTGGAATGCAGTGCATGCAACACTGAGCGAAGTAATTGGCAAGGTCGCAATGCCGATAGCCGCAATTGGCATCACTAATCAGCGCGAAACTGTTCTTGCCTGGGATAAAACAACCGGCAAGCCCTACGGCAAAGCAATTGTTTGGCAAGACCGTCGCACTGCGGACCGTTGCGCAGAAATTGCATCCGAACTTCCACTGGTGCGCGCAAAGACAGGGCTCGTACTCGACCCATACTTTTCTGGCTCAAAGATGGAATGGCTACTCACCCACGGCAATGTGCCAAGGTCGCCACAACTCGCACTTGGCACGATTGATTCCTGGATCATTTGGAATCTCACAAGTGGAAAATCTTTTGCAACTGATGCATCAAATGCAAGTCGCACCATGTTGTTTGATATCACCACAATGCAGTGGAGCAACGAATTGTGTTCTTTGTTCAACGTGCCAATGACTGCTCTTCCAAACGTGGTTCCTTCGAGCGGACGAGTTGCTGTCACCGAAGAGTCCTCTGGAATTCCTGCAGGCATTCCAATTTCAGGAATTGCAGGAGATCAACAAGCAGCGTTATTTGGCCAGGCGTGCTTTACAACAGGAAGCAGTAAGAACACCTATGGCACGGGAAGTTTTGTGCTGATGAACGTTGGAACAACATGCCCACCTCCTACTGAAGGCATGCTCACCACCGTTGCATGGGACATTGGAACTGGTGAAACCACCTACGCACTAGAGGGAGCCATCTTCGTTACGGGAAGCGCCATTCAGTGGCTTCGAGATGGTCTCAACATTATTGAGCATGCTTCAGAGATTGGTCCGTTGGCTGCATCAGTAGAAAATTCAGGGTCAGTAGTAGTTGTTCCGGCATTCACTGGCCTTGGCAGCCCTTGGTGGGACCCATATGCACGAGGAGCGATTCTTGGAATTACTCGTGGCACAACACGGGCCCACATTGCGCGGGCCGTTGTTGAATCAATTGCTTATCAAACACGTGATGTGGTTGATGCAATGACAAAAGCAGCTGGTGTGACCATTACTGACATGCGAGTCGACGGAGGCGCTGCAGTCATGGATCTACTGCTGCAGCTGCAAGCAAATCAACTTGGTGTCAATGTGCTACGACCGCGCGAACTTGAGACCACCGCTATGGGCGCTGCGTTTCTTGCAGGTTTAGGCGAAGGTGTTTGGCCATCTCTACAGTCGGTGACAAATGCATGGCAGCTTGACCGACAGTTCGAGCCAATGCCAACAGGATTCGAATCGAAGGATTACGAGTTATGGCAACGCGGCGTTGGCCGCTCGTTGAACTGGGCAAACGAATAATTCAGCGTCGAAACTTTTCTCGCAGCATCGCACCAATACGATTAGCCACCATTACCACAGGTAAGTGAGTGTTAGCCCGTGGCAAGTCGGGCAAAACCGAAGCATCGCACACCCACAAGTTTTCAAAACCAATCACTTGTCCAAATTCGTTAACTACTGCCAATTCGTTCTCTGCACTCCCCATTGCGCAGGTACACGCTGGGTGCGAATACACCCCAGACTGCTCACGCGACCAGACGTCAATTTGTTCATCACTCGCACCACCCAACCATTCGACCGCTGTCCCCTGATCATCACTACTGGCGTTGCTTGCAATTGCCTGCACCTGCGGAGATTCTGCATATGCATGAACTTGCCTAACGGTTTCTCGCATCACCAACACATCGTGTTCAGTTGACAACGTATTGAAAAACACCTTCCCCGAACGCGTATTGGGGTCGTATTCCACATTGCCTTGCGATGTCACTTGCATCACCCCGCCGATTATTGCTCCAACGCGCAGTTGAGGATCGACGAAATTCATCGACAATATGTTGATATCGCCAGTGCCAATTGACGAAGACTCTCGGATGCTCGCACCAATGCACACAGATGATTGTGTTGACTCGCGCAGCGCAATTGAGAGGGCAATTGACGGATGGTTTTTCAATCCATTGCCAATTCCGGGTTTATCAATACCGCTTCGACGAAGCAACACTGGTGAGGCAAGCGCTCCAGCACTCAACACCACACCTCGCGCCTCAACAAATTCCCCACTGGCAAGTTGAACACCAGTCGCATGAATTCCATTCATCACCACCGAATCAACTTCGGTGTGCAGACGAATGCTCAGGTTTGCAAAATTCGTGCTTGACGACATGTACGTTTCGACAACGCTGTGTCGTTTGCCATTTTTCATCGTCAGAGCAGTCCAGCCAGCGCCACGGCCACTCAGTACATCCCGATACAAATTGTCAACCATCGGCACTTTTCGCGATACTGCGGCGGCCAGCAATGCCTTGTCAACATCCCCAGCATCGCTTTCATCTACACAATGCAGAACATCTGGCAGTAAGGAAAATGTCCTTTGGACACTTTCCCAGCCCCACCCCTTGCACCCAAACTTTTGTTGCCAGTCATAGTCTTCACGCATTCCCCACATACCAACCATGTAGTTGAGTAGAGAGGTTCCGCCTAATTGATCACCGTTATCAATCAGCAGCACACGAATAGCAGGATCCTGCGCCAAGTGCGATGCCACCACCACTCCAGCCGAACCCGCACCGACCACCACGATCGGCAGTTGATGTTCAGCGCGCATAGTTACTACGAGATGTTGGTTGCTGCTGGCAATCCATGCAAGTGCGCATGGTCGTTGTAGCGAACTAAGGCAAAATGCCCTGCGCGTACTTCAACCAGCTCGGTAATTGAGCAATTCTTCGTATGCATTTCAAATGCGCCTGTAGGCGGCGTCCGCATAGTGAGTCGCAGCACTGCATCAACAACACCACCATGGCAAGCAACAAGAACCGACTTCCCCGAATACTTTCTGAGCAATTGATCCAATGAACTGGAAACACGCGCATGAAATTGCGCAATGGTTTCACCACCGGGGAAAAACACCGCGTTGGGATCCGCGCTCCAATCGGGAGGACCATGACGACGAACAAATTCATCAAAAGTGAGCCCATCGCATTCCGGACCAGGATCGTGTTCACCAAAGCCAGTGTCAATATTGATCGGCAAACTTGACAGCGCTGGCGCAATGATTTCGGCAGTCTCACGTGCACGTGGAAATCCACTTGACATCAACACGTCAATTGACAGCTCTTGCGTATGAGCCAATCGATCGCGCAGACGGGCTGCCTGAAGTTTTCCCAATTCTGAAAGACCATTGCAGGTTCGCGGGCCACCCAAAATGCGATTGACTGTCACGTTTGACTCGCCATGTCGCACCAGCACGATGCGGGTCTTACTCATACCAGTTTTTCGACGAAGCCCTCAAGCTGTCGCAAGTTGCGACACTCGTACACGCCATCAGTGAAACTTCCGTACTCTCCCACTACCGAATCGCCAGTGTTCCAATAACTCTTCGGCTCAGGATTTAACCAATACACATGTCGTCCGCGCTTCTGCATTTCTTTTACAACCCACGAGCCGGTTGCGTGATAGTTATTACGCGCATCACCAAGAAGCAAAATCGTCGTTTTTGAATTGATGTCCTTGCCGTAGCGTTCCCAGAACACTTCAAATGCATGTCCGTAGTCAGAGTGTCCATCTACCCAGACCACATCTGCTTCTGTATTCACGCGATGGATTGCCTCTGAAATATCTTCGGTTGATTTGAAGTAACTCGTTACTTCATCAATTCCATCGATAAACACAAACGAGCGCACCTTCGAAAACTGACCCTGAATGGCATACACCAGCATCAAGGTAAATCGGGCAAAGGCTGCAACGCTTCCCGAAATATCGGCAACCACCATGAGCTCTGGCTTCGCTGGACGTGGATACTTAAATTTCGGATCTGCAGGTACTCCGCCGTAGCTAAGCGAATGTCGCACCGTGTTGCGGAAGTCGAGTGGCCCCTTACGACCATGACGACGCTTTCTTGCCAGCCGTGCAGCCAGCTTTCGCGTGAGAGGTTGCAACGCTTTTTTCAAACTCTGCATTTCATCACGACTGGCATGCATAAATTCGACATCTTCAGGCAACGGTTTACGCAAGGTTTTCGCCATCGCCTCCGCACCACGATCGGCAACCAGTTTGCGGCGAATCTCTGCCTCTACCTCTTGCTTAAATTGCTCGATTCGGCTTTCGTACTCGTCTTTTTCTAAACGCTGTTCAAGCTTCGTGAGATCTTCTTGAGCCTGCTGCTTGCTCGCTTCCATCAACTTGTCGAGCATGTTGTCAAGATCAAGATTGCGCAGTGTGCGATATAGGTAATAGGTGCCACCCACTGGGCGTCCCGGCTCCATTCCAGCAAAACGCTGCACGGATTGTTTTGCAAGAGCCTTCATCATTGCTTGATCACCACTCATCAGCGCATTCATAAGCATTTGCGCAATTTCTTCAGGCGTGAGGCCATCCATGCTGCCACCGCTTTGACCTTTGCCTTCGCCTTGCATTTGCAGGTCTTGCTGCTCACGCCACATCTCGTCGTTTTCATTGCCGTCTTGCATGATGCTGTATTCAGGACCACGCAGCGAGAAGTAGACCTCAAAGATAGTTTCGAATGCGCGCCAATGATTTTGGCTCTTCACCAGGGTGGCACCAAGTGCATACTTAAATGCTTGTCGATCTTCTAGCGGAATTTCTTTAACCGCTTCCATCGCATCCAGGTTTTCGGTAAGGCTTACCGGCAAGCCCGCATTGCGCAGCTCAACGATAAAGCCCGACATCAAGTCGAGAACTGGCATCTCATCAACTCACTTGTCGACCGACAGTTCCTTCGCCGCTTTGGCAATGTCGGTCTGGTACTTGAGAAGAATGTGCAACGTATCTTTAGCCTCTTGTGCATCGATGTGATCAATGCCAAGCAAGATGAGCGTTCGTGCCCAATCGAGGGTTTCGCTTACCGATGGCGCCTTCTTCAAATCAAGTTGACGAATACTGCGGACGATGCGTGCAATCTGATCGGCAAGATTTTCGCTAATGCCTTCTACCTTTGTCAGCACAATTTCTTTTTCACGTTCCATATCTGGATAGTCAATATGCAGGAACAAGCAACGTCGCTTTAGCGCCTCAGAAAGTTCGCGAGTGTTGTTTGAAGTGAGGAACACCATCGGAATCTGCTTGGCAGTGATGGTTCCAAGTTCCGGAATTGACACTTGGTACTCGGAAAGAATTTCAAGCAACAATGCTTCGGTCTCAATTTCAACGCGATCCACTTCGTCAATCAACAAGACCACTGGGTCTGTACTGCTAATCGCCTCAAGCAACGGACGTGTAAGCAAGAACTCATCACTGAAAATGTCGTCGTGCACTTCTGACCATGAGTCACTTGACTTGTCGGCCTGAATGCGGAGCAATTGCTTTTTGTAGTTCCATTCGTACAGTGCCTTTGATTCATCAAGGCCCTCGTAGCACTGCAGACGAATGAGTCGGGCGTTCAACATTTCCGCCACGCTCTTTGCCAACTGGGTCTTACCCGTACCTGCTGGACCTTCAACAAGAATTGGCTTGCCCAAACGTTGGGCCAAATAGACCACGCCAGCAATTCCTTCATTGGCCAAATAGTTGACCTTTTTCAATCCGTCACGGACTTCCTGCACTGATTCAAAGCTCTTACTCATTCGTGCAACCCTAGCGTTTAGCGACCTTGCGCCTACGATGGAGATGCTCATGACCGGTCTCGTTCGATCGAACCTCGTAGTTGCCACGGGAACAGCAGTTTCCCGCCTCACTGGGCTTATTCGCATCGTCGTCTTTGGCATCATCGTTGGCCAAACTTCACTGGCCGACGCCTTTGACAGCGCCAATAACTCGCCCAATGCAATCTATGAGTTGCTGATCGGTGGAGTACTTTCTGCCAGCTTGGTCGCGCTATTTGCTCAATTCATTGAACGCGATGATCACCAGGATGACAAAGTGAAAAGCCAAGATGCAATCATCAGCGTTTCACTGATTGCACTTGTCATCATCACGTCTCTTGCCGTGATCTGCGCCCCGGCAATATTCCATATTTTTTCTCTCAATCCCGCGCAAGGCATTGACGTTCAAGCCTTTCGAAGCGTAGGAACTTCGCTGACGCGAATCTTTGTCTTTCAAATCTTTTTCTATGGATTGAGTGCCCTGACTTCAGCACTGCTCAATGCACGAAAACTATTTTTTGCTGCTGCGTGGTCGCCTGTTCTCGCCAATGTGGTGACGATCGGTTCATTTCTGTTGCTACCGCTCACATCGGCGGGAAACGACTTATCAATCGACACGGTGCGCAGTGACCAAACAGCGATGTGGGTACTTGGACTTGGCACCACACTTGGCATCGCGACGATGGCAATCACCCAGGTTCTTGTGGTACGACGTCATGGCTTCACCTTTTCGTTTTTGCCACAGTTTCGTCACCCAGCCGTCGTCAAACTCATTCAACTTTCCACATGGACACTTGGCTACGTAGCGGCTAACCAAGTTGCTCTTGTGGTGATCAAGAATCTTGCTTCTCCTGGTAGTGGTGGCGTTGATGCATATTCAAAAGCTTTTGTGCTCCTGCAGCTTCCACACGGTTTACTGGCCGTTTCAATCGCCACAACATTTGTTCCCGACCTCGCTCGCATGTTTCATCGTGGAGACCACATTGAATTTTCATCAACGATGGCTCGCGGCATTCGGCTTACCGCGATGCTCACATTTCCCGCTTCAGTGGGGTTATTTGTTCTGTCAAAGCCACTCATCGGCTTACTCTTCCAACACGGCAATTTCACCGATTCCGCAGCAATCAACACAGCAAGAGCATTGTCAGGTTTGGCTCTCGGTCTTGCCGGCTTCTCTGTTTATTTATTTGTGCTTCGCGGGTTCTATGCGCGCAATGATACGCGTACACCGTTTTTCATCAACTTGGTTGAAAACGCGCTCAACATTGTTTTTGCAGTTGCCCTGGTTGATCGCTTCGGTGTGTTCGGACTTGGTATTGCATTTTCTATTGCGTACATCGTTTCTGCCTTTATTGCACTGGTAGTGCTTGAAAGCACTGAAGTTGATATCAAAATGTCGGCTCTCGCTTTCTCACTTCTTCGCATTGCTTCCGCAGCAGCTGTTATGGGGATAGTCGTATGGATCGTGAGCAATGCCATCGGCTCAAACGCGGGCATAGGGTCGATAACTCGAGTAATAAGTGCAACAGTTATTGGTGCAATCGTTTATGCGATGGCACT
>JACCEB011004048.1_pt1 | contig 19610 bp, 14 predicted proteins | sample 7454761 | NCBI WGS metagenome assembly JACCEB01 (sample SAMN15323454, study PRJNA562643) | freshwater metagenome | isolation source: river surface water | place: USA:Blue River Watershed | collected 2017-08-18 | reverse complement strand
CTTGGGATTATAAATGGTCTATCATCAGTCCTACAGGTGCCGATGACCAAACCATCACTGGAAATCCTCAACCTGTAGTTTACTTAGGAGAAACAGGTTGGTACAATGTATGTTTAGAGTCTTATAATGATATTGGATGGAGTGACAGTTTATGTAAAAAGAAATACATAGAATGTACCCCTGCAGCTGTTTATTACCATGGTCCTTCTAAAGAAGCGGCAAATAAAAAAGGTATTCTTTATGATCACAATGGTCCAACAGGTGACTATGCAAATGGTCGTAAGCAATCTATTGACTATATTAAAATCATTCCTTGTGGAGCTAAAGAAATCAGATTCAGTTTCTTGGATTTGAACTTAGCGGATAACAATGACATCATTAAATTTTATGATGGTGATCAAGCGGATCCATCAAAATTAGTTGCTGCTGTAAATGCTGGAAATCAAGCGTTCTATGACACTTCTATTATCAAATGCAAATCTGGTGTGGCTTATATCACTTTCGAATCTAGTTCTTCTGGAACTGGTCGTGGTTACATTATCTCTTGGGAGAGTGATTTAAATCCTCCTACTTTACCAAAACCATCTTGGACAAGTGAATACAAGAAATATGGTGTTGGAGTAAATATCGATTTCAAAAATACAACAGCCAACGTGAGTGGTTTACCTAATTATGAGTGGACAACTTCTGATGGAGGTTATAGCACAAGTTCTGATTTTAACTATGCGTTTACCACAGATGGTACATATAAAGTATGTTTAACTGCACAAACTTGTACTGGTATTGATTCATTCTGCTCTACTGTTGACATTGAAACACCAACAGCTGCTTGGCAGGTAGATTATAAAGCGAGCAATTTACGTCCTAGTATTGGTGAAGTTGTAACTTTACAAACCAAAACTGATTATGCAAACGTTTTTGAATGGAGTATTTTCCCTACAACATTCACTTATGAAAACGGAACAAATAAAGCTTCTCAAAATCCACAGGTTAAATTTACAGCAGGTGGTCCTTATACATTTACTTTGAGCGCATATAATGCTGCTGCGGGTAAATCAGCTTCTGAAAAGAAAGTCATTAAAAATAAATATGTTGTTGTGATTGATTATTGCACACCGTTGGTTGATATGTTGAGTTCTGACGTTGCAATCAATTCAGTTGTGGTAAAAGATAATAACAACAGAACTGTAATCAATAATGCTTCTACAGGTGGTGTTGCTTACTACACTGATTATTCAGATCCCAAATATCCTGCGAAAATGACATTTGGTTCTAAATACGATATCACCGTAGATAGAAAAACAAATTCTAACCCTGTAAATTACAAAGCTTGGATTGATTGGAATATTGACGGTGACTTTACCGATGCCGGTGAAGAAATTATGAGTTCTGGTGCAATTACTGGAACTTCTGTAAACGCAAGTTTCACTGTGCCTAAATTGAAAAATAGTTTCGAAGGAAAAACCAAAATGCGTGTAGGGGTTTCTTACGGTTCGTTCGCAAACTCTCCATGTGGAGTTAACCAAGTTGGAGAATTTGAAGATTATTTAATAGACTTAGCAAACGACAATACGAAGCCAGTGATTTCTTTGGTAGGTTCAGACACCATTCGTGTGGAGAAATCTTCAAGCCTAAGCTCTTGCTATTCTGAAATCGCTTCTAAAACTTACAGTGCATCTGATGCAACTGAAGGTGACTTAACCAGTGAAGTTATTTTGAATTCTGATTTGGATTGCACCGTGCCAGGTGTTTACAGCATTAACTTTACCTTAGAAGATGCTTCTGGTAACAAAGCTGATTCTAAAACACGTTATGTCATTGTAGTATTAGACAGAACTGCGCCAGTGTTAACTTTAAATGGTAACGCGTCAATTCAAATTGACCAGTGTTCTAACTTCACAGATCCGGGTGCTGTTGCCATGGATAATATCGATGGTAACTTAACCAGCACTATTTTAACAACAGGTTCTGTAGATTCTAAAAAAGTTGGGGATTATAAAATTGTATATTCTGTGAAAGATGCACAAGGAAATACTTCAACTTTAACTAGAACTGTTTTGGTTCGTGATACAACCAAACCAGGCATCTATTTGTTGGGTAAGAAAATTGTAAACAACTCAACCATTGATGTTCAAATTAAAAGTCCTTTTGTAGACGATATCTATGCTTACGATGAGTGTAATGGTAATTTGTTTATCAGCAAAAATGCTGGTTTCAACGGTCCTGTAAACAATCAAGTTCGTGCAACTTATCCTGTTATGTACAACGCTGTAGATCCTTCAGGAAACAAAGCTCTTGAAGATGGTTTTGTAATCAACTACCGTGTAGATGATTTCATTGCTCCTACAATTGAATTGAATACTGAAGATACTGTTTACCACGATGTATTAACTCCATATTCTTCAAGAAACGTTTCTACCAATGATAACTACTATTTGAATTCTCAAATTAGTGTTTCAAGAAAAGGAAATGTTGATCCTTATACTTTAGGGGTTTACGCAGAAGTATTTACAGCTACAGATGGTAGTGGAAATGCAACTTCTAAAACCAGATATGTAAAAGTAGTTGACCAAATTGCTCCACAAATTGTTGCAAATGCTGTAAACGTTTGTGTTGGTGTGCCTTTCTGGGCAATGAGTGGTTTGATTTTGAAAGATAACTACTATGGAACTTCTGATTTGATCGACAGAGTAAAAGTAATCAATAGCAATGTAAATATTTGGGAGTCTGGCTCTTACTTCATTGCTTACGAAGTGACAGACCCTAGTGGAAATACTTCAACAACTGTGATTAGAGATGTTTTTGTAGCTTACCCACCAAATTGTACCAATACCTTCACTGGTGTTGAGAACTTTAACTTAAACGATGCTGTTTCTGTTTATCCAAATCCAACTTCTAACAAAGTGAAAATTGGGTATGCCCTAAACAACAATAAACCTGTAAACATTGAAGTAACAAATGCTTTAGGTGCTGTTGTGGCTCGTTTGAATAACGTTAACTCTGGTTTCGGTACTGCTGAAATTAACCTTGGTGACTTCGGTCGTGGAATGTATTTGATTCGTTTCACTAACGATGGTCAATCGATCACTAAAAAAGTAATTGTTCAAGATTAATCAATCTTAAATAGATCATCAAAGGTGGCTGCTTGCAGCCACCTTTTTTTTTGCGCTTATCGCAAATGATAAACTTAAAATGATTCGCAGAAATGCAAATCTTTTCGCACCCAATGTCCCTCAAAATAAAAAAGCAGGACAATTCCTTGCCCTGCTTTTTTCATGTTGGTATTAAACGTTTATTTCTGAATGACGTAATGAGCGGCGTTGCCCATGTTTTGCTGCATGATGATTTTTCCGAATTGCTTCATTTCATCGCTGCTCGATTCAATTGGCTGGTAAATACTCAATAAATCTAAGTGCTCAACGATGTGAATATTCAATCCCATTGAGCCTAAATGTTCAATCAAAGGCATGTGCTTGTTTTCCTTACTATCAATCACACATCTAAAATGAATCGCCGAATTTTGCATGAGGTGGGCGCGAACTTTGTAATGACTCAATGCCTCAAAAATTTGCTTTAAATGCTCTTCAACAATGAAGTTAAAGTCCTTGGTGCTAATTTCAAGCATCATTTGATTCGATTTATGAATTTTACAAGGTACTGAAAGTGGTTTCGAATCTTCACTCACTTTGGTGCCTGGTTCGGTAATATTGATAAACGACTTTACGAATAAAGGAATGTTGGCAGCCTTCAGCGGTTGAATGGTTTTAGGGTGAATCACAGACGCTCCGTAGTAGGCCAATTCAATGGCATCGTTATAGCTTAATTCGGAAATGAGCACAGTGTTCTCGAATTTCTTAGGATCGGCGTTCATCACTCCGGCAACATCCTTCCAAATGGTCACAGATTCTGCCCCTAACAGTTTGCCAAAAATAGCGGCACTATAATCGGAACCCTCTCTGCCTAAGGTGGTTGTTTCTCCTTTTTCACCCTTGCCAATAAATCCTTGTGTGATTATTAAGTTCTTCGCAGCCAATGGTTTCAAACGGTTCGAAACAACTTTTTCTGTTTCTTCCCATTGAACCTTCGCATCGCGATAGCGGCTATCGGTGATGATGAAATTGCGGGCATCAATCCATTGATTTTGGATGTTCTGACTCAACAAATATGCACTTACAATGCGCGTAGAAATGAGTTCTCCGTAACTTACAATTTGATCGTAAAGGAAATCATAATCGTCTTTTAGGTTCTCATTATCAATTAAACACTCTAATTCTAAAAATAAATTTCTCACTTCATTAATCCAAATGAACGCATTTTCTTGGAACAATTCATCGAGTAATTCATTGTGCGATTGAATGATAGATTGTAAAACCTCTGAAGCCGATTTTTCATTCTTAAATGTAGCATTTACAAGGGTTTCGAGTGCGTTTGTGGTTTTGCCCATAGCACTAATCACCACCAAAATGTCATTGTTTTTTTCTTGCGAAATGATGTTCGCAACGTTTCTAACGCCTGCAGCATCTTTCACAGATGCACCACCGAATTTGTAAATCTTCATCTCTTCTTTGTAAATGATAGGGTAAAATATATTATTTTGTTGTTGTTTTGCAAAATAAATACTAAAATCTCACACTACCCCTATGCCGCATTCAGGATTAATTACTTTAGAACAATTTATTGTAGACCAACAATCGTTATACAAAGAGTCAAGAGGTTCATTGAGCCGCATTTTCAGATCGCTAGAACTTGCTGCGAAAGTTGTCAATAGAGATGTTCGTAAAGCTGGATTGGTTGATATTTTGGGAAATCAAGGTTCAACAAACACCCATGGCGAGGAGCAAAAGAAACTCGATGTTATTGCAAATGAAGTGTTTATTGCTGCCCTTTCTAAAAGTGGTGAAGTGGCTGTGATCATTTCTGAAGAAAATGATGATCCTGTTTTTATCGAGGGATGTGAAAATGAAAAATACATCATTGCCATCGATCCTTTAGATGGAAGTAGCAACATTGATGTGAACGCAAGTATCGGAACAATTTTTTCAATATACCGACGTTCAAATTTTGCACAAGCGCCAACAGCGGCAGATTGCATGCAAAAAGGTAAACACCAAGTTGCAGCGGGTTATATTATTTATGGTAGCAGTACCATGTTGGTGTATACCACAGGATTGGGTGTGAATGGATTCACACTCGACGATTCAATCCAAGAGTTTTGCTTGTCGCATCCAAACATTCAAACCCCGCAAGATGGCAAAATTTTTAGTGTAAATGAAGGTAATTTGCACGATTTTCCAGACGGTATCAAACGCTATGTTCAATATTGTAAGGAAAAAGATAAAGCAACTAACCGCCCCTATGGAGCAAGATACATTGGGAGTTTAATTGCAGATTTTCATAGAAACCTTTTGAAAGGGGGCATCTTTATGTATCCTGCAACTGAAAAAACGCCAAATGGTAAACTTCGTTTGATGTATGAGTGCAATCCAATGGCATTTATCGTGGAACAAGCTGGTGGTCAGGCTTCTACTGGTACAGGTAGAATCTTAGACTTATTGCCAACAGATTTGCATCAAAGAGCTCCAATTTACATTGGTTCTTCAAATATGGTCGATCAATGTGTGCAGATGCTCACAGAAGACGCCTCTTTGGTGAACAATTAATCGGCATTCAATAAATCAAAAATTTCCAAAGATTTCAATTGTTTCTGAGGAAATAAATGATGCTGTAAATGATATGTGAGCTTATCTACAATCATTCTTCTTTCTGTTTTATTTAATTGAGGGACATTCCCTTGTGTGATGCTGTGAATGGCCTGATTCATCCATACGTCCGTTTTAAAGTGATTGGGCGTTGATGGGGTACTCGGTTGTCCCGTTGTTAAATCAATTGATTTAGAGAGTCCTGAATGCCAATCTATCTCGTATCCAAGTTGCATGCCCAAGCCAATTAAAAAGGCAATGGGTAAATAAACCAAATTTTTGGAAGGTTCTAACTGTTGGAAATGGTTGAAAATATAATCAAAAAGGGTAGGGTCGGAATGGTCTTCCTGGATGCAAAGTCCAATGATTTCTAAGTAAAACCATTTTATTTGCTGTATCGCAAAGGCATCATAGGCTACATTTTGCCCCAATGATGAAATTTCTTTGATGCGGAGTAATCCAGGGTTTATTTTGACATTAAAAATAATTTCAACGGTATTGCCCAATTGATAATAGGCATTCTTATTGTCCTTCTTATGAAGTCCCTGCACTAAAAAACGCTGCAACCCAATTTCCCGAGTGTACATTGTAACCACCGAAGCGTGATCGGTGTAGGGAATCTTTTTGAGAATGAGTGCCTGCGATTTAAGGAGCATCATTCAACCCAATCGGCAATGAATAAATTCGTATCGCGTGTGCCACCATTGTTTCTGTTGCTGCTAAATACTAATTTTTTGCCATCTGGTGAAAACATTGGAAAGGCATTGAAAATACTCGCATTGGTAATTCTCTCTAAATTTCCTGATTGAATGTCAATCATATACAATTGAAAATCGTAACCTCGCTTGCTATGGTGATTGCTAGAAAAAATAATTTTATTGCCCTTTGGATGGAAGAATGGCGCCCAATTGGCTTTGCCTAATTTTGTGATTTGTTTTAAATCGGTACCATCAACATTTACAGTGTAAATTTCCATGTTGGTTGGTGCAACTAAATTTCTTGACAATAAATCTTTGTATTGAGTAATTTCTTCAGGGGTACTTGGTCTAGAAGCTCTAAACACCAATTTTTTACTGTCTGGTGAGAAAAATGCACCTCCATCATACCCAAGTCCAAAGGTAATTTGACGTGGATTTGACCCATCAATGTCCATGATCCACAATTCTAAATCACCACTGCGTGTGCTTGTGAATACAATTGATCTTCCATCTGGAGAAACAGTTGCCTCTGCATCGTAACCTGGTTCATGTGTCAACTGTTTTTGTATCTTGCTGTTTTCATCGGCAACAAAGATGTCGAAATCGGCATAAACCGGCCATAAATAAGCGCCAGAGGTTTCAGGAACTGGAGGACAAGCATTGTTTCCTAAATGGGTACTCGCATAGAGCATATGCTTGTTGTCGGGCATGTAATAAGAGCAAGTTGTTCTTCCTAATCCAGTACTCAACATTTTTGGCTTGTAACTACCACCTTTAAAACTATCAATTTTGCTGAAAAATATTTGGTCGCAGTTTACGCCCCACTTTTGGTAGTTGCTCTGAAACACCAACGATTGGTTGTCGAAACTAAAGTAAGCTTCAGCATTGTCGCCACCAAAAGTAAGTTGTTTCAAATTTTTCAAATGCGTTTCAGGCATTGTGTCAATTTGAGTTGGCGTTTGAGAACCATGGTGTTGCGCAAAACCATTCAATGCAAAGATTGAAGATACTGCTGCGAAAAATATTTTTTTCATGAGTGCAAATTTATTGAAACTTAAAGTAACTGCCAAGCCATTTTCGGATAGCCTTTACGGCCTTGATCATCGTAAAAATCTACGAATTTCATTTTGAAATATTGGTTGGTTGCCGTTTTAATGATATAAAATCGGTTTGGTAAAATGGTGTATTTACTGCTTTGCTGGCTATACTCTTTCCAATCGTAGCCAATTTCTTCAGCGTTAGAGTTGAAAGATTGTTTTTCAGCAAATGATTTGTCGCAACCATTGTACGAAATTCCGTTATCTATTTGGCAAACTTGTATGTTTTTATGGTTTGTGAGTGCACCACGAATGATGTACGGATATGGATTTCCATTGGCGTCGTCAATCGATTCTTTGTAAGTTGTAAACACCAAATCCCAGTTTGTACTTTTTACCGGTTCGTTGGAAACAGTGTCCTTCTTACTAAAAGAATAATACACATAATTGAATTCTGGCTTGGTTTCAATTTGAGTGAGGTAAGCCACATTCGGGATGCTTAAATACCCCCATTTAAATTGATAGGCACCACCTTTTACGCCTAAAAGTTGAATTTTTATGTAACGGTAGTTTTTCAGTGTGTCTGTTCCACGGTCTAAAATGTAAATGGCGTTTTTACCATTATATCCATCCACTGTTTTCTCAAAGCAATTGCCAAAAGCACTCGAATCGATTTTGCCATTCGGATGGTCAAATTTCCATACGGCATTGTTTAAATGAAGTGGAGAGGCATCGTTGAATGAAACACCTTGAATTTCGCAAACAGAAAAATACGAATTTTTACCACCACAAATGATAATCGAAGGGTCGTCTTGGCATGACACAGCAATGTCCCAATTTCCAAATTGATTGGTGTAAGTTTTCTGGGTTTCAAAATCAAACCAAAGTTGGTTTTCATAATTCTCACCCATAGCAAAAGTTTGTGTTTGGATGCCTACAGGAACATTTGGTTTGGGATAAAGTGCTTCTTCTTTTTCACACGAAGCTAGTCCCAACAACGCTATCAACATCAATACTATTTGATTTTTCACTTTCACCTCTACAAAGTTAATCTACATTGAACAAAAAAGTTTCTTCCCGCAGAAATATTCATATTGCCTGTTCCTCCACCGTGAATAGCCCCAGTGCCGGCAGACGATAGAATTTGCGTTACATTCATCACATTCTTACATCCAAATTGAATGTCTAATTTATCTTTAAAAAAGGTTTTATTTAAACTCAAATCAGCCATGTAGTAGGGCGCAATTTCAAACGACTTTCCATTTTCCTCGAATCCAATATTTTTGCCCGTGTAACGGCTAAAAACTTGAATGGAGACGCCTGGCTTTTTAAATTTATAAGAAACATTGAAACTGGTTTGAATCACACTCCAATTTTTCCAGGTCGTAGAACTTTCACTCTTGCTTTCATTGTTGATCCAAGACGCACTCAATTTAAATTGAAAATCATTTCTGAAATATTCGGTTTGAGTGGTGATTCCTTGAGAATTCATTTTTCCAACATTGATATATTGATAGAGATTGGTTCGGGCATCGATTAAAGCTAACTGAATTTGATTGGTAATGAAGTTTTTAAAATAAGACACTTTAAAAGTGGCTGCTGCATTTTTGCCAATGATGTGGCGGTAATCCATTGACCCAATGAAATTGTGCGCCGTTTCGGTGCTCAAATTTTGGTTACCTTGAACATTGTGATTGATGTCGACAAACAAAAAATACATTTCTTTTAAAGTAGGAGCCCTAAATCCTCTGGCGTACGAGCCTCTAAAAATCAAATATTTAGTGGCGTTGTATTTAATTTGGAGGGATGGAATCACAGGTGCCAATTTAAACCCATTTCCGAGGATTTCAGGGAATGGATTTTTACCAAACTGGTTATTGTATATGAATCGAAGCGAAGGCTTAATTTGGATTTTCGTTGATGGGCTGTAATCTACAGTTGTGAAAATTGCAAAATCATAGATGCCATCTTTTTGCGAAACGCGCAACGTTTTGATGTTCTCGTATTGAAATTCGTACCCTGTAAGCCAGTCGAATTTTTTATTTGTACTTAACTTACTCCACAGCCCGCGCATGTTAATTTGCTCATTCACCGTAGTATCTTGGTCGGCTGGTCTTGTTATGGTTTCAATTCCCTCCACCAAATCTCTCCTCACCATTTGTTTGGTGCGGGTGAATATATTGTAGCTGTTTTGAAATTGTAGTTTGTTGCCTTTTCCTAAAGTGAAATCTGAAATCTGCAGAAAGTCAAGTCTCTTGGTATAAAAGTAATTATTATAACCTGTTACCGTAATTAAATTGTATTCGGCATCGGTTCTGTCGGTGAGTTTTTCATTGAAAACGGTTGTTTTGAGAGAATGCGACGATTTTTTCAAATTGTAGCTCAATCCCATTGAACTAAATACTTTTGTTTTCGGTTTCCAGTCGTAAGAACGCGTTTCCAAATTAAAATCGGTGCCTGAATAAAACTGACGACCCAAATCGCCGGTGATTCCTATTGCTCCGTTTTTTGTTAAGCTTCCTAGCTGAAAATTAAGATCGTTGTTTACATTTCCAACCCCATCTATGAAGTTGTTCAGTTGTAATTTATTGGTGTTTTTAATCGGTTTTTTAGTGATGATGTTCACAACGCCACCAATAGCGTCTGAACCATATACCACACTCATGGGTCCCTCAATCACTTCAATTCTGTCAACATTGCTCAAAGGAATTTGAGAAATGTCAAGATTGCCATTTAAACGGCCTATCATTGGAACTCCATTGATGAGGATTTTGACATTCTGACCGCTCAATCCCTGTAATTGTATTGAGTTTCCCAAAATAGGATCTTGACTTAATTGGATGTTTGATTGATTTTGAAGGACATCGTTCAGCGTTTGTGCCCCCATTGCTGTGATGGTTTTTTGAGTGATCACTTCCACGGAATAAGGATTCTGTGTGGCCGCTTTGGGCGTTAATGATCCCGTAATTGATACTGGATTGATTTTGTTAATGTCGGTATTGACAGTAATTGTGAGCTCGTTGTTTTGAGCTTTCCAAGGATTGGAGAGGTTTGAAATTTCTCCGAATTCTGCACTCAGATGTAAAAAGATATCGTGGGTGCTATTTGTGAAAATCTGACCGTTATTGTCAGTGGTTTTCATGGTTTTGCCAAGTTCATTTCCCAATGTGTCTTTTTCTATCAAGTCAATTTTAATCCCCATCAAGGGTGAGTTTTGTTGGTCTACAACCAACAAAACCCTCTTGATAGTTTGCGAAAATAAATTCGCGGTTAAACTAAATATAAAAAAAATGAAAAATGCTTTTTTCAAGGTGTCAACCTTTAATTAATTCTTAGAAATGATTTGATTTTGGATACCGTTAGAAGTTTTCACTTCAACAATATACTGTCCAGAAGTTAAATCTGAAATGTTCACTTGTGCAACGTCTGTTGTGTTGATGGTGCTCGCATTTTTTACCAAACGACCGTCGAAAGTTCTAATTGCAATAGATTGAATTGCACTATTTTCAAGTGGTTTGATATACAGCTGATTTTGAGCTGGAACAGGATAAATGACAACTTGGCTATTTTTAGCAATGTCTTTGGTTGATCCAGGGATTGTTGCTAATAAAAAAGTTTTATTTAAAATAATTCTGCCCATTGAAGCGCCCACAAATCCAGTAAATTGTAAAGCATAAATATTTTCATCTGCAGATTGAACCAAATAGTTTAAGTCTTGAACCATGTCATAACTTGCACCATTAAACGTTTTCCATTTAGAACCTATTCTGGTAAGGTCAACTCTGTAACCTTCGCCGCCAGTGGTGTCTTGAGCTTGTGAGTCGTATTTCAATGCATTTGTAATCAAACTATCCCATGAAACCATTTCAATTTTAGCAATTTTAGAACCCACTCTTGATTCAACGCCCACAACCAAATATGGAACGAAAGAAGTACCATTGAACGCTGGTTCATAGTAACGTGTGAAGTTTAAATCCCAATTGCCATCAGTAGGCTCAAGGGTTACTTGTTTGTTTGTAAAATGGAAATATTTATAAGTTCCTTTGTTCGCAGCAGATTGTTTCAAAGTATCGATCAAAGCGAAATCTTTTGATCCACCCACAAAATCATAACGGAAGGAGAAATCGCCATTCGGATATTGCGCAATTGGCATGAATTTAATGAAAGCAACCACTTTACCAGCACTCGATAAGGTAATTAAGTACAATGAATCACCTTTCACAGTGTGGCTTCCAGCATCGTAAACGCCCCAAGAGAAATCCCATGGATTACTTTTGTTTAATTGTTGGTTAAAAGCCCCAACCTCATGCTTGTGAATGTCGTTCATAAACGTTGGCCATTTTGCCCAACCTGTAGTATCGAAATTTGCATAAGCAGAATTGTCGCCCTTAGGATAAGCATAAACGTTTACACCTGCTGCATGATTTGCACGGATACAATTGTCGCGGGTGTTACTTGTGTGTGCAATGTGCCAGCTTCCCATAGGGTTCGCTTTCTTCTTGCTACTTTGCAAACTGTAAAAAACTTGATTTGCATAACCAGCACCCATTACAATGGTGTCTGTCACAACTGTTTGCGCGTTCGCAGCACCAAAGATCAAAAGGGCTGCAGAAGCGATTAGAGATTTGATTTTCATCTGTTTTTAGATTTGTTGCAACAAAAGTACAATCACTTCCTTTCTGCACCCTTCTTTCAATTGTAAACTTAAGGTCATAAAATGTCAGTGTTTTGTCATTCTACCCCAAAAGGTTTTTTTGAATCATTCTAAATACAAACTAACTTTGCATCATCGTTGTTCTTAGAAGAACAATTCAAATCAACATGGCTAAAATTAGTATCAATATTGCTTCCGGTTCTATCGAAAAACGCAACATCGTTGTGGGTATAGATTTAGGTACAACCAATTCTCTGGTTGCCTACAATGAATCAAATCCCTCAAAACCAGTTTTAGTTGGTCAAAATAACGATTGTATTGTGCCTTCTGTGGTCTACTTCGATGAAAATAATCTGCCAATTGTTGGAAATCAAGCAAAAAAACAAATTGCCGAACACCCCGAAAGAACCATCTTTTCTGTAAAAAGATTGTTGGGCAAAAATTTTGGTGATTTGGAAGGACAAACCGATTATCTCGGGTATAAAATCATTCACGACGATCAAGAAAATATGGTGAAAGTGAATGTTGGGGGACATTATTTCAACCCAATTCAACTCAGTGCCATTATTTTAAGAGAACTCAAAGACAAAGCAGAAGCGTTTTTGAATGCAACAGTTGATAAAGCGGTGATTACAGTTCCCGCTTATTTTAACGATTCTCAACGTCAAGCCACCAAAGATGCCGGTAAATTGGCAGGACTCGACGTGTTGCGCATTGTAAATGAACCCACGGCCGCAAGTTTGGCCTACGGTATGAATTTAACAGATGCCGATAAAACCATTTTGGTCTACGATTTTGGTGGTGGTACCTTCGATGTTTCAATCTTGAAACTCGAACAAGGTGTGTTTGAAGTCATTGCAACCCACGGAGATACTTACCTAGGGGGCGATGATATCGACAAACAAATTGTGCAACATTGGTTGGTGCAGAATGGCATCGATTTAGACTTGCTCAATAAAAACCAGATTCAACACCTGCGCTTATTTGCGGAAAATGCAAAAATTGAATTGTCTAACAACCCCCAAATTCCCTTTGATAAGTCCCTCAAATTTGGAAATATCGATTTAAATACCTATATTGATTATGCAAAACTCATTGAAATCTCTGCGGAAATCATTGCAAAAACAATGAATTCAGTTGACTTATCTTTGAGGGACGCAAAATTGCAACCATCTCAAATCGATGAAATTGTTTTGGTTGGTGGGAGCACCAGATTCCCGGAAATTTACAATCAACTCTCTACAAAGTTTCCCAATGTACATATCAACAACGAAATCAATCCCGATGAAGTTGTTGCATTGGGTGCGGCTGTTGAAGCCGATATTTTGGCAGGAAACCGCAAAGATATTCTCTTACTCGATGTAACCCCATTATCTCTGGGTATTGAAACCGCAGGACAACTAATGGACGTATTGATTCCAAGAAACTCTAAAATTCCAACGAGGGTAGGGCGTGAATATACCACTTCGGTAGACGGACAAATCAATATGAAAATTGCAGTCTACCAAGGTGAAAGAGAATTGGTGACACAAAATCGTAAGTTGGGAGAATTTGTTTTGAAGAACATTCCGGCAATGCCGGCGGGGTTTCCCAAAATTGAAATTCAATTTGCCCTAAACTCCGATGGTGTTTTAAAAGTGGCTGCAAAAGAATTGCGCAGCGGAATTGCACAAGAAGTTGAAATTCTTCCAACCAACGGATTAACCGATTCTGAAGTTGAAAGAATGCTCGAAAGTGGATTGCTCAACGCGCAGCAAGACATTGAGCTACGTTTAGAACAAGAGGCAGTGAATGAAGCCAATCAACTCATTTACACCGCTGATAGATTCTTAACCAAACACAGTGAATTGCTCAATGATGATGAAATTTTAGGAACGAAACAACGAATTGATGCTCTTAAGGGTCTATTATCATCAAACAACAGAAATGAAATATTGTCTGGGGTTGAAGCGTTAAATGATTACACCCGTCCATTTGCCGAAAGGGTCATGGATGTGGCAGTGTCGGCAGCACTTAAAGGAAACAAAATTCAAGAGTTATGAAAATAAAGGCATTCTTAGTTGCGTTGGTTTTTGCCATTCAATTGAATGGTCAAAGTTCAGATCCAGATTATGAGAAAAGCACCAATTTTGGGATGAAACTTGGAATCTCAGCTTCTACAATGTTTGGTGGAGAACTCCAGAAACCAAATCCTCTTTTAGGCTATGTGGCTGGTGTTTATTACCATAGCAAACTCGATAAAAAGAAACTTCATTACCAAACAGGTCTGGATTTACGACTACGCGGAAGTAATTTTAACAACGTGAACGACAGTATGTCGAACCGTGCTTACACCCGAATTGGTTTGATATCAGTCGATGTTCCCTTAAATGTGCTCATATTATTGGGTAAATATTCTCGAGAAGAGGTCAATCACGTCATGGTTGGAATTCAACCTAGTTATATTTTAAGGTCGGTGGTTTATTTAGGTTCAGGCCAAATTCCTGCTCAAAGTCAAGTCTACATGAAAAAATGGCAAAACTTACCTCTTTATAATTTTGAACTCGCTGGTCTTGTTGGTTATCAACATAAACAGGAGGGATTTGGGTATCAAATTGCTTTAAAAGTTGGATTGCATAGCCTCAATAACAATTTTAAATTGGTGACCGTTGATCCAGATTCAGGCATTGAATACGATTTGTTGCCTAAAACAGGAACTGGAAAGTATATTGGAACTGGCTCCTTAGAATTTTCATTCATTTTCTAAAATTCATTCACTTATTGTAACTTTGTAACGTTTTGCGTTCATCAGTATCATTATATACCCTCGGCTGTAAATTAAATTTTGCGGAAAGTAGCACCATTGCACAGCAATTGGAAAAAAATGGTTTTGAAAGAAAGCAATTTCATGAAGGTGCCGATTTGTATGTCATCAATACTTGTAGCGTAACCGATCACGCCGATCGCAAATGTAAAAAGGTGGTCAGCGAAGCCCTTCGCCATAATCCAAACGCATACATTGTGGTTGTTGGCTGTTATGCACAGCTCAAACCTGAAGAAATTTCGAACATTCCCGGAGTAGACATGGTTCTGGGGGCTGCAGAGAAATTTCAGTTGATAGACCACCTCCATTCCCTCAAAAAGGAAGAAAAAACACGATTGTACAACGCGCCAATTAAAGATGTGAACGAATTTGTTCCTGGCTTTAGTGAGGGAGATAGAACCAGAATGTTTTTGAAGGTGCAAGATGGCTGCGATTATTTTTGTAGTTTTTGCACCATTCCCCTAGCCAGAGGAAAAAGTAGAAGTGCCAACATTCAAACCACCATTGAACAAGTGAAAAAAGTTTCTGAAGATGGGGTGAAAGAAGTGGTGCTCACAGGTGTCAATTTAGGCGATTTTGGCGTTCAAACTGGTGAGTCGTTTTATGAACTCATTCAAGAACTCGATAAAATTGAATCCATTCACCGTTACAGAATTTCGAGCATTGAGCCCAACTTGTTGACCAATGAAATTATCGATTTTGTGTCCACCAGCAATAAGTTTGTGCCACATTTTCACATTCCTTTGCAAAGTGGTAACGATGAAATTTTGCAAAGAATGCGCCGCCGTTATTTGTCGGATGTGTATGCCTCAAGGGTGGCCTATATCAAAGAAAAGATGCCACATTGTTGCATTGGTGTAGACGTTATTGTGGGTTTCCCAGGTGAATCGGAAGAGCATTTTTTAGACACGTATAATTTTATCAATGAATTGGATGTGAGCTATTTGCACGTGTTTCCATACAGTGAAAGAGCCAATACCACAGCCAAAAAAATGAAAGAAGTGGTTCCAGTGAAGGTGAGGGGAGAAAGAACCACCATGCTCAGAAGTTTAAGTGAAAAGAAAAAACGGTTTTTCTATGAACAACAACTCAATTCCACTAGAGATGTGCTTTTTGAAGCCGAAGAAAAAGGTGGCAAAATGAGCGGTTTCACCGATAATTATGTGAAAATTACCACCGATTACGATCCTCTTTTGGTCAATACGCTCGTCCCTGTGACCCTAAAACACATCAATGATGAATTTTTAGTGGAAGGAATATTTGATTACGCCGAAATTAGGTCGTAATTTGCAATGTGTTTCCTACGTTATATCATTTTATTAAAGACATTTTTGGCCTAGAATTTAGGTTTTTAGAAGTTGTAAATACCTTCGGTTTTTTTGTTGCAATTTCCATTGGCGCAGCCTATTGGGCCATGCAAACTGAATTTAAGCGCAAAACATCTTTGGGGTTGTTTCCATCCTCAACAATCACCACCGAAATTGGTGCTCCTTTCGCGAAATCAGATTACCTAGTGAGCATCCTCATTTCATTTTTCTTTGGCTACAAAATTCTATTTCTCATGGTCAATGCCGGAGATCAATTTGTGCCTCAAGAACATATTTTTACTTCTGAGGGAAGCTATTTCTGGGGTGTCATTGCCGCACTCTTCTCATTTTTAACCAAACTGAGAGCCGATAAAAAACAACAACTGCCAGAGCCCAAGTCAATTTCTCACAACGTTTCAATTGCCGACGACATGGGGAATATTACCACCGTGGCTTTGGTTTCAGGTTTTTTGGGAGCAAAAGTTTTTCATTTACTCGAAACTCCTGATCAAATTCATTGGAGTACCTTTATTTCAGATATTTTTACCACAGGTGGTTGGACATTTTATGGGGGACTGATTTGCGGTGCTGCCGGAGTGCTCATTTATGCTTCAAGAAAAGGTTACAATTGGAAACATGTGATCGATGGTGGTGGTCCTGCCATGATGCTCTCTTACGGAATAGGAAGGTTTGGCTGTCATTTTTCTGGCGATGGCGACTGGGGAATTGCAAACACTCGTCCCTCAAATCTATTGCCCGATTGGGCTTGGGCCTACAAATATCCGCACAACGTTTTGGGAAAAGACTACCCAGGAATGGGCATGGAACCAATTCCGGGATGCAGCGGCGATTATTGCTACCAATTGTCGACACCCGTTTTTCCAACCCCGCTCTATGAAGCGTTGATGGCACTCATCTTGTTCGCTGGGTTGTGGTTTTGGTTGCGACATAAGAATTTTAAACCAGGTCAATTGTTTAGCATTTACATGATTTTTGCAGGGGTAGAACGATTTGCAATTGAATCCATTCGTGAGCACGGAGACAGCCTTTATCGAATTGCTGGCATGGTTTTTTCACAAGCACAAATGATATCGATTGTATTGATCGTTTTAGGTGTATGCGGATATTTCATTTTCAACAAACAGCAGCAAAAAGTCAATTCTTGAAGAAAGTTGTTTTCATAGCGTTATCGTTTTTCATACTTGGTTTTGCAAACTCCCAAACGGTGATTGTGAGAGACACTGTTCAAGATTTCGAGAGATTGGATCCGGTGATGGTTTCGAGCAGCATGGACGAAGCCAAAATTAAGGAATATCAAATTTTAAAACGCAGGGTCATTAAGACCATGCCATTTGCCAAAATGGCGGCCTATAAAATGAAAATGATGGAAGATCAATTGGCAACAATTGAAAACAAGCGGGAGCGCAAAAAGTACATCAAAAAATGCGAGAACAGCCTCAAAGCCATGTACACAGAGCAATTGAAAAAGCTGACCATTGGTGAGGGACAAGTTCTCATGAAATTGCTTCACCGTGAAACGGGCAAAACGAGTTGGGAAATCCTCAAAAACTACAGGGGCACAGCTGAGGCCTTTTTCTGGCAGGCATTTGGAACATTCTGGGGCCACGATTTAAAGTCGGAATTCGACCCCGTTGTAGACTATCAAATTGAGCACATCATTAAAATTGCCAATTTAGAGTAATTTTTTGAGGGATGTTTAGATGATTCTAAAAATAACTTGCTATAAAAAGGATAAACAATGCTATATTTGTCCTTTTAAAGACAAGTTATATGAAAGTGTCTCCAGCAATATTGCCGAAAAATTTGAAAATTCTTGAGGACTTGGGCGAGCATATTCAATTGGCTCGTTTACGTCGGAAATTGAGTGCGGAGCAAATTGCTGAGCGCACAGGACTTGGCAGAAAAACCATTTATAATATCGAGCAGGGGAGTCCTACAGTTGCCATAGGGAGTTATTTACAAGTGCTCTTTGTTCTGGGGTTAGAAAAAGATTTCACCCAAGTTGCAGCAGCGGATCCATTAGGAAGAAAACTCCAAGATGCTGGCATTGTAACTAAAAAACGCGCGCCCAAACAGAAGAAAATATGATCAAGCAGAGAGAACATATCGTTTGGGTATATGCTGATTGGGATTTTTTGGCAGATGCTCAATTAATGGGTTTTTTGACGGCGCAACGCATACGCGGTAAAGAAGTATTTTCGTTTGAATATGTTGAATCATGGGTTAACGGAGAAAATCCAATATTGTTTATAGATCCCAATTTGGGGTTTTATAGAGGAAAACAGTTTTTGCCAGAGGAGAAAAATAATTTCGGTATTTTTCTTGATTCATCGCCAGATCGTTGGGGTAGGTTGTTGATGCGAAGAAGGGAATCGTGGCAAGCAAAAGTAGAAGGACGCGAAGAAAAAACACTTTTTGAGAGTGATTATTTGTTGGGTGTTTTTGATGGACACAGAATGGGTGGTATTCGTTTTAAATTGAGTGAAGATGGACCATTCGTGAATAACCAAAATAAAATGGCAACACCTCCATGGACATCACTTCGTGAATTAGAATATGCGAGTTTACAATTAGAACGAGATGATGCAATGAATGATCCTGACTATTCTCATTGGTTAAATGTATTGATAGATCCGGGATCTTCATTAGGCGGAGCTAGGCCCAAGGCCAGTGTAATTGATGAAAATGGGTATTTGTGGATTGCGAAATTTCCAAGTTCAAGAGATGAAAAAAATGTGGGTGCATGGGAAATGGTTTTACATGAACTTGCCAATGCCTGTGGCATTCAGGTTTCGGAAGCCCGAATACTGAAATTTTCAGGAAGGCATCATACTTTTCTTTCGAAACGATTTGACAGAACAAATGAGCGAAAGCGTATTCATTTTGCATCGGCAATGACATTGCTGGGCTTAGAAGATGGAGCGGATTATTCTGAGGGTGTAGGTTATCTGGATTTAGTAGGTTTTATCATGCAGCATTGTTTTACGGTGAATGAAGATTTAGAACAACTTTGGCGAAGATTGGTTTTTAATATTCTGGTATCGAATACTGATGACCATTTGAGAAATCATGGTTTTATTCTCACTAATAGGGGCTGGACTTTGTCTCCAGCTTATGATATGAATCCGAATGAAATGGGAACCGGTTTAACATTGAATATTTCAGAAAATAATAATATGCTCGATTTGTCTCTTGCTTTGGAAACAGCTCATTTTTATCATTTAAAATATGATCAAGCAGAGAGAATTCTGAGGGATATGTCTCAACAAATTTCAAAGTGGCGTGATTATGCCAAAAAATTAGGCATTAGTCACAGTGAGATCGAATTGACAAAGCGTGCTTTTCGATTGATTGAATTATCAAATTGAGCACATCATTAAAATTGCCAATT
>JACCEB010570071.1_pt1 | contig 19622 bp, 16 predicted proteins | sample 7454761 | NCBI WGS metagenome assembly JACCEB01 (sample SAMN15323454, study PRJNA562643) | freshwater metagenome | isolation source: river surface water | place: USA:Blue River Watershed | collected 2017-08-18 | reverse complement strand
GCCGTCGAGGGCATGCTGGCCTTCGGCGCCAAGGACAGCACCAGCGGTACCAAGCAGGCCGAGCTGTCCACCCTGGCTGGCGTGTACGTCAGGCCACATGCCGAAGTGGCACCCGGCCTTGAGGTTTACGCCCGCGCCGGCCTTGCGAACATGGCCTGGAGCACTCAGTCCGGCAGCGCCGCTGCGGTCAAGAGCACCGGTAACAGCGTCGGCTATGGCGTGGGCCTCAGCTACAAAGTTGCGGACAAGATCACCGCCGGCATTGACTACATGTCCTACTACAACAAGGACAGCGTCAAGCTCACCGGCTTTGCCCTGTCCGTCGGTATGAAGTTCTGAAGGCGGCCGGGCTTGGCCCGGTAGCCACGGCCGCTCCGCATTGCGCGGACACAGGCCGGAAAAGACCCCCGCCTTGAGCGGGTACAGGTCAAACAAGATCCCCGCCTTGAGCGGGGATCGCCGTTATTGGGTGCTGCACGCGGCTTGACCGCCGTCAACCTCGATCACGATCGCAGGCCTAGCATGGCAGCTCCAAGGAGATTGCCATGACCACACCCCTGACCCCCGGCCAAAAGGCGCAGCTCACCGCCGACCTCGAGCAGCACGAGCGGGCGCTGCGTGCGCAGCTGGAGTTTCACTTGCACGGGCAGTCCCGGGTGGACCGCGCGGCCGATGTCCTCAGCCAGGACAATGACGACCCAGCCCAGCGGCGGTCCGAGCAGGCGGTGTCCGCGGCGCTGGGCGAGCAGGAGCGCGCCGAGCTTGATGCAGTGGTTCAGGCCCTCAGCCTGGCCAAGGGCGGGCGCTACGGGCTGTGCCAAAGCTGCGGCACTGACATTCCCTTCGAGCGCCTGCGGGCCTGTCCCTGGGCCCTGCAATGTGTGCCCTGCGCATCGGCCTGATCTGCTCTGGTCTGGTCGCGGGTTTGTCACACAGATCGGCTAGCCTCTTGTGCTTCAAACGATTTTGAGACGCTTGCCCGATGAAAACTGTCGTCACTCACCTGCGCACCGCGCTCGCCAGCCTGTCGCTGCTTTGCGCAGCGGCGGCAGCCACGGCCCAGCCCTTCTCCTTCGTCGCCCTCGGTGACCATCCTTACGGTCCGCCGGCGCAGTCCTACCCGCCTTACCGGGCGCTGATCGACCGCATCAACCAGCTCGACCCTGCCTTCTCGGTGCATGTGGGCGACTTCAAGGCGGGCTCAACCCTCTGCAACGACGAGGAGTCCACCAACCAGTTGGCCCACTTCCAACGCTTTGTCGGCGCGGTGGTCTACACCCCCGGTGATAACGAGTGGACCGATTGCCACCGAGCCAACAACGGCAGCTACAACCCCCTTGAGCGGCTGACCGCCCTGCGCCAGCGCTTTTTCACCGAGGGCCGCTCGCTCGGCCAGCGACCGATGACGGTAGAGAACCAGTCCCAGCTGATGCCCGCCCATGCCCGCTACATCGAGAACCAGCGCTGGCAGCACCAGGGCGTGGTCTTTGCCACGCTGCATATCGTGGGCAGCAACAACAACTTCGAAACCCGCGACCCGGCAGCGGTCGCTGAGTTCTTTGACCGCGACGCAGCCAACGCTGCCTGGCTGGAGGCCGCCTTTGATCAGGCTCGCCGTGTGGACGCGCAGGCCCTGGTGCTGGCCTTTCAGGCCGACGTGCTTGAGGTGAAAACGCCTTTCGAAGACTTTCCCGGCTGGTCGGGCTTTCAGCGCATCATCGCCCGCACTCTATTGCCCTTGGCGCAGCGCTGGGGCCGTCCGGTGCTGGTCATTCATGGCGACAGCCACAGGTTTCGCATTGACCAGCCCTTCACCTTGGACCGCAAGCCCCTGGCGAACGTCACCCGCCTGATCGTGCCGGGCGAGCGTGATGTGCGTGCTGTGCGGGTGTCGGTCCAGCCCGGCGGCCGCTTCGGCTTCGAGCTGGTTGCGGCTGGCGAGGGCGCTGCGGGCAGCAAGTAGGCCGGAGCCTTGCGGTCTGGCTCAGGCGCTGAGACTCAGACCGGCGCCCAGCGCTGACCGAACAACGCCGAGGACATGGACAGCACATCGAGGTCGATGCCACCCTCGATGTAGCTGTTGGTCTGCGGTTCGCGTGCGGCGCCGGCGGCCACCAAAAGCGGCCAAAGATGCTCGGTGGTCGGGTGGGCCCGGTGTGCTCCCGGCGCCTCCTCCATGATCGCCTGCAAGCGCGTGAGCGGGCCCGTCTCCACCACTTGCTGGACCCAGGCCGGAAAGGCCAGCGCGTATCCGCCCGCCCCGCCGGGCTGGCCCGCGCCAGATCGCGTGCCGAACACATCCTGCAGGTTGTGCGTCAGGCTGCCGGAGCCAAGCACCAGGATGCCCTCGTCGGCCAGCGGCGCGAGTGCTTGCCCGAAGGCCCAGGCGCCCGCGCCGTCGAGGCCGGCCGGCAGGGAGACCGGCACCACCGGCACGTTGGCCTCGGGGTACATGTGCATCAGCGGTACCCAGACACCGTGGTCCAGGCCGCGGTCCTCGTCAAGTTCGGCGGGCCAGCCGGCTTCGCGCAGGCAGGCGGCGGCGCGCGCCGCGACCGCGCGCTCGCCGGGGGCAGGGTATTGCAGCCGGTACAGGGGCTCGGGAAAACCGCCGAAATCGTGGATGGTCTCGGGCTGTGCCGACGCCCCCACCCGTGGGTGGCGCGTCATCCAGTGCGGCGAGACGACGACGATGGCCCGGGGCCTGGGCAGGTCACGCGCGAGCGCGGCTAGCCGCGGGCCGGCAATGCCGGGCTCGAGCGCGAACATGGGCGAGCCGTGTGAGACGAAGAGGGTGGGCAGGCGGGGGGGCATGAGCACGGGCCGGGCTAGGGTCTGCATGGGGTCTTGGACGGGACGTTGGGTCGAATGTCGAACCAGAGCGAATAACTGAAGAACTCGAACAGGATTGCGGTGGCCCACCGCGGGTCTGGTACGTCAGCGAGGGGAGTATGCACCGGATAGGGTGCTGGCTCCCTGCTCGGCGCGGCGAGCTCGGGTTTGGCTTTGGCTTTAGCTTTAGCTTTGGCTTTGGCTATCAGCTTGGGGGGCGCGCGGGGAAATCAATCCCCCCCACACTATGATGTTCATGGAAGGACGCTTGATGGCGTTCAAATTTCCGTTCGGGGCTTGCGATCCTGAAATGGGAGATTGAAGATGAGCAAACAACACAAAATAGTCATTGTGGGCGGCGGCGCGGGGGGTCTGGAACTTGCCACCCGCCTGGGTCATGCCTACGGCCGCCGCAAGCGCGCGATCATCACCCTGGTCGACAAAAACCGCACCCATATCTGGAAGCCCAAGCTGCACGAAATCGCATCGGGCAGCATGGACGTGGGCGACCACGAAGTGGATTACATGGCCCAGGCCCATTGGAATCACTTCACCTTTCGCATCGGTGAACTCAAGGGCCTGGACCGCTTGAACAAGACCATCGAGCTTGCGCCCTACCTGGACGAGGATGGTCGGGCCGTGACGCCCACGCAGCACATTGACTACGACACGCTGGTGATTTGCATCGGCAGCCTGAGCAACGACTTCGGAACCCCAGGCGTCAAGGCGCATGCGCTGAAGTTAGAAACGCAGCACGACGCCAAGTCGTTTCACTCCCGGATGGTCAATGCCTGCATCCGTGCGCACAACCAGGCGGGGGTCATTCACAAACGGCAATTGCATGTGGCCATCATCGGCGCGGGCGCAACCGGCGTGGAGTTGGCCGCGGAACTGCACCGCACCACGCGCGAGGTGGTGGCCTTCGGGCTGGACCGCATTGATGCAGACAAGGACATCAAGGTCAGCTTGATCGAGGCGGCTGACCGCATCTTGCCAGCCTTGCAGCCGCGCTTGTCTCAGGCCACGGAGCACCTGCTGGCCCGTCTGGGCGTTCAGGTGCACACCAACTCCCGGGTCATGGAGGTCATGCCCACAGGCATTCGCCTGGCCGATGGCCGCGAAATCGAATCAGAACTGGTGGTGTGGGCCGCAGGCGTGAAAGCACCGGATTTCTTGAAGGAGTTTGCCGGGCTGGAGACCAACCGCATCAACCAGTTGGTGGTGAACGACACGCTTCAAACCACGCGCGACCCCGATATTTTTGCCCTGGGAGACTGCGCCGCCTGCCCCTGCTCAGACGCCGATGGTGGGCGGGCCGGCATCGTGCCGCCCCGTGCGCAAGCAGCGCATCAGCAAGCCACGCATATGCACATCCAGATCAGGCGCCGCTTGGCGAACCAGCCTCTCAAGCCTTACCGTTACAGGGACTTCGGCTCGCTGGTGTCGCTGGGCAAGTTCAGTACGGTAGGCAATATGATGGGTGGATTGATCGGCAAGAGCCTGATGATCGAGGGGTACTTTGCCAAGCTGATGTACATGTCTCTGTACAAATTGCATGAACTTGCCATCCACGGCACCCTCAAAACCACGCTCTATACCCTGTCGCGCATGATCACCAGACAGACCAACCCCACGGTGAAGCTCCATTGAGTCCGACTCAAGGCCAGACCGCGGGCGTCCTCGTGGCGGACCCCACTCGGCGCCAAGTCGGCGAACACCTGCCGCAAGCCTTTTACCTGGCGGGTCAAGCGGCACCAGGCTCTTCTCCGCTGGTCTTCGACTCGCCCCACAGCTGGCGCGATTGGCCAGCCACAGGCACTTCCCCACAGGCGCCTGTCGAAGCCGTGTGGACTGGCTGGGACGCCTGGGTCGACGAGCTTTGGGCCACCGCGGCCCAGGGGCGGGCTCCGGTGCTGGCGGCACGTTTCCAGCGCGCCTTCATCGATGCCAACCGGGCCCGCGACGACATCGACGCCAGTTTGTTGGCCAGCCCCTGGCCCGAGCCGCTGGCGCCCAGCGCTGCCTGTGGCCGCGGCATGGGGCTGATCCGGCGCCTGGTCCTGCCTGGGGTGCCGCTCTACGCGCAGCCCTTGCCGGTGGACGAGGTGCGCGCTCGCATCACCGATTACTACGACCCTTACCACCAGGCGCTCGAGGGCCTGATCAGTGCCGCCCATGCGGCATTTGGTCTTTGCGTCCACATCGACTGCCACTCGATGAAATCGGTCGGTAACGGGATGAACGTCGACGCGGGCAAGGCCCGCCCCGACATGGTGGTGAGCAATCTGGCGGGCCAGACCAGTGACCCGTTTCTCCTGCGTTGGGTGGTGCAGCACCTGAGTAGCCTGGGCTACCGGGTGCAGGCCAATCACCCCTACCAAGGCGCTGAGCTGGTGCGCCGCCACGGCCGTCCCGCACTGGGCCGCCACAGCCTGCAGATTGAAATCAACCGCGCCCTTTACATGAACGAGGCCCGCTTTGAGCGCCACGACGGATTCGAGCGTCTGGCGCGCGACCTCGGCACACTGGTCGCAGCCCTGGACGACGGCTTGCGACTGACCCTGTACCCCCCGAAGGAGACTGCCAAATGAACCACAGACAACCTCTGGCCCAGCGCCGCGCGCTGCTTTCCTCTGTACTGGCCAGCCTGGCCCTGGCCCTGCCGATGGCGGCGCATGCCGAGTATCCCGAGCGCCCGGTCAGGGTGATCGTGCCCTTCGCCGCCGGCGCCGCGGCCGACAGCGCGATGCGGGTGGTGGGCAAGCGCATGGGCGAGTTGCTGGGGCAGTCGGTGGTGATCGAGGCCCGGCCCGGCGTGCCTGGCATCCAGGCGGCGGCGATCGCTGCGCCCGACGGTTACACCCTGCTGCTTGGCGCGGGTTCTGCCATGGTCACCCACCCGCTGCTCAATTCGAAGCTGCCCTATGACCCCATCAAAGACTTTGTTCCGGTCGGTCGCATCCTGATCAACGTTCCCATCCTGACCGTTCATCCCTCGACCAACGTCAAGACAATCAAGGAGCTGCTCGCGCTCGCCAAGGCCAAGCCCAAGACGCTCAACTACAGCTCCAGCGGTATGGGCAGCCCCAACCACCTGGCGGTGGAAATGCTGGAGGATATGTCGGGCACCTCCATGATCCATGTGCCCTACAAGGGCGCCGCCCCCTCGGTGGTGGATCTGGTCGCCGGGCATGTGCAGTTGGGCATCAACGCGATCCCCAGCGTGGCGGGCCAGATCAAGTCGGGCAAGCTGGTGCCGCTGGGCGTGGCCAGCGCCAAGCGCTCGCGCCTTCTCCCCGATGTGCCGACCATTGCCGAGGCTGGCGTTCCCGGTTTCGAGTACGAGATCTGGTACGCCCTGTTCGCCCCGGCCAAGACTCCGTCTGCTGCCGTGGCCAAGGCGAGCGCTGCGCTGCAAACGGCGCTCCGTGATCCTGCGGTTCAGGCCGCGCTGCTCGAGCAGGGCGCCGAACCCGCTCCCACCACCTCCCAGGAACTGGCCGCCTACATGCAGCAGGACATCACCAAATGGCGTCGCTTGATCAAGGAGCGCAACCTGCAGCTGGAGTGAGAGCGGACGGCTGCTCAGCCGGAAACGGCCGGCTGAGGGCTGTCGGCGGCGCCGTCCGAGCGCCCTTCAGCGTAGAGCCGGCGTGAACCCCTCGCGGGCACCGTGCTCGCAGCGCCGCCTTGCCGGCGCAGGCCGATGGTTGCAGCAGTCGTCAGTCAACTGAACGTGTAGGACCCGCGCGGTCGGCAACGATCCGCGCCGTGAATCCTTCCCGCACGTCCTCCTGGGCCGCCGCATTGGCCCTGTTCATCGCGCCGGCACTGCTGCTTGCCTGCGCAGCCCCTTTGCCTCCGCCTGAAGGCACGGCGGCGTCGCAGACCTTTCTTTCCTTCCCTTTCCCTGCGCAGCAAGCGCCCGGCCCAAGCCACGGTGCAGCGCCGTCGTCGACTGGTGCGCTGGTGGCCGAAGCCACTTCTGCCCTCCACCTGCGGCGTCGCCTGGTACTTGGCCGGGTGACGGCATCGGCGGCGACCTCTCCGTCAGCACCACCGTCCTCGGACGCCCTGGCCCAGGCCCACCTCGCGCAGGCACTGGTGGCCACGAATCAGTTCAGCGTCGAGGTGCGCTCCGACCTTGACCTCGATGCCGGTGAAGGCAGGGCGGCCGGGGCGCCCGGTGCTCAAGGTGCCAGCACTTCGCAGGCTACCTTCCCTGTGGCCTTGCCGGGTGCCGACGCGCTGCTCGTCGGCCGCATTGAGACCTGGCCTGCGCCGTCGCAGTCGCTCGGCTCAGCGCCAGATTCTTCGGCTGGAATGTCCGCCACCGCGCGCTTTGTCCTGCGCGCGCTCGACCCCCGCAGCGGCGAATCCATCGTTGCCATCTCGGCGCAGCGCGAGGCCTCCACCCGCGAGGAAGCCCTGGCCCGGGCCGCCACGGAGGTGGCGCGTGCGCTGGCAGCCCGCCTGGCCGAGTTGCCCTGGCAGGCCTACCTGCTGCGGGTCGATGGAGATCGCGTGCGGCTGTCGGCCGGTGAGGCCCAGGGCCTGCGGACCGGCACGGTGCTGGAGGTTCAGACCCTGGGCGACCGCGTGCGCTCTCGTCGCAGCGGCTTGCTCATCTCGCTGCCCGGGCAGCGCGTTGCACGCCTGCGCGTTGACGGCAATGCGAGTGCCCGGCTGGTTCAGGGCTCCTTGGCGGGGCGCGACCTGCGCGCCCTGGTCGCCCGCCTGCCTGCAACCGAGGCTCCCGCCGGATTCTCCGAGCACCCCAGCGCCATTCCCCTTTCCCCATCCCTTTCTCCTCAACCCACTAGGACATCACCATGAAACCAGCTTTGTGCTCTTCTCTTCGTCACCGCTTCGCCGGCCTTGGCTTGGCGCTAGCGGCCACCTTGGCTGTCGGTGCTGTGCAGGCGCAGACCTCGCCCCAGGGCGACAGCAGCGGCTTCTACAGCGAGATCGGCTACACCGGGCTCACTTACAAGGAGCCGGAGGTCAAGACTCATCCTGGCGAGATCCGCCTGATTGGCGGCTATGAGTTCCACCCCAACATGGCGGTGGAGGTCATGGGGCTTCTGAGTGTCAAGGACAGCAAGCTCGACTTTTTTGGTCAGACCTTCAAGGTGAAGATCGACAACATCTGGGGGGTCTTCCTCAAGCCCAAGGTGGCAGTCACGCCGGAGGTCGAGCTGTTCGGGCGCCTGGGCTACGCCCGCAGCCAACGGTCAGTGTCGGTCGACTCACTCTCCTTTAGCGAGTCCGGCAACAGCGTCGCCTACGGCGTGGGCGCTTCCTACGCGATCAACAAGCGCGTCTCGCTGAGCTTCGACTACATGTCCTACTACAACCGCGACAACATTCGTATCCAGGGCCCAACCCTGGGCGTTGGCATCAAGTTCTGAGCAGGCTTGTGAGCCAGCTTGCGAGCTGGCCCGCTCAGGGCTGCGGTCCGGTGGCCATGGGGCGCGAGCGGTCACTGCACCACTCGCTCCAGGAGCCCGGGTAAAGCCGGGCGCCGCCCAGGCCGGCGAGCTCCAGCGCGAGCAGGTTATGGCAGGCGGTCACGCCTGAGCCGCATTGCATCACCAGTGCTGCGGCAGGGCCACCCGGCGCAGCCGGGCCTTGCAGGTGTGCGCCAGCGACCGCCTGCCACTCGGCGCGCAGCGTGGTGGCCGACTTGAAGCAGCCATCGGCGCCCAGGTTGTCCATGAAGGGCCGATTGAGCGCGCCCGGGATATGGCCGCCGATCGGGTCGATGGTTTCCCCTTCACCGGCGTAGCGGCCGGCGGCCCGCGCGTCGACCAGCACCGCGGCTTTGTCTTGCAGGTTGCGCAGCACGAAGGCGGCGTCGACCGCTTGCGCCGCTTGTGGCAAGACGGCGGGGTATGCGGTGCTATCGGTGGCCGCCGACGCAGGGGTGCCGGTTTCAACCGGCAAGCCAGCGTCAGTCCAAGCCTTCCAGCCCCCGTTGAGCACGCGCACCTGCGTATGCCCGACCCAGCGAAGCATCCACCACAGGCGGGCGGCATACATACCGCCCGATCGGTCGTAGGCCACCACCGTCATGCCCGGGGTGATGCCCTGCCGGCCCAGCCACGCGCAGAAGGCTTCTGCAGTGGGCAGTGGATGGCGGCCGTTGTGTCCGGTGGTGGGCCCGGACAGGTCACGGTCCAGGTGGGCGTGCACCGAACCTGGGATGTGACCTTGTTCGTACTGCTGCTGGCCCAGCATGGGCTGGACCAGGTCGTGGCTGCAGTCGACGATGCGCACGCGCGCGGCAGCGGCCTGCAGCGCAGTGGGGTCGATCAGGGGATGCATGGCGCTCATGGGGCCTCCTTGTTGCCAGCTGGGTCGCCAGATGTTGCCACGGACGGCACCCACGTAGCCCTTATTCGGGCTTGATGCCTGCGCGGCTCACCACCGGCTTCCAGCGCGCCAGCTCGGTGGAGATCTGCTTGCCGAAGGCCTCCGGCGTGCTGGGCATGGCGATGGCGCCTTCGGTGCGCAGACGCGCCGACATCTCGGGCGAGGACAGCGAGGCGTTGATGGTGGCATTGAGCTTGGCCACAATGTCGGCCGGCGTGCCGGCCGGCGCCACGACGCCGTACCACTGGTCGGCCTCGAAGCCCTTGAACATCTTGGGGTCAGCCTCGGCCACGGTGGGCAGATCGGGGGCGCTCTCCAGGCGTTTGGAACTGGAAACAGCCAAGGCTTTGAGCTTGCCCGAACGCACCATGGGCAGCACCGCCGGCGCGCCCGTGAACAAGAGCTGGATCTGGCCGGCGACGGCATCGTTTACCGCCGGGGCGGTGCCTCGGTAGGGCACGTGGACCATGAAGGTGCTGCTGGCGAGCTTGAAGTACTCGGTGGCAATGTGCGCGGCGCTGCCGTTACCACCCGAGCCGTAGTTGACCTTGCCCGGGTTGGCGCGGGCATAGGCGACGAACTCTTGCAGGTTCTTGGCCGGCACGGAAGGATGGACGGCCAGGATGTTGGGCACATTGGCCACCCAGGCCACCGGCGCGAAGGACTTCTCCGCGTCATAAGGCAGCTTGGTATAGATGGAGGGAGTGACGGCCAGGGTGCCGATATGGCCCATCATCAGGGTGTAGCCGTCGGGTGCAGCTTTGGCGACTCTTTCCGAGCCGATGGAGCCGCCGGCGCCCGGCACGTTGTCGATCACCACCGGCTGGCCCCAGGCCTCGGTGAGCTTCTGGCCGATGGTGCGCGCCAGGATGTCGGTGGTACCTCCGGGCGTGAAGGGCACGACCAAGCGGATCGGCTTGTTAGGGTAGTTGGCCGCGGACTGGGCCAGGGCCGAGTTGGCAGACAGGCCCAGGCCAAAACCCAGAGCCAGTCCCCCAGCCAGCATCAGGCGGCGGCCGGTGCGTGGGTTGGAGACGGAGAGGCGGGGGGAGGTGCGATTTGTGTTCATGCAAGAATTTTCGCATCGTTGCATAAGCCCTGGGAGTCACCCGGTATCGGTAGTTATCCCCCCTCTCACGGCACCCACCAATGCCCCGCCGAAGGCGTCTCGCGAGGGGCTTCGCCCCTGCATCGATACCGGCTGACTGGGGGCTCGCACTTGCCGCACCTCCGCCGCCGCAGGCTGCGAGTCACCGGCCGCCGGGTGGTGTGAACAGGCGGGTCCTCGGCCTGCCAGAACTTACGTTCGCTTGCGCCGGGGCATGATGAATTCGATCAGCTGCTCCACTCGCCGGCCGTAGGGGGGCGCCAGCAGCCCGGTGGTTGCCCAGCGGGCCTGGTGGAACACCGGCCGCAGCTTGGAGAAGGTCGCGAAGCCCTCGGGGCCATGGTAGTGCCCCATGCCTGACTCGCCCACACCGCCGAAAGGCAGCTCGGACTGGGCGACGTGAAACAGCGCGTCGTTCACGCTCACCCCGCCCGACATCACCCGCTCGAGAAGCGACCGCAGCAAGCGCTGGTCATGGGTGAAGGGGTAGAAGGCCAGTGGGTGCGGGCTGGCGTTGATGGTGTTGACCACCGTATCGATCGCGTCGTAGCCGATCACCGGCAGGATGGGCCCGAAGATCTCCCGCTGCATCAGCGCGCAGTCGGCCGGCGCGTCCACCACCAGATGTGGCGCCAGCCGGTGGTTGGCTTCATCGTGCGCTGCCCCGGGCAACAGCGGGATGACCGTCGCGCCGCGGGCCTGGGCCTCGTCGAGGGCGTCGACCAGACGGCGCCAGGCGGTCGGCGAAATGATGGACGTGTAGTCACGGCTCTCGAGCGAGCCGTAGCGGGCGGGCACGATTTCGCGCGCCATCGCGACAAAGTCTTGAATCCGGTCACGCGGCACGAAGACATGGTCGACGGTGGTGCAGATTTGCCCGGCATTCAGGCATTTGGTGTACAGGATGCGTTCGGCCGCCAGCCGCAGGTCGAAGTCAGGGCACACCAGCGCCGGCGAGCGACCGCCAAGCTCCAGCGTCACCGGGCACAGGTTGCGCGCCGCTGAGGCCATGACCGCCCGGCCGGTCTGGGCCGAGCCCGTGAACAGCAGGTGGTTGAAGGGCAGCTGTGAGAAGGCCGGGCCGACCCCACCGGTTTCGTCGATAAAGGTCAGGACATCGGTGGGCAGGTAGGCGGGCATTTCCTTCACCAGCAGGGCCGCAAGGGCGCGCGAGTTCTCGCTCATCTTGACCATCGCGCGATTGCCCGCAGCCAGGATCACTGCCAGCGGCCCGAAGCTGAGGTTGACCGGAAAATTCCAGGGCACGATCACGCCGACCACGCCCAGCGGCTGCGGGATCACCTCGTTGCGGGCCAGGCCGAAGGCGATTCGGTCCACCGCCCTCCGGCGCGGCTTCATCCAGGCGCGCAGGTGTGAAAGCGCATGCTCGACTTCCTTGAGCGCCGGCATCACCTCGGTCAGCAGGGTCTCGTGGTGTGAGCGATGGCCGTAGTCCCGGGCGATGGCCTCACACAGCGCCTCCCGATGGTCATGCAGGAAACGCTGCAGTGCCCCCAACCACTCCCGGCGTTGGGCCTCGGAGGGCATCGGCTCGGCGCGGCAGGCGGCGCGCTGCGTGTCGAGCAAGGCTTGCAGGTCGGGAAGGGGGGCGTGCGCCTGGAGGGTCGCATGCGCAAGGGAGGGGGTGTCTGTCATGGTGCTTCGGCGGATATTCGCTTCATTATCGACCGGCGCCAGTGGCGTCCACCTGCGGCTGGCGGAGGGCTCTTTCCAAGGCCTCCACGGCATCGTCCAGGCCTCGCGCCAGCTGGGCCAGCCGGGCCTCGTGCCCGGACGCCAGCCAGGCCTCGGCATGGTGCAGGCGCAAGTGCTCCTGGAGAGCGAGGAATTCCCGCAAGGCCGCGTCCGCCTGGCCCAGTCGTGTCATGGCGGGGCCGAGCGCGGGGAAGTGGCGCTGCTGCAGGGCCCGTAGCCGTAGCAAGGCGTCTTGCGCACCGCGCGCGGCCTCTTCGGTCATGTCGGTGGTGACGCCGCCGGCAGCCAGTGCGCTGCGCAGCGCCGCCGCCCAGACGGCATAGCGCGCCAGCGTGGCCTGGAACGTTTGCTGCTGCGCCAGCGCCTGGCTTTGCCGACGCTGGTGGCGGATCAGGAGCGCACTGGTGACGGCCGCCAGCAGCAGCCCCAAGAGCGATGCCAGGAAGAGAGACAAAAGAAGACTCACAGCCGAGTGTCGCCAGCGCCAGCCCTCGCTGTTGTGGGACACCGACGAGCCTGCGTGTGCGCCCGTCTGCCTGCTACGGCCTTGTCGCCTGCAGGTTCAGGCCGCGCCGTAGCTGCGCAGCCGGTTGTAGAGGGTCTTGAGGCTGATTCCCAAGGTCGCCGCGGCTTGCTCTCGGTGCTGGCCATGGTGGCGCAGGGTCGCCTCCACCAGGCGTCGGTCGGCGTCGGCCAGGGAGATGCCCAGGGGCAATGAGAGCCAGCCGCCCGTCTGGCTGCGTTCGCCCCCCGGCAGGCCGGCGTCTGCGGGCGATGGTGCCGCTGCCCCGAGGGCCAGCACGCCTCTGACAGCCCCTGCCCAGTGACCGCCAATCGCAGGCGGCATCCGGCGCAGCAGGGTGGCGATCAAATCTGGCGTCAAGCAGGCACCCTCGCTCCGCACCCAGGCCCGCTTGAGCACATTGCGCAGCTCCCGCACATTGCCCGGCCAGTCGTGGTCGAGGAGCACCCCGAGTGCGTTGGCCCCGAGCATGCGGCGCACGCCCTCCTGCTGGCCGATCTGCTCGAGCAGGTGGGCTGCGAGCAGCCCGATGTCCTCCTTGCGCTGGCGCAGCGGTGGCAGCGCGATCGGGAAGACGTCGAGTCGCCAGAACAGGTCCTCCCGCAGTACGCCCTCTGCCACTGCCTGCGCTAGGTCACGGTTGCTGGCGGCGACCACCCGCACGTCGGCCTCGAGGGTGCTGGTGGCGCCTACCCGCATGAAGCTTCCTGATTCGAGCACCCTCAGCAACTTGACCTGCATAGGCAGCGGCATTTCGGTGATCTCGTCGAGGAACAGCGTGCCGCCCGCCGCCTGCTCGAAAAAGCCTGGATGCAGCCGCTCGGCGCCGGTGAAACTGCCCCGCTCGTGACCGAACAGCTCACTCTCGGCCAGGTGCGGCGAGAGCGCGCCGCAATTGACCGCCACAAAGGGCCGAGCCCGCCGAGGGCTGCGGTCATGCAGCGTGCGCGCCACCAGCTCCTTGCCTGTGCCGCTCTCGCCGGACACCAGCACGGTGAACTGCGTGGGTGCCACCTGCGTGATCTCGTGATAGACCGCCTGCATCGGCGCGCTGGCACCCACCAGCAGCCCGAATCGCTCGGGCGGTACTGCGTCGCGCGGCCCCTGCCTGTGGTGTGCCAGCGCCGCCTGAAGCTGCGCCCGGCTGAAGGGCTTGACCAGGTGGACCGGCGCACCCTCAGCCCGGTTGCGCAGCGCCGGGGGCAGCTGCGCGCTAGCGCTCATGACCATCACTTCCGGTCGCCCCAGCAGCTCGGGATCGTCGAGCAGGTTCAGCCCATTGCCGTCGGGGAGTTGCAAGTCCAGCAGCAGCAGGTCGGGCGCTTGGAGCGCCAACTGCCGGCGTGCGTCCAGCAGCGAGCCCGCGCAGGCGGCGCTCAAGCCCTCGCCAGACGCTACCGCGGCGACCATCCGGGCGGCTTCGGCGTCGTCTTCGACGATCAGTGCATGGGTCATGGCCTGCGAGTCCCGCGACAAAGCCGCTCACCCTAGCCGCAACCCCGGCCGTTGCGTGCGGGCTGCAACCTTTGGTAACCGCCGCCGACCCGAGCAAGCGGCAAGTCTTGCCGCAAGTCCGTTCATCGAGGCCGGGTCAGACCTGCCCCCGCCGTGACGCAATGCTCGCGCTCGCATCTGTGCCGTGTGACAGAGGGTTTCAGACCTCACGCCATGTGCCAACAGGCCGATTGCGGCACGGGGCTTGCGGCAGACCCTCGGGGGCCTGTTCGCGCCGGTCGTTGCCGCACGGGAGCAGCCCCAACCGAGGTATGACCCCGATGATTCCTTCCTTCCAGCTTGCTGCGGGCCTGCGCCAGGCCGCTTGTGCCCAGACGGCGCTTTCGCCGCGCCTGCAGCAGGCGGTGCGCATGCTGCAGCTGCCGACGCCTGACTATGTGCAGCTTCTTCGGCAGGCCGTCTGCGACAACCCCTTTCTCGAATGGGCCGAGGAGGGCTGGCCGGGCGCCGACTCTGGCGCTGGGACGGACACCGAGGACGCTGCAGGCAATAGCGCCGATGCATCAGATGCAGGCCTCAGTGAAGTCGGCGAAGTCAGCGAGGGCGCTGCAGGAGCCGATGCAGACGCCGAGATCTGGCTTGCATCGCCCGGCGAGGGCCGCGCGAGCGGTGAGGGCGGCTCGCCGGGAGACGCGCTCCAGAACCGCCTGCCCTGCCTGGTGACCCTGGCAGAACACCTGGCTGGCCAGTTGCGGCTGCTGAGACTGCCAGAGCGCGAGCGCCTGTTGGCGCTGGCCCTGGTCGAATGCCTGGACGAGGACGGTTACCTGCGCATGCCCCTGGCCGAATTGGGCCCAGCCCTGCCCGGGCTGCGGCCGGCGCCGCAGGCGCATGAACTGTCATTGGCGCTGGCGCGGGTGCAGGCCCTGGAGCCTGCGGGTGTGGGCGCGAGAAGCCTGGGCGAATGCCTCGCACTGCAGCTCGACCCGGGTCGGGACGCGTCGGGCCTGGCCTGTGCGCCGTGGATGCCGACCGGTCTGGACAGCGAGCCGCCCAAGCTGCGTGCCCTGGCCCTGGTCATCGTGCGTGAGCACCTGCCCGCCTTGGCCGCGGGCGATCTGGTTGGCTTGTCGCGGCGCCTCGGGCAGACGCTGTGCCATGTGCAAGCGGCCTGTGACCGCATCCGACGACTCGACCCCCGTCCAGGCTCCCGCATTGGCGGGGTGTTGGCTGCCACGATCATTCCCGATGTGGTGGTGCGACGCCGGGAGTCGCAATGGGTGGCCCATCTCAACCCGGTGGCCTTGCCTCGGTTGCGTCTGCAGCAGACCTATGCCGACTGGTACGCCAGCCACCGCGAGCAGGGCGGCGTGGTGTTTGGACGGCATTTGCAGGAGGCGCGCTGGACCCTGCGCAACGTGGAGCAGCGCTTTGCCACCATCCTGGCCGTCGCCCGCGCGATCCTGCAGCGCCAGCACCGATTCCTGGCTCTGGGCCCACTGGCCCTGCGGCCCCTGGCCCTGCGCGAGATCGCGCAGGAGGTCGGGGTGCACGAGTCCACAGTCTCCCGTGTCACGCACCAGAAGTACATGGCCACGCCCTGTGGCCTGTTCGAGTTGCGTTTCTTTTTTTCTCGGGGCCTGGCCACTGACAGCGGGGGGCATTGCTCGCCCACCGCGGTGCGCGGCCTGATCCGTGCGCTGGTCGCCAGTGAGCCACGCGAGACGCCGCTGTCCGACGTGGCCCTGGCCCGCGCCCTCACGGCCCAGGGCCTTCGGGTAGCGCGTCGCACCGTGACCAAGTACCGGCAGCAGTTGCATATTGAACCGGCCGCGCGGCGTGGCCCATCCATTCGCTAGACTCGGGCGTACCGGCCCTTGTGCTGGTGATCGCTCCCATGTCGCCCCCGCCCACCCCACGCGCCGCACCCACCGAGTCTGAGTGGGTCGAAGCCGAACTGGTCCGCACGCTGATGCGCGCGGCTCACCAGTCGCAGTTCGCTGCCTGGCTGGTGATTCCTATCTATCTGGCGTTGTTGGCGACCAGCGGCAGCGGCCCGACCCTGCTGGCCTGGGGCGCAGTCGCAGTCGGCCTGAGTGCGCTGCGGTCTGCGGTGTTGCTGCGGTTCGAGCGCAGGATGTCGGCGGCCGACACAACGGAACTGCTGGCCTTTCACCGGCGTCACCAGTGGCTGTGGCCAGCCACGGGTCTCACCTGGGGCCTGGCGCCCCTCCTGTTCTTTGACGGCACACCGCAGGCCTACCAGTTCGGTGCCTGGCTCACCCTGTCTGTGATGGCCATGATGGCGGTGACGGTGCTGTCCTCGCACCTGCCCACCGCGCGCCTGTTTGTCCACCCGCTGATCGGTGCTGCTTTGGCCGCGGTGCTGTGGCGGCTGGGCCTGGACCTGAACCCGGGGGCGCCGATGGTGGACTACTGGATGGTGCTGTTTCTGCTGCTGTTCTGGCTGGTGCTGCTGCAGTCCGCCCGGCGCCAGCACATGACTCACCGGCGCAATTTCGAATTGCAGTTTCGCAATACCCAACTGATCAACTCTCTGACCCGCCAGACGCAGGCCGCGCTGAACGCGGTGGAAATCAAGAATCGCTTTTTGGCCAGCGCCGCGCATGACATTCGCCAGCCGGTGCATGCCCTGCAGCTTTATGCCGACTGGCTGGCCTCCGAGCCGGAGATGGTGCGTGATATTGCGCCCAAGATCGTCCAGTCAACCCGGGCGGTGAACACCCTGTTCGATTCCCTGTTCGACCTGGTGAGCTTGGACTCGGGGCACATCCGGCTGAATGTCGAGGACCTGTCGCTGGACGCGCTTTTGTCCGAGCTGGAACTGCAGTACCAGCCCTTGGCCCAGACCAAGGGCCTGACGCTTCGCGTGCGTCGCGCGGGGCCGCTGGCCGGCGCCAGCGTGCGCTCTGACCCGCTGCTGTTGCGACGGATCGCCGGCAACCTGGTGTCCAACGCGGTCAAGTACACCGAGCGGGGCGGTGTACTGGTGGCGCTGCGCGAGGGCGATACGGGTCCTGTGCTGGAGGTGTGGGATACCGGGGTAGGCATCGCGCCGGTGCACCAGAAGGAAATCTTCCGTGAGTTCTATAAGGTGCACCTGCACCAGGGCACCGAGGATGGCTTCGGTCTGGGGCTCTATATCGTCTCCCGGCTGTGTCATATCCTGGGTCATCAGGTAAGTCTCTCGTCGCGTCCGGGGCGAGGCAGCGTGTTTCGTCTTGCCATCACACCGACCGACCCCGCGCTGGCGGCAGCGCGTGCGGCCAGCATTCAGTAGGTCAAGAGGCGATCCACGTCCTAGATGTTCAAAACGCGAACCGTCATCAGGTCGCTCATCACGTGATCCACGATCACGCCGCTCAAAAAGAGATCCATGGTGAGTCGCTCATGAGGTGATCCATCCCTGCGATTGGCTGGGTCCTGATGCATCGGCTTTCGTGTATCGCGCCTCATGCATTGACCTGCGCACAGGCGTAAAAAAACCGGCCACTCGGGCCGGTTTCTCAGAGCGGAAATGCCGCGCTCAGCTGCCCAGAAGGCCGTGCACGCGCGCGTAGTGAATGGTCTGGGTACGGCTCTTCACGCCCAGGCGGCGGAACAGGCGCCACAGGTGCACTTTCACCGTGTGCTCGGAGATGCCCAACTCGTCGGCGATTTCGCGGTTGGACAGGCCCCGGTCGAGCATGACGATGAGCTGCTTTTGCCGCTTGGACAACTTGTTATCGGTGGGCGCAAGCTCCTCGAACTGGCCGTCGGCCGCCAGCAGCGCGCGCAGGGCATTGCCAATCTCGCCCGCTCCAGCGGACTTCTCGACATAAATGTCGGCGCCGGCATCCACGCACAGCTCTTCACAGTCGGCCGCAGGAGATGCGGACAGCACCGCCAGGGGGGTATTCGGGAAAAGGTTCTTGATCTCGTGAACGCCCGAGGTACCGGTGGTGTCGGGCAGCTTCAGGTCGAGGCAGATGAGATCGGGCGCGCCATGCTGGCGGACTGCCGCGTCCAAGCCACCCATCCGCTCAAGCTCGACGACATTGGCGCCCGGGCGCAGGCGACGCATGAGCATGACCACGGCTTCGCGCATCAGCGGATGGTCGTCAATGACGTAGAGATTCATCGGGGGGGTGGTTTTGGGGGCCTGCATGGTGCTCTCTGACCTAATAATTGGTTACCTTTAGCCGACTTTATAGCAGAGCTGCCTTAATCCACCTGCATCAGCCGGGACAGGGCATTCCCTAGTTCGTTCTCGGAGACTTCCTGGGGTCGTTCTACCCGGCCTTCCAGGGCGCTCAGGCTGGCTGCGCCTTGGGCGCGCAGGGCCGCCACCGCCTGACCGGCTTCCCGGGGCGAGGCAAAGCCCTGGCTTTGGAGCAACACCCGTCCACCCGGCTCGACCAGTTTGAAGTAGTGCAGCCCGTCTGCCTCCCGGTATTGCTTGAAGGCGGGTAGGGCGGCCTTTTCGGCACTTTTGGCGCTTTTTGCGGTGGGTTGGCTGGCCAGATCGCGCAGGCCGACTGCCTGGCGCAGCTCGGACATGAACGGGGTGGCGATCGCCCGGGCCCGCTCGGCGCCACGCCGCAGGATGCGCTCGAGCTCGGCCGGGTTCTCCACCAAGGACTGGTAGCGCTGGCGCATGGGCGCGATTTCGCGGTCGATACGCTCGAAAAGCAGTTGCTTGGCGTCGCCCCAGGCAATGCCTTCGGCGTAGGCGCGGCGCAGGCTCTCGGTCTCCTCGGGGGTGGCGAAAGCCCGGTAGATCTGGAATAAGGCCGACCCTTCGGTGTCCTTGGGCTCACCCGGCGCGCGGGAGTCGGTCACGATGCCGGCGATCTGCTTGCGGATTTGGGCCGCCGGCGTGAACAAACCGATGGTGTTGTCGTAGCTTTTGGACATCTTGCGGCCGTCGAGGCCCGGCAAGGTGGCCACCGATTCATCCACCGCAGCCTCGGGCAGCGTGAAATGCGGGCCGTAGAGGTGGTTGAAGCTGGCGGCCATGTCGCGCGCCATCTCGATGTGCTGGATCTGGTCGCGCCCGACCGGCACCTTGTGCGCGTTGAACATGATGATGTCTGCCGCCATCAGGACCGGGTACATGAAGAGGCCTGCAGTCACGTCGGTGTCCGGATCGGCGCCGGCGGCCTGGTTCTTGTCGACCGAGGCTTTGTAGGCATGTGCGCGGTTGAGGAGCCCCTTGCCGCAGACGCAGGTGAGGAACCAGGTCAGCTCCGGAATCTCGGGTATGTCGGACTGGCGGTAGAAGTAGACCTGCTCCGGGTCCAGGCCGGCGGCCAGCCAGCAGGCGGCAATTTCCAGCGTGGAGCGCTGGATGCGGGCCGGGTCGTCGCACTTGATGAGCGCGTGGTAATCGGCCAGGAAGTAGAAGTTCTGGGTGCCGGGGGTGCGGCTGGCCTGGACCGCAGGCCGGATAGCGCCCACGTAGTTGCCCAGGTGGGGGGTGCCGGTGGTGGTGATGCCGGTGAGGTAGCGCACGGCGTTGGAGGCGGGGCGGGTCATGGCGGGCGGGTTGTCCGTGAGGGGCAAAAAATCGGTTCGATGGTGCTGAAGTCTTGAGCCTGGGGTCGCGAAGCG
>JACCEB011192144.1_pt1 | contig 19633 bp, 21 predicted proteins | sample 7454761 | NCBI WGS metagenome assembly JACCEB01 (sample SAMN15323454, study PRJNA562643) | freshwater metagenome | isolation source: river surface water | place: USA:Blue River Watershed | collected 2017-08-18 | reverse complement strand
TGATCATTGCGTTCGCTGGCGCACTACCCGCAATGGCATCAAGCGATCACGAGCGTGCGCGTGATGCTATGCGGCAGGGGCTCATTTTGCCTTTGGACAAAATACTATCGATTGTGTCTGCACGACAGCCAGGGCAGATTCTGGAACTGGAGCTCGAGGACGATCAAATTGACGGTAAAAAAATATGGGTCTACGAGATCAAAGGCATCACCCCGGATGGGCGACTTTTTAAACTGAAAGTGAATGCTCAAAACGGTGACATGATAGAAAGCCGTATACGATCGAGTGGCACACCTCGAGCAAAAGCGCACGATACAGCTACGCAATAAAAATACTCACACCACATGAGAATCCTGGTTGTTGAAGACGAGCCCACACTCTGCGAGCAACTCCGCAAGACCCTCGTTGAACAAGGTTACACCGTAGATACGGCGACCAATGGCGAAGATGGATTTCACCTAGGTCAAGAAGAGAGCTTTGATGCCGCCATACTCGACCTCGGACTACCCAAACGAGATGGCCTCACGGTATTAAAGCACTGGCGTTCGAACGGGAACCGCATGCCCGTCATTGTTTTGACCGCACGTGACAGCTGGAGTGACAAGGTCAGCGGGATCGATGCTGGTGCAGATGATTATCTCGGAAAACCATTCCACTTCGAAGAGTTGCTGGCCAGACTGCGGGGCGTCATTCGCCGTTCGGCTGGAAATGCAACTTCCGTACTTCACTGGAGATCTGTCGCGCTCGACACGGTTTCAGGCCGCGTCACTCTGGATGGCAACCCCGTTATGCTGACGGCCAATGAATACAAACTTCTATCCTGGCTGATGCATCATCCACAGCAAATCGCCAACAGAACAACCCTGTCGGAGCACATTTACGGCTACAACGACGACCCGGACTCCAACACCATTGAAGTCTTCATTGCGCGGCTCCGAAAGAAGATATCCCCCGACCTCGTAGAGACCATTCGCGGGCTTGGGTATCGACTTGGCCCGCCCGGCATCTGACCCGCTTGATCCTCATGGACGCCCCGCACACACGCAAACACCGAGGGCTATCCCTTCAAGTCCGGATCATCGTTGTCTCGGCATTCGCCATCGCGACAACCGTGATTGCTGCACATTTCTTGCTCATCCAACTGTTTGAGCGTCATGTCACAGCGCAGTTTCAATCGTCGTTAAACATAACACTCAATCAACTCACAACAGGACTCAATGTCGACACACAAACCCGACAGATCGTACTGCGCGAACCCATAGGAGACCCCCGCTGGACCACCCCTTACTCCGGCCTCTACTGGCAGATCGATGCACCCCCCTCCATGGCCGGGGCAAGGGAACAGCGTTCGCGCTCTCTTTGGGATTTCACACTGACACTTCCCAGGGATACCCTCTCGAAAGGAACGATTCATCATCACATTGTGGAAGGGCCGAACAGTCAATCACTGATGGTGGCAGAACGACTCATCAATATGGAAGCAAATGCAGAGGCGACGGCGGTGCGACTGATTGTGGCAGCCGACACGCAAGACCTTCGGGCCGCCATCGACACATTTCAGCGATCCGTAACCCAGTATCTTGGGGTTCTTGCGCTGGTGCTACTGGCCGTTCTCTTTTTGCAGATCTCGTTTGGGCTTGCGCCCCTGCGGCAACTTACACGCGCGCTGCGCCGCCTACGCAGTGGTGAGATCGAGACGCTTCAGGGACGATTCCCCACGGAAATACAGCCACTCGCCGATGATTTCAATACCGTTCTTGCAGACCAGCGACGAACGATCGAGCGCGCACGCGCATCTGCCGGAAACCTGGCACATGCCATACGGACCCCCCTCACCATATTGACCAATGCCGCAGGCGACCAGTCTCTCGACGCGGCAAAGCTACGCGATTTGATTCGCGAGCAGGGAATGACCGCTCGATCGCAAATCGATTGGCATCTAAAACGGTCACGAATGGCAGCCAGCACAGTGGGGCACGGAACGGTTGATCTCCACACGACGCTGACCGGAATTTTGCGCATCATGCGTCAATCATTCGCTGATAAGAAGATTGATATCGAATGCTCCATGGCATCAAAGGATTTATTTTTTCGAGGTGAAGAACAGGATCTACAAGAAATACTCGGAAACGTCATTGAAAACGCCTGCAAATGGGCACGCAGTAAAGTTACGATTCAAGAGCTATCCGAGGGTGACTACATCGTGATCGTTATTCAAGATGATGGACCCGGCGTACCGGAGTCGTCGTTTGCCGATATTCTTCAACGAGGCATTCGAATGGACGAACTTCATCCAGGCAGCGGCCTTGGCCTGTCGATTGTTGCCGAACTTATGGATCTCTATTCTGGCCAGATTATCCTGGGCTCATCGCCCTTCGGCGGCCTGTCGGTCACCCTTCGACTTCCTGCACGAAAGAAAAATGATGGCTGAAGAGCCCGGTTATGTCGGGCAGGCCACAGGTCTGACGTTAACCAATCCCAATATGAATGACTTAGGTCAATGTTGAGCCCGCAACGCGGGGATTCGCCTGAAGAATAGTATGCACAATACAAGGAATCCATCGGCATTTTCGCGCCCGCTCCGGGCCACGACATCCATGCAAAACAAGCCGTATAAATTTCTCTGCATTATTGCAACGAGCCTTGTGATCACACCGTCGCTCGCCGAACCAGTATCGTTTCAAAAAACGATTGCACCCATCTTTCGTAACAACTGCGCCGAGTGCCACGGCCTTGATGCACCCACCTTATCGGAGTACCAGCAAGCAAAAGAGAAATACAAAAAAGAAAAGCTTGGGCCCAAAATGAATACTCTTGCCGAAATCAAAACATTTGTCACCGGCAGTGAAGCCGGCGTGTTGATGCAGCGTATCGACGATGGCAGCCGCCTGCCCGACAAGAAACCCGGAAACATGTATCGCCGCCTTGGCGAGACCGACAGTGAGCGGGCCGCCAACTTAAAACTGATTCAGGCCTGGATCAGCGGCGGTCTCGCCCCGTAACGACACGAAAAACAAAAGCCCCGACAAGTCGGGGCTTTTTTCCGCCTAAATTACCAGCTCGGGGGAGCGAGCCAACAATTGGGACCGGCGGACAAGGTCACTCTATCGAAAGACCGCAGAGAATTCTTTGCACTAAATCAAGATCTCTATTGTCTTACTTACCACCACGGTTAAAGTGGTTTGCCACCAGAATAATTGCGACAGCTGCCCACACAACAAGAATGACTTGCCAAGGTTCCATTTCACTTCCTTTTCAAAGAGCCGGCCCGCTGGACCGGCAAAACGTTACGCCCCCTGAGACGTTTTTCTTATAAGTGGTGCCATGGCAATAATGGTCACAACCAACAGCGCCAACTCAATGCCATACACCGAAATATACCCCGTCGCCTGGGGCGATGCGCCATAGAGCCCCGTTCCGCTTGCCATGTTGATCAGATCGCGCAGGACCCCGCCTAGGGCCATGGCCACTCCAGCAGCGGTGGCCTGGACAGCCCCCCAAGCGCCCAGCGCCAAACCAGCCTGATCTTTCGGCGCTGTCTGCATGGTGGCTGTAAGGGTTCCATGCCCAAAGAGGCCGGCCCCAAGGCCGATTAAAAACGTACCCAACACGAAGAGCGGTGGCCACTGAAGTGGCGCCGCCAGGATCACCGCGGCAAACGCGGGCAGGCCCACCAGTGCGCCCAGGCGCGCCATTTGAAACGGATCAGCCCCACGGCTGAGCACGCGAGACGCCACGGCAAAACCAATCAAGCTTCCGAAAGCCAGCGTGGCGGTAAGCAGAGTAGTGTCGGCCACGGAGAGGTCGAGAATTTCACCACCGTACGGCTCCAACAAGACGTCTTCCATGGTGAACGCCATGGTACCCAGACCCAAGACAACCAGTCGGCGTAGTGCGCCCGGCCCCCGGGAAAAATGGGCCCACGATTCGCGAAAGGTGGGATCCGGAACAGGGTTTGTTTTTCGGCTTCGGTCGCGGCCCTCTTGCTTCCACAATGCAATCACATTGAGCACTACCGTGGTGATCGCCACGCCTTGAATCACCTGAATCAGCCGGCCAGGACTGTAGTCTTCCAGCAGTACGCCGAGAATCAAGGCGCTGCCCATCATGCCCACCAGCAGCATCACGTACATCAGGCCCACGACGTTCGGACGATCCTCGGGCCGTGCCAGATCAGTGGCCAAGGCTAGCCCAACGGTTTGTGTGATGTGCAGTCCTGCCCCGACCATGAGAAAGGCTAACCCCGCACCCAGCTGGCCCACCCAGGCCGGCGCCTGCGCCGACTGGCCCGCACCGGCCAGCACCAGCAATGCAAACGGCATGATCGCAAATCCGCCGAATTGCAGCATAGTGCCGCGCCAAAGATAAGGCACACGGCGCCAGCCCAATTCGCAGCGATGCACATCTGATTTAAATCCGATCAAGGCCCGAAACGGCGCAAACAACAATGGCAACGACACCATGACCGCCACCAACGATGCGGGCACATGCAACTCGACAATCATGACGCGATTGAGTGTGCCGACCAGCAGCACCAAGGCCATACCAACCGAGACTTGAAACAGCGACAGCCGGAGCAGTCGCGACAACGGCAGCACATCGGATGCCGCCTCTGCAAATGGCAGAAAACGCACTCCGAGAGACTGAATAAACGTGCGGCCAGTTGATTTCACAGCGCTATGGTTGCAGACAAATAAAAAGGGCCTTGGACGCAGCCTGCGCCAAAGCCCTTTGGTTACAGCAAAACCGCCTTACTTCTTGACGGCCTGTTGCTGGGCTGCCGGCGCTTGCGCACCGCCACCCTGCAGAAAATCTTTCACCCAGGTGGTGTTGGTGACCAGTGCCAGATGCACGGCAAACGAACCAACGGCCACTGCAGAGAGAAACAAGGGAACGCCCACCGAGGGCTTGACCACGCACCATAGTTTTCCGTAGATCATGATCGACTCCTTATTTCAGCCAAGGTGAATAGATATAAGCCAGCAAATGTGCGAGAACAGCGATCATCCCGAAAATCTGCGTGCCTTGAATCAGATTGCGGTGGATCTCTTCTGATTCAGCTTCAGTAAGACCTGTCGGCCATACTTTGTTTGGGTCTGCCATAGCGTTTCTCCTTTGAAAGACCTCACTTTCGTGCTGAACCCGCACGAGGGTGTCGGCGTTGCGGGAACCGACGCGACAACGTCAAATCCCCACACCACTGATAGGTGTAATTCTACGCTTACACCATAGGTTGTCAAAATAAATTGACAATCTGTTCTGGACAGTGTTGCAAACACCCCATCGAATGCCGCGAGACTGGATAAGTGATTGATCCCCAAAGGAGTCTTTGCGTTAGACAGAAATGGTCCCTATGGGTCACTTGCAAACGAGAATGATTTGCATTAATATTCAATCACCCTGATCGCCCTCGTGCTTAGCCGGTCCGGCCAGCACAGGGCCAGGGGACTTTTAAGGAGCCCCTTGTGACCACGTCATCGACCATCCCACGCCCCGCAGCACTGCACCTGCGCCGACTGATCGGCGCGGGCCTGCTGACCTGTATCGCAGCGCCCGTCGCATGGATGAGCGCGCCACAGCCCGCTCACGCGCAAAGCAGAGAACTCAATCTGTATTCGGCCCGCCATTACCAAAGCGACAACGAACTGTATGCAGCGTTCACCCAACAGACCGGCATCAAGGTCAACCAGATTCAGGCACAAGATGAAGCCATTCTCGAACGCCTCAAAAGCGAAGGCAAAGCCTCACCCGCCGACATTATTTTTCTCGTAGACGCTGCACGTTTGCACAAGGCGCAAAACGAGGGGCTCTTTCAACCGGTGAAATCAACATTACTGGAAAGTGCGCTTCCGGGCCACATGCGCGCCTCTGACCTCTGGTTTGGATTCACCACGCGGGCACGCATTCTCGTAATCGATGCCACCAAAATCAATCCGAACCTAGTGCAGACCTATGATGATCTCGCCCGGCCAGAGCTCAAAGGAAAAGTGTGCACGCGGTCGGGAGCACACCCCTACATGCTCTCGCTCGTTGCATCGATTGCAGCACACCAAGGCGAGGCAAAAGCACAGGCATGGGCCAATGGTGTGGTGGCGAATCTTGCCCGCACACCACGAGGCGGCGATACCGACCAGATCAAAGGCGTCATGTCTGGCGAGTGTGCAGTCGCGGTCACTAATTCCTACTATTTGGTGCGACTGTTGCAATCGAAAAATGCCGATGAGCGCAATGCCACCGCTAAGTTAACCGTGGTCTGGCCAAATCAGAAAACAACCGGCACCCATGTGAACGTAAGCGGTGCAGGTGTGGCGCGCTACGCTCCGAATATCGACAATGCAAGGCGTTTCTTGGAGTTCCTAGCATCGCATGAAGCGCAGACCCATCTCGCCAACGCCAATAACGAATGGCCCGCATCAGAGCGAGTCACGATCTCAAACCCTGAATTGACACGCCTCGGAAAATTTAAAGCAGACAAGCTATCCATAGGCAAGATCGCCGACCTTCAGCCCATCGCGGCACGCATCATCGACAAATCTGGCTGGAAGTAAACCGTTGCTGTAGCCTCACCAAGCCGACGCTCGTCGGCTTGGGCCAGGCGTCTGAAAACGCTGCTGCTGATAAAAGCTGACCAACTGGGCCACATTCTTTACGCCGACCTTGGCCATAATATTGCCCCGATGCATCTTCACGGTGCGTAACGTGATGCCAAGGTTATCGGCAATCGCCTGGCTTCGCATACCCTGCACCACGAGCTCGAGCACCTGGGCCTCACGGGCCGAGAGTCGCTCAAAACCAGCCGGCATCACAGGCTGCTGAACGTTCACCTCCCGAGGCGACAGAGCCGCGGCCACGGCAGCAATCAGCTGCTCGGACTCCACCGGCTTTAACAAGAACTCGACCGCACCGGCCTTCAAGGCCGAAATCGCTTCGGCCACCTCGCTCTCACCCGACACAAAAATAACAGGCAGCTCTGAGTGACACTCCGTTAACCAACGCTGAACCACGAGGCCATTGGTCTCCATGCGCATGTCCAGAAGCAGGCAGACACGCTTGGCATCGAAAAATCCAGCCGAAAGCGACTGCTGAAGGCTTGCGAAGTCCGGGAATTCAAGGGTGGAGTACCCCTCCCCGGCCAGGGTCCGGGCATACGCGCGGCGCACACAAGCGTCGTCATCGAGGATTAGGACAGTCCCTGATTTAAGCGTCATGTCATGATTTTCACAGGTTTATGTGTGAGAATTAACGTACTTTCGGGCGTTACGGGGGTAGACGCTGTTCCTGTAATGTTCTGCGTTTTTCGCGCACCCCGCACAGACAGGATCCGGAGCAGATGGCACCACCACAGCTAAGCGAGCAGCAGATTCGGTCCATTGCCAGCGCTCTGAGGGCAGCCCGCGAACAGCAAGGTGAAAATCTTGCCGAGGTTGCGTTTCGAATCGCCCTGTCCCCCTCACAGCTACGGGCCATTGAGTCTGGGGATTTGCAGCCGTTTTATAGCCCCGGCTACTTTCTGCAGGCCGTACAGCGCTACGCCGATTTTCTTGGCATTACGCTGCCCCCAATGGAGCCCGAGCCTTCGCCCGACACCGCAGAGGCCAAAGCGGCGGTCGCCACAGCGTCTGCCCCTGAGGATGCAGCACACACGGAATCTGTGGATGGCGGGCATGAGGAATCAACACCCGCCCAAGAACCAGGCGCCCCCCCACTGAAATCTCAAGGCTCTACTGCACCGCCAGATCCGGAGCCTGACTCGGCAACTCCTCCAGTTCACATCGAGCACGCTGCAGATGAGCCCCGACGGGGGCTGCCCTGGGGGTGGGTTGCATTTGGCACGGCCGGACTCATCGCGCTGGGCATTCTGAAAATCAGTCTCGAGAAGCCCACACCCACACCGCCCGCGCAAGAGTCGTTAGCCGCGGCCGAGGCCACGAAGACAACGACGGCGGATGGGCCAGCGACGCCGGGACCGGCGGCCAGCGCCCCAGCCGCAGCACCCAACACGCCGACCGGCAGCCCTTCCAGCGCTGCGTCAGTCGCAACGCCTGCGCCACCGAAAGCGGCCAACGCATCGACTGCAGCACCCACCACAGCACCCACCGCGACGGCACCGAACACGAAGGCAGCGGCCAATCCGCCTTCAGCCGCCCCAACACCAGCGCCGGTAGCGGCCAATTCAAAAGCATCGTCGACCTCAGCAGGGCCGACCGCAAAAAATGACAGCAAACTGGAATCACAGGCCTCGACGTGGGTTCAGATCGTTAAATCCAATGGCGAAAAGGTAAACCTGAAAATCGAGCCAGGTGAGGCCATTGATTTCCCATCGGGCACGACCGCAGCGATTGTGTTCGGCCAGCCCGACAAGGCCACACTAAAAGTGCAAGGCAAGCCCGTCAACATCGCACCCTTCATCACCACGGATACACCTCCGCGCGCCCTGGTGATCCTGAATCAGATCAAGTAGATTCAGCGGTCATGGACCGCTTACCTTCCCGAGGCCTGATCCAAAAGATCAATGCCGCCGGTTTTCGCGAATGGCACAGCTATGAACTCGCCCGCAGCTTCGGCTATCTAGGCCTGGGGGTGGTCATGCTGGTCTGCGGACTCGCCATCATGGAGGGCGTCTTTGAAAGCTCCCATGCACTGGAAACCGTATTCAAACTATTTTTAACGTTTTTCTCGCTCTGCTTCACCGGTTGGTGCTGGCTGATGTTCATTCATATTTTGATGCGGGCTGAAGAAATGGGGCGCCAGGCCGTGTGTCCAAACTGTCAACGTTATGGGCGACTGCAGGTGCTCACCAGCGATGTCGGCACAGAGCCAACCCATCGGCAACTGCACTGCCGATGCATAAAATGCGGCCAGCATTGGGACATCACCTACACCGTACAATCCAAGCATGTCCGATTTTGATCCTTGGCTCTGCGGCCCGCAGATCACGCTGAACCGTGCGCGGCAGTCGCTCAGCCCGCAAGAGCACAAGCAAATGCTGGCCCTGCTGACATCGGATCACCCTGTCGCGCAACGCATCACACACGCCCTAACCGCTATGTTTTCGGGTGAGCGGGTCAACACATCAGAACAACGGGCTGCCGGACACTGGGCACTGCGCCTCGCCGTTTCGGAAGTTCCCGATCCGGTATTGCCAAAGCAGTTCGCGCCCGATGGCCATGATCTGATTCCCCGCATGGCCTCCACACACCAGAAGATGGCCACGCTGGTCGACGCGGTACGTGATGGCCAGTGGCAAACATCGGCAGGGCAGCCGGTACGCGATGTGATTCATCTTGGGATCGGCGGATCCGACACCGGACCGCAATTGTTGATTGCTGCACTTGGTGCTGCCCAGTCAGTCTCGACCTTAAAACTGCAGGCTCACTTTCTGGCCAACCTCGACCACCATGCAGTAGAGCAAACACTTTTGCGCTGCGATCCTGCAGCAACTCTGGTGGTGATGGCAAGCAAATCGTTCACCACACAAGAAACCGTGATCAATGCGCAGCATGTCATCGACTGGATGCGCAGAAGCGGCATACCGACACCTGAACGCAATCTGATCGCCGTTACGGCAGCGCCTGAACAGGCAAGCACTTGGGGCATTCCTGAATCACAGGTGCTCTGGTTCGACCAGAGCATTGGCGGCCGTTTTTCATTGTGGGGTCCGGTGGCGCTGACGGCCCGTCTCATGCTTGGCAATGCCTCCGTCGATCAATTCATGGAAGGTGGTCTCGCTATGGACCGGCATGTTGCGACTACCCCGCTGCCACAGTGCCTGCCGGCAGTACTCGCTGCGACAGATCACTACAACTTGCACCATCGTAAGCTGCCCACACTCATGGTGTCGGCGTATGACAGCAGGCTTCACCTGCTGGTGCCGTACCTAAAGCAGCTGTGGATGGAGTCGCTGGGCAAACATATCGACCGTGACGGCAGACCCCTGAGTGGACCGGCCTGCCCAATCTTATGGGGCGATGTAGGCACCAACGCACAGCACGCGTTCTTTCAGCTGTTGCATCAGGGCGCCCAGGGCGTGGCGATCGAATTGATCGCAAACGTTCACCCCAGCCACAGCGTACATGCAAGCCATGACGCACTCTGGGCCAATCTGATCGCACAAGCACAAGCCTTATCAGGCGGGCACATTCACGAAGACAACGTAAAAACCTGCTGGGGGGGACACCCCATCACGATGGTCTTGTTGGATCGGCTTGATCCAAAAGCACTTGGCGCCTTGATTGCACTCTGGGAATACCGTGTCATTGCACTGGCAGCCATTCAAAACATCAACCCGTTTGATCAGTGGGGTGTGGAACTTGGGAAATCGATCGCCCGATCAGCGCTCGAGGCCATTGAAGGCAAGGCGCAAACCACAGGATTAGAGCGCACACCCCCGTTAGACGCTACCAGCGCATCACTTATTCACTGGTTTCGCGAACAACGGCAGACGTCGAAGAAAAAGGCTTAAAAGCGCGAACGCGAGCACCACGCCGGCCAGATCACCCACCATCATCAATGCAAGATCCGCCATCGTGGCCTGCTGGTCGAACCCTAAGAGTTCCCATGCCAATCCGTGAATCATGGCGTTAAACGCGCTGTACAGCACGGCAAGAACCATCAGCATGGGCAATGTCAATGCCAATTTCTCGCCAAATGCCATGCGTAAAGTCCAATACGACAGAAATACTCCCAATCCCGAGGCGATCGCTACGGCCCCAGCGATCTCCCAAGGCTGCTGATACAACACGGCATTGATCACAACGCTTCCCAGCGAGATGCCCGCGGCTCCGGCGAGCCCCGCAACCACCACAGCCACCACCCGAACAAATGCCGGGAGAAAGACCACCGCAATCCTGCCGGGCAGAACGTCGACCAGACCGGAAATACGGTCTTGGACAAGAAATACAACGACGTAGAGCAGGGCAAAGCCCGCCAGCCACGGAAGCGGGCGGTCGGGCAGCCAGTCTTCGAGAATGGATTTAGGTTTCGAGGCCATCAGCCCAGGCTTTCACACGCTGGGAGAGTTTTGCCATGAGTTTTTTGGCGCGATCGGTGGGGCTCACGATGCGGCGACGGGTATCTTCAGGGTCCACTTTGACCGCAATCATGCCCTCGCGCTCGAGAATGGCCAGGCCCTTATGGATGGTCGCCGGGGAGGCGACTTCGGACTTCATCACGATGGTCTGAACGAACATTGGGCGGTCGGGTGAATAATGGGCGACAATCCACTCCAGCAGCCGCTGGCTTCGCTCGTCAATTGCCTTGAAATCGGTGTCGGCGCTCACGGCGTCGAGCAGTTGCCGGAGATTAAGCCATGCGTTCATTGGAGGCATATTCGTTTTCAAAGTAGGGAATGGATCCTCTTTATACCAGATGAAAATAATGACAAATGAAGATAAAAGCTTAAGTAAGTCTAAGCAGGTCCGCACCACACAAAAGGTGCAATTCACGAAACGAATGATTTAAATTCACAAACCAAATTCGCGGGTGTAGTTCAATGGCAGAACGAAAGCTTCCCAAGCTTTAGACGAGGGTTCGATCCCCTTCACCCGCTCCAGTTCAGAGTCGCGACCAGCAGCACTAAACCTCATGAAACAAGACTTCGATGTGATTGTCCAAGATGCCAAAGGCGCGACATGTATCGCGCAGGCATGGGCCAACGTCGAGCCGCCGATTCCTGCCGAAGAAAAATTTGCTCTGCAGCAACAAATCCGCGAGCACTTGATTCAGCGAAACGCAGTGTTGGTCGCCCACTACTATGTCGATGCAGACATACAAGATCTCGCCTTGGAAACCGGCGGCATCGTGGCCGATTCGCTCGAGATGGCTCGATTTGGCCGAGACCATACCGCCTCGACGTTGGTCGTGGCGGGCGTGCGCTTCATGGGCGAGACTGCCAAGATTCTTAGCCCCGAGAAGACCGTGCTCATGCCCGACCTTGGAGCCACCTGCTCGCTCGACCTGGGCTGCCCACCCGATGCGTTCAACACCTTCTGCGATGCCCATCCAGACCGCACGGTAGTGGTCTACGCCAACACCAGTGCGGCCGTAAAAGCCCGTGCCGACTGGATGGTGACCAGTTCCTGTGCATTGGAGATCGTAGGCCACTTGCATGCCCAAGGGAAAAAAATACTCTGGGCCCCCGATCGCCATCTTGGCCACTACATCCAAGCGCAAACCCAAGCCGACATGCTGCTGTGGCAGGGTGATTGCATCGTGCACAACGAATTTAAAACCGAAGAACTGCGCATGATGAAGCGACAGATGCCCGAGGCGATGGTGCTGGTGCATCCGGAATCACCTGCCGGCGTGGTGGCGTTGGCCGACGTGGTCGGATCAACGACCAAACTGCTGCAGGCGGTGGTGCACGGCAGCGCCAACACGTACATCGTGGCCACCGACAAGGGGCTTTTCCACCGTATGAAGCAGCTCGCAAAGAACAAAACCATCCTTGAGGCACCCACGGCCGGTGACAGCGCAACCTGCAAGAGCTGCGCCCATTGCCCCTGGATGGCTATGAATGGTCTACGCGGTGTGCTGCGCGCTTTGGAAACCGGCGCGGGCGAAATCGCGCTCGATTCAGCGATTGGCCAGAAGGCAAAGCTCTGCATCGAACGCATGCTGAACTTCACGGCAACCCATGCCAAGGGACCATCTGGCCTGGTGCCGAGAATCGGTGCAGCCTAAGGCTCCGAACCTCGTCTATGTTCGACTGCAACGAATCACTGTCTACCGCCCGCGAACGCAATATTCGCGATGCCTTACGTGAAGACGTAGGCACAGGAGACTGGACCGCCCGCCTGATTACAGAGCATGTTCAGGCTCAAGCACAGCTTCGCGTCCGCGAGTCTGCAGTGCTCTGCGGACGCGACTGGTTCGCGGGCTGCGTGCACGCACTGGACCCGACCGCACGGATCACATGGCATGCCAATGAAGGCGCATCGCTTCGCGCCGACACGATCGTGTGTGACATTGAGGCGAATGCACGCGCTCTGCTTACGGCTGAACGCTCGGCCATGAATTTTTTACAGCTTCTCTCCGCCACGGCAACCCACACGCGTCATTACGTCAACGCCATCGCCCATGCCAGCCCAAACCCCAAAGGCTGCCTCGTGCTGGATACGCGCAAAACGATTCCCGGCCTGCGGCAGGCGCAAAAATACGCGGTCACGGTGGGCGGCGGCGCCAATCAACGGCTGGCGCTGTGGGACGGCATTTTGATCAAAGAAAACCACATCGTTGCGGCAGGCAGCATCAGCGCTGCATTGCATGCTGCACGGACGCTGGACGCGAATGTCACAATTCAAATCGAAGTGGAAACACTCGACGAACTCGAGCAGGCCTTGTCAGCGGGCGCCGACAGCATTCTGATCGATAACTTCTTAGAGGAAGAGATGCGCCAGGCTGTCGCCATCAACGCCGGCCGGGCGTTGATTGAGGCCTCAGGCGGCATCACCCTGGACTCCGTACGCCGAGTGGCCGAGACCGGCGTGGACCGGATCTCGATCGGCGCCCTGACCAAAGACATCAAGGCCGTGGACTATTCGTTGCGCGTCACGGCCCGCAATGGCGAGAGTATGGTGGGCCGGGCGACTGGCCACGGCTCAGGAAAATCCCGGCTGTAGTGCAGGCCACGGCTCTCTTTTCGTTCCAACGCGGAGCGCACGATCAATTCTGCGCACACCAAGAGATTTCGGAGTTCCAGCAGGTCACTGGTCACACGGAAATTAGAGTAATACTCCTGGACTTCCGACTGCAGTAATTCAATCCGATGCAGCGCGCGCTCCAGCCGTTTCGTCGTGCGCACAATGCCCACATAGTTCCACATCAGCAATCGAAGCTCATCCCAGTTATGCGCAATCACAACCTGCTCGTCGGCATTCTCAACCTGACTCTCATCCCATGGCGGCAAGACGACATCTTGCACGGGACCGGACGCCACAATCGCTTCGGCTGCGCCCCGGCCAACCACCACGCACTCCAAAAGAGAGTTGCTGGCCAGCCGATTGGCCCCATGCAGGCCGGTATACCCGGTCTCGCCCACCGCAAAGAGGCCCTCTAAGTCAGCACGGCCCATCAGATCGGTCACCACACCACCGCATGTGTAGTGGGCGGCAGGCACCACAGGAATCGGCTGCCGAGCAATATCGATGCCTAACGAAAGACATCGGGCGTACACCGTGGGGAAATGGGATTTAAGAAACGCTTCACCGAGATGCGTGGCATCAAGGTGCACGTAATCAATACCGTGTCGTTTCATTTCAAAATCAATCGCGCGCGCAACAATATCGCGGGGTGCGAGTTCTGCCCGTGGGTCGTGGGCTGGCATGAAGCGTGCCGACTGAGCGGATGCCCCAGGAATTTTCAGCTGGGCGCCCTCACCGCGAAGTGCCTCGGTAATGAGAAAACTCCGATCTTCGGGGTGGTAGAGGCAGGTGGGGTGAAATTGAATGAATTCCATGTTGGCCACGCGGCACCCTGCTCGCCAGGCCATGGCAATACCATCGCCGGTCGACGTATCGGGATTGCTGGTGTAGCGGTAGACCTTTCCGACACCCCCGCAGGCCAGCACCACGGCCGAGGCCGCAATCGATTCCACACGCTGTCGATCAATGTCCAACACATACACGCCGTAACAACGATCGGGTCCAGCGGTCTTGCAGTGTCGGTTTGTAATGAGATCCAGCGCGATCCAGTGTTCGTGAATGGTGATGTTGGGGTGTGCCTTGCACCGCGCCAACAAGGTGTCGTGAATGGCCTTACCCGTAGCATCGGCCGCGTGCGCAATCCGGCGATGAGAGTGGCCACCCTCTCGGGTCAGGTGCAGGCCGAGTGGGCCTTGCGGATCACCCGAGAACGGCACCCCGAGGTCCATCAGCCATTGAATGGCCTGGGCACTCTGGCTGGCCACATGACGCGCCGCTGACTCCACCACGAGTCCCGCACCGGCGGCCAGGGTGTCCTGCACATGGGCCTCAATGCTGTCGGCGGAATCCAACACCCCCACGATACCCCCCTGGGCCCATGCGGTTGCCGACTCGTTTCGGCTGCGCTTGGCCAGAACGAGCACCGGACGATGGTCGGCCACCCGCAAGGCCACGGTCAGGCCCGCCAATCCGGCGCCAACAATCACAACGGGTGGGTTCATCCAACGAGCCTAACAGGAAATAAAAAAGCCCAGGATGGCCTGGGCTTTTACATCACACACGACAGCCTTATTTTTTCTTGTTGACCGCGTCTTTGAAGGCCTTGCCAGCGGTGAACTTTACCGTGCGCGCGGCTGCAATCTTGATGGTCTCACCGGTGCGTGGATTACGGCCAGTGCGGGCTGCACGCTTGCCGGATCCAAACGTTCCGAAACCAACCAGTTGTACAGAATCGCCCTTGGTCACCGCCTTGATGATGGTGGAGATTGTGGCGTTTAACATCTCATCAACAGCGGCTTTCGATGAATCGGTGGCGCTGGCAATTGCTTCAACGAGTTCTGCTTTATTCATGGTGGACTCTTACTCACTCAAAGGTTTAAACCGAAGGGGTCTTACGCGGATGCACAACATTCGGAATCGGGCGATACTCCCTGAAACTGCAGAATTCTTTTAACCCGCATTGCGTATCTGCGAGCCCGAACAATACCAAACTTTTCGCCGCTATGAACGACAGTTTTCATCGTCACATTCGAAGTTTTGTCATGCGAAGCGGACACATCACGCAGGCGCAACGCACCACACGTGAGCGTCTGTTTCCACAATGGGGAATTCAGTACCCGTCTGAAACGCTTGATTTCAAAGGGATTTTCGGGCGCGAGGGCCCCGTCATTCTCGAGATTGGTTTCGGCATGGGCGAGACCACTGCGGCCATAGCTAAGGCTTACCCTGATTGGAATATTCTTGGTGTCGAGGTTTACAAACCAGGGGTCGGCGCCCTGCTCGGAAAGATCGAGCAGCTCGCACTCTCCAATATTCGCATCATTGAATACGATGTCGTCGATGTGCTGAAGACCATGGTCCCCGACGCTGGCCTGGATGCAGTGCATATTTATTTTCCAGACCCTTGGCCGAAAAAACGTCATCACAAGCGACGCTTGATTCAGCCAGTGTTTATGGCATCCCTGATTCCAAAACTAAAATCAGGCGGCATCCTGCACATGGCCACCGACTGGCCAGAGTACGCTGACCAAATGCTTGCCGTCTGCACCGCAGAGGCCGGCCTGATCAACACCTCGGACGGGTTCTCGCCGAGGCCTCAGTGGAGGCCTGAGACGAAGTTTGAACGCCGAGGCCTTCGATTAGGCCACCCTGTTGCTGACCTCATTTTTCAAAAACGCGACACCGCAAACAACACTACAAACCCAAATACGATCCGGTAAATCGCAAACCCAACGAACGTATGGTGGCTTACCCAGCCAATCAACCAGCGAATCACCACCAGCGCAGTGGCGTACGCCGCGACCAGCCCCACGGCAAACAGGGGCAGATCCTCCAGGCGCAGCAGCTCAAGATCTTTCAGTAGGGAGTAGCCCCCGGCAGCCACCAAGGTCGGGACCGCCAGAAAGAATGAAAACTCGGTCGCGGATTTTCGGGACATGCCAAACAACATGCCGCCGATGATGGTCGCACCGGATCGGCTCGTGCCGGGAATCAGTGCAAAGGCCTGAGCAATGCCAAGCTTGAGTGCATCACGATCGGTCATGGTGTCCACTTCGTGAATCCGGATGTGCTGAGGGTGGGCTGCAATCCAACGCTCCACCAAAATAATCACAACACCGCCCAGAATCAACACGACTGCGACCGGAACCGGATAAAACAAGACCGCCTTGATCCAGCCACCAAACACGAGCCCCAGCACCGCCGCAGGAACAAAGGCAATGGCCAGGTGCCGTACGAACTGGGCAGATGGCCGAACAAAGCGGGCACGGTAATGCCACACGACGGCCACCATTGCGCCGGTCTGGATCGCGATATCAAAAATTTTGGCCCGTGCATCGTCAAAACCAATGAGCGCGCCGACCAAAATCAAGTGGCCGGTTGACGACACGGGCAAAAACTCAGTGAGTCCCTCCACAATGCCCATCACCACAGCTTTCACCAGCGGGGGCAGGTCACGCAAAACATCGATGAGTTCCATCGTAAATATAGGGACAGAAAAGGCGGAAGCCCATTATGCACCGTGATTACAATACGCGCGATGAACGAATTGGCCAGCTCCGAACTCGAAGAAAAAACCGCCGCGAAAGAACGTCAGGGCCCACGCTGGAAGCGCCGTAAGGAGGCTCGTCCGAAAGAAGTGATCGATGCGGCGTTGGCATTGTTTGCAGAGCGCGGCTATGCGCAGACACGTCTTGATGATGTCGCCATGCGTGCCGGCATCTCCAAAGGAACGGTGTACCTCTACTTCGCCAGCAAACAGGAACTTTTTGAAGCGGTGATCCAAGACCGGGTGACGCCATGGCTTGATGCACTCGGCTCTCAGACCATTGACCCCCATGCCTCCACCGAGGAGCTGCTGCGCTCCTTTTTGCAGTGGGGATGGAACCAGTTTCTAGAGTCCAAGCTTTACATGATCGCGCGGGTGGTATTGGCCGAATCGAGTAACTTTCCTCACTTGGCGCAGGCCTATCTGCGTGAGGTCATGGGGCCCATTCACGACCACGTGCTGATGCTGCTTGAGCGTGGCCAGCAGCGAAACGAGGTCCTTGGTGAGGTGAACCGTGAGCGGGCCAAACTGCTGATCTCTCCGCTGTCATGGCTGGCGATCTGGCGGCAGGCCCTCATCGCCCATGGGGACCCGCCCCTGCGTGAGTCGGTGTTCGTACAACAAGCCATCGAAATGGCAATTTCCAGCATTTGCACCCGAAAATCCTAAGTGGCCTGTCCCCACGGTGCTAGACTCAAGGACTTGTTGGAGTCATGGACATGAAACCCGAGTTCTCGAACCTTGATGCCGCCCGCTCGAAAATGATCGAGCAGCAGATCCGGCCCTGGAATGTGCTGGACCCGAACGTGCTGGAGCTGTTGAGCGAAATGCGGCGTGAAGACTTTGCGCCAAGCAGCCACCGCCACTTGGCGTTTGTCGACATGGAGCTTCCTCTTCCTGAGCAGCAAGTCATGCTTGCACCCAAGGTCGAGGCCCGGCTGCTTCAAGAGTTAAACCTCACCCCAACCGACAAAGTGTTGGAAATCGGAACCGGCTCGGGCTTCATGGCGGCGCTGATGGCCCGGCTCTGTGCCCACGTGCTGACCGTGGAAAAATATCCTAGCTTGTCCGAGTTTGCGGTCGGTAACCTGCAGTGCGCTGGGATTCAGAATGTTGAAGTGGTCACGGCCAATGGCCTGATCGAAAATCCGCGCTGGGCCCACGTTGGCTTTGACGTGGTCGTGGTCTCCGGCGCGGTGGAACGCGTGCCAGAGCTTCTGATTGACCGGCTCAACCCCGGCGGCCGTCTTGCAGCAATCGTAGGAACAGCCCCGGTGATGCAAGCAGTGCTGATTGAGCGTGTCGGATCGGGCCTGGCCTCATCGGCCAGCGGCATGCGAACCACAGTCCTGTTCGAGACCCTGACCAAGCCGCTGGAAGACGCCCCTAAAGTATCAAAGTTCACGTTCTAACGAACGCGGCGCCCCGCTTCACTCTTCACGACTATGCATACCACCTCCCGCCGCCAGCTTCCATTCGTGTTCGTGGCCCTCGCCGCGCTGCTGCCCGGCGTTGCCTGGCCGCTCGACTTGTCGCAGGCCGCACGCGAGGCACTCCAATTCGACGCCACTTTTCTCGCCGCCCAAAAACAAGCCGAGGCTGCCGCCACGCGCTGGGGCCAGGGACTCGGCGGGCTTCTTCCTGCGGCCACGGCAAGCGCTTCGCGCTCGCGTGCAGAGTTGGATGTGGTGGCCGAGCCTTCGGCAGGCTATCCGCGTCGCTACACCAACACCTATGTCGCCACCCTGACACAGCCGATTTTTCGTCTTGATCGGATCGCGAACTTCCAACAGGAGCGCGAACGTTCCAGAGCCGGCGAAGCCAATTTCGGCCAGGCCCGGATCGATGCGCTGCTACGTGTCACCCAGGCCTACTTCGATGTGCTGGTGGCACAAGATAGCCTGACCAGCGTCGACGCTGAACGCAAAGCCATCGGGGAGCAGCTTGAGTCCGCAAAGCGAAATTTCGAAGTCGGCACTGCCACCATCACCGACCAGCAAGAAGCCCAGGCCCGATTTGATCTGGCCACTGCAAAACAAATCGCGGCACGCAACGAGCTCGATGTGAAACGCAATAGCTTGGTGCAGCTCGTTGGCCGCCCACTGCCGAAAGAGCTGTCCGGGCTCCGGGACAATGTCACCCTCAAAACACCAGAGCCACTGGACATCGCCCGCTGGGTGGACCAGGCCCGTGGAGCCAATCTGCGCGTTCAAGCAGCGCTGTCCACGGCCGAGATCGCGAAAAGCGAGGTCACCCGAACCATCAGTGCCGACAATCTACCGTCGGTGGATCTGGTGGCGCGGCGCACCCGTACCGATCCTTACCGTGGCACCACCACGCCATTTGACCGTGCCGATAACGACACCGTATCGCTCGAAATGACCCTGCCGCTGTTCAACGGGGGAACGGCAATTCATCGAGCCCGAGAAGTCATCGCGCTGCGTGA
>JACCEB011028215.1_pt1 | contig 19645 bp, 15 predicted proteins | sample 7454761 | NCBI WGS metagenome assembly JACCEB01 (sample SAMN15323454, study PRJNA562643) | freshwater metagenome | isolation source: river surface water | place: USA:Blue River Watershed | collected 2017-08-18 | reverse complement strand
CGAAAAGGTCGTCACGGTCACGCTGGTGCCGCCGTTCAAGAGGGTGTTGATGCCAGTGGCAGAAATGCTGGAGCCATCGTTGCCACTGTTGGCGGACCCTGAGCTGCCGATGGTGATGTTGGTCGGGTCAAACAACCACTCGCCCGCTTTGCCCATGGAGGCAGCGGCCGAACCGGTCACACCCTCGACTTGGAGGCGTCCACCCGAAGTTTCGATTTGCCCACCATCACCGCCTTGAGCACCCCCTTTGGCCAGAATCGTGCCATGCGCCGAGGTCATCGAGAAAGGGTTGCGCACATCACTCCACAACACCACCGTGCCGCCTTGCCCATGCAAGGCGGCACTGGCGTCAATCACCACATCTGAGCCCATGGTGACGGTGGTGGCATGCGGCAGTGGGCCTGTGCCTTGCCATCCGCCGCCCACATACACCTCACCCCCGCCAGTGGCGCCAGTGGCGTCGATGCGGGTGTTGTCTTGCAAGGTCAAGGTGGTGCCGGTGACCGACACATCCCCGCCCCGCCCGCGGCGGCCGCTGGCACTGACCGCGCTGTTGCCACTGAGCATCACGCTGCTGCCGCCCGGCAGCGGGCTCAAGGGCGACAAGGGGTCTGAGGACGTGACCTGTTCGCCCGGTGTTCCGCGCAGTTGCACTTGGCCACCGCGTGTCTCGCCTTCGACCGACACGCGGCTGTGGGTCACGCTGATCTCGCGGCCTTCCATCACCACTGTGCCGCCGGTGCCCGCCGCGCTGCTGGCCGAAAGTGTGGCGCTGTCCAGCTTGACGGCCTGTGCCGACTCGAGCCTGATGTCACCGCCGCGCACAGCCCCATCGGCACGCACCTGCGACTGGGGCTCAAGCGCGATGGCAACACCCGTGACGGGGGCAACGATCGCGGCGGGGACAGCACTCGCGGTGCTGCTGGCTTGCAGCAGCACTCTGCCGCCTGCGCCTTGTGTGCTGGAAACATCGATCACGCCCGCGTTTTCAATGCGCTGCGCTTGGATGTGCACCTCGCCGCCTTGCGTGGCGCCTTGGGCTTGCAGCACGCTGCTCGCGGTGAGTTGCACCTTGCCGCTTTGCAACAAGATGCGACCGCCTTGACGGGTCAAACTGCTGGCATTGAGCTGCCCGCTGTTGATGATCTGGCCGGTCATCGCATCCAAGGCCGTGGCACTGAGGATGATCAAGCCGTCGGGCGCTTGCACCGCGGTTTTGTTTTCGACCAAGGTGGCGATCAGGCTGGGGCTGACGGTGATGCTGGCCAACTTGCTGGCGGGGTCAAAGTTGAGCTTGATGGCTTCGCCACCGGCCATGACCACCGTGCCTTGTTGGGCCACGATCAAACCTTCGTTGCGCACCTGCGGCGCCAGCAGCGCCACATAGCCACCCAGGGCGGCGCGAAGAGTGCCTTCGTTGACCACCGCGCCGGTAGCCCCGTTGCGCGCAAACTCTGACTTGCCCGCCATGAATTGGGCATCGCTTTGGCTCATGGTGGTGGCCGTCACGGCTCCCACATCCAACACCGCGCTCTTGCCAAAGTAAACCCCAGCGGGGTTGATGAAGGTGACTTGTCCGGGCGCGTTGACCTTGCCGTGGATGTGGCTCGGGTTGGCATCGCGCACGCGGTTCAGGGTGGCCGCTTGGGCGTTGGGTTGGTTGAAGTTGACCGTGCCCGAAGACCCCACATTGAAGGTGCCCCAGTTGATCACGGCGCGCTGCGAGCTTTGGTCGATGTTCAGCACCGGGGCACTGGCTGTGCCCTCTCGGCCAATTCGCGCAATGCCTGCCGCCACCTGCCCTTGCGTGGGCAACTCGGTGGGCGCCGGCGGCCCCGCCGCTGCCAATTCCATCTGGCTGGCCAAGCCCATCACGGCAGCCAGCTTGGCCATTTTTTTGACGAGTGAACTGCGTTTGCCGCACGAGCGCGCAATCTCCGCCACCACCGTCCATGTGGCGGTGACTTCGTTGAAGATGACGCGGTAAACCTTGTTCACAGTCTTCTGTGTTTTAGAAAGGCATGCTGACGTTCAGCCAGAACCGGTTGAGTCGCAAGGTGCCGTCGTTGTCGGTGCCCGTTGAACTGGGTTGCGGATTGGGCGAGACCCTGCGCGCCACTGTGGCCTTGACCTCTGCGCCGGAAACAAAGCGATAAGTCATCGAGACGCCACGCCCTCGCAACATGATGTCGTTGCTCACGCCATTGAGCAGGCTGGTGCCATCGGCGCGCACGGGCACTTTGTATTGCGAGATGCGACCGTAGTCGTAAAACAAAGTGGTTTGCCACTGGGCATTCCATTCGCGCCGCAACTCGAGCGTGGCGGTCACCCCCGTGCTGCCGCCGGCCTCGCTGTTGGGGAAGGCCCGCACACCGGAGGCGCCGCCCAGGTAGAGCTTTTCAGACGAGTCCAAGTTTTTGCTGGCCCACTGGCGTGAGGCCGACATGAAGATCGCGTGCTTGCCATCGATGAACTGCAAGCGCGAAGCCGTGATGCGTCTTTTCTGGAAGCCGCCTTGCGTGCGGCCTTCTGTGGCATCCAACGAAGCGGCTCCCGATGGGCCCAAGCGAATCGTGCCGTCCGTTTCCACCCAGCCCACCACGTTGTTGCCGCCACCCCAGAAACCATCCAAGTGGCTGAAGTTCAGGGCCAAGCTGCGGTTGTGCACATGGGTGTTGCGCACCACACCCAAAGTGCCAGGCACTTCAAGGTCTGACTTGTCCAAGGCCTTGCGGTATTCGAGGCCCAAATTCAAACTCAAATTGGTGTTCGCCGATCGCACCCAAGGCGCCACCAAATGCAGGCCCACCACATCGCTGTGGCCCTCGGGTCGCAAGCGTGCGCCGTCTGGTTTGTACTGGTCCAAAATGCGGTAGTCCATGCGACTGACTTCGGCATTGAAAATCATGCCGCGCCATTCCTCCAAGCCCACCGGCGTGCTGACAGCGGCATTCACGTAGGTGCTGCCCGCGTTTTTACTGGCAGAAAATGAAATCTGTTCGCCTGTGCCCAAAGGCGAGTTCAGCTGCACCTGCGCATTCAAGCGCACCACCCCAGTGGAGCGGCTGCCCATGTTGTCGGTGCTGACCTGCCCCACCACCATCGGCGTGCTGTCCACCTTGACCAATAGGTCGGAGGTGCCTGGCACTTTGCCCGCTTGCAAACTGCCCGAGACCGCCGTGCCCGGCAGATCGCCGGCCAACAGCAAGGCCTTGTCCATGTCATTGAAATAAATGGTCTTGCCAATCGGCAAGTAGTGCTGGATCAGCGCGGGAATGCGCCTGCGAATGAAGGCGCCCAATTGCGGTTTTTGCTCTTCCCACTGCAAGAGCACTTGGCCCAACTTGCCTTCGACCACCACCACCTTCACATGCCCGTCCGAGACATCTTGATCGGGCAAGGTCGCTTGCGCCAACCAGCCTTGATCTCTGTACAAAGCTGATATTTGTGCAACGGCTTGTTGAAGTTGCGAAAGGCTGATGTCTTTGCCCAACCATGGGGCCAACAACAACTCGATCTGCGACGTGTTGACCAAGGTGTTACCCGAGACCACCACCGACTTGAAGAAAAAAGTGTCTTCGCCAGGTGCCGCTCGACCCACCGGTGAAGGCGGCGAATTGGAGGGCGCTAATTTGGGCAATGCAGGTGGCGTTCCGCCTTTTAAATTCGGATCGTTTTGCAATTGCTGCATCAACTGACCCGCGCGATCAGGCGGGTATTGCACGGGCTGCGCCCATCCTGCTTTTGCAAACCAAAGCAAGACGGCGATCGCTAAAACCCTCGGGCAAAAATGTAGGCACAATATTCGCATATTACGAATATTATGAAAATATCAATTCCTTACCCAAAAAAACCTAAAGAATTCATTTTCAACAAAATCGACAATTTCAACGGTTGGGTACCGTTATAAATGTGAGTTTCTGTAATCCTGCCGTTTGGGCCCAAGCCATGATTTGGGCGATTCGGCCATAAGGCACCGCCTCGTCGGCTTGCACTTGCAACTGAAAATGGGGCGATTTTCCGTCGGTGAGCATCAGGGACTGAAGCCCGGCATCGGTGATAGGCGATCCTTTGTAGTTCAAAGTGCCGTCTTTTGACACCACTAAGACCTCATTTTTGGCCTGGTCGCGTTGCACCACGCGGTCCGTTTGCGGCAAATTGATTTTCATGGCCTGCGGCGTGATCATGGGCGCAGTCACGATAAAGATAATCAACAAAACCAACATCACATCGACCAATGGCGTGACATTGATCTCGGCAATGGCGCCATCAGAATCCCCCGAACTGCGCATGCTCATCGGCCGACTCCTGAGTGTGTGGAGAGATATTTCATCGCCAAACGGGCAAATGCATCGGCAAATGCCTCCATTTGCGTGACCCGCAGTTTTTGCTTTCGCAACAGCAAGTTGTAAAACAGCACCGCAGGCACAGCCACCGCAATGCCCACGGCGGTGGCAATCAAGGCCTCGCCCACGGGTCCGGCCACCACATCGATGCTGGCTTGCCCGGACTCCCCAATGTTTTTGAGCGCATTCATGATGCCCCACACCGTTCCAAAAAGCCCCACAAAAGGCGAGATGGAACCAATGGTGGCCAACTCTGACAAGCCGCGCTCTTGCGCGCGCAACTGTTCTTGCAAAGCTTGTTGCAAGACCCGCTCGACCAACAACTGAGGATCAATCAGTTCGCTCGGCCCACTGGATTGCAAGTCTTCCACCGCGTCCACCCCCGCAACAGCCATGCTGGCCAACGGCCCCTGCGCGGTTTGCAACAAAACTTTGAGCTGCGCCCAATCGCGCACATTGAAAAACTGTTGTTCAAAGTTTTTCATCTCGCTCACGGCTTTTTGGTTTTGCCGCAGTTTCAGCCAAGCCAATGTCCACGTCACCACGGACAGCAGCACCAAAACCACCAACACCGAATGAACAATCAACGCATCCAACATTTACGATCCTTTTTTTAGCCCGCCATTATCGAGCCGCTCTGAGCCTGAAGGTGATGGGCACACGCACCACGCTTTTGCTCAACACGCCGTCTTTTCGTGCCGACTTGAAACGCCAAGCCTTCACCGTGTCGAGTGCCGATTTGTCGAGCAATTCATGGCCACTGCTTTGTGCCACGACCGCGCTGGCCACCGTGCCATCGGGGTTCACCACCACCGAGATTTCGACAGTGCCTTCAGCGCCTGCGCGAAAAGCCGCTTTCGGATACGGCGGTTTGGGATTGTCTTTGTAGGCGGCTTGCAAATCGGGCTCTGATGTGCGCACCGTTTCTTGCGTGACATCGGACTGGCCTTTAGGAACCGCCTGCGAAGTGGCGCCCGGCACTGCCGCTGCCGCCGGCTCTGGCGGCGGGGCCACGGGCGTCGTACTTTCTTGCGGCTTGGTGGGCGCGGGATCGCTTTTGGGTGGGCTGCGCAGCACGGGTTTGTCGGGCTTGGCGGGTGGCGCCGCCGGTGGCGCTTTGGCCGTGACGCGCGGTGCAGGTGGGCGATTGGGCGCGGCGTTTTGTCCCGTCTGGGCCTCAACCGCTTCGGCCAATCCGCGCGTCTGCTCGGGAAGTGCCGCACCCAGCTCAATCACGATGGGGGGAATTCTGGGCGAGGGCGTCATTTGGGGCGCCCACCACAGCAGTGCAGCCAAGGCCATGTGAGCGGCCACCACCATTCCCAAGATTTTCGAAACCTGAATATCTGGGGTAATTGGGCGGTGCGCGAGAGACAACTGCATGTCGAATATAGGTAAACTCAAACGGTTTATACATGAGTTCAACCTGAGGAGAATGCCGTCATGTCTGAGGAAACCAACAACACCGAATCGTCTGAACAAGTCATCAAAGGACGCAGCGTTTTTTTGGTGGAAACAACCCCTGCGGGCATCGCAGTTCAGACGGCCCTGTTGACCGAAGAGGGCAAGTTATTGAATGCGCCCGCCATCTTCCCCGACGTGGAATATGCGTTCACACAAGTGGATGAACTCAAGCGCCTGATCTCGGCCCACTTTTCACAAGCCGCGCGTTTGGGCGCACAAGTGGCAGCCCAACAAGCACAAGCCAATGCCGCGCCCAACGAGGCCCTGGCTGACGCGGCGCCAGACGCTGCGGCCGCCCCTGCAGGCGCAGCCGCATTGGCCCACGACGAGGCCGAAGCCGAGCAAGACGAGCCGCAAAGCGGCAGCAAAACACTGGACAACCTCAAGAAGTACGTCTACTCCGGCTTGAGCCATGTGGCCAACAAAATCGCCCCGCCCTCCAACACCGCGGTGCCTGCGCCCGAGAACATGCCGCACATCGAAACCCTGGCCAGCAATGGCCTGCGCAAGCCACGCGGAGCGGGCAAAAAAAGCAAAAGTGCCGACGGCGCCGGCGAGGCTTAAGGCAGCAGCCTTTACAACACCTTGACGTGACAACTCAGGGCGTAGCCGAAGCCTCTGATGGTGCGGATGGCTTCGGCCGGCGCACCGCATGCGTCCATCTTTTTGCGCAAAGCACTGATGCGCATTTCTAAATTGGCGGGCGACAAGCCTTTGTCCTTGGCGTCCACCAATTGCATGGCCTGCCAGCGCTCCAGCTTTTGGCCCACTGCGCGGGTCATGGCCATCAGCAACAAACTCTCGGGATAAGTGAGCGACACGCTGTCTAAGGGTCCCCGCAAATTCAGCGCCTGCACATCCAGCACCAAATCGGCTTCCTTGTCGGCTCTGGCGGGCTTGATCCGCCGCGCCAAACTTTGGATGCACACCAACAATTCAGATTGCTCGACGGGCTTGACCAAATAATTGTCCGCACCGCAGGTGTAGCCCAACAAACGGTCTTCCAACTGGCCCCTGGCCGTCATGAGCACGATGCCGGCGGTGGGATGGCTTTTTCTGATGCGCTCGGCCAAACTGAAGCCGTTTTCTCCGGGCAGGTTCACATCAATCAAATACAAGTCGGGCACATCGCGCGTGGGCGTGTCGTCCACATCTTCGGCGCACGACATCACCGTCACTTGGTGACCGTGCTGCGCCAACAATTCTTGTGTGGCTTCGCGCAAATTGTCGTTGTCTTCGACAATCAAGATGTGCAATGAGGGCAAGTCCGTCATACGGCCAATGTATCAAAAACTGACCGCCAAAAAGCCTGCAGCATCACACGGCCTCGGCGTTTGATTTGGGCAAAGTCAAGACAAAGCAAACATGCGTTGCCGTGGGTTGGTAAGCAATGTGCCCCCCCAGCGAGGCGACCAAACTTTGCACCAAAAACAAACCCAGCCCTGTACCGGCTTGACCCTGTGCGCCGGCACCCCGGTAATATTTTTCAAAGATGCGCGTTTCAGATGGCCACCCTGCGCGGCCAATGGTGTTTTTGAACGTCAACTGAAGCTGGTCGCCCAGGTCTGCGACTTCGATCTGAATTGCCGTTTCTTTGGCTGAATATTTACAAGCGTTTTCCACCAAATTACTCACCACGATGCCCAGCAATTGGCGATCGGTTTGCAAGCGGTGCTGGGCGTGTGAGAGCACTTGAATGCGCTCAGGCGTTGGGGCGCTGGTCACCACATCGTCGACCAACAACATCAAATCAACGGGCTCGCTTTGCACCAACATTTTTTGGTCTTGCACCTTGTTGGCTTGCACACAGCGGTCGATCACGTTGTTCATTTCGCTGATCGAGCGCTTGATGGCTTGCGCGTTTTTACCGTCTTCGTCCAAGCGCATGTAAATGGTGGACAAAGGGGTTTTGAGCTCGTGCGTGAGCATGGCCAACAATTTTTCTTGCTCATCACGCAGACGCCGGTCTTGCTCGGCTTGCAGCTGCGTTCGTGCGAGCAACTTTTGGTCTTCAAACTGGGCTTGCCGCATGAGGTATGTGCGGTATTGAAGCAAGAGCACCACCATGAGGGCACTCGCCAATCCATGGGCCTGAACCAAATAGAGTCCGATCTCTCCCCCGCGCACCACACCCAAGCCGGGCAGCGCGGCCAAACACAAAATAACCACGATGAAGGTGTAAAACCCCACCACCAAAAAACGGGGCAACTTGACCGCCGCGACCGCGTTGCCTCGCAGCGACTGGCCGCCAGCAGGGCTTGGGGGCTGCACACCCCAGCCCTTCGCGGTCCACGCGGCGAACAGCATCACAAAGGGCGCCAAAAGCACCGACACCATGTTGATGTGGAGCGCCCAACTGGTCTGCCCGTTGAGGAACAGCAGCAAATTCACAGGCAACAAACACAGCATGCCGCGCAAGGCCCAAACGGCCCATCGACTCGGGCGGTAGTCTTGCAAAAACGTGTAATGAAAATAAATCGCCGTTGTGGTCGCCAACATGCTGAACAGCGACGACAAATGGTCTAGCCAAAAAGCCGGCCAACCGAGCGGCCACCAGATGCGCATATAGCCCAATGAACACAAGGCATAAACCCACGCAGCGGTTTGCTTGACGCCAAACAGGCCGACCATTTTGTCTCGGGTGAAGGCCCAATAAGTGCCACCCCAAATTGCAAACAGAGTGACTGCACCAACATAGAGGGCAAACAACAAATGTTGCTGCGGCAGTTGCTGCAGCAGCGTTTTTTCAGGCACCACTTCGGCATGAATTTGTCGGGTGCTGCTGGAGGTCACCCGCAAATAAATGTCGCGGGGCAATGGGCCCTCCGCCAGCGGCACCATAAAGTCCAAACCCCGGATGGGTTGCAACGCCGGGTGCAGCAGGTCTCCTGTATGGCCTGCCAAACCGTCTGGCACAGCCGCGTCAAACACCTCAATGCTGTCTAAATAAACCGGGCGCAAACGCAAGACCAGCTTGCCAGTCGGCTGGCCGGGGTCGGGGGAATTGAGGGTGAGTTTGACCCAGATGGCCGAAGCGCCAAAACCGCGGCTCAACACCCCTTCAAAAGGCTGAAAGCGGGCACTCTTGGCCTGCGCCCAACTTTGCTGTCCACTGGGATCTTCTGCCCAAGCGCGTTGCTGGATCCAATCTTCTGCCGCAGCCGCCGCGCCAAAAAATGCCAACAGGACTGAAAGCAAAAAGGCACGAACGACGTTCAGGCGCATCAGAGGGGCTCGCTTCACATGGAGGGGGTCAATTGTGGCGCTGGGTCAACGCTGTAGGCCTGCATTTTGCCTGCAGCCGAGCCCTTTGGGCCACACCGCAAAAGTCCATAAAAAAACCCGCAGCGCTGTGAGAGCGTGCGGGTCATGCGAATGCCAGAAGGGGTCTGGCACATTGAATTTGGTGGTGATAGGTGGATTTGAACCACCGACATCAGCATTATGAATGCTGCGCTCTAACCAACTGAGCTATATCACCGGGTAAATCTGGCTTCAAAAGCGGGTTTAGCCGCGGTTGTTGCTGTCATTAAGCCAAAAATTATACACAAAAACAAAATGCCGATTCCTCCCCCGCTGAGGGTCGCCCTGCCCACCCAATGGGGCCCGACACAGTGAAAGGCGCCCTACAAAACGGCTAAAGTTCGGCCATGAACTTATCGGGCGGATGGCTTTGGCATTGGCGGGCTTGGCGATCGCAAGCGCGATGGGCCAAGGCGTCAGGCGAAATTTCAGATTGGTTAATGGCGCAAAACATGCCAAAGCGTCAATTGGTCTTGATCGGAGCCAGTGCGGGCTGGATGTTGCCGAGCCGCTGGCTGCAGCAATTTGAAGAGATTCACGCGTGGGACATCGACCCCTTGGCGGCCCCTTTGTTCCGGTGGCGACACGCCCGCGCGCTCAGCCTTCAGGGCACAAAATTGCACTTTCACACGGGGGATGGTTTGGCGCAATTGGCCGACACCCTGCAACGCATGCCCGAGGCTTTTTATTGGTTTGACAACGTGCTGGGGCAATTGCGATTCATCGCGCCTGCGCCCAGCACACATCTGCCGCATGACCCTCTGAAGGCGACCACCCGGAGACTTCAAGCGCTGCAAAAAACCTTGTCTGGAGTGGCTTGGGGCAGCGTGCACGACCGCATGTCAGGCGCAAAAACGCCCGACACCCCCTGTCCACCGCCACACCACACCCACGCCGGCCTGGCCATGGAGACGCCCGAAGCACAGGCCTGGCTACAACAAATTGGCGCATTGAGCCCTTGGCTTGACCATCTGACAGAGCCCGTTTTTCCGCCCGGCACTCCGGTGCAGTTCACCGCATGGCCGTTCAAACCGGACTATGCGCATTGGCTTGAAATGGGCTGGATTCCGGCGCATTCAAGTGGGAGGGCCTCGCTATGATTGGCCGATTGAACCTTTGATTTGTGAGCATTGCTTTGGCACTTCCACCCGCATCCCCCCGAAAACTGTCACACACCCGAACCGTGGTCTTCCAAGGCTATGACCGCGAGGACGGGCTGTGGGACATTGAAGCCCATCTGACAGACGTGAAACCCTATGGTTTTCAGGTGTCCACCGAGCGGCCATTTCCACCGCAAGAACCGATTCATGGCTTGAAAGTGCGCGTCACCCTGAACGATCAAATGGTCATTCAGGACATTGCGACTTCTATGGACGACATTCCCCATCCCGAATGCGCAGGCGCGCCCCACAGCATGCACAAATTGATTGGCTGCACCATGGGAGCGGGTTGGCGCAAAGTGATCAACCAGCATGTGGGCGGCACCGCGGGTTGCACACACCTGCGCGAAATGTTGTTCAACATGGCCACGGCGGCATACCAAACTTTGCCCTCGGGTCAGTGGCAACGCCGTGAGTTGTCGGGCCAAGCGCAACCGGCCGTGACTGAGCCGCCGTTCTATTTGGGGCAATGCCACAGCTGGGCCTACGACAGCCCCACGGTGCAACGCGCGTACCCAATGTTTTTCAAAGCCAAAACAGCAGACGAATAAGCGCCCCTACCAGCGCCCGATGGACAGGCGGCCGGCACCCGCCTGCGATAATCGCCCTTCGCGAGCGCTTCATGCGCTTCCTTTCAAACAGCCTCTGGATCTACACCATGAACCGCTGCACACCGCCCACCAACGGGCTGGCCTTGCTTTGCCTTGAACGCATCTCTCCGCAGGAGGTCGCATGAGCAAGAAGGTCTTTATCAAAACTTTGGGCTGCCAGATGAACGAGTACGACTCGGACAAAATGGCCGATGTCTTGGGCGCCGCCCAAGGCTATGAGCCCACGCAAGACGTGGACGAAGCCGACTTGATTTTGTTCAACACTTGCTCGGTGCGCGAGAAGGCGCAAGAAAAAGTGTTCAGCGATTTGGGCCGCGTGCAACACCTGAAAGCCAAGGGTGTCTTGATTGGCGTGGGCGGTTGTGTGGCCAGCCAAGAAGGCGCCGAAATCATCAAGCGAGCGCCTTATGTGGACGTGGTGTTTGGCCCGCAAACCTTGCACCGCTTGCCCGATTTGTTGGCCGAGCGCGAACGCAAACAGCGCCCACAAGTCGACATCAGTTTTCCAGAAATTGAAAAGTTTGACCATCTGCCGCCCGCCAAGGTGGAAGGAGCCACGGCCTTTGTCTCCATCATGGAAGGCTGCAGCAAATATTGCAGCTATTGCGTGGTGCCCTACACCCGCGGCGAAGAAGTCTCACGCCCCTTTGACGATGTGTTGGTGGAAGTCGCAGGCCTCGCTGCACAGGGCGTGAAAGAGATCACGCTGTTGGGCCAAAACGTCAACGCCTACAGAGGCAAGATGGGCCAGACGGCTGAGATGGCCGACTTTGCCATGCTGATTGAATATGTGGCCGACATGCCAGGCATCGAGCGCATCCGCTATGTGACGAGCCACCCCAATGAGTTCACCCAAAGGCTGATTGATGCCTATGAAAAAGTGCCCAAATTGGTGAGCCATTTGCATCTGCCGGTGCAACACGGATCGGACCGCATTTTGATGGCCATGAAGCGCGGTTACACCGCGATGGAATACAAAAGCACCATCCGCAAATTGCGCGCCATTCGGCCAGACATGTCGCTCAGCAGCGACTTCATCGTGGGCTTTCCAGGCGAAACCGAAGACGACTTCAACAAGATGATGAAGCTGATCACCGATGTCGGTTTTGACACCAGTTTCAGCTTCATCTTCAGCCCCCGCCCCGGCACGCCAGCCGCAAACCTGCACGACGACACGCCACACGAAGTCAAGTTGCGCCGCTTGCACCACCTGCAAGCGACCATCGAAGAAAACGTGCAGCGCATCGGCGACAGCCGCGTGGGCACGGTGCAGCGCATCTTGGTGGAACGTCCCTCACGCAAAGACGCCACCGAACTGGCCGGGCGCACCGAGTGCAACCGGGTGGTGAACTTTCCGGGTGGGCCGCACATGGACCGGCTCATTGGGCAAATGGCCGATGTGCGCATCACGCAAGGTCTGTCGCACTCGTTGCGCGGTGAGTTGTTGATTCGAGATTAAGCCAAGGCGGTCGGCGGTGAACCGCCGACTCTCAGCGGGGCATGCCGGGGAAACCGCCGCCGCCCATCATGCCTTTCATGGCGCCCATGCGTTTCATCATCTTCATCATGCCGCCGCCGGACATTTTTTTCATCATGTCTTGCATCTGCTCAAACTCTTTGAGCATGCGGTTGACATCTTGCACTTGAACCCCGGCGCCGGCCGCAATGCGGCGCTTGCGGGTGGCCTTGATGAGCTCGGGTTTGCTGCGCTCTTTTGGCGTCATGCTGTGAATGATGCCCTGCTTGCGGCCAATGTCTTTCTCGACTTTGTCCATGTCCATCGCGCCGGCTTTGGCGGTCATCTGCGAGGGCAACTTGTCCATCAAACTGGACAAACCGCCCATCTGTTTCATTTGCTGGATTTGTGCCAAGAAGTCGTTCAAATCAAAACCACCGCCGCTCTTGACTTTGGCTGCCAGTTTTTGAGCGGCCTCCATGTCGACACCGGCCGTGACTTGTTCGACCAGGGCCACGATGTCGCCCATGCCCAAAATTCGCCCGGCATGGCGCTCGGCATCAAACACTTCCAAGCCATCGATCTTCTCGCTGGTACCGGCAAACTTGATCGGCACCCCCGTGATTTGGCGCACCGACAGCGCAGCGCCCCCGCGTGAATCGCCGTCCAGCTTGGTCAGCACGATGCCCGTGAGTGGCAGCGCGTCACTGAAGGCGCGAGCGGTGTTGGCCGCATCTTGACCTTGCATGGCATCGACCACAAACAAAGTTTCAACAGGTTTGAGTTCGGCGTGCAAGCCTTTGATTTCGGCCATCAAGGCTTCGTCAATCGCCAAGCGACCGGCCGTGTCGACCAGCAAGACATCAAAGAAATGCTTGCGCGCGTAGTCGATCGCAGCGCGCGCAATGTCAAGCGGCTTTTGGTCGGGCGAGCTGGGAAACCATTCGGCGCCGGCTTGGGCCGTCACGGTTTTCAGCTGCTCAATGGCCGCGGGGCGGTACACGTCACCCGAAACCGTCAGCACTTTTTTCTTGCGCTTTTCAATCAGGTGTTTGGCCAGTTTGGCAGTGGTGGTGGTTTTACCTGCCCCTTGCAAACCCGCCATCAAAATCACGGCAGGCGGTTGCGTGGCCAAGTTGATGTCCGACACCCCCTCGCCCATGGTGGCCGCCAACTCCCGATTGACCACGCCCACCAAGGCTTGGCCGGGCTTGAGCGAACCCATGACCTCTTGGCCCAGCGCTTTTTCTTTGACACGGGCAATAAAGTCGCGCACCACAGGCAATGCGACATCGGCCTCCAACAAAGCCATGCGCACTTCTCGCAACATGTCGGCCACGTTGGATTCGGTGATGCGGGCCTGTCCGCTGAGTGTCTTGACGAGGCGCGAGAGTTTGTCGGTCAGAGCGGAGGCCATGGGTGGGAAATCCAGAAAAAAATAAGTTCAGCAGTGCGGCAAGGCCCCTGTGGCCTCGCCTGAAAGGCTAAACTCTGTGCCATGATTTTAGCGAGTCCCCCATTCTGGATGCTGCCGGTCACCGCACTGGCCGCGGTGGCCTACGGGTTGCCCGCTCTGGCGGCGGGCAGACTCACCGATGCGCATGCGCGCCGCTTGCTCTGGCTGGCGTGGCTGGCTCACGGCGTGGCGCTTTTGAGCTTGCTGGCCGGGCCTGTCAGATTTGGTTTCGCCCCCGCCATCTCCGCCACGGCTTGGTTGGTGGTGACGGCCTATATGGTCGAAAGCCAGTTTTTCCCGACCTTCAAAGCGCGCTGGGCCATGGGAGGCTTAGGCAGCTTTGCCGTGGTGTTGGCTTGGTTGTTTCCGGGCACCCCATTGGCGTCACAAGTGTCGGCTTGGTTGCCGCTGCACTGGGCCTTGGGACTTTCTGCTTACGGCATGTTTGCCGCTGCCGTTGTGCATGCTTGGATGATGACGCGCGCCGAACACGAAATCCGCTTGGCCCATGATGCAGAGAGCGGGTTGCCCTTGCTGACCCTCGAACGCCTGATGTTCCGTTTTGTTATCGCGGGGTTCATCTTGCTGACCGCCACCTTGATGGCCGGCGTGTTGTTTGGCGAAGCCTTGTACGGCCAAGGCCAGGGGCACTGGCGCTGGGACCATAAAACCATTTTTGCTGTGCTGTCTTGGCTCACCTTTGCTGTGCTGCTTTTGGGTCGTCAGCAGTGGGGTTGGCGTGGTCGCCGAGCCGTTCGGGTGCTTTACATGGGCGCCGGCTTGCTGCTGTTGTCCTATGCAGGCTCTCGGTTTGTCATGGAAATTTTGCTGGGGCGTGCCGGATGAAGTACCTATTTATATTGCTGGTGGTTTTGGTGATCATCTGGGCCATCAAGCGCGGGCGTGCCAAGCCGTCTTCCGACCGCCCTGCCGCCCCTGAAGCTGCCAAGCCCTCGGAAATGGTGACCTGCGCGCATTGCGGCATTCACCTGCCCCACGATGAAGCGGTGACCGGCGAAAAAGGGGTGTACTGCAGCACCGAGCACCGAACAGCTGCACAAGACCGCAACCCCAATTGATCTCGCCGCGTTGATGTGCGCCTCTCCCAGCAAGCCCACTTCTATCGGTCAGTCTGCTTCGCCCATAGGACCAGATGGCTGGCATGCACAAGCGCAGCGGCTTGACTCTCCCAACTTTGGACCCCGACCGGCTGGGGCGGGCATTGACCTGATCGTGCTGCACTCCATCAGCTTGCCGCCCGGCCAATATGGCGGCGACGCCGTGCAGCGCTTGTTCACCAACCAACTGGACTGGGACGCACACCCTTACTTTCAGAGCATTCGGGGCATGGAAGTTTCAGCGCACTTTTTTGTCCGCCGCGATGGGACACTTTGGCAATTTGTCAGCTGCCATGACCGGGCTTGGCATGCAGGGAAATCTTCTTACCGAGGCCGCGACAATTGCAATGACGATTCGGTGGGCATCGAGTTGGAAGGCCTCGAGGGGGACACCTTCGAGCCAGCCCAGTACCTCACCTTGGCCCAGTTGTGCCACGACATTGGCCTGGCTTTTCCCATCCGCCACATTGCCGGGCATGAGCACATCGCACCCGGTCGAAAACAAGACCCCGGCCCCGGCTTCAATTGGGCGCAACTGAAAAATTTGTTGGATTTCCCCCCTCAGGTTTTTCCCTGATTTGCCCCCTTTCTGGGCGGCCTCTGCAAAAGAATTTTCGGTCAGCGGCGCCGCGCTTTCAGACAAAAGCGCAGCGACTTGCCTGAACCCCGTGCTCTGCAAGTCAGGCCATTCAAGGCCTTTTCAGAAAAAATCCCCCGGAAGCCGCATGCAACTTAAAGGTCGTCAAAAGATCGCCTGTTTATGCCGTTTTCCGACCGCTTTTTCAGCCCATGAAAAGTGCCCTCAAAGGACGGACGGGCCATCATTTATTTATCTTCTTTTGGGAAACCAACAAAACAGACAAGTACACTACCTGTAGTGGCTTGTAATGACTTCAGACACCATATATAGTGTCTCTTACAAATTTTCACAATTCAGTTTTCCGCCTGTTCAAGCGGCAAATTCCAGATTCAACGCGACCCAAAAACTAAAGAAAATGACCATGCAAACTGATCTGAACATCTCGACCCCCACCGCCGGGCATATTCACCAGCCCACAGCGCCTCACAGCGGCACCCCGGCCTCCCAGACACTTGCGCATTACCAGATCATTCGACGCAACGGGGCCGTGGTGTCCTTCGAGCCCAACAAGATTGCCGTGGCTTTGATGAAAGCTTTTTTGGCCGTGCATGGCACGCAAGGCGCCGCTTCTGCCAGCGTGCGTGAAGTGGTGGAAGAGTTGACCCAAAACGTGGTCCGCGCACTGATGCGCTCACGTCCAGGTGGCGGCACTTTCCACATTGAAGATGTGCAAGACCAAGTCGAATTGGGCCTCATGCGCAGCAGCAACCACGAAGTGGCCCGTGCCTATGTGCTGTACCGCGAGCGCCGCACACAAGAGCGCGCCCAACAACAGCAAGCCGCCGCCGCTCCCGCCGCGCCGCGCTTGCACGTCATCGACGGTGGCCAGCGTGTGGCGCTGGATTTGGATTACATCAAGTCCTTGATGGTCAACGCCTGCGCCGGTTTGGGCCAAGACGTCAGCCCCGAACCCATCGTGGCTGAAACAATGCGCAACCTCTATGACGGCGTGCCGATGGAAGAGGTTTACAAAGCCTCGATCTTGGCCTCGCGCACACTGATCGAAAAAGACCCCGACTACACCTATGTCACCGCCCGTCTGCTGATGCACACCATCGCCAAAGAAATTTTTGGCAAAGAAGTGACGCAAGCCCAAATGGCCGAGGAGTACATCAACTACTTCCCTCAGTTCATCAAAAAAGGGGTGGACAACGACCTGCTGGACGAAAAACTGCTGCAGTTTGATCTGAAAAAACTGGCGACAGCGCTCAAACCCGAACGCGATTTGCAGTTCGACTACCTCGGTTTGCAAACGCTGTATGACCGATATTTCTTGCACGTGCGCAAGCAACGCATCGAGATGCCTCAGGCCTTCTTCATGCGCGTGGCGATGGGCCTGTCGCTCAACGAAATCAACCGCGAAGCGCGTGCCATCGAGTTCTACGAGATCCTCTCCTCGTTCGACTTCATGTCTTCGACACCCACTTTGTTCAACAGCGGCACCTTGCGCTCGCAGTTGTCCAGCTGCTACCTGACCACCGTGCCTGACGACTTGGATGGCATTTACGAGTCCATCAAAGAAAACGCCCTGCTGTCTAAATTTGCTGGCGGCTTGGGCAACGACTGGACCCGCGTGCGCGCCATGGGCTCCCACATCAAAGGCACCAACGGCGAATCGCAAGGCGTTGTGCCTTTCCTCAAAGTGGTGAACGACACGGCCGTGGCGGTGAACCAGGGCGGCAAGCGCAAAGGCGCGGTCTGCACCTATTTGGAAACTTGGCACTTGGACATCGAAGAGTTCTTGGAATTGCGCAAGAACACCGGCGATGACCGTCTCCGCACCCACGACATGAACACGGCCAACTGGATCCCCGACCTGTTCATGCGCCGCGTCATGGAAAAAGGCACTTGGACCTTGTTCTCGCCTTCTGACGTGCCCGATTTGCACGACCTGTTCGGCTTGGCGTTTGAGAAAGCCTATGTGGCCTACGAGCAAAAAGCCGAGCGTGGCGAAATCAAACCCAGCAAGACCGTGCCTGCGACCGACCTGTGGCGCAAGATGCTCTCAATGCTGTTTGAAACCGGCCACCCTTGGATCACTTTCAAAGACCCCTGCAACGTCCGCTCGCCACAACAGCACAGCGGCGTGGTGCACTCCTCTAACTTGTGCACCGAAATCACCCTGAACACCAGCGACACCGAAACAGCGGTCTGCAACTTGGGCTCGGTGAACTTGTCGCGCCACCTCAAGGACAGCGCCAACGGCAAAGTCATCGACCACGAGAAACTCAAAAACACCATCACGATCGCCATGCGCATGCTGGACAACGTGATCGACATCAACTACTACGCGGTCAAAAAGGCCCGTGACTCCAACATGCGCCACCGCCCTGTGGGCTTGGGCCTGATGGGCTTCCAAGATTCACTCTACGAAATGCGTATTCCTTACGCCTCGCAAGCGGCGGTGGAGTTTGCCGACCAGTCGATGGAAGCCATTTGCTACTACGCCTACTGGGCCTCGACCGAGTTGGCCAAAGAGCGCGGCCAGTACGCCACTTACAAAGGTTCTTTGTGGGACCAAGGCATCTTGCCGCTGGACACCCTCAATCTGCTCGAGCGCGAGCGCGGCGGTTACGTCGAAGTGGACCGCTCCTCCACACTCGATTGGGATGCCCTGCGCAAAAAGATTGCGCAAGACGGCATGCGCAACTCCAATTGCGTGGCCATTGCCCCCACGGCCACCATCTCGAACATCATCGGCGTCGATGCCTCCATTGAGCCTTGCTTTGGCAACTTGTCGGTCAAGTCCAACTTGTCTGGCGAATTCACGGTGATCAACAGCTACTTGGTGCGGGACTTGAAGCGTCTGGGCTTGTGGGATGACGTGATGGTCATGGACCTGAAACACTTTGACGGCTCTCTGCGTCCGATCGACCGCGTGCCGCAAGAAGTCAAAGCGCTTTATGCGACGGCCTTTGAAGTCGAAACCACTTGGTTGGTTGAAGCGGCAGCACGTCGCCAAAAGTGGATTGACCAAGCGCAGTCGCTCAACATTTACATGGCCGGTGCATCGGGCAAGAAACTCGACGACACCTACAAACTGGCGTGGTTGCGCGGTCTCAAGACCACCTACTATCTGCGCACGTCCAGCGCCACACAAGTTGAAAAATCGACGGTGCAAGCCGGCTCGCACAACGCGGTGTCTTCTGGCGCCCCCACCTCGGGCATGAACGCGGTGGGCGCGGCATCGGCAGCGGCGCCTGCTGCGATGAGCACTTCGCCCGCCACCGACGTGAAGTTTTCTGCCATCGATGACGTCGGTTGTGAGGCTTGCCAGTAATTCGAAAAACATCGCACTTTGCTGTGACATGCAAAGTGCGATGCAATTGAGCAACACTTCATGGTGTCGCAGAACGAAAAAGTGCTTTCACTCTTTTCATTTTGCGCGCTTGCTTTCATAATTTGAGAACTGGAATTTTTTATGTTGTCCTGGGACGAACAAGTCAAACCAACATCGCCTTCTGCGATGCCTTCTTTTTCTGGCGCTGATGCAACTGCAGCGTCTGCTGCCGCATCTCCCGCCTCCAGTCCTCGCCGCATGAACGCGGCCGATAAGCGCATCATCAACGGCCAGACCGACGTCAACCAACTGGTGCCCTTCAAATACAAATGGGCTTGGGAAAAATACCTCGCCACCTGCGCCAACCACTGGATGCCGCAGGAAGTCAACATGAACCGCGACATCGCTTTGTGGAAAGACCCCAACGGTCTGACCGAAGACGAGCGCCGCATCGTCAAGCGCAACCTCGGCTTCTTTGTCACCGCCGATTCCTTGGCGGCCAACAACATCACTTTGGGCACCTACCGCCACATCACGGCACCTGAGTGCCGCCAGTTTTTGTTGCGCCAAGCCTTCGAAGAAGCCATCCACACCCACGCTAACCAATACATTGTGGAATCGCAGGGCTTGGGCGAGAGTGAAATCTTCAACGCCTACAACGAAGTCAAATCCATCCGCGACAAAGACGAGTTCTTGATCCCGTTCATCAACGTGATCATGGACCCCAACTTCAAAACAGGCACGCTGCAAAACGACCAGACTTTGCTCAAGTCACTGATCGTCTTCGCTTGCCTGATGGAAGGCTTGTTCT